>Ga0209853_1000163_pt1 | contig 17798 bp, 17 predicted proteins | sample GWRWS1_30_40_FD_187224 | JGI IMG/M metagenome (GOLD analysis project Ga0209853, IMG submission 187224) | Riverbed sediment microbial communities from areas with vegetation nearby in Columbia River, Washington, USA - GW-RW S1_30_40 (SPAdes)... | ecosystem: Environmental > Aquatic > Freshwater >...
GCGTGTACGAGATCACCGACGAGGGTGGCCGGCGGACGAGCCGGGTCGTCGTCGACAAGCTCACCCAGCCGGCCGGGGTGGCATTCGCGAACGGCTCGCTCTACGTGTTTGCGATCGACAAGGTGCTGCGCTACGACGGGATCGAGAACAATCCCAGCGTCCAGCCGGTGGACCTCACCGCCAACTTCAACCTGCCGCCCCTGCAGCACCACAACTGGAAGTACGTGAGGTTCGGGCCCGACAAGAAGCTCTACGTCCCGTTCGGCGCGCCGTGCAACATCTGCGAACCGACCGCCGAGTATGCGCAGATCCGGCGCTACAACCCCGACGGCTCCGGGATGGAGGTGATCGCGCGCGGGATCCGCAACTCGCTCGGCTTCGACTGGCATCCGAAGACCGGGGACCTCTGGTTCGTCGACCAGGGCCGCGACTGGATGGGCGACGGCGGCCCGCAGGAGGAGCTGAACCGCATCTCGAAGCCAGGACTCTTCTTCGGCTACCCGTACTGCCACGCTCAAGGCGTGCCCGACCAGGACATCAAGAAGGCCGACCCGTGCAACGGCGTGACCATGCCGGTCACGCTGCTGGGACCGCACGCGTCCGTCCTGGGCACCCAGTTCTACACCGGCAAGATGTTCCCGGCCGATTACCGGGACACGCTGTTCATCGTGCGCAAGGGCTCGTGGAACCGCACCAAGCCGTTCGGATTCGACGTGGTGAACATCCGGGCCAGCCCGGACGGCAAGAACGCCAAGGTGACGCCGTTCATGACCGGCTTCGTGGACGCCAAGGAAAGCACCTACAAGTTCTCGGGCCGGCCGGCGTACCTGCTGCAGATGCCCGACGGGGCGCTCCTCGTCTCCGACGAGCAGCTGGGGGCGATCTATCGCGTGAGCTACGCCGCGCCGAAGAAATAGTGACGTCGCAGCTCGGCAAGGGGCGGTGGGCGCTGCTCGCCGCCCTTCTTGTATCTGCGGCAGCCGCCCAGGATCGCCTTCCGCTGTGCGCCGGTTGCCATGGCGCCGACGGGAACTCGGAGATCCCCGGCGTCCCTTCGATCGCGGGGCAGCCGAAGCTCTTCCTCGAGACGCAGCTCGTCCTGTTTCGCGAGGAGGTGCGGGTCTTGCCCCGGATGCAGCCCGCGGCGAAGGGCGCGGTGAAGGGGTTGAGCGACCGGGAGATCACGCGCCTCGCCGAACACTACGCGGCCCTGCGGCCGCGGTCGACCGGGAACGAACCGGGCGTGGACGCGGCGCAGGTCAAGCGGGGCATCGCGCTCGCGCAGAAGCTGCACTGCGGGTCCTGCCATCTGCCGGACTTCCGCGGCCGCCAGCAGATTCCGCGCCTCGCCGGCCAGCGCGAGGACTACCTCACCGAGTCGATGCTCGGCTACCGCGACAACCCCCGCGGCGGCGGCGACACCATCATGGCGGCGGCACTCTATGGCTTGCCAGACGCCGACATCCGGGCCTTGGCACACTATCTCTCGCGCCTGCGGTAGCCTGACTGCCGGGCGGGGCTTGTCATCGCCGAGCGGCGGTCGTGCGTTTAGGGCGCTCTGCTGGAGGACACGCGATGCGCGACGAGATGGAGATCTACTGCCCGAAGTGCAGCTGGCGGCCGGCGGCCGACGATCGCTGGGCGTGCGAGCCGCGCTGCGGCACGCTGTGGAACACGTTCTGGACGCGCGGCCTCTGCCCGGGCTGCCGCAAGCAGTGGGGCGTCACCCAATGCCTCGCGTGCAAGACGTTCTCGCCGCACCGGCAGTGGTACCACACGCCGAGCCGGGAGAAGGCGCGCAGGCAGCGCAAGCGCGAGGTCGATACCGTCGTCTGACGAAGGCCAGAAGTGGGCGGAAGACCCAGGATCGAGATCCGCTACTGCACGCAGTGCCGCTGGCTGCTGCGTGCGGCGTGGCTCGCGCAGGAGCTGCTGACGACGTTCGAGAACGAGACGGGCGAAGTGGCGCTGGTCCCCGGTACCGGTGGGATCTTCGAGGTTCGCGTCGACGACGAGCTCGTGTGGTCGCGCAAGGACGCAGGCCGGTTCCCCGAGGCTGCGGAGCTCAAGCAGCTCGTGCGCGACCGCATCGCGCCCGGCAAGCCGCTCGGGCATTCGGACCGCAAGCCCCCCGAGGCGACCTCATATCAGGTCGCCGCCCGGCTCGGCGTGATCGGCCGCGACGCCTCTGGGCCTCGAGACAAGGCCGCGAAGGCGAAGAAGTACGTTCGCCGCGCTGTCCGTGCGAAACCTCGTCCCTGATCCCGCGCGCCCGCGAGCAAGCGGGCCCCGCCCGTGCGGTACACTACGAAGCAGCTGACCGCAAACGGAGCCGCCTCATGAGCGCGCTGTTCACGCCGACGCGCACCAAGATCTCGGTCGAACGGTTCAACAAGATGGTCGAAGCCGGTGTTCTCACCAAGTACGACCGGGTCGAACTCATCGAAGGGGAGATGATCGACATGGCCCCGATCGGCAGTCTTCATGCCCACGCCGTCACTGAGCTCAGCATGATGCTGACCCGCGCGGTATCGGGTGAAGTCCGTGTCACCAACCAGACGCCGCTCGTGCTTTCCGATCTCTCCGAGCCGCAGCCCGACCTGATGCTGCTCCGCTCCCGGCCCGGCGGTTATCGAGATGCGCTTCCCCGTGCGGAGGATGTTCTGCTTCTCATCGAGGTGTCGGATGCCACGCTCGCCTTTGACCGGGGCACTAAGCTGCCGCTCTACGGGAAGTGCGGTGTTGCGGAGACTTGGATCGTCGATCTTCAAGGTCGACGCCTGGAGATCTACAACGACCCCACCGCGACGGGCTACGCTAAGAAGCGCACGCTCGGGCCCGCCGACGTCGCCGTTCCTACGGCTTTGCCCGGCCTGAAGGTCGAATGGGGGAAGATCTTCGCGTGAGCTGAGGCGATCCGCGTTCAGCCGTAGGCGCTCCTCGCGTCGCTCAATCCTCTTCCGCCTGCTTCCGCGAGGCCTTGTACTCGGTGACGAGCTGCGCCTGCACGTTCGGCGGCACCGCCTCGTAGTGCGACAGCTCCATCGAGTACGACCCCTGGCCGCCGGTCACCGACTTCAGCCGGTTCGCGTAGCCGTTGAGCTCCGAGAGCGGCACCAGGCCGGAGATCGTCACCGTGCCGGGTGAGAGCGAGTTGGTGCCGGTGATCTGGCCGCGCTTGCCCGAGATGTCGCCGGTGATGTCGCCCATGTTGGCCTCGGGGCAGATGATCTCGACGTTCACGATCGGCTCGAGGATGATGGGGCGCGCCTTCTCCAGCGCATCGAGAAACGCCTTGCGGCCGGCGGAGACGAACGCGACCTCCTTCGAGTCCACCTGGTGGTGCTTGCCGTCGTAGACGGTCACGCGCAGGTCCTGCATCGGATAGCCGGCGATCGCGCCCGAGGCGAGCACCTGCTCGATGCCCTTCTCGACGGCGGGGATGAACTGGTTGGGGATCACGCCGCCCCTGACCGCGTCCTCGAACTCGAAGCCGGTGCCGCGCGCCAGCGGCTCGACCCGCAGGTAGACCTCGCCGAACTGGCCGGCGCCGCCGGTCTGCTTCTTGTGCCGCGCGTGGCCCTCGGCCCGCGCGGTAATCGTCTCGCGGAACGGAATCCGCGGCGGCCGGGTGTTGACCTCGACCTTGTACTGCGTGTTCATGCGCTCGAGGACCGAGCGCACGTGCAGGTCGCCGAGGCCCCGGATCACCGTCTCGTGCGTGGTCGCGTCGTGATCCATCCGGAACGTCGGGTCCTCGGCGGTGATCTTGTGGATCGCATCCGAGATCCGCTGCTCGTCGCCGCGCTTCTTCGGCTCGATCGCGAGCCCGTACATCGGCGTCGGGAACTCGAGCGGCCGCATGTGGATCTCGTCCTCGTCGTGCGAGTCGTGCATCACGCAGTCGAACTCGATCTCGTCGATCTTGGCGACCGCGGCGATGTCGCCGGGGACCGCCTCGTTGACCTCCGTGTGGTCCTTCCCCTGGAGGACGAAAAGGTGCCCCACCTTGAACGGCTTCCGGGCGTCCCCGACGTAGAGCTGCGTGTCCTTGGTGATCGTGCCCTGGTGAACGCGGAAGATGCCCAGCTTGCCCACGTACGGGTCGTTCACGACCTTGAAGATGTGCGCGAGCACGTGCTTCTTCGGATCGGGCTGCGAGCGGAACTCCGTGGCCCTCTCGCCGTCGCCCTTGTAGAACAGCGGCGGGTTGCCCTCGGCCGGGTTCGGCAGCAGCTTCACGAAGACGTCGAGGAGCTCGGTGAGGCCGACGCCGTTCCGCGCCGAGACGAAGCACACCGGGACGAGATGCCCTTCGCGCAGGGCCTTCTCGAACGGCGCATGCAGCTCCTCCGGCGCGACCTCGCCCTTCTCCAGATAGACCGACATCAGCTCCTCGTCCACCTCCACGACCTGGTCGACGAGCGCGCGATGCGCCTGCTCGACCGAGGAGAAGTCGGCGTCGCCCGACGGGTTGAAGAAGCAGTCGACGACGCGCTTCGCCCCCCCGGCGGGCAGGTTGATCGGCAGGCATTCCTTGCCGAATGCCTCCTGGATCGCCGCGAGCACTCTCGGCAGGTCGACGTTCTCGGCGTCGATCTTGTTGACGATGACGAGGCGGCAGAGCTTGCGCTTCGCCGCCCACGCCATCATGCGGTTCGCGATCATCTCGACGCCGGTCTGGGCGTTGACGACGACGGCCGCGGTCTCGACGGCGTCGAGCGCCCCGATCGCCTGCCCGATGAAGTCGGGATAGCCGGGGGTGTCGACGAGATGGATGCGGGCGTTCGCGTGGTCGAGGTGGACGACCGAGGAACGGAGGCTGTGGAGGTACTGCTTCTCGAGCGGGTCGAAGTCGGACACGGTCGACCCCCGCTCGACCGTGCCGATCGTCTGGATCATCCCGGCGGTCTTGAGCAGCGCCTCGGTTAGTGTGGTCTTGCCCGACGCGCCGTGACCCACGAGCGCGACGGTGCGAAGGGCCTCCGTGCTGAACTTCGCCATGCGTCCTCCTTAGGTCTACCCGGGCCCGCTCCCGGAGCCGGGGCGGGCGATACTGGAATGGGCGGTGCGATGCCGCGATCCGGCGAATCTTATGCCAAGGGCGGCGCGGCGTGTCCAGCGGGCGACAATCCGGCCCCTTGACGAGCGCTGTGCGCCGGGCGAATAATGCCTGCTCACGATTCTTCGTAGCGGCTCGCAACGGCCTGGAGATAAACCAATGACCTGGGAAACGCCGGCTTTCGTGGAACTCAAGATGGACGCCGAGATCAACTCGTACCAGGACGACTTCGCCCCGGATCGGGACGACAGCGTCTAGCCGCCAGAACGCTCCAGCGAGCACGCCAGCCCTTCTGCTCGGCGCCGGAGCCGGGAGAAGGGCTGCGTCGTTTCCGGGGGGCTCGCCCGAGCGGGCGCTATCCTGGGCGCCGAGCCCCGTCCGGGACGAGCCGGAGCAATCGATCCGTGCGGGTCAGGGTGTTGGGGTCAGCGGCGGGCGGGGGCTTTCCGCAGTGGAATTGCGGTTGCCCGAACTGCCGGGGGGTCCGCGCGGGCGCGATCGCGGCCGTCTCCCGCACGCAGGAGAGCACGGCGGTGAGCGCCGACGGCAAAGCGTGGTTCCTGCTCAACGCCTCGCCCGAGATCCGGGTCCAGATCGAGAGCTTCCCGGCGCTGCACCCGCGGGGCCCTCGCGACTCGCCCATCGCCGGCATCCTGCTGACCAACGGCGACCTCGACCACTGCCTGGGGCTGCTGTCGCTGCGCGAGTCATACCCGCTGACGGTGTACGCAACCGATCGCGTGCGGCGCGGCTTCACCGAAGACAACGCCGTCTACCGGACCCTCGAGCGCTTCGCAGGACAGGTGACGTGGCGCGTGCTGAAGCCTGGCCGCGAGGAGGAGCTGACCGGGCCGGGCGGCACGCCGAGCGGGCTCGCGGTCGAGGCCGTCGCGCTGCCCGGCAAGCCGCCGGTTCACCTGGCGGGGCGCTACCCGCCTGACAGCGAAGACAACGTCGGCCTCCGCATCCGTGAGCGCGCGACGGGTCGGGTGCTCGCCTACCTGTCCGGCGTCGCCGCCGTCACGCCGGCCGTGCTCGACGCCCTCGCGGGCGCCGCCTGCGTCTTCTTCGACGGGACGTTCTGGTCGAACGACGAGCTGATTGGGCTCGGTCTCGGCAGCCAGCGGGCGGAGGACATGGCGCATCTGCCGGTTGGCGGTCCGGGCGGAAGTCTGGCCGCGCTGGCCGATCACCGGACCGGCCGCCGCGTCTACATCCACATCAACAACACCAACCCGATCCTGCGTGAGGACTCGCCGGAGCGGGCGGCGGTCGAGGCCCGAGGATGGACAGTCGCCCACGACGGACTGGAGCTCGAGCTGTGACCACGGCCCCCGCGAGCCGGGATCGAAGCGAGCCGGTGGACGAGAACGCCTCGCGTGCGCCGCTGTCCCGGCAGGAGTTCGTCGAGTGGCTGCGGCGCGAGGGGGCGAGCCGCTACCACGACCACCACCGCTACCACGCCCTCATGCACGAGGGGAAGCTGACGAAGGCTCAGCTTCAGCAATGGGTGCTGAACCGCTACTACTACCAGACCCGCATCCCCATCAAGGATGCGATCATTCTCTCGAAGTCGGACGACCCGGCGTTCCGCCGCATGTGGATCCGCCGCATCCAGGACCACGACGGCACGGCGGAGAGCGAGGGCGGCCTCGAGATGTGGCTGCGGCTCGCCGAAGGCGTCGGCCTCGACCGGGAGGCGGTGCGCAGCTGCCGCTCGGTGCTGCCGGGCGTACGCTTTGCCTGTGATGCCTACGTCGAGCTGGTGCGCGAGCGGAGCCTGCTCGAGGGCGTGGCGTCCTCGCTCACCGAGTTCTTCGCGCCCGACCTGATGTCGCGCCGGATCCTCGCATGGGAGACGCACTACCCCTGGGTGAAGCCCCAAATGCTCGCCTATTTCCGCGCGCGCGTGCCGCGCGCGCGGCGCGACGCCGAGGAGGCGATCGACTTCGTCGTCGCGCGCGCCACGACCTACGCGCTGCAGGAGCGGTGCGTGGCGGCGCTCGTCCGGAAAACGGAAATCCTCTGGCACCTGCTCGATGCGACGTATGCGGCCTACGTCGAGCCCGGCTGGGGCCCGGAGGGTCCGCGCGCATGATCGCGGCCGACGCGCGGCCACGCCTCGCGCCAAAGGTGCGCTTGCGCTTCGACGCGAAGTCCGAGCGGTTCATGCTGCTTTACCCCGAGCGCGGGATGGTGCTGAACCCGACGGCGGCGGACATCGTCCAGCTCTGCACCGGCGAGCTGACGGTGACCGAGATCGTCGCGCGGCTGGCCGAGAAGTACGCGCCTCAACCGCGTGCGACGATCGAGCGCGAGGTCCTGGAGTTCCTCGACGCGATGGCGGATCGTGCGCTGCTACGGAGCGAACCGTGAACGCGACCGGCGCAGCCGAGTACCGGCCCTACACGCTCGTCGCGGAGCTGACGTACCGCTGCCCGCTCCGCTGCGTCTACTGCTCGAACCCGCTCGACTACGCCCGCCGCCGCGACGAGGTCGACACGGCCGGCTGGCTCCGCGTCCTCCGCGAGGCGGAGGCGCTCGGCGTCGTCCAGGTCAACCTGACCGGCGGCGAGCCGCTGGTGCGCGACGACCTGGAAGCCCTGGTCGCGGAAGGCGAGCGGCTCGAGCTCTACACGAACCTCATCACCAGCGGCATCCCGGTGACCCGCGACCGGCTCGCGCGGCTCCGCGATCTCGGGCTCGACAACGTCCAGCTCTCCATCCAGGACGTGTCGGCCGGCCCGTCGGACCGGATCGCCGGGCGGCGCTCGTTCGACCGCAAGCTCCAGGTGGCGCGGTGGATCAAGGAACTCGGCCTGCCGCTCACGCTGAATACGGTCCTGCACCGCGAGAACCTCGACCGGGTCCCCGAAGTCATCGCGCTCGCCGAGGCGCTCGGCGCGGACCGCCTGGAGCTCGCGAACACGCAATACCTCGGTTGGGCGCTCCTGAACCGGCGTGCCCTCCTGCCGACGCGCGAGCAGCTCGCGCAGGCGCGCGCGGTCGCCGCCGAGGCGCGGCGGCGGCTCAAGGGCCGGATGGAGGTCCTCTTCGTCACGCCCGACTACTACGTGGAGTTTCCCAACGCGTGCATGGACGGGTGGGGGCGACGGTTCCTGCTCGTGAGCCCCGATGGCCTCGTCCTGCCGTGCCACGTCGCCCACACGCTGCCCGGGTTCGCGTGGGAAAGCGTCCGCGACCGGCCGCTACAGGAGATCTGGCGCGACTCGCCGGCGTTCAACGCCTTCCGCGGCGAGGCGTGGATGCCGGAGCCTTGCCGGAGCTGCGACCGGCGAGCGACCGACTTCGGGGGCTGCCGTTGCCAGGCCTATCATCTGACGGGCGATGCCGCCGCCACCGATCCTGCCTGCTCGCTCGCGCCGCGCCACGAGCTCATCATGGCCGCCCGCCGCGAGGCGCTCGACGCGGCGCCCGTTGCGTTCGAGTACCGCACGCGCAGGGCCGGGGCCGGGACGTGAAGGGGAAGAAGCGCCGGATGGACGCGACCCTGATCATCCTCCTGGGGCTGGTCGTCGTCGGGCTGCTCGTGGCGTTCCTGCGCGACGCGGCGCTGCCATTGCGCGGGCTCGAGGCGAGCGGCCGCCTGGTGCGCAGCGTGTGGGTCGAGCTCGCGCTCGGCTTCATCCTCGCCGGTCTGATCGAAGTCCTGATCCCGCAGGCGGTGCTGGCGCGCTGGCTCGGCGGCGAACGGCTGGGCCAGGGAATCCTCGTCGGCTGGGCGGCCGGGCTGGTGCTGCCGGGCGGACCCTATGTGTTCTTTCCGGTCGTGGCCAACCTGTTCCGGAACGGCGCCGAGGCCGGCCCGCTCATCGCTCTGCTGACTGCGAAGACGCTCGTCAGCCCGATCCGCATGCTGACCTACGAGGCACCGCTCCTCGGCTGGCCCCTGACGCTCGCCCGCTTCATCCCCGCCGTGCTCACGCCGCCGTTGCTGGGCCTGCTGGGCCAGTGGCTGTTCGGCCTGTTCAAGCGCTAGAGACTCTCCGCGATCGCCTTGCCGACCTCCTCGGTCCCCGCCGTCCCGCCGATGTCGCGGGTGCGGGGGCCGTCCTTGAGGACGAGCTCGATCGCCTTGACGATCGCGGCGCCGGCTTCCTTGTGGCCGAGATGCTCGAGCAGCATCGCGCCCGACCAGATCTGGCCGATCGGATTGGCGATCTTCTGGCCGTAGATGTCCGGCGCCGAGCCGTGGACCGGCTCGAACACCGACGGGTACTCGCGCTCGGGATTGATGTTGCCGGAGGGCGCGATGCCGATGGTGCCGGTGCAGGCGGGCCCGAGGTCCGAGAGGATGTCGCCGAAGAGGTTCGAGGCGACGACGACGTCGAACCAGTCGGGATGCTGCACGAAGTGCGCCGTCAGGATGTCGATGTGGTACTGGTCCCACTTCACGTCGGGATAGTTCGCCGCCATCGCGCGCACGCGCTCGTCCCAGTAGGGCATCGTGATCGCGATGCCGTTCGACTTGGTGGCTGACGTGAGGTGCTTCCGGGGGCGGCTGCGCGCGAGCTCGAACGCGTACTTCAGGATCCGGTCGACGCCCTTGCGCGTGAAGGTCGACGTCTGCAGCACCGTCTCGCGGTCGGTGCCGTCGAACATCCGGCCGCCGATCGACGAGTACTCGCCCTCGGTGTTCTCGCGCACGACGAGGAAGTCGATGTCGCCGATCCGGCGGTTGGCGAGCGGCGACTGGATCCCGGGCATCAGCCGCACCGGGCGCAGGTTGACGTAGAGGTCGAACCCGCGGCGCATCGGGATCAGCATCTCCCACAGCGACACGTGGTCGGGCACGCCCGGGAACCCGCACGCGCCGAAGAAGATGGCGTCGTGGGGGCGGAGGCGCTCGAGCGCGTCCTCCGGCATCATCCGGCCGTGCTTCAGCCGCCACTCGCAGCTCCACGGGTACTCGCTCCACTTGAAGGCGATGCCGAACTTCCGGCCGGCCGCCTCGAGCACGCGGAGACCCTCCGGCACCACCTCCTTGCCGATGCCGTCACCCGGGATCACGGCGATGCGGTAGGTCGTCATGACGCGCCTCCTCCTTGGCGAGCATGCGCTTAACGGGGAAGGCACGATTCTACGCGCCCGCATTGCGCGCTGCGATCGTTGACAGCGCGTCGGCCGTTCCGGAGAATCCGCGGGGCAACAACAACCACAACACTTCTTCAGCGCGGGCGGTCCGCCTGCGACCTCTTCGAGGGAAGCGCTCGCTAGGGGCGCGGAAGCAAGCAAGGGAGTCCTGCGGATGAAGAAGTCGCTTGCCCGGACGCGCGCGGGCCGCGCCCCGGACTCGACTATCCGCAGCTGATCGCGTGTCGCGATGCCGGCCGACCCCAACCTGACGCCGCTCGAGACGGCCTCGTCGATCTTCGGCGACGCGCCGCGGCCCCTCGCGTCCGAGGGCCTGGGTGTCGCGCGGACGGCGCTCGTCGTGGCGTTCCTCGCGGCCGCGGCCATCTACCTCGGGTGGCGGCTCGACTCGTTCAACCCGGACGCGACTGCGTTCTCGATCACCGTCTACGCGGCGGAGGTGTTCGGCTTCGCGACCGCGGTGCTGCATCTGTTCATGTGCTGGCGGCTGACCGTGCGCGAGGCGCCACCGCCGAAGCCGGGGCGCACGGTCGATGTCTTCGTCACCACCTTCAACGAGCCGGTCGAGATGGTCCGGCGCACGTTGCTCGCCGCGCGCAACATGGACCATCCCCACCAGACCTGGCTGCTCGACGACGGCGACCGGCCGGAGATGCGCAAGCTCGCCGCCGAGCTCGGGTGCCGGTACATCGCGCGCCGCGTCAACACCGACGCCAAGGCGGGCAACCTCAACAACGCGCTGCTGTTCTCGACGGCGGAGCTCATCGCCGTGTTCGACGCGGACCACGCGCCGGCGCGGGAGTTCCTGACCGAGACCGTCGGCTACCTGGAGGAACCGAGCGTCGCGTTCGTGCAGACGCCGCAGGACTTCTACAACCTGGACTCCTACCAGCACCGCCGCGCGCGCGAGGGGTGCGTGATCTGGACCGAGCAGTCGCTGTTCTTCCGGGTGATCCAGCGCGGCAAGGACTACCGGAACGCGGCGTTCTTCTGCGGGAGCTGCGCGGTGCTCCGCCGCTCCGCCCTCGATCACGTTGGCGGCTTCGCCTCGACGACGGTTACCGAGGATCTGCACACCTCGGTCAGGCTGCACAAGTCCGGCTACCACTCGGTCTACCACGCCCGCTCGCTCGCGTTCGGGCTCGCGCCGGCGAACGTCGTGTCGTTCCTGCGGCAGCGCATGCGCTGGGGGCTCGGCGCGATGCAGGTGTGGCGAAGGGAGCGGCTCCTGACGTCGCGCCGGCTGAGCGTCGCGCAGAAGCTCTGTTACCTCGCCTCGATCCTCACCTATTTCGACGGCTGGGCGAAGGCGATCTTCTACTTCGCGCCGGTCGTCGTGCTGGTGACCGGCATCATGCCGCTCGCGGCGCTGAACGAGGCGTTCTGGATCCGGTTCCTGCCCTATTACCTGCTCGGGTTCTGGGTGTACGAAGAGGTCGGGCGGGGCTTCGGCCACACGCTCGAGGTCGGGCGCTACAACATGGCGCGCTTCGCCGCGTTCATCTGGGCGACGTTCGGGCTCGCGCGGAAGCGCGCGAAGTTCCGCGTGACCGAGAAGGCGCTCGGGCTGACCGCGGCGACGCGCCGGTACCTCGGGCCGCAGTATCTGTGCCTCTTCACGAACGCCGCGGCCATCCCGGTGGGCGTGGCGCTCTACGCGTGGCAGAGCCTCCCGTTCGGCGCGCTCGCGGCCAACGTCGTCTGGGCGGGGCTCAACGTGTGGCTGGCGGCGAGCGTGGTGAACTTCTCGCTACGGGTCGGCGGCTTCCGCCGGCGCGATTACCGGTTCCTCGTGCCGATCCCGGTGCGCGTCCGCGCCGAGGGCACCCGGCCGGTGCTCGGCGTCCTCGACGACGTGTCCTCGTCGGGCTTCAAGTTCTACGGCCCGACCCCGAAGGAGCTCCGCGTCGGCGCGAAGCTCGACGGCGATCTCTTCCTCCCGACCGGCCAGGTGCCGTTCCGCGCGGTCGTCCGCACCGAGCTCCGCACCGCGGGCGGGACGCGGGTCAAGTGCGTCGGCTGCCGGTTCGACTGGACCGACGAGGCCGAGCGCGACCGGCTCGACCTGTACCTCTATGGATCCGACGTGCAGTGGCAGCTGAACGGCCTCGCCGACCGCGGTCGCACGCTGCTGGAGCGGCTCGCCGGGGCGTTCAGGCGTCGGCCGCGCGCGACCGAGATCGAGCCGGCCGCGCATTGGGCGCCAGTGCTGTACCACGAGACCGGGCCGAGCACCGAGGCGCCGCAGGTCGGGCTCGTTTCGGTGCCGGGGGCAGAAGGCGAGCCGCGCACGCTGGTGACGCTGCTCCCGCTCGACCCGACGGCGCAGTTCAGGTTCCGGATGGTGACGCGGACGGGCTCCTATCCGCTCCCGGGGCAGCCGGTGCCGGTGAAGAACATCGCCACGCCGGCGGCGCCGATCTACGTGTACCAGTTCGCCGCCTAGCTTAGCGCCGAGCTAAGCGCCGTACTTCAAGTCCCGGCCGGCACGTGCGGGTCGATCGCGCTTCGTCCAGAGCTCGCCCTTCTTCTCCGCCCGAACGGTCGTCGCTCCGCTCCTCGCGCGTCGCTAATCCGTCCGCTGCGAAGCGGTGAGCGCCTGGTCGAGGTCCCAGAGGATGTCCTCGATGTTCTCCAAGCCCACGGAGATCCGGATCATGTCCGGCGAGATGCCCGCGGCGATCTGCTCCTCGTCGCTCTGCTGCTGATGGGTGGTGCTCCCCGGATGGATCACCAGGCTCTTCGCGTCGCCGACGTTGGCGAGGTGCGAGTGCAGCTTCACCGCCTCGATGAAGCGCCGGCCGGCGTCGCGACCGCCCTTCACGCCGAAGGTGAAGATCGAGCCCGCGCCCTTGGGGAGGTAGCGCTGCGCGCGCTCGCGAAACGGGCTCGAGGGGAGCCCGGCGTAGTTCACCCAGGGCACGAGCGGGTGCTTCGCCAGCCATTCCGCCACGGCCTTCGCGTTCGCCACGTGGCGTTCCATCCGCATCGAGAGCGTCTCCAGCCCCTGCAGGAAGAGAAACGCGTTGAACGGGCTCATGCATGCGCCCAGGTCGCGCATCATCTCGACGCGCGCCTTCAGGATGAAGGTGAAGTTGCCGAACGTCTCCCAGTAGCGCATGCCGTGATAGCCGGGCGAGGGCTCGACCATCTCGGGAAAGGTGCCGTTGTCCCAGGGGAACGTGCCGCCGTCCACGATTACCCCGCCGATGCAGGTGCCGTGCCCGCCGATGAACTTGGTGGCCGAATGCACCACGATGTCCGCGCCGTGCTCGACCGGCCGGCAGAGGTACGGCGACGCGAAGGTGTTGTCGATCATCAGCGGCATCTTGTGCGCGTGTGCGATGTCGGCGACTTCGCGGATCGGGAAGATGTCGCCCTTGGGATTGCCGATAGTCTCGCCGTAGAAGAGCTTGGTCTTCGGCGTGAACGCGCGCGCGAAGTTCTCCGGGTCGGTCGTGTCGACGAAATGGACCTTGATCCCGAAGCGCTTGAAGGTGAGCGTGAACTGGTTGTAGGTGCCGCCGTAGAGCGTGTTCGCGGACACCATCTCGTCGCCGGCCTTGAGGAGTGTGGTGATCGCGACGAGTTGCGCCGCCTGGCCCGACGCGGCGGCAAGCCCGCCCACGCCGCCCTCGAGCGAGGCGACCCGCTCCTCGAACGCCGCGGTCGTCGGATTGGAGATCCGGCTGTAGATGTTGCCGAACTTGTTGAGCGCGAAGAGGTGCGCCGCGTGCTCGGTGTCCTCGAACACAAACGAGGTCGTCTGGTAGATCGGCACCGCCCGGGCGCCGGTCGCGGGATCGGGCACCTGCCCGGCGTGCAGCATCCGCGTGTCGAAGCCGAAGTCGAACTTGTCCGCCATGGGCCGCCCCTATTCGAACACGCACTCGTCGCGGTTGGCGGTGATGATGCCGGTGTTGAGCCCCACGACGTCCAGCCCGTAGTCCTTCTTGCCGAAGAAACGGCAATGCTCGATCTTCACGCAGCGGTCCATCACGACTTCCATCCCCTCGCGGGCCGCGGCGCGCGCCGCGTCTTCGTTGATCACGCCGATCTGCATCCAGAAGACTTTCGCGCCGATCGCGGCCGCCTCGGCGACGAGCGGCAGCACCGTCTCGCTGCGGCGGAAGATGTCCACGATGTCCACCGGCTGGCCGATCTCCTTGAGCGAGCGGTAGCAGCGAAGCCCCAGGATCTCCTCGGTCCCCGGATTGACCGGGTAGATGGTGTAGCCCTTGCTCTTCATGTGGACGAGCGCGCGGTAGCTCGCCCGCGTGCGATTCCCCGAGACGCCCACCATGGCGATGCGGCGGTGCCGGATGAGGATGTCGCGCGTGCGCGTCGAAAGCTCACCGGTCATGATTCCAGCGTAGTGTGCCATTCGCGCCTCCTGCCGAAAGGTGCACCCCGGCAATCATAGCGCGCCGCGCTTTCCGGGCTTGCGCCTGAGCTCGCGCGCCGTCGCTGAGCTGGTCTTCTTTTTTCACCCTTGATTTGCCCAACCCTTCGCGCGCTCGACCGCGCGCAGCCATCCGGCGAGACGCGACTCCGCCTCATCGCGCGACATGCGTGGCTCGAACAGCCGCTCGCGGCGCCACTGCGACGCGATCTCGTCAGCGTTCCGCCACACGCCCGTCGCGAGGCCGGCGAGATAGGCCGCGCCGAGCGCGGTGGTCTCGAGCACGCGCGGGCGCACGACCGGCACGCCGAGGAGATCGGCCTGGAACTGCATCAGGAGCTCGTTCGCCGCCGCGCCGCCGTCGACCCGCAACTCGGCGAGCGTGATGCCCGCGTCGCGCTGCATGGCGAGCAGCACCTCGGCCGACTGGAAGGCGATCGACTCGAGCGCCGCGCGCGCGAGGTGCGCGGCGGTCGTCCCGCGCGTGACGCCGAACATCGCGCCGCGCGCGTACGCGTCCCAGTGCGGGGCGCCGAGACCGGCGAAGGCCGGCACGAGATACACGCCCCCGGAGTCGGGCACGCTGGCCGCGAGCGGCTCCACGTCGCGCGAGGACCGGATCAGCCCGAGGCCGTCGCGCAGCCACTGCACCACGGCGCCGGCGATGAACACGCTGCCTTCGAGGGCGTACTCGGCGCGGCCGGTGACCGAGGCGGCCCGGGTCGTGAGCAGGCCGTGCGTCGACGCGATCCGGCTCTCGCCCGCGTGCAGCAGCATGAAGCAGCCGGTGCCGTAGGTGTTCTTCGCCATGCCCGGCGCGTGGCACGCCTGACCGAAGAGCGCGGCCTGCTGGTCGCCGGCGATGCCGGCGATCGGCAGCGCGGATCCGAGCAGCCGCGCGTCGGTCTCGCCCAGGATGGCGCTCGACGGCCGCACTTCGGGGAGCACTGCGCGCGGCACGCGAAAGAGGGCGAGGAGCTCGTCGTCCCACGCCCCCCGCACGATGTCGAACAGCAGCGTGCGCGAGGCGTTGGAGGGGTCGGTGACGTGGCAGAGTCCGCCGGTCAGCTTCCAGACGAGCCAGCTGTCGACGGTGCCAAACGCGAGCTCGCCCGCCTCCGCGCGCGGCCGCGCGCCCGGCACGTGATCGAGCAGCCACGCGAGCTTCGTGCCGGAGAAATAAGGGTCGAGCACCAGCCCGGTCTTCGCCGTCACCCCCGGCTCGCGCCCTTCGCGCTTGAGGCGGGCGCACTCGTCGGCGGTGCGCCGGTCCTGCCACACGATCGCATTCGCGAGCGGCGCGCCGGTTTTCCGATCCCAGAGGAGAGTCGTTTCGCGCTGGTTCGTGATGCCGATCGCCGCCACCTCGCGCGCCGAGATGCGCGCATTGGCGATCGCTTCGCGCGCGACGTCGAGCTGCGAGCGCCAGATCTCCTCCGGGTCGTGCTCGACCCAGCCGGGCTGCGGAAAGATCTGGCGGAACTCGCTTTGCGCCACGCCGCGCGCCGCGCCCGACTCGTCGAAGACGATCGCGCGCGAGCTGGTGGTGCCCTGGTCCAGGGCCAGAACGTAGCGCATGAAAAATTCTAGCAGGAGGGCCTTCGGCCGGCCCTCCGCCCGGCCGCTCCGGTTCAACCTCCGCAGCCCAACGCAGAATTCCCGCGCGGCGCGGATGCTAAAATCCGCCGCCTATGCCTCTCCCCATTTCCGAGATCGAACGCGAGCACACTCACACGCGCCGGGTGCGGTTCGAAGGTTACAAGCGTGCCGACGGCCTGTGGGACATCGAGGCCCATCTCACGGACGTCAAGAACCACGACTACCAGCTGCTGACCGGCGTCCGCCGCGCGGGGCAGCCGATCCACGAGATGTGGATCCGCCTCACGATCGACCGCGACTTGAACGTCGTGGACGCGGCGGCGGCGTCCGACGCGGTGCCGTACCCGGGCGGCTGCGAGGCGATCGCCCCCGCGTACCGCAAGCTGATCGGCCTGAACCTGGCGAAGGGATTCCGCAAGGCGGCGAGGGAGCGGCTCGGCGGCGTGCTGGGCTGCACCCACCTCACCGAGATGCTCGCCGGCATGCCGACCGCCGCGATCCAGACCTTCGCCGGCGAGATGAAGGAGGAGCGTGACGACGGCTCGAAGCCCTTCCAGCTCGATCAGTGCCACGCCCTCGAGACGACGAGCGAAACCGTCAAGAAGTGGTATCCGAAGTGGTTTAGAAGCGAGGCGGCATGAAGATCCACGAATATCAGGCGAAGGAGATCCTCCGCAAGTACGGGGTCGCGACGCCGCGCGGCCTCCCGTGCTTCTCGGTCGACGAGGCGGTGCAGGCGGCGCGGGAGCTCGGCGGCCCCGTCTGGGTGGTGAAGGCGCAGATTCACGCCGGCGGCCGAGGCAAGGGCGGCGGGGTCAAGCTCGCCCGCTCGGTCGAGGAGGTGAAGGAGCTCGCGTCGAAGATCCTCGGCATGCGTCTCGTCACGCACCAGACCGGACCCGAGGGCCAGAAAGTGCGGCGCCTGCTCATCGAGGAGGGCGCCGACATCAAGAAGGAGTACTACCTCGGCATGGTGGTTGACCGGGAGACCCAGCGGGCGTGCCTGATGGGTTCGTCCGAGGGCGGGGTCGACATCGAGGAGGTCGCCGCCAAGCACCCGGAGAAGATCCACAAGGTAGTCATCGATCCGGCCACGGGGCTGAAGGACGCGGAGGCCGACGACGTCGCGTGCAAGCTCGGGCTAGCCGAGCCGAGCGTTCCGGAGGCGCGCACGTTGCTCCAGGAGCTCTACCGCGCCTTCTGGGAGACCGACGCGTCGCTCGCCGAGATCAACCCGCTGATCGTCACCGGCGCCGGGCGCGTCGTCGCGCTCGACGCCAAGATGAACTTCGACGACAACGCGCTCTTCCGCCATCCCGAGATCGTCGCGATGCGCGACCTCGACGAGGAGGATCCGGCCGAGGTCGAGGCGTCGAAGTATGACCTCTCCTACATCCAGCTCGAGGGCGACATCGGCTGCCTCGTGAACGGCGCGGGGCTCGCCATGGCGACGATGGACATCATCAAGTTCTACGGCGGGCGCCCGGCGAACTTCCTCGACGTCGGCGGCGGCGCGAAGGAGGACGTCGTCCGCGCCGCGCTCGAGATCGTGCTCGCGAACCCGCGCGTGCGGAGCGTCTTCATCAACATCTTCGGCGGCATTACGCGCGGCGACGAGGT
>Ga0209853_1000166_pt1 | contig 17663 bp, 15 predicted proteins | sample GWRWS1_30_40_FD_187224 | JGI IMG/M metagenome (GOLD analysis project Ga0209853, IMG submission 187224) | Riverbed sediment microbial communities from areas with vegetation nearby in Columbia River, Washington, USA - GW-RW S1_30_40 (SPAdes)... | ecosystem: Environmental > Aquatic > Freshwater >...
GGGGCGCCGGCCGGCGCAAAGACGGGGAGAACGGTCTGGTGTGCGTGGGTGACGGCGAGACATTCATGATTCCCATCGAGGTCACCGAGACCCGGTACGGCGTGATGGTGGACCAGTACACGTATCACACTGATGCCGGGGGTGCCGGGACGTTCCGCGGGGGGAAGGGACTGATCCGCGATTACCGGATCACCGCGGAGGAAGCGTACCTCACGACCACGTTCGGACGGCATAAGTTCCTGCCCTGGGGGATGGCCGGCGGAGAGCCGGGCTCTCCGAACTATGTGAAGATCATGCACAAGAACGGCCGTGAAGCGGTCTTTGGCAAGACCGCGCGCTATCGTCTCTTGAAGGGCGAAGTCGCGAGGCTCGTCACCGGAACCGGCGGTGGATATGGTCCCCCGTTTGCGCGGCCGTCTGAGGCGGTGGCCGAGGACGTGCGCAACGGCTACATCACAGCCGACCAGGCGCTGTCCGACTACGGGGTGAAGGTTGATCCGGCTTCAGGCGCGGTTGTGGAAGTGCGGCGCAAACCCGTGCCGGTGAGTTAATACAAGGGGGTGGCAGCGGTGAGACGAGTTGGATTGCTGGTGATCGCGCTGGTGGTGGTGCTGGCCCTGATCGGACCTGTGGCCGGCGCGCCTCGGGAGCGGATCGTCCTGCGGATCGATGAGGTCGCGGTGGCGGAGATCGATCCGGCGAAATCGACAGACTTCATCGACTCGATCCTGTACTTCAACCTGTACGATTCCCTGGTGGCGCCGGCACCGGGAGGAAAGCTGGTTCCGTCGCTGGCGGAGTCCTGGCAGGTGAGCCCCGATGGTCTCACCTACACATTTCGGGTCCGGCGGGGCGTGAGGTTCCACGACGGCTCCACGGTCAACGCGGAAGACGTGGAGTTCTCCCTGCGGCGGATGATGGAGGTCAAGCAGGGGTACTCGTACCTCTTTGACGGTTGGGTCTCGTCGGTCAAATCCAGCGGGGGCTCCAGCGTCGCCGTCACGCTGGCGAAGCCGTACGGGCCGTTTCTCTCCACGCTGGTGCGGCTCGGCGTGCTCAACAAAGATGTCGTGCTGAAGAACAAGAAAGCCGGCAAGTACGGCGAGAACGGCGACTATGGTGAAGCCTTCCTGAACAAGAACGACGCGGGGTCGGGTCCGTACCGGATCCGGACACACAACCCGCAGCAGCGCTCGGTGATCGAGAAGTTCCCCGGATACTGGCAGGGGTTTGCCCGGAACGCCCCGGATGAGGTGCGCGTGTCGCTGTCCGTCGAAGCGGCCACGATCCGCACCTTGATGGTCCGCCGCGAGCACGACGTGACCAGCCAGTGGCTGCCCACCGAGATCTACCGCGCCCTGGACGCCACGCGGGGGATTGCGCTGGCGACCGAGCGCGGGCAGAGCAACCTGTTCTTGAAGATCAACACGAAGCGCGCACCCACCGATGACATCAACGTCCGGAAGGCGATGGCCCTGGGGTTTGACTATGCCGGCGTGCTGCGGCTGATCCGGATCAACGACCGCGTTACCGCCGGGAAGACTGCGCGCGGTCCGATCCCGGAAGGGTTCCCTGGGTTCGACAGCAGCCTGCCCGTCCCAAAGCGCGACCTCGCCGCGGCGAAGGCCGCGCTCGCCCAGTCGAAGTACAGCAACGTCGAGATGGAGTTCGGCTGGGTCGCGGAAGTACCGCTGGAGGAGAAGATCGCCCTGCTGTTCCAGCAGAACATGGCCGACATCGGCGTGAAGGTGAAGGTCGTCAAAGTCCCGTGGGCGCTGATGACCGAGAAGGCCACCAAGACCGACTCCACGCCGAACATCGTGCCCATCTTCTTCTCGGGCACCTATCCGGATCCCGACTCGTTCCTGTACAGCACGTATCACAGCAATGCCGCCGGCAGCTGGACCTCGATGGAGTGGCTGCAGAATAAGGACGTCGACGCGCTGCTGGATCGTGCGCGCACGACCGCCAACCCCGACCAGCGGCTGGCGCTCTACAAGCAGGCACAGAAGATGATCGTCGACCAGGTGCCCAACATCTTCCCGTATGAGCAGTTCGCGGTGTTCGCCCACCAGGAATACGTCAAGCCGGTGTTCGTCGATCGGTCGAAGGCGATCCCGGTCCAGGGCGCGCACTGGAACTTCCGGCTGTGGGAAGTGGACATGGCGAAGAAGAAGACCATGGGCCGGTAGGCGGTCCCAGGAGGACCAGGGGGCCACGGGGCGGCTGTACCCGTCCCTGGCCCCCGTTTTGTCGGCATGGGGTACTCTTCCTACTTAATACGGCGCGTGCTGCTCTCGGTGCTGGTGCTGCTTGGCCTCTCCATCCTGATCTTCACCATCGCCAGGGTGATCCCCGGTGACCCGGCACGGATCGCACTCGGCCCACTGGCCTCGCGCGGACAAATCGACGCGCTCCGGCAGGAGATGTATCTCGACCGTCCCATCCACGTGCAATACGCCTATTATCTCAGCGGCCTGCTGCGCGGAGACTTCGGCGAGTCGCTGTACACCCACCGGCCGGTCACCGATGATCTGCGCGACCTGTTCCCGGCGACCCTGGAGCTCGTCCTCTACTCCGGGCTGATCATGGTGCTGCTCGGCGTCCCGCTCGGTGTGCTGGCCGCTTACTATCGGGACACCTGGGTAGACAACGCGGTACGCTTGTTTTCTCTGGGAGGAGTGGTCACACCGGCGTTCGTCTGGGCGATCCTGCTCATGCTGCTCTTTGCGCATGCCCTCGCAGTCCTGCCGGTCGCGGGGCAGTTCTCCGCTTCGATGACGCCGCCTCCGCAGGTCACCGGTCTGGTCACTATCGACAGCCTGCTCGACTTCAACCTTGGCGCGTACGTCGACTTCCTGCGACACCTGATTTTGCCCGCTGTCAGTTTGGCCTTGGCCGGAATTGCGCAGGCCGCCCGGCTCACCCGTGCCAGCATGGTGGATGTCGCCGGGCGGCCGTACATTGAGGCGGCGCGCGCGTTCGGGTTCGCCGAGTACCGCATTGCTCTGAAGTACATGCTGAAGCCCTCGATGATCCCGACCATGACCATCCTGGGATTGGACTTCGCGGCGCTGCTCGGCAACGCGTTTCTCGTGGAGGCGGTGTTCAACTGGCCCGGGATCGCGCGCTACGGGGTTGAGGTGATCTTGCGCAAGGACCTCAACGCCATCGTCGCCGTGGTGATGATCATCGGTCTGTTCTTCGTGGTCATCAACTTCCTCATCGACATCGCGGTCGGGTATCTGGACCCGCGCATCCGGCTGGCGCATGCGGAGGCCTGAGCGAGGAACATCGTGAGTACCGTGGCCGGCACGTTTCGGATTGCCCGGCGGGAAGGCGCGGCCCGGGCGTGGTACGCGTTCTCCCGCAACTCGACTTCGGTGGCCGGACTCATCATCGTCGTGGTTGTGGTGCTCTGGACTGCGTTCGCGCCGTGGCTGACGCCGTTTCCGCGTCACGCGCGGGCCTTTACCGACATCGAGCATGCGAACCAGCCGCCGGGACTGCCCTATCTCTTTGGCACGGACACGATCGGGCGGGACATCTTCACGCGCGTGATCTTCGGCTATCGATTCTCGCTGCTCCTCGGTCTGGTCGTCCTCTCTCTCGCGGTTCCGGTCGGCGTCGCGCTCGGCCTGGCGGCCGGGTATTTCCGCGGGTGGCCGGAAACGGTGATCATGCGGGTCACGGACGTGTTCCTCTCGATTCCGCCGCTCGCGCTGGCGCTGGCGATCATGGCGGTGCTCGAGCCGAACTTGCAGAATGCGATGCTGGCGGTCTCTGTGATGTGGTGGCCCTGGTACACGCGGCTCGTCTACAGTCTGGTGTCGTCGCTACGGCAGGAGGCCTACGTGCAGGCGGCCGAAGTCGTGGGCGCCTCCCCGGCGCACATTCTGCTGCGGGAATTGCTGCCCAACTGCCTGCCGGCGATCCTGACGAAGATGACCCTCGACATGGCCTTCGTGATCCTGATCGGGAGCAGCCTCTCGTACCTGGGGTTGGGGGTGCAGCCGCCCGATCCCGACCTGGGCACGATGGTGGCCGACGGCGCAAAATACATGCCGGATCTATGGTGGATCTCCGTCTTTCCCGGTCTGGGCATCCTCCTGATCGTCCTGGGATTCAACCTGTTCGGCGACGGTCTCCGGGATGTCTTCGGGGTAGAGGTCTAGCCGTGAACACGGGGGATCCTCTGCTGCGCATCCGCGATCTGCACGTCGAGTTCACCGGGTTTCGCGGGACCACCCACGTCCTCAACGGCGTCAACCTCGAGGTGAGGCGGGGGGAAAAGGTGGGACTCGTCGGCGAGACGGGCTGCGGCAAGTCGCTGACGGTCAAGGCGGTGCTCGGCCTGCTGCGTGGACCAAACGTCCGGGTGCGCGGCGAGATCTGGTTCGGCGGGCGCAACCTGCTGGCAGATCCGGCCCACGAGCTGCGCGAACTTCGCGGCCGGCGGATCACCATGATCTTCCAGGACCCGATGGCTTCGCTGAATCCGGTGTTCACCGTGGGCGATCAACTCCTGGAAGTCATCCGGAGAGGCCCTGGGCGAGATGGAGCGCGCCGTCTATCCGCCGGCGCGGCCGAGGAGAAGGCGCTGGCGATTCTGCATGAGGTCGCCCTGCCGGATCCGGAACGTATCATGCGGACGTATCCGGTCCAATTGAGCGGCGGGATGAGGCAGCGCGTGCTCATCGCTATGGCGCTGGTGAATCACCCCGACCTGATCATCGCGGACGAGCCGGGGACTGCCCTGGACGTGACGATCCAGGAGCAGATCCTGCGCCTGATGCGCAGCCTGGTGGAGGCCAAAGGCATCTCGGTGCTGCTGATCACGCATAACCTGGGCGTGGTACGGGAGACGACCGACCGCGTCTACGTCATGTATGCGGGCAGCATCGCGGAGGAAGGACGCACAGCCGATTTCTTTCGCGGCCCCAAGCACCCGTACACGCAAGGATTGCTGGCGTCGGTGCCCAAACTCACCGGCGAAGGCGTGCCGCGAGGGATCGACGGGATGATCCCCGACTACGGCGCGCCGCCCCCGGGGTGCCGGTTCGCCCCTCGATGTGCGTTCGCGCAGCCACGGTGCCAGTCGCCGCCGCCGTGGGTCAACGTGGGAGAGGGCCATCACGTGGCCTGCGTGCTCTACGATGCGGAGCCGGCGGCCCGTTCATCGTGAGCGACTCACTCGTCCGCCTCGACAATCTCATCAAGCACTTCCCCCTGCGCTCCGGGTTTCTGATGCGCCAGGTGGGTTCGGTCAAGGCCGTGGACGGTGTCAGCTTCTCGCTCCGGCGGGGCGAGACGTTCGGCCTGGTCGGCGAATCCGGATCCGGAAAGACGACGCTCGCCATGACGATCCTGGGGATCGTCCCGCCCTCATCGGGGGCGATCTGGTTTGATGGGCGCGACATCGGCGATCCGGCGGTGCGCCGCCGGCATCCTGAAATCAAGAAACACATTCAGGTGGTCTTTCAGGACCCCGGATCTTCACTCAATCCCCGGCGCACTGTGCGGCAGACACTGGAGCTGCCTCTTCGCGTGCACGGCCTGGCCTCCCGTGACGGGCAGATCCACGATCGAGTGGCCAGGCTGCTGGAGATGGTCGAGCTGCCGGCCGACTATATGCACCAGTTTCCGCACGCGCTTTCGGGCGGGCAGAAGCAGCGGGTGGCGATCGCCCGGGCCCTCGCCACGGAGCCGTCATTCATCGTGCTGGACGAGCCGACCTCGGCGCTGGATGTCTCCGTGCAGGGCAAGATCATCTCATTGCTCGTCGACCTGCAACGCCGCCTGGGATTGACGTATCTGTTCATCACCCACGACCTCAGCCTGATGCGGAACGTGGCGGACCGCGTCGGGGTGATGTATCTCGGGAAGGTGGCCGAGCTCGCCCCCACGACGGAACTGTTTACGAACCCGCTTCATCCATACACGCGCATGCTGCTGTCCGCCATTCCCGTGGTGTCAGATGAGGAAGAGCGCCTCAAGCCCGTCAAAGTCGCGCCGCGCGGCGAAACACCATCTCCGTCGCGCATCCCGCCGGGATGCAGCTTCCATCCGCGCTGCCCCGAGGCGTTTGAAGTCTGTCCCCGCATCGATCCCGTCCCGGCCCCCGCAGCACAAGAGCATATCGTCCGCTGTCATCTCTATCCCGGATGCACCCCCGAGGTCTCGTGATGGGACCCAGGCGGTTCGACCCGTTCACCCTGGAGATCATCAAGGATGCGCTGGTGGCGATCGGCGACGAGATGTTCGTCGCGCTCGGACGCACGAGCAAGAGTCCCATCATCTATGAAGTGCTCGACTACGCTTGCGGACTCACCGACGCGCGGGGGCAGATCCTGGCGCAGGGCCAGGGGGTCACCGGATTTCTCGGCACCCTGACGCAGGCGGTAGAAGAGGTCCGGCGCAAGTTCGACGGCCGGATCTTTCCTGGTGACATCTTCATCACCAACGACCCGTATGGGGGCGGAGGGACCCATCCGTCCGACGTCTCGCTCATCCTGCCGGTGTTCTTCCGCGGCGAGATCGTCGCGTTTATGGTGAACAAGGCGCACTGGACCGAAGTCGGCGGCAAAGATCCGGGCAGCTGGACGACGGATGCAACCGAGGTCTACCAGGAAGGCCTGGTGTTTCCGTGCATCAAGCTCTTCGAGCGTGGGAACGCGATCACAAGCATCCTCGACATCGTCGCGGCAAACGTGCGCCTGCCCGACATGACCCTCGGCGATCTGTGGGCGGGGGTCGCCGCCCTGCGCGTGGGGGAGCGACGCTTCACCGAACTCTGCGCGAAGTACGGTCCGGCGACAGTGCAGGCCTCAATCGCGCGGCTGCTCGATCATGGAGAGGCCCTGACGCGCCATGAGCTGAAGAAGCTTCCCCAGGGCACGTTCGAAGCGGAAGACTTCATCGACGACGACGGCATCGGGAATGGGCCGTTCCGTGTTGTCGTCCGCGTCACGATCACCGCGGACGAATTCGTCTGCGACTTCACCGGCACGCACCCTCAAGTTCCCGGCCCGATCAACGCCACGCGCACCGGGCTGCTGTCATCCATCCGCACGATCTTCAAAGCCGTGAGCGGTCCGCATATCCCCGTGAACGAAGGCTGCTTCCGTCCGGTCCGGGTGATCTGTCCGCCGCGGACGATCTTCACCGCGGAGCGCCCCGCGCCCGTCTCGACCTATTGGGAGACGAAGGCGTATGCCATTGATCTGGTGTGGAAGGCCCTCGCCCCTGTGCTGCCCGAGCGGCTTACCGCCGGCCACTTTCTGAGCGTCTGCGGCACGGTGATCTCCGGCAGACACCCTGATACCGGAGATCTCTTCATCCTCGTTGAACCCCAGGCCGGTGGCTGGGGCGCGGGAGCGGAGAAAGACGGCGAGAGCGGGCTGGTCTGTTCGGGCGACGGCGAGACGTACGTCATCCCGGTCGAGGTCACGGAGACCAGGCACGGCGTGCTGGTCGATCAGTTCACGTTCAACGTCGACGACGGCGGCGCAGGGGCATTCCGGGGTGGCCGGGGATTGATTCGTGACTACAGGATCACGTCAGAGGAGGCCCACCTCACCGTCACTTTCGGACGGTACAAGTTTCCGCCCTGGGCGATTGACGGTGGACGGCCCGGGACGCCAAATCTGGTGCGGATACTGCATCGAGATGGCCGAAGAGTTGAGTTCGGTAAGTGCGCGCGCTACCCATTGGTGCGGGATGATGTCGCCCGGTTGATGACCGGGTCAGGCGGAGGGTGGGGCGATCCGGCGCGGCGGGACCCACGCCGCATCGAAGACGACGCGCGGAACGGCATGATTACGGCCCTGGGAGTGCGAGAGGAGAGCCGGCGATGATCCGCAGCATCATCCGTCTGAACGTTGCTTCCGGGCGCGAGCGCGAGTTTGAGGAGACGTTCCGCAAGCGGCGGGTGCTCGAACGGGCGAAGGAGGCGGCACGGCTGCGCACAGGCGAGCTCCTGCGCCCTCTCGCCGGTAACGGACCGTACATGGTCGTGGCCACGTGGGACAACGCCGCCGATTACCAGGCGTGGGTGGATAGCCCGGTGCGTGCGGAGCTTGCGTCGATGCCGCCCAGGCTGTCCGAGCCCGTGGCGCCGGCGGACTTGTTTGAGATCGTCCTGCGGTTCGAGTCATAGCTGGCGATACCTCTTCGAGGGACGATAAGGGAACATAAGGGAATGACGTTATGTGCCCTTATGTTCCCTCAACTCGGTCCGGACCCAGTTCTGTTCGGTAACCTGAATGGCCATCCACTCAACCTTGACCGTCAGAGAGCCTCAATTTGTTCTCCTGGTCTCTAAGTTGCTGGCGGAGCTCTTGAGACAGATCGAACCTGGGTGATTCAGAGCATTGACACCGTGGGGCGGCCTCAGTAGAATCGGTCACACAAGCACTGACGGAGCGGGAGTAGCCGCTGCCTGGTCCTGAGAGCGAGCCGGATACGGTGGAAGCCGGCGGGAGGACGGCGGTGAACATGGCTCCCAAGCTGCGGCCCGAAAGGTATTCGCCGAGTAGGGTTCGCCGGATGGCCGCCGTGAACCGGCCAGGGTATCGGGCGATTCTGCCCCGTACCTGACAAGGCGCAGACGCGCGAAACCGGGTGGTATCACGAGAGGTGCCTCTCGTCCCATGGGACGGGGGGCGTTTGTGTTGTGGGGGGGTGAGGACCGTGGCCGGCAAGACGTATTACATCACAACGCCGATCTACTACGTGAACGACGTGCCCCACATCGGGCACGCCTATACGACCATTGCGGCCGACGTCGCCGCGCGCTTCAAGCGGCTGGCGGGATACGATACGTTGTTCCTCACCGGGACGGACGAGCACGGCGTCAACATCGAGCGCGTCGCCAGTCAGAACGGAGTGTCGCCGCAGGAGTGGACCGATCGCATCGCCGCGGAATTCAAGAACCTCTGGCAATTCCTGAATATCAGCAATGACGACTTCATCCGGACGACGGAATCGCGCCACCAGCGTGTCGCAGCGGGGATCTTCACGCACCTCTTTGAGACCGGGGACATCTATCAGGGGAGGTACGAGGGGTGGTACTGCACCTCGTGCGAGTCGTTCTACCTCGAGTCGGAGCTGGGTCCCGACCGGACGTGTCCGGTCCACACCGGCAAGAAGACGGAGTGGACCTCAGAGGAGTCCTACCTCTTTCGCCTGTCCAAGTATCAGGACTGGCTGCTTCGCTATATCAAGGAGCACCCGTCGGGCATCGAGCCGGAGGCCCGCCGGAACGAGGTGACGTCATTCGTCCGTGGGGGCCTCAAGGATATCTCGGTCAGCCGGTCGACTTTTAGCTGGGGAGTGCCGGTGCCGTTTGACCCGCGCCATGTAATCTATGTGTGGATCGACGCGCTGACCAATTATATCTCTGCGCTCGGGTATCCCGACGGCGAGCGGTTTCGGCGCTATTGGCCCGCCGACGTGCACCTGGTTGGTAAGGAGATCGTACGGTTCCACGCGGTCTACTGGCCGATTCTTTTGCACGCGGCACGCATCGAGGTCCCGAAGCAGACGTTTGCGCACGGCTGGCTAACTTTTGGCGGCAAGCGCTTCAGTAAGTCGCTCGGCATCGTGATCGATCCGGCCGCGCTTGCACGGGAGATCGCCGCGGAGGCCGGGACGGACGTTCCCATTGCCGTCGACGCCCTGCGCTACTTCCTGCTGCGGGAGATCCCGTTCGGCGCCGATGGCGACTTCAACAAGCCGGCGCTCGTGCACCGCTTCAATGCCGATCTCGCCAACGACTATGGGAACCTGCTCAGCCGGACAGTGCCGCAGATCGAGCGGCATTTTGGCGGACAGATTCCTTCCCCCGCCGCCACAAAGGGGAGCGTCTCGTTATTGCGAGAGACTTCCGCGTCTGCGGCCAACGGCCTCGACGCGTACATCACGCGACTGGATTTCGCCCGGGCCCTGGACGGGATCTGGCGGCTGCTGGGGGTGGCGAACAAATACCTTGACGAAGAGGCGCCGTGGCGCAGCGTGAAGACCGATCGCGAGCGCGCCGGGACGGCCCTCTACAATACGCTCGAGGCGGTCCGCATCGCGACGATCCTGCTGTCGCCGTGGCTCCCGACGGCGACGCAGCGCGCGTGGGACCAGCTCGGCATCGGAGCGCCGCTGAGCAACCAGCGCCTCGGGGATGCGCAGCGGTGGGGAGCGTTGCCGGCGGGGACGCGCGTGCGGCCGGGCGCGCCGATCTTCCCGAGGATTGAAAGCAAGCCGGTGGCGGCCGCTTCAGCTCCGGCACAAACAGGAGGGAACGCAGAGGTGAGCGCGATCAGCATCGACGAGTTCCGGAAGCTGGACATCCGTATTGCCGAGATCCTCGAGGCGAAGCGGGTCCCCAATACCGACAAGCTCATCGAGGCGAAGATCGATCTCGGCGGCGAAGTGCGCACGATCATCACGGGTCTGATCCCGCAGTATCAGCCGGAGGAGCTGGTCGGCAAACGGATCGTCGTCCTCGCCAACCTCGAGCCGCGCCGGGTGCGCGGCGTGGATTCCCACGGCATGCTCCTGGCGGCGGAGTGGGAAGGACGGGTGGCCCTGTTGACCGTCGAAAAGAACGCGCCCAAGGGCGCCAGGATCACTTAAGCCGGTCTCTCAGCCAGCGGGCCAGCACGACTTCATCCGCACGGCGCTCGTACCCGGCGGAGTCGCGCAACCCCGCGGACAGGTGCCAGCGCACGGTTTCCGTCAACCATCCGCCGTAGGGCGTCGGGGTGAATCCGAGATCCGTCTTGATGCGGCTGATGTCCATGACGAACCGGTGGACGTACGTGGGAGCGTACCAGGACGCCTCCTGCTTGAGCACGTCCTGGGATACGACGATGACGGGATCAGGCTTCTCGAGGATGGCGGCCACCAGGCGGACGAACTCATCGAGGGCGAGGATCTCCTCCGACGCAACATTATAGGTCCGCCCGAACGCGGTCCGGTTCCCTGCCGCAAGCAGGAAGGCTGTGGCAACGTCGCGGCTGAACGCCTGCCGCCAGATGGGATGCGGGTTGCGGTCGGGGACCAGCACCAACTCGCCGTCCGCCACGCGCTGATACCAGAACCACCCCCGCAGGCTGGCGTCATCAGGTCCCTGCACGATCGGCGGCCGGATGATCGTGAATGGGAGATCCGGCTGCTCGTGCAAGACCTGCTCGCACTCCCGCTTGCCCTCCGCGTATGGGAGATCGCCGCGGATCGTCAGATCCGCGGCCTCTTCCGGAATCGCCCGGTAAATCTCGGGCGGCTCGAAGTCGGGGTAGACGGAGCCGCTGCTGGTGAGAATGTAGTGGCCGATCCGGCCGCTGAATGCCGCCACCGCGGTCTCAACGTCCTTTCGTGTGAACGCGATGTTGTCGATGACGACGTCGAAGGTGCGGCTGCGCACGGCCGCGGCAAACGCCGCGTGATTCTTGCGGTCCGCGCCGATGTGGGTGATCCGGTTCCAGAACGGTGGCCGCGTTTGCCCCCGGCTGAAGACGGTAACGTCGTCGCCGCGCGCGAGCGCCGCTTCGACGAAGTGCTTCCCGAAGAATTGCGTGCCGCCGATGACCAGGATGCGCATGTGTTAGACTTTCTTTGCCGTGGAGCTGTTTGACTCCCACCTCCACCTCGACGACCAGGCATTCGCCGCGGATCGCGAGCAGACGGTCGCGCGGGCGCGTGAAGCCGGCGTCGTCGGGATGGTGACGGTGGGGACCGGGCTCGATTCCTGCCGTGTCGCGGTAGCTCTGGCCGAACAGCACCGGGACGTGTTTGCCGCCATCGCGATTCACCCGCAGGATGCGGGCGGGGCCACAGACGGGGTCATGGCAGCGTTGCGGGTGCTGGCCGGACATCCGAAGGTGGTCGCCATCGGGGAGACCGGGCTCGACTTTGTCCGGGAGACCTCGGCGCGTGATGCCCAGCGGCGCGCGTTTCGCGCGCATCTGAGCCTGGCGCGCGCGTGCGATCTTCCGGTGATCATTCACTGCCGTGAGGCGTATCCCGAGGTGCTGAGCATCCTCGACGACGAACGAGCAACACGTGTGATCATGCACGCCTTCTCAGGCTCAGCCGAGATGGCGCAGCAGTGCGCGGATCGCGGCTACGGCGTCTCGCTTGCGGGTCCCGTCACCTACAAGAACGCCCGCGCGCCGCGTGAGGTTGCCCGCGTCGTCCCGATCGATCAGCTTCTGCTCGAGACCGACGCACCGGTGCTGACGCCGGAGCCGCATCGTGGCCGCCGCAATGAGCCTGCGTATCTAACGCACATCGCAGCCCGGATTGCAGAAATCCGTGGGCAACCGGTGGAAGAGGTTGCCGCGGCGACGACGGCGAACGCACGGCGCATCTACGGCGTAGACGACAGGTAGCATGCAGCTCAACCGTTCCATCCTCCTCGCGGTCATTGCCCTGCTGGTGATCGGGACCGCACCCGCCCGGGGCGCGCCCGGTGATGATGCCGAGATCCGCATCGGGCGGGATTACGCCCGCCGCATTGAGCTCGAGTACAAGGTCGTCACCGAGCGGGCGGTGGCGGAGCGGGTCGCCCGGATCGGGCAGCTCATTGCGGAGACCTCGGAACGCCCCACGCTGCCCTGGTCATTCAAGGTGATCGAGTTCGCAGAACCCAACGCGGTCGCGCTGCCCGGCGGGTTCGTGTACGTCACGAAGCCGATGCTGTCGTTCGTGCGGTCCGACCACGAGCTGGCAGCCGTGCTGGCGCATGAGGTGGCCCATACCGCGCGGCGTCACCAGATGGAGATGATCCGCCGCTCGAACCAGGCCGTGTTCTGGACGATCCTCATCGCGGTGCTCACGGCCGACCCGAATATCGCCGCGGGCGCGCAGCTGATCAGTTACGGCATGCTGAGCGGGTACACCCGGGACCTGGAGCGCGAGGCGGATCTGCTCTCGATCGCCTATCTTGCACGGACACCTTACACTCCGGTCGCCGCGCTCACGCTGATGGAGCGCCTGCTGCGCGAAGAGCGATTCCGGGCGACCGTCGATCCCGGGGCGTTTCGCGATCATCCACGTACGGAAGAGCGTGTCGCCTACCTCCAGACCGAGCTGCGGCGCAGGGGCATTCCCATCATCCGGCGCACGGCCGCAAATTTTCTGCGGATCAGCACCCAGATGATCACCGACGGCGGCCGGGAAATCTCCGAGCTATCCGTGAACGAGACGCCTGTGGTGCGGCTCCCCGATCCCGCGCGTATCGCGGGCATGGCGGCCACGCTCGGCCAGTTCTTCGACAGCGATCCGGATCCCGGCCACGTGACGACGATCCGGCTCGGGGATACCTGGGAAATCATCGGGGGCGGGAAGGTGCTGTTGACGATCAAAGCAGCCGATGCCGCCTTCTTCGGAATATCCGCCGCGGACGCCGCAACGCAGATTCAGTCGCGGCTGCGCTGGGCCATCGAGCAGGACCGCCGCAAACGGCAGTTTAACGGGTAACGCGCATGCGCCTGCATGTCGCGTTCCACCCCTCGCTGCTCGCCACCGGCGCACTCTGGGAATCGCTCACGCCCGGGGTCCCGCCGACCCCTGTCCCGGTCGATCGCCCGCAGGTCTGCGTGGTCGTGGATGTGATGCGCGCAAGCACATCGCTCGTCACACTGGTCGAGCGAGGCGCAGGTCCGATCTACATCGCATCCAGCGTGGCCTCAGCTCGCGGGAGTCCCTACAGCCGTGACGGCGCGGTGATGGCCGGTGAGGAGGAAGGGCTTGCGCCGCGGGGATTCGATTACGGGAACTCTCCGGTCGAGCTCTCCAGGGCTGCGGTGCGCGGCCGTCCCGTGGTCTTCGTCACCACCAACGGGACGGCGGCCATTCGCGCCGTGCAGAGCCTCGGTCCGGTCCTGGTCGGGTCGATGCGCAACGGAGAGGCGGTGATGGCCGAAGCAGCGAAGGCGGCCCGGGACGGCGGGGTGGATGTGACAATTGTCTGCGCGGGACGCGAAGGAGGCTTCGGCCTCGACGATGCCCACTGCGCGGGATACCTCGCGTCGCGCCTGCTGGATCAGGCCCGATACGACCTGACGGACGGCGCAGCCGCCGCCGTAAAACTCTACCGCAGCGAGCCCGACACCATGGGGGTGTTCACGCGCGCGACGGCGGGGCAGAACGTCATCCGGCTTGGACTGGGCGCGGACGTGGCGTACTGCGCGGAGCGTGAGACGAGCAGCGCGGTCCCCCGCCTGGGACGCGAACTGCGGATCCTTGGCGATCTTGCGAGCAACGTGACGTAAGCGGGAGGCTGTGGTGCGAGAGGAGGCGACGGCGTGCGACTGGTGATTGCCGCGGCAGTACTGCTTGGTGTGCTCACGCCCGTGGTGTCCGCGCAGGGGGTCACGGTGCGCGTTTCAGGCGACATCGTCGTTCCGCGCGATACGATCCACGACGGTTCGGCGGTCGCGATGAACGGCCAGATCCGGGTCGAGGGAACCCTGCGCGGGGATGCGCTGGCGATGAACGGCGACATCTTCATCAACGGGACGGTCACGGGCTCCGTGCGGACGTTCAACGGCGATATCGTGCTCGGGTCATCCGCTGAGGTGCAAGGCGATGTGTGGTCGGCAAACGGACGGATTAATCGGGCGTCCGGTTCGAGGGTCCGCGGGCAGGTTCAGGGACCGGTGCTGAGCCCATCGAGTCCGGCGCCTGCGCCCGCGCCGGTACCCACGCCCCCCACAGCTCCTGCGCCGTCTTCTCCGTCTGCGCGCCCCCAACCATGGCCGGACGCGTCGTGGTGGTGGTCAGGGACAATGCGCGCTGTGGCGGCCTGGACGATGGTGGGTTTCATTATCCTGGCCGGAGTCTGCAGCGCCGTCTTCCCAACGCAGATCCGCCGCATCGCGGACGTCCTGCATCGTTCTCCCGGCGAATCGCTGGTTGCCGGCGTCGTGCTCTGGGTGGCCCTGCCGCCGCTTGTGGTGGTCCTGGCACTGTCCATCGTGGGAATCCCGATCGTGGCCTTTCTGCCCTTCATTTTGATGCTCGTCGGTCTCGTGGGCTTTGCGGGCCTCTCCCAACTCATCGGCGACCGGCTGCTCGGCGGGTTCCACCAGCAGCACAATCCTGTTCTGGAATCAGTGGTCGGGGCGCTGCTGCTGGGAGTACTCGTGTTCATCCCCGGCCTCGGGTGGCTGGCGATCCTGGCTGCCATCACCTGGGGAATCGGAGCGGTGCTGGTCTTGCTCCTGAGGCGAATACGTAGAACCCCCGTCCAAACCCCCGCCTAAGTCCAGCTCCGAGCAACTCGGTCCGGACCAAGTTCCTGCGCCAGATGTGTCTTGACAGCGTGGGTACTGGGGCACTACCCTGATGGGTGGCCTAAAACCGACCATCCGGTTTTCTTTCCATCGCGGCGTTTCACACGTGGTTCACAACGGGGCGTTACCTACAGGGGTGAGGCAGAATGGCGACACGCAGCGTAGCGTTGCGAAGTAGCGTTTCTTCGGCAGCGGTCGCGGAACAGGCGGTGAGATCCCGCCGTTTCGATGCGCTCGTTGCAGTGCTTGGCAGTGCGCTCGTCGGCGGCGTGTATCTGGACGGTTGGGCTCACATTCACACAGGCCTCATCGAAACCTTCTTTACACCATGGCACGGCCTTCTGTACGCTGCGTACCTTGCGCTGGCTGCGGTGATCGTGGGCACTGTGCTGCGGAATCGAACGGCCGGATACGCCGGATCGCATGCCATCCCACAAGGATATGAACCGTCCGTGATCGGCGTGGCGGTCTTTGCCTTCGGCGGCCTCGGGGATATGATCTGGCACCTGCTGTTCGGGATCGAGGTCGATCTCGAAGCCCTGCTCAGCCCGACACACCTGCTGCTCGCCCTGGGTGGTGGGTTGATGGTGAGCGGCCCGCTGCGCGCCGCCTGGCGGCGTTCAGAGGACCGACCCTCCCTGCGGGCCTTCTTTCCGGTGATGCTCTCGGCGGCAATGGTCCTGTCCGTGATGACCTTCATGACTCAATACATGCATCCGTTTGGCACCACCTGGGCGGCAGCCAACCGGCGGCCCGATGTGATGCTCGGCCCGTTGATGGCGGCCGAGCTCACCACGGGCTTCAGCTTGATCGGGTACTTCGCATTCTTCGAGCAGCTCGCGACTCTCTCAGGGATCGTCGTTCAGACAGCCATCCTGATGGGCTTCATCCTGACCGTATTGCGGCGATGGACGCCCCCTGTCGGGACCTTTACGGTGATCATGACGCTCAACACCGCGCTGATCGCCATGATGCGAGACCTTTTCCTCGACACCGGACCGCTCCCGCTCATCGCTGTCGCAGCGTTGGGCGGAGTGGCCGCAGATCTGCTCGCTGCGCGCTTGCGACCCTCTGCTGCACGCCCGGCGCGTCTGCGCCTGTTTGCAGCGATCGTGCCTGCGATCCTCTACACGCTGTATGTGCTGGTCCTGGCGATCGACGTCGGTATCTGGTGGCGCGTGCACCTGTGGATGGGGGCAATCACGCTCGCCGCCATCACCGGCTGGCTGGTGAGCTATCTCGTCGCGCCACCTCAATTGCCCATGCAGACACAGGCGGGAGGCGGAGCGTAAGTCATGCCAAAGATCAGCGACGCGCACGAGCAGCAGCAGCGCGAAAAGATCCTTCACGCGGCGGCGACCTGCTTTCGGGACCGAGGATATCACGAGACCAGCGTGCAGGACATCTGTGATGCGGCGAAGTTGAGCAAGGGCGGTCTGTACACGTACTTCGAGTCGAAAGATGAGATCATGGCCGCGGTGATCGACGAGAGTTTCATCGACACCCTGCGGGCGGCCCAGGACGCCGCCTCCGACGGTGGGACGGCAATTGACAAGCTGGACCGCGTGGCCGCCGTGCTCGTCGACCGGCTGGTGTCGGAAGAAGCGCACCCGGTGCACTCCCCGCAGCTGCATCTGGAGATCTGGGCGGAAGCCTCAAAGAACGCTCACCTGCGTGCGCTGTGCGCGCAGGCCTACGATCGCTGGAAGACGTTTCTGGCCGGCTTGCTGCGGGAAGGGATGCGACAGGGGCTGATCAGGCCCGACATCGATGCGGAGGGCATCGCCGCGACCCTCGTCGCAGTCTTTGACGGATTGAGTTTGCAGGAGAGCATTGCCCGAACGCACGTAGACTGGCCGAGCGTCATGGCGACGCTCCGGCTGGGTCTCGGCGAGGGTATCTTCACATCGGCGGCGGGCAACGACCGTACGGCGGCGAAATCGGGAGGCAGGCAATGAGAAAGTGGGGCATTATCATCGCCGCGGCAGTAGCGATCATCCTCGTAGGAGGACTGGTGGCGCAGCAGCGGGGTCGGTCCGCAGCGCCGCCGAGTCGGCCGCAGGCATCACCGATAGAATCCGATACCGTTGCAGTGGAAGCGACGCCGGCCACTTTCGGGTCCATCGAGCAGACGCTCGACCTGACTGGAACGATCGTCGCCGCCCGCCGCGTCGAGCTGACCCCGAAGATTGCCGGCAAGATCGCGGCGATCTACGTCCAGGAAGGTGCCCGGGTATCAGCAGGGCAGGCCATCGTCGCCCTCGATGCCTCAGATCAGGCGGCACAGGTCACACAGGCCGAGCAAGGAGTGCGCCAGGCGGCCGCAGCGCATGAAGTGGCACAGGCGCGATTGGCCGCGCTGCAGTCGGG
>Ga0209853_1000167_pt1 | contig 17657 bp, 19 predicted proteins | sample GWRWS1_30_40_FD_187224 | JGI IMG/M metagenome (GOLD analysis project Ga0209853, IMG submission 187224) | Riverbed sediment microbial communities from areas with vegetation nearby in Columbia River, Washington, USA - GW-RW S1_30_40 (SPAdes)... | ecosystem: Environmental > Aquatic > Freshwater >...
CTCTCTTTACCCCCGTCTACTTTGCGGCGGTGGGGTTGAAACTGGACCTCGTCCATGGGTTCGACGCTGTCTTCTTTCTTGGGTTCTTTTTGTTTTCGACGAGTCTGAAAGTCATTGGAGCGCTTGGTGTCGGGAGGATAGTCAGGCAGAGATGGCTGTCCAGCTTCAACCTTGCGATAACGCTGAACGCTCGAGGGGGACCCGGGATTGTCCTCGCAACTATCGCGTTCGACCTAGGCCTGATCTCCGAGACGTTCTTTGTGACACTTGTCCTAACTGCAATCGTAACGTCGCTCATGGCGGGATACTGGCTCAGATACGTCAGGTCACGGACATGGGAGCTTCTCTAATAGCGAAGTCTCTGATTTCTAATGGAGACGCCTTTGCTAGTCTATGTGGTCGCAGAGTGGTGGGCCCGCCCGGATTCGAACCGGGGACCGTCAGGTTTCTCTCATTTTGCTATGAGCCTGCCGCTCTCTCAGTCCTCTGATGAGAAGTAACCTGGCTGAGCTACGGGCCCTCCAAGAGCGCGCGCACCCCCAGTCAACTTTTAACTTTGCCGGCGCAAGAAAGCAAACTCTTTGAAACGTCCAATTGGCTCAGCTGGACGGTGGTAGTTTGCCGGAAAGCGTTTTAATAAACGGAACCTGCCGGTGCGCTTTGCCGCCGGCTAGAAGCGGGCCGCCGTTCCCTCCAGGTGTGGGGGCGCGAGCTCAGTGGTAGAGCAGCGGACTCGGAGGACAACTGAGGCTGAAGCTGTTAAAGACAGAGGCCACTGCAGCAACCCGTTGGTCACAGGTTCGAACCCTGTCGGCGGCGCCATCCCTGTATTATCCACGCTACTGACACGTGGGTAGCGCAACGGATTATAACCGCCGACCCCTATTCTAGTCTCGGTTAAGAATCGTCAGGGTTCCACGTTGAAGCTCGACCAAGGACCCGCGGGAGAACTAACGGTTCTAGACTCCGGCTACACAGACCAGGTCCTGCTTGACTGCGTCAGCGAGGAGTTTCTCAGGATCAAAGCAGTCGTCTATAATTCCCTCAACGATCTGAATAAGCTATTCTTGGTCGACAGGGCGCTCTACACCAGCAGCCCAGACAGGCCCCTATACTACGAGTTTACGCCGCAGAACATGGCCTCGATAAGAAAGCCGCTGGTAATTTCGGAAGTGAAACTCTACTGCGTGGAACGGCTCTGGGGTATGAGCACTATCAGGATGATGAAATAGAGCGGACTAGTCCGCCTTTTCTACCGTAATCTCTATCGTCGAGACGTTACGCGTGTCTCCCTCTTCTCCCAAAACCTCAGATCCGATCTTGACGGCTTTGATGCTGAGCTTTCCCTGGAAGAAACGACGCCGGACAACCTCCACAACGTCCACCGCGTGACTGATCGACTTTCCTCTGGCCTTTACAGTGAGTTGTTTTGCTCCACCGTTGAAGTGCATCATCACGGCTGTGGCGTATGCCATCAGGGGCTTCTTGCCTATGAAGACGGTGTCGGGCGGGATTTGGCTTCGAGGCCTCTGAGGTGAAGGGCTTGGCTGTGTCCGTTCTGTCTCTTCCATTTGCGTGGTCGCCTTTTCCAGAACTCCGGATTAGTGAGACATGTCCGTGGCCTGTGGCGACTTAACCTTTACGCTGAGGCTTGGGAGAAGCTGAGAATGAGGGAAAGGGGGGAGTAATAGAAAGGGGGTCGGGAGAGCGGCTAGATGATCTCCCGAGTGAGGGCTTCTCGGAACTTGACCCTGCAGTCTTGGCACTGGAAGAGCCCGATTAGGACGTTCTTCTTCGATTTTCCGCCTTTGAGCTCCCAGACCTTTGCTGGCTTCGGAACGTCTGCGCCACACTTCGGACAGACAACCTGGTAGAACTGTGTAGGCGGGGTCAGGCTGACCTGAGCCAAGTCGGGTGCTGATGGTGTCGCTGGAGCTGTGTCAGTCCCTGTTATGCTCGGGGTCTGGAGTGCTGACGTCTCGATGGCCGTCGATGCTCCCAAGGCCGGAACATCGTCTACAACCTTGACCATCAAAGTATCATCGTCGCCCGGTTCTCCCACGATGTCAACTGTCTGCATTGTCACGACAGAGTCTTCATCTGACACTTCGCCTGTGTCATGGACTAGAGATTCCGTTGCATACTCCGTGGAGAGAGGGTCGCTGGGACCGGGTTGTGCACTGACTGGCGGTGCGAATACGGGTCCCCATGCTGTAATGGTTGACGCGTTTGACTGCGGCGCAGGGTTAGTCCAGCTATTGCCGTTGGACTGGGGTTGAGGGGGGGAAGGGGAGGACGCTGGCACAGAACGCTCAGCAGCAACAGATTTCCCGGGTCCCAGTTGCTCGGAGGTGACTCTTAGACCCGTCTGCGGGGGCGTCACTGTTGGAGATGTAGGCTGTGGGATCGTGAAGGGTTTGTCCTGACTCAAAACCCCTCTCCCCCATTCCTCACCAGTAACCTTGGCAGAAGCCGGGGGCGTTTGCTGTTTGAAGTCAGAAGCCGCTAGAGGTTTGACCTCTATCTCTTGCAGAACGCCGATCATGGTCCTAATTTCCTCGATGCTGCGAAGGTTCCTGTCAAGTAGCTCCTTGAACTCCTCTCTCTGGCGACGGTACTCCGTATCAGTGACCTCTCCGGTCACGTATTTTGTTTCGAGGTTCAGAAGGCGTTGGGGAGTGTTGGCCATCTGGTCTTTGGTCTCGCGCAGGTGCTCGTTGAGGTTGTATCCTAGGACGTTTATCCGGTCTTGCAGGTCTTGGCTGGCTCGCCCGTAGTCCTCGTGTATGGTCCGCATTTTTCCCTTGTAGCTATTGATCTCGCTGACAAGTTTCTCGAGAGTTAGGTCGTTTAATCCCATTTTTTCACCTATGGGAAACGACATAGGCTGGGTAAAATGGTAAAAGCGTTGGGCGCGAAAAACGTGCCAAAACAGGCCCAACAACCTCAATTTACGGAATTCAGTATAAACAAGACTGTCAAAGACTCGCCTTCTCCAGCTAGAAAGTTTCAGCTTTGATGCTAATCAATTCGTGTCAAGAAACTGGTTTTGCGGGCCTCGACGGGCTTCGTATATAAACCAAAAACCCTCTGTGGACCCCACAACAGTCCGGGCAAATACCTGTTGGGAGCCCATACCCCCTTGCTTCTCTAGAATTCTGGAATGATTCGCGGTCAGAAATCAACAGGTTTCGTTACAAGAACCCACTTGGCAACAGGCCATGGTTTACCGGCCTTCAAGAGGAAGAAACCACGAAATGTCGTTCAAGTCCTTGAAGAACTGGGACAGGGATCAAAAGGCCCCTCTGCTCTCCAAGCTCGGGGAGCACCTCCACCACCAGGAACCGCTGAAAGAAAGAATCTCACAGTGTGTCTACCGTCTCAAAGTCAACCAGAATAGGCTTGAAGGAGCCAACCTGAAAACACAACAGCATGACAGAACACTCTTCGACAAGTGCGTACAAGCCACAGCCGCCAAGGACACTGCCCGCGCCACAATGTACGCCAACGAGATCGCAGAGATACGAAAAATGGCCAAAGTCACACTGCGCAGCGAACTTGCTATCGAGCAAGTAATCCTAAGGCTAGAAACCATACAGGAATTCGGCGACGTCGCGGCCCTAATGGGTCCTGTCGCCGGCGTCGTACACGCCATCAGAAACCAGATCTCAGGAGTCATACCCGAAGTAGGCTATGAGCTCGGAGAAATCTCGGAAGCCCTAAACGGCGTAGTCATGGAAGTCGGCGAAGCTACAGGGCAAGGCTACGACCTGGAATCGTCAGGCGCTGAGTCTCAGAAGATTCTCTCCGAAGCCAACACAATCGCGGAGCAGAGAATGCGGGAAAAGTTCCCGGAGTTACCCTCGCCAACCACAGCCTACGAGCACGCAGCGGAGTCAATGATTCCGAAATAGGAGGATAACTCCCTCAACCTTTTTTTGGAGAAAATGTCTATGGGATTCGCGTTAGAACAGATCCGACGGTTCCTAGGAAGGCCACTCCTCGACCCCTACGGGCGGGCCTACGGCAAGATCGTCGGCATATCCGCCAACCTCAAAGACGAAGTTACAGCTATAGGCGTTGAAGTCGGAAACGGCGAGTTCGTCCAATGCCCAGGAGACAGGCTCACAGCTTCAGGCGACAACCTCGTGCTCCTGCCGTCGTGGAAGCAGGAGGCCGAAGAGTTTCGAAAAGAGTTCGAGATTGTAACCCGGAGGCTCCGGGCCCTTGACGAACTATTCAGCGTCGGCGATATTCAACGCGATGTCTACGAAGACCTCCGCAAACAGCACGAGGATGCCATCAACGAACTCAAGGAAAAACGTCAACAGATTCTAGAAACTCTCAACCAACGGACCGGCGTTCTGAGCACTCAGCTCCGCCAGATGCAGACCCATATGGCGGGTAACAAAATGCTGCACGCTTCCGGAGAGTTCGACGACACCAGCTACAAGGCCGCGGCTGAGGCCATCGATGTCGGACTAGTGCGAGCCATGGCTGAGAAGAAGGAGGTTGATACCATTTCAGCATACCTCGGCAAGCTGGATACGAGCGGCCCCGTGCCCGCGGGAACTTTGGCTCCCACGATTCCGATCCCACAGCCGGCCACCGCTTCTCTCCCGAAGGACGTTCTCGTTCTTCACGTGAGGGAGACCTAGGGGGACCCGGTCACTGTTCAGAAGGCTGGAAGAAAGAGTACACCCTATACCGCTCAAGGAGCGGATAGCCCAGGCGTTATTCCGGCTGAACGGCCAGAAGGAAAAGCTGGAGCACATGTCCGCGAGGCTTCAGCAAAGAGACAAGGAAATGTTCCAACGTTGCATCGGAGCACAATTGTCCAAGGACACGGCTCATGCGGCGCTTTACGCGAACGAGTGCGCCGAAATCAGGAAGATGGCTCACATTACCCTTAGCAGCGAGCTTGCGCTGGAACGAGTAATCCTACGTATGCAGACAATCGAAGAGTTCGGCGACATCATGGCTCAGATTGCCCCGGTGATCGGTGTCGTCCGCGAGACAAGGGGACGAATTGCCGGTGTCATACCGGAAGTAGCTAGCGAGCTGGGAGAGGTGAACAATATGCTTAGCGACATGAGCATTGAGGCCGGCGAGGTCCAAGACCAAGACTTTGACCTAACCGCTTCCACCAGCGAAGCACGTAAGGTTCTGGAGGAGTCCAGTGTCATCGCTTCACAGCAGATGAAGGAAAGGTTCCCAGAGTTGCCCGTTCCCGAGAGCCGCCCAACCGCCGAGGCCAGGGCGCCGCCCGTCGAGACAAGAATCCCTATCGCAGTTGCAGCCAGCGGATTCGAAGTTTCAAACATTCCGCTTGAAGATCGTCTCCTAGACTACCTCAAGACTCACAACGGTCAGCTCAACATCAACTCCTGCTCCGGCGACCTGGCTGTCACATCGGATGATGTTCGACGGTCGCTCCAGAAGCTGCGCGATGACGGCAGAGTAGTCATGGACTAGGGGCCGAGGAACATACTCGTCCCAGCGCGTCTCACGATGACAAGGAGGATGAGCATATCTCAGCATCAGAGGAACTGGAATCTCTAGCTGTAAGGTACGCGAAAGAGGCCATCGAGCTAGAACGGAAAGGCTCCAAACGGATCGCCGTTACAAAATACCAGCGGGCAATTGAGGTTCTGCTGAAACTCTGCTCCCTGTACCCTTCTGCTCCCCAAAACAAGGTCTACATGGACCATGTAGACTCCTACAAGAAGAGAACCCAGGACCTACAGTCCAACGCTCAGCCCATCGAACACTCGGCTGACTCGGTGGAGCCTAGGGATTCCAAGAGCATAAAGTTCGACCAGTGGGTTCTCACAGAGAAACCGGACATTAACTGGGACGACATAGCCGACCTTGAGAAGCCGAAACGCGCTATCGAAGAATCCATCATATTCCCGGTCCGCAGGCCAGACCTGTTCCCGTTAGGCTGGCCGAGGGGGATACTGTTCTTCGGCCCCCCAGGCTGCGGCAAGACCCTTCTCGCGGCAGCCATAGCCAGCGAGATCAAAGGCGTGTTCTTCAACGCAGATGCGGCCTCCTTAATGTCAAAATGGCTGGGTGAGTCAGAGAGGAACGTTTCCCAGCTCTTCACCAAGGCGCGCGAAGTATCCGAGAACAGCCAGCCATCCATCGTGTTTCTTGACGAGATCGATTCACTCATGGGGGTCAGGGGGGAAGAGGTCGGCGGAGAAATCAGGGTCAGGAACCAGTTTCTAAAAGAGATGGACGGAATACTCGACAAGAATAGAAACTACCACGTCTACGTCATTGGAGCCACGAACAAGCCTTGGGCCCTAGACGAGCCTTTCATCCGTCGCTTCCAGAAACGCATCTATGTCCCTCTTCCCGATGTGAAGGCGCGGATGGACATGTTTCAGATATACGCCCACAACCTCAAACTCAACAACAACGTCGACTTTGCAGAACTAGCCCGTCAGACTGAGGGGTACTCAGGCGGAGACGTACGCGACCTCTTCCAGTCCACCCAGCTGAAGATTGTAAGAGACTTTTTCCAGCACGGCAGACCGGGAGACCCCAGCGCGGTACCTGACCCCATTACCATGGAAGACTTTCAGGTCATTATTCACGGCAGACGTCCAAGCGTCTCCACCCACAATCTGAAGCGCTACTTTGACTGGGACGAGTCATTCAGAGCTAGCTAAGGGGCGAAACCATGAACCTAGATGAGACCGATTTGAAAATCCTTGCGGAGCTCGCGGAGAACTCCAAGTCGTCATACGTGGAAATAGGGCGAAAACTGGGTTTACATCCGAACGTGGTCGGCTACAGAGTCAACCGCCTGAAGGAATCCGGCATAATACGCGAATACACGACACTCATCGACTTTTCAAAAATCGGGCTTTCCGAGCAGGTCCTTGTCGCGGCCAACTTTCCATCCGCTGGTTCAAGGGATGATATTCTGAAACGGGTTTCAGAAATTCCGGGAACGGTCAGCATTATCAGCTCGCTGGGGTCCCCTGAGGGTCTCTTCCACATCGTCGCAAGAAACAAGGAAGATGTCAACGCGGTCCTCTCCAAACTCCGGTCGATGAACATAGACATCGAATTCGCATCCTCAGTCATCAAAACCTATGACGAAGGCCGCCTAGGGACATTCCTCCGGGCCATGGCTGTCGTGGAAGAGAGGGCGTGACCCCATGGAGAAGCCCAGCTGGGCCTCGTTCGTCATGGGCGGAGCCGTCCCCCGGGAGTTCACAGACCTACTCGTAATTGCGATCATCGGACTGGCCGGGCTTCAAGCGTACCTGACCAGATTCACTGTCGGAGGCGTCGAACTGGGCTTCCTAACGCTCTTTCTGAGCGTTCTGCCAGCATGCACACTTGCGTCTCTGTCCAACGCGACGCGAAAGCTGAGGGAGGAACTAGCCCTGTTCGCCTACGGGGGGTCCACCTGGCAGGTCTGGGCGAAGCACTTCCTCCGAGGGTTTACCTGCTCACTCATCGCGCTCTCCCCCTTCCTATCCTTGGAAATCATCACCACAGGTTACTCAATCAATTCACGCAGCCTACTGCTCTTGCTAGCGGCGGTTCTAGGAGGGGCCTTCTACTCTGGACCCAGTCTTCGTCGAGTACGGTCTGCCGAATTCGCCGAAAGCTACAAGGCATAGGAAAAATGACCTATCTAATCGAGACAACATCCGTCAAAATGGAATACCCCCACTCCGACGGGGTTATCCAGCTCTACGATGAAGGAGTTTCTCTAAGAGTTGACCCAGGAGACTTTGTCGCAGTCCTCGGAGGCTCAGGCTGGGGAAAGTCAACCCTAGTCAACATAATACTAGGGCTGGAGAAGCCGACGAGCGGGACCGTACACTTTAGCGGAGAAGATGTCACCAGAGCCTCCTTCGTCAAGCGCTGCTCGCTCGTCAAGACGGGGGCGGTCTTTCAGCGTCCAACAGCCGTACCTCAGCTCACTGTCGGCCAAAACCTCAATCTGGCGCTCTCCATGGCGGGAATCCCGAAAAGCGAGCGCGATGAACGGATTAGAGAGTCGATTGCCTTCTTCGGGCTGGAGAGGATCACAAGAGCCTATCCAGAGTCTCTCAGCGCGGGGCAGCGGAAGAGAATCGACCTTGCACGAGCCCTCGCAATCAAGCCACAACTACTCGTCTTGGATGAGCCGACGGGGGACCTCGACACGTCCGCCTCCAACCTCGTCATGCCGCTCCTGCGCGGCCTCAACAAGGACCATGGAACAACCATACTCATGGTTACCGCACTGCCAAGGTACGCTTCCTCGGCCCACCAGCTGTTACACCTGAAACCTCCAGGCTTCATCACCCCGAGCAAGAGGATTGACCGCTGAGCATGTTCCGCGACAGCCCGACCCTAGCTGACCGCATCCGGGAAGCGATCAAGCCCACCCCGATGAAGAGGCGCATCCAAATGGCCACTCATCGGTTGAGGCTACAAACGAGCAGGCTGGACCAGACAATCAGCCAGATGGAAGCCCGAGACCGGACTCTTTACGACCGATGCGTCAAAGCGTTACAGTCGAGGGACACGCAGTCCGCCACCCTATTCGCGAACGAATGCGTCGAGATCCGAAAACTGGTGCGGACAAGCATCACCAGCCAGATCAGTCTTGAGCAAGCTCTACTCCGACTTGAGACCGTAGAGCAGTTTGGCGACATGGTTCACAGCATGGGGGCAGTCAAGGGCATTATCGGCGCTGTCCGCGGCGAGCTGGAAGGAAAGCTACCCCAAATATCCACCAGCCTTGGGGACGTTGAAGACTCACTGGCCAGCCTGACGATGGAGGTCGGAGAAGCCGTGGATTCGGGGGGCACCTTCATACCTGCCAGCGACGAGTCAGCGCGGGTCCTGAAGGAGGCGGACTTGATGGCGGAGCAGAAGATGAAAGAGAAATTCCCCGAAATACCCCAGATCTACAACGACCCTGCCCGGTTGAGGTAGCAGGCACCTGCTGTCGCCGGAGCTAGAAACAAAGGCCCTTCTCGGGAGAGGCGTAGTTGACATCTACGGCCGACAACTCGGGCGCATAATTGGGATCGACCGGAACCCTCACGGTGAACTGGAAGGGGTCCAAGTCGAAGTTGCGGGAAACGGGATTCTTACCGCTACGGCCCGACAGATAGCCCTAACGCCGAAGAATATCACGCTCACGCCCGAATGGAAGGTCGAGTCTCACGACATCATTTCAGAGCTAACAATCCTCCGGAAGCGAGTCACCGCTCTCGAATCCCTCAAAGACGCAAAGGAAATAGACGGAGAAATCTACTCTGAAATCCTTGAAGGTCAAAAAGCAGGTTATCTGGAAAAGGTGAAAACCGCGGAAGCATTGGCCGATTCCATGAAAGCGAAGCTCGGCCAGATTGCAAGCCAGCTCTCAAGTCTGACCAAGTACTTGGTCAATGCAAAACTTGACCATAAGAGCGGTGCACTGGACGAGTCCGCTCTCAGAATAGCCAGGGAATCTATCGAGCCAAGCCTGCGCCCTCTCATAGCGGAGAGGAACGACCTGACCGCGGCGGTGAAATCCTTGGAGACAGTTCTTCCGGCAAGAGTCTCCATGAGCTAGGAATATTCCGGTATCTTCAACGCTTCGATCCGGCTGGTCCTAGAACGCGAAGCCCATATAGGACGATGTCCTCGCAAAGCCATCAAGGTTTCGGGGATGAAGGCTCTCGTGCTGGCCGGAGGTGCGGGAACGCGGCTCTCGCCCCTCACCACCTACATTCCCAAAGGAATGATTCCGATCAACGGACGACCATTCATCGACTACGTCATCAACTACCTCGCGTACCATGGCGTAAACGACATCGTGATGTTGCTCTCTGATGAAGACTCCGAGGTTTTCAGAAACCACCTGGAACAAGGGGCAAAGTTCCGGGTCAACATCAACTATGACATAAGCCCGCGAACCGGCACGGCATCCGCCATCAAGCACGTATCAGCGCTTCTGGACGGCACCTTCCTCGTTTACTATGGGGACGTGCTCACAAGCCTCGACCTTTCAGAGATGATACGCTTCCACAAGGAGAAGAACGCGGTCTGCACGATCGCCCTAAGCACGGGTGTGAGAATAGACTACGGAGTCGGACGGGTTGATGGCGAGGGCAGAATCAGCTATTTTGAAGAGAAGCCCGTGCTCCCTGAATACCCCGTCTCCATCGGGGTCTACCTTTGCGAGCCCGAGGTCTTACGATACTGTTCAGCAGGCTCGGACTTGGCGGGAGACGTTCTGCCTCAGCTCGTGAATAAGGGGGAGAAGGTCTACGGCTTCCTAACCAAAGAACCCCACCACGACATCGGCTCGTTTAAGCAGTTGAACCAGGCAAAGGAGATTCTGAAATCACATACGAAAGTGTTCGCGAGAAGGCCTGTACGTTAGTTTGCCATTATCCGATCCATTTCGTTTCCTCGGCCGCGTCCTCCAAGACCAGGCCCATTTTCGACATCTTATCTCGAATCCTGTCGGCCAGAGCATACTCTCGCTTGGCCCTCAGCTCTGACCTCAGCTCTAGGATGAGGCTGATGAGTTCTGAGAACCTTTCCTGGGAGGTTTCGTCCTGCTCGGTTATGCCAATTACGGAGCCTAGCTCGCTCATTGTCCTGAGTATTTCGTTGGCTGTTCTTTCGCCCGGGACTTTGGCTTCGTCTTCTGCAATGGCTACGATTTTGATGTAAGCGGTGAGAGCAGCTGGCGTGTTGAAGTCATCGTCCATGGCTTTGTAGAATTCGTCCCGTGCGGATTCGACCTGTTTCAGAACGTCTTCGTCGCCGGGTCCTGCATGGTCATGCTTGTCTCTCGCAAGAACGATCATGTTGTATGCTCTTCTGAATCGGAGGGAGAGGTTCTTCGCCTGTTCGATGGCTTCCTCGGTAAACTCTAGCGGGCTCCTGTAGTGGGTACCTGCGTACAGTATTCTGAGCGCCGTAGGGCCAACCTTCCGTAGAATGTCCTGTATCGGAACGATGTTTCCCAGAGATTTGTGCATCTCTCTGCCGCTGATGTTCAGGAGTCCGGTGTGAAGCCAGAAACGTGCAAGCGGCTCCTTGCCGGTCAGCGCTTCTGCCTGCGCAATCTCTGCCTCGTGGTGCGGGAAAATTAGCTCGTTTCCTCCTCCATGGATATCGTAGGTAGGCCCGAAGTAGGTGAGAGTTATCGCCGTGTCTTCGATGTGCCAGCCTGGTCGTCCTCTACCCCAAGGGCTCTCCCAGTAGAGTTCCCCAGGCTTCTGGCTCTTCCAGAGTACGAAGTCGCCAGGGTTCTTCTTGCGCGGGTCAGGGTCTATCCTGTGAACTCTCAGGTCCTCCAGTTTCTGTCTTGAAAGCTTCCCGTACCCGGGGAACTTTGTGGTGTCAAAGTACACATCGCCATCGACTTGGTAGGCTATCCCTTTCGCGATTAGCCCCCTGATCTGGTCGAGGATTTCGGGTATGTGGTCGGATGCCTTGGCATAGAGGTTGACGCTGTCGACATGCAAGTCTTTCATGTCCTTGAAGAAGGCCGATGCGTACTTGTCAGCCAGGTCCAACGGGTCCACTCCTTCTCTGTTTGCTCTGTTGATGATTTTGTCGTCAATGTCTGTAATGTTGAGGATGAAGAATATGCTGAAGCCTTTACGTCGCAGGTAACGAGCCATGATATCATACGCCACGTATGTCTTTGCATGTCCGACATGCGACACGTCCCATACGGTTGGGCCGCAGACAAACATGTTGACGCGGCGGCTTCTGAGTGGCTGAAAATCGAGTGCTGTTCTGGTGAGGGTGTTGTGCACCCTCAGCTTCGACGTGCCAGGGTCAATCATCTTTGATTCATCTAGAACTTGTAGCCTATTTTTCGGAGGAACTGTTTTCTTTCGGAGACATCCTTCTCTGTTTCTATTCCTTTTGGAGCAGAGCCGTCTATGACTCCCAGTATTCCTCGTCCCTGTTCGGACTCCGCCACGACCACTTGTAGTGGGTTTGCTGTGGCTGCGTAGATGTTGACAACCTCGGGTACTTCTCTGATGCGGGAGAGAACGTTGATCGGATGAGCGTTCTTTAAGATTATCAAGAACGAGTGTCCAGCGCCCACCTGCATGGCCAGTTCTTGGGCCAACCGCCTTAGTTCTTCGTCGTTGCCGCTGCTCCTGACGAGGCAGGGACCGCTGGACTCGCAGAAGGCGATTCCGAAGCTCGCGTTGGGGACCGTGTTGACAATTGCCTCGTGGAGGTCTTCCACGGTCTTGATGAAGTGGCTCTGGCCTAGGATAATGTTGGCGTCCCTAGGGGGGCTGAGGTGGACCAGCTTTGTCTCCAGGTGGATTACCAACCTTTGACTGTATCATGCCCCAGGCCTTAGTGAGCATTTCCTTCTCATTAGGGTAGGACATTGTCTCCAGAGCCTTGTCGTATGGAACCCATTCCATGAAGTCATGCTCGGACCCGACCTTGGTGTCGGCCTGGTCGGTTTCGAAGAGGAAGAAGTGGACTGTCTTGTCATAGGTCGTTGCCCTGAACCCAAACTGGTATTTTATGACGCCGATTTTTCCCCTGAGCTTGACACGGCTCACCCCGGTTTCCTCCCGGACTTCCCGCATTGCAGCGGTGACCTCGTCCTCATCCTGCTCGATGAGTCCCTTTGGTAGGCAACGCACTCCTCGCCTGTTGCTTCCCAGCAGCAGAAAGAGCAGCTTGTCCTTGTCCCAGCGGCAGACTACACCGCCAGCCGAACTTACCCGTATCCTCGGCCTGGCCTGCATATACCGCTAGGTCTCCCGGCCAGAAATGGGAAGGGTCCCTACTATATTTCCATGTCCTTTGGCAGAGGTGTCAGGTTTTCTCCGGGCGAACCGACCACCATGATGTCTTCGATTCTCACCCCGCCGATTCTAGGGTCATAGAGCCCTGGCTCGATTGTTACCACCGATCCCTTCTTCAGAACGTCTTTTCCGAAAAGGGACAGGTACGGCCGCTCTCCGATCGTGAGGCCAACCCCGTGCCCTAACCCGTGCACAAAACCTCGAACGCGGGCTTCTTTGTTTCCCTTCACAAGCTGTCTGGCGGTGGGCCACCCGTGGTTTTCGAAAATCTCGCAAGTCTTCATCATCAGGTCTCGACACGGAGCCTGTTCCTTGACCATGTCCAAAGCGTTGGTCTGGGCTTCAAGGACAACGTTGTACATTTCCTTCAGCTTCTTGGAAGGTGTGCCGAACGTGTATGTTCTTGTGCAATCGTGCCAGTAGCCGTCGGGTTCCGAGGGGAAGATGTCGAAAACTATCGGCTGTCCAGGGCGTAGGGGGGCGTCGTCTTCGCCCATGTAATGGGGGTCGCTGGACCTTCTTCCGGGGGCAAAGATCGTGTCCTCTATCGCGACGAGACTTTTCTCAACTAGAAACCTGCCTATTATTTTCTTAACATCGCCCACTGTCATAGTCCTAGATTTGTACGCGATTCTACCGCCCCTTGTCTTGGCTCTCTGGAGGAAGCTGCGGGTCTTTTCAACAACCCAGCATGTTCTCTTCCCGACGTCTCGAAGCCGGCTTATTTCGAAGCGGTCTTTCGTTTCGCGGGCAGCCTCGAGAATTGTCGGCGTCTTCTCGCCCTTGATTCCCACCCTCTTCTTGCGCAAGGAATCGACCAGTTCCAGAGTGTGGGAGGAGTCGTTTCTTCCCGCGACGATGACTGGTCCTTGTAACCCTTCATCCCTGATGATTTTCTGGTAGAACCGGACTCGCGCCTCATTCCTGTCGAATCTGCTCGCAATCCTTTCAAACCCATAGTCCGAGTAGGTTCTAATGTTCCTGACCCTGCCCCTCTTTGCGCTCCCCACATCGATATTGCTCACAATGAGAGTGGGCTGGTGGCCGACTCGTTTCAGATAGATGCCGCCTCTTGGAAGTGAGGTGCCAACGACGTACCCTAGGTCAGGGTTCCCCACGGTGGAGTCTCCAAACACGATGAGGGACTCAATGCCCCTCTTCCCCATTTCACCATCTATATCCGATATCAATCGTCAAGCACTCTTGCCGAGAATAGGCTGAGTCAAGTCGTATTATGTCTTAAGAAGAAGAAATGTGGACGGGCTAGAGAGGAACTTCTATCATCAGTTTCTCTAGTAGTTCCTTGTACCTGTTCCGGATAGTTACCTCGGTAACGTTCGCAATCTCGGCGATTTCCCGTTGAGTCTTGCGCTCGTTCGTAAGCACTGTGGCGATGTATGTGGATGCCGCCGCTATTCCCGCAGGCCCTCTCCCACTTGTCAGCTTCATCTGTCGAGCGATTTCCAGAATCTTGATTGCGATGGCCTCGGCCTTCCCAGAAATCGTTAGCTTGTTGGAGAACCGGGCGGCGTAGCTTCTATTGGCGGAAGGCGGAACAAACATGCCAAGCTCTCTCAACATGAACCGGTAGCTTCTTCCTATGTCCTTCTTGTTAAGAGTGGAAACAGATGCGATCTCATCCAGGGTCCTGGGGACCCCGCACTGTCGACACGACATGTAGATTGCTGCAGCAGTCACGTTGTGGATTGACCTTCCCCGAATTAGCTTTCTCTTTATGGCTCTACGATACACGACAGAAGCTGTCTCTAGAATATTCTTGGGAAGGGACAGAGCCGCGGACAGCTTGCTGAGCTCCGACAATGCCACGGCAAGGTTCCTCTCGGTCGCATCAGAGACTCTTACTCGGCGCTGCCACTTGCGGAGCTTGTAGAGCTCTATTCTCTGGTCCGCGGAGACGGCCTTAGTACCAGAGGGTCTATCTCTCCAGTCGATTATTGTCGAGAGTCCTTTGTCATGAATCGTATACGTCATGGGTGCCCCGGTACGGGCCCTCTTGGCTCGCTGTTCGTCGTCGAACGCGCGCCACTCGGGGCGAGTGTCCGCAATCTTCTCCGTCACAACGTATCCACAGGTCATGCAGACCACTTCGGCCGCGTCGTAGTCCCTCATGAGGCGGGAGCCTCCGCACTCCGGGCAAGACCTTACCCGTCGATGGGTATCTGGTTCCTGCTGGACTTGGGGTGTTTCCAGTTTTTCTACCAAGTAGTGGGATGCTCCTATGCCCTGTCGAGCAGGTAAAGGACTCTTCCCGCTAGCGCAACCGTTTTTTCCATCGATGTTTGGATGGATGCGTATGGAGCTTTTGTGGGTCCAAGGATGCTGTTTACGATTCCAACGGTTTGAATCTTACTATTGCAAACTCTGGTGCCGACCGAGGGTGGCTCTGAAGACTCGAGGCGAACAATCAGGTTGCCACTCTTGGATAGGTGCAGAACTTTGCCAAGCCGTTTCAATCCCGAACCTGGCACACTCCAGTCAAAACGGGAGAAACTCGGAATCGCCTATTTAAACATTGATTAAACTAGAAACGTTTTCAATTCCCGTTTTCTTCTAGTAATGATTAATCAGACAAGAGGTGGCGGTCTTGATCAGAGAGGTACAACTCACAAACTTCATGTCGTACAAGAACGCGAGCGTACCTCTCGAACAAGGTCTCAACCTCATCGTCGGCCCAAACGGGGCCGGAAAATCCTCGATTCTCCTCGCGATCTCAGTAGTCTTGGGACAGGCCTATACCGAGAGGGCGAGAAAGCTCAGCGAGTTGATTCGTTGGGGCGAGTCGGAATCTCGGATCTCCCTGAAACTCGACAATGTTTCGTCCAAAGGTCCCCGCCCTTTCCCTCAAGCTAGGTCCGATCAGGTGCTTCTCACTCGGGTTCTGAAGAGGACTGGGGATTACCACTATCTGCTCAATAACAAACCCATTTCCAAAGCGGTTCTAGTTGATGGGCTCGCCAAGGTCGGGCTCAACCCAGACAACATGCTTGTCATCATGCATCAGTTGATGGTAGGACGCTTCGGGTCCGTATCTCCGCCGGAGAAGCTTCTGCTGTTAGAGGACGCTATCGGATTCGGGGCATACAGACGTGAGGTTCTGGACTCTTCCAGCAGGCTGCAAAGACTCACGACTGAACGGGAAGCCATGTCTTCCGTTCTGGAGGGAACCCGGGAGACCTACCAGCACTGGCAACGAGAATACGAAAAATACGAGCTAAAGCGCAAGCTGGAGCAACAGCAAAAAGACCTTCAGAGAGAACTCTTCTCGCGAAGAATTCTCAGGAAGGAGACATCACACGCCAGGATTGAGGACCGGATCGCCCGCGTGCGGATAGACGTGGAGAAGGCAAGGGAAGACCTAGACTCGTCCGAGAGAGAGACGGGAAAAGTCAACGCGGAAAGCCTTGGTCTGAGACAGGAGCTAGAGGAGACTCGTCAGGAACAGCTGAAGCTCGAACACGCTAAAGGCTTCAGTTCAGGAGCACTACAGTGGATCGAGAAACTCGGCGAGATTCTTCACGTTCAAGAAAAACTGACAGAGCTTGCCAAGAATCAAGGCTCAGGATTTTTGGAGGCCCTTCGAACAGGTGGCGACGCTGTGGAGTTCTCAGTCTCAGAACTTCAACGGCAGAAAGAAGAGATTCTCTCCGAGTCGAAGGGAGCCGAAGAAAGATACGAGCGAATAAGGGCCAGGGTCGAAGAAATCGCGTCCCGAGTCGCCGAGAACATAGAAAGGCTTGTCAAAACTAGGGTCCAGGGAGAGGTAAGCAGTTTCAAACTCGAATCTCTTGGCGACCAGTTACAGGATTTGGAACTGCAACTCAGGATGAGTGGCGAGGAGCTTGATCCGCTCCGTGCTCAAGCTTCCCAGTTAGGGCCTCCGTTCGAGAATCCTCGAGACCTCCATGCCATAACGCTGGACCTCGCGGCGGTCCAGGAACGTCTCCGTCCCCTGGCACACCTGTCAGACGAGGTAGAGAAGATGTTTCACAATTACGGAGAAGTATACGAGGACTTGAAGAAGAAAGCTTCCGTGGTTGAGCAGAACAGGGCGGAAGTGCTGGAGGAGCTTCGGCATAGGTTTGACCGGTGGAAGTCGGTGATGGGGGAATTCTTGGAGGAACTCTCTCAGCGTTACAACTCGCTCTTGGACGAGGTCGGCGGCACGGGCCGAATACTGATCAGAGCTTCCAAAGACATCGACAAAACCGGACTTGAGCTCCAAGCCGGGTTCAAGGGAAACGAGCCGGTTTCGCTCGACGGTCTCACACCCAGCGGAGGCGAACGAACTATCGCGCTAATCGCCTTCCTATTATCTCTCCAACAGTTCATCTCGTCCCCGTTCAGAGCGATAGACGAATTCGACGTTCACATGGACCCCAAGAACCGAGAAACTGTGTCCAAGCTGATCTATGCGGCGGCTAGAGCAAGAGACTCCAGCCAGTACATTGCCATAACACCAGGCCAATTGAGTCTTCCCGCCGAGGAAAAGGTCCACGTCATAGTCGTGCAGAACGTAAAAGGTTCCTCCTCGGTAAAGGAGTTGAAACCTGCTTGACCAAGTCTGGAAGAAGCGCAAGCGTCAAACGGGACATGGACGACATTATCCAGACTTGTGATGCCATAGAAAGCCGGAAGTTCAACCCTTTCTTGCTCGACATTTCCGAAGCACTCAGAATCCTGAGGAGTCACTCGGAACACCTGAAGTCTCTTCAGGACCACCTTCTTGATATGAAAGCCCTGTCCAAGATAGCGAGGGTAGTCGGGCTCCAGAGCGCAAATCTCAGGTTTCAGTCCACTTCATTATTTGTCGACCCCGAGACCGTC
>Ga0209853_1000169_pt1 | contig 17600 bp, 16 predicted proteins | sample GWRWS1_30_40_FD_187224 | JGI IMG/M metagenome (GOLD analysis project Ga0209853, IMG submission 187224) | Riverbed sediment microbial communities from areas with vegetation nearby in Columbia River, Washington, USA - GW-RW S1_30_40 (SPAdes)... | ecosystem: Environmental > Aquatic > Freshwater >...
GAATAATGCGATTATTCCGCCGGTAACAAACATTAGTATCTTGATTATTTTCTTTATGAAATAACCTAAAATAATACCAATGAAAAAGCCACCAACTGAAGATGTAATAATTGGTGTAAAATTTTCGATAGTCATATTAGACTAGTCACTGACATGACTGTCGAGAATTGATATATGATATTTAGGGGATTATTATTAAGAAATGTTTGCTGTAGTTGCATATAGTGTTCTATAGCATACTATGGATTTATAGTTTACTATAGCGGACTATTTAAAGCCAAGAAGATTGATCAAGATTTGTGGCACAATTAAAATTTGTGGGTAGGATTAGCAGTCAAGGAAAAAATTTGATTATATGGATCCCAAAGGAATTTCATAAAGATGCTAAGCCGTTGAGGGGCAAACAGATTAGGATTGTTGTAGATGATAACATCTAGTTTGATATTGGTCTTTTATCATTTCTCCGTAGCTCAATGAAGATTTCCCAAGGAATTAACAGCCTATGTGTCTGGAGCTGGTCAAGTTCTAATATCTTAAATTAAAAACTATTTCCATTTGCATAGCTGTCCTAAAAGTTTTATTTTGCCTTGTCATTATCGGTAGGTATCATGGACTTTGACTTATGGGCATATATTATAGTAGGATTGATTGTCGCAGTTATAGCTGGCTTCATTATACACAGAAATGAATCGCTTTATTCGTATCTGAAAGAACGAATTAAGAGATATTTTGGTAAGCTTGATGTTCCGGTAACAAGTAATGGTATTATTATTAACGTTAGAGCTCCCTATGAAATACCCATTGGTAGTTTTACAAATATAACAGCAACTTTTCGTGGAACTCTTACAAGAGGTTTCTTCAGCTGCCAAATAGTAGATTGTTTTGAAAAAGACAGTTGGAGTCCAGCCACAAGCACTCTCAGAAATTTAGACATAAATAGGCAAACCGGTGTCTTAAATTTTATAAATGAAAAGCGAACAGATAGACTTTGTAAAAAATGGTCATATTGTAGAGAATCATCCCTATGTGGCTTTGAAAGAAAAAGAAATCTTACTTATCTAGAATATCATAGAAGCGTTAGTGGTTTTGCAAATGCAAACCTTGATTTTTTCTTGGTTTGGCCTGTCAAGACATTTACTTTCTAAGTATTGACAAATGTTAATAGCTGCTTTCAGTTATTCTTTGTATGCGTAGGCTAGTTTTCAAGGACATTGAGGACTTTTATGCTTGTGTAGAAAAACAAATGGGTACCAGTAATCGATCTAACCTGTGTGATCAGAAAGTAGATCAAATTTGTGATAATGCTATCGAACGGATTAATACACTACGTAAGGTGGTTAAAAAATATCTAAGTGAACATCCACGAGAGAAGTCAGCTATGCTCCCACCCGTTTTGACAATCTTGCTAGAAGAAAATTGTGTAAGCAAAACCATAGAATTGTTTGAAGATAGAACATTAGATGAATGTGATTTGGCGTATTATCGACGGACTAGTACAGAGCATTTTGTATGGGCTTGGACATTAATTGTTATGTCATGGACTCTTAGAAATCTGAAAGGTAAGGTGGAGGTAGGAAGTTGTCATAATACTAGTCATCCACATGGAAATAGGGAACCCAGATTATGCTCTCAAGCCAGCACATTTCACTTAGATTTCTATAATGAATGTCTGCAATCATTTGAGAATATAATTGAGGCCGCTAAACTAAACCCTCCAGAATTGGTGCAATAGCTTAGATTAGTATTATGTGATGATACTATGCATTTATTGACCGTTACATTTTCTGGAAACCCAAATTACCAATTTAAATAGTGCAGAATGAAATATTTCACAAAATTCCAAAACATTCTTTTTCCTATAAATTTGGTTGTTGAATCAAAAAAAGATAAATAATGATGCAGCATTTGACAAATACCCTTAAGAAGTAAATAATGTTTTATGATGTGTTCCTACTCTAACATGTTTGATCCATTTATAGCAAGCCAGTTAATCTTATCCTGATAATCTGGAACAAACCTGTGGATATATCTCCAAAATTTATGAGAATGACCTTTAATTTTAAAATGACATAATTCATGAATGATGATGTAATCTATGACATCTTCTGGTGCTTTTATTAAGTTTAGATTCAGATTCATTGTCTTATTCTTAGCTAGACTTCCCCACCTATTCTTTAATTTTTTTAAAACAAGTTTCTTTGGAGTTACCCCAACAACACTACTAAAGTGTTTGATCTTCTCGTCAAAAATATTTCTAGCTTTATCATATAGCCAGTCTTCATAAAGAGATCTTACTCTATTTTGCTTATTGTAACTACCTGTTTTACCTAGAATTATTACAAATTTATCTTGGAATTCTATCTTGTCGCCGTCATTATTTCTATCATTCATTATGCAAGTTTCATAATTTTTTCCTAAATATGGAAGACTGAAACCTTCTCTGAAAGTAGGTCTTGTGATTTCCGGTGCCTCTTCTTTATACTCTTTTTGCTTTTTAATGATCCATTTTATTTTGCTGTTAATTAACTTCTCAGCATCAGCTAATGGTTTATTTGAGGGAATCCTGAGCATAATTTGGTTTTCATCCACCATAAGTTCAGATGTTTTTCGTCTCTTACTCTTAACTAATGTATATTCTAACTTTTGATCTCCATACTGGAAAATCTGCTTTGATGTTATAACTTTGTTATTCATAGTGGTTCTTTGCCAGATTAATTATTTGTCGAGTCAATTCATCTACATTATGTTCCAGTTTCTTGTTTTGTGTTCCTTCCAGAATATCATATATTGTAATACCAAGTTGTTTTTCAGAGCTTGTCTTACTTTTCCATCCTACTAATCGAGTCTCTTCCTTTATCCCCTCTGATATTTTCTTTGTGGTTTTCTTAGAAAGTTCTTTATCCTTAGTCAGCTGTAGTAAGCCTTCAAAAATTGCATGCTCAAAAGCATCTGATAAGCCCAGCTTTTTCCTTTCCTCGTCTTGTTCATATAATTCCTGTAGAAACTCTTTGTAACGGTTGAAATAGTCCGCATCCTCCTTCCTTTCCTCCTCCTCCTCTCTTATCAGCTTGTCCAACCGTTCTTTCATCCTTTCATAATAAACTGGGTTCAAATGTGCTTTTTCAGCTATTATCAGTCTTGCTTTATTTTTTATCAATGCAGTTTTAGCTTTCTCACTTTTGAATTTGGCAACATCACTTAGAAATGTGTCATCAGTTATCTCCCTCACATCCATAATATTCGATATTTTTAATGATCTAATGTGGTCATCGATGAGCTGCTGAACCTTCTTTCCATCTTCTCTAAGACTCATTGCAACGCCACCATAAAAGTTCCTAATCATCTGTCTTTTTTGCGAAAGAAATTTGAAATCTTCAACATAGGGATTGGCTTCTTTTCTTGGCATTACTGCATCTAATGCTTTAGAAAACATTTTGAAAGCATATTCAAAATTGTCCCTTACATTAATGGGTTCAAATTTTTCAATAATTTGATCATTGTTATTCCTATCAATATTTGAAAAGAATGACATCGCTTCCGCATGTCTTAACTTTAGCTCATTTACTTCTTTCTCAAATGGTGTTAATACATCCTTGACATCCTGTTCATCAAATATTGCTAGTGCTTTTTGCAGCTCTTTTGTTATACCAGAGTAATCAACTATGAGACCGTATTGCTTTCCTGCATCGTATGGTCTATTAACCCTAGCAATAGCCTGAAGTAATGAATGTTCCCTTAGTCCTTTATCCAGATAAAGAACCTGGACTATTGGGACATCATAACCCACAAGCAGCATATCAACAACTATTAGAATTTGAGTAGGATCTTCTGGACTTTTGAATTTGGTAGCTTCATGCTCTCTTTGCTCTTCAGAGAGGTAGAATCTATCCCAGCTACTATCATCTTTTCCTTTTTCACCCAATCTGGAAGTCATTATTATTTTGGAGATAGGGGCATTTAGCTTGTCAAGTTCTCTTTTGTAAGCTACAGCAGCCTCTCTTGATGTCGCAACAATCATAGCCTTGTAACCATTTGGTTGAATATTTTTTGTAAAGTGATCTATAAGGTCGATACATATTGTTCTGATTCTTGACGGTGCTTCAGCAATACTCTCCTTGGTAACATATTGTCTCTTTAATTGGTCTTTCATTTCTTTTGTAAGGTGTGCAAAAACACGATCAAATATCTGCTCGATTGTTTCATCCTCACCCTCTACAAATAAGTCAGGTAATCTTCCTTCATACAGTATCGGAAGGGTTGCACCATCAGCTTTTGATTCTTCAAATGAATATCTATCAAGTAATTTACCAAAAACTTTGTAAGTGCTTCTATCTTTCTTATCTATGGGAGTTCCACTAAAAGCAAAGAAAACGGCGTTTGGTATTGCTGTCCTCATTGCTTCAGCGTTGAATTTGTATTGTGTTCTATGACCTTCATCTACAAGAGCAATTACTTTTTCATTAGTGTGGATAAGATTACCTTTGGTTCCAAATTTCTGAATAGTAGTCATTATTGTCTTTCCTTTTGGATTCTTTAGTAGAGATTCAAGATGTTTCGTGTCTCTTGCTCTCACTGGTGTTGGAAAACCGCAAGCCTTGAATGTTTTATGGATCTGTTCATCCAGCTGCTTTCTGTCCGTTACTAACAATATAGGTGGATTTCCGAATTTATACATAAGTTGAGTTGCAAGCCATAACATTGACAGAGATTTTCCAGAACCTTGAGTATGCCATATTACACCACCTTTATCTGTAATATCTTCATCTAGTTTTAATCTATCAACTGCCTTTGTTACTACTCTATACTGTTGATGTTTTGCAATCTTCTTTATCTTTCTATTGTTTACAACTTCATAGATAACGTAATTTTTTAATAAATCTAGGAGATGTCTTTTATCTAACATTCCAGCGATGAGAATCTCTTGTTCTCTTGGTTTTCTCTTGCATAGCTTTTGAATATCCTCAAGGGATAAGGGATGAGCTTCTGACCATCTAGCATACTGATTTAGATCAGCACCTATACTTCCATGTCTGGCTAGAATTCCACATGTTGGAACAAGGAAATGATTGTAAAACATCAGTCTCTCGTATCCATAACCTCTACTCTGATATCTTGCAAAGTTCTTTTCAACAGCTTCCTGTATTGGATTTCTGATAGATGGGGCTTTACATTCTATGACTACAAGAGGAATACCATTTACAAATGCAACAATGTCTGGATATATGGGTTCTTTAAGTCCATCAAGCTTAAATTGATTGGTAACAAGAAAATCATTATTTTCCGTATTATCAAAATCAAACAATCTAACCGTTTTCTCTACATTTCCTTCTCCAAAGTTTTGTGTTACTGTTATTGGTTTCAATCCACCGGATCTTGATAATCCAATAAGTTTAGCTCTAATCTGTTCATTGGTATCTAAAGGATCTAGAGTTGCAGGAAAAGAATCTTCTTTTATCTGGTCTAGAGCATCATATACACCATCCTCATCTAATTCTGGATTTAATTTCCTTATTGCTTTTTCAAGTCTTTCATAAAGTAACACTTGTCTATAATCTTTTCTTTCTTTGTTTATTTCTGATTGATTTTTGTATTCATATCCGGTTGCAATGAGCTGTTCAAGTGCAGGTTTTTCAGATTCGAGGAATTCTTCACTAACTTCTCTCCCCTCGATAAGAAAAGATGATATAGTCAAGTCAGACCTTAACCCTTATTTTTCCAGTTAGAAGTTTTTGCATCAGACCTCTTTTCAATTTGGATAGATTTTCCAGTTCGTATTGATCATGATTTATCTTTGAATCTAATTCTAATAATATACAAATAATCTTCTCTTGTTCGCTTAAAGGTGGAACTACTATTGGTAATTTTTCCAGATCGGGTTGTCTAATTGTGGTCATTGTAAGTGTCATTGCAATAGATAAGAGAAATCGTCTAGCGATTTTGGAATTAGTATAATATTTCAAAAACTTTGCATTAATTTTTTCTTTATTGGGTCTCAACATCATAACATGACATTCGAAAACTGAAGGTTCAATAAGATTACTGATAATATTACTTCTTCCTATACCATCTAATACTAGAGAAGAACGACAGAAAAAAATATCTCCCTCATTAATACCAAATTGTTTCAATTCATTATCATTTACATTCACCCTTTCAAGACTATTGACATCAATGTCATTTTCAATGAATAAGTCTGAAACATTAACCAATGGCACACCCTTACCAAAATCTTCTCTCTTCTTAAATATCCCATTTCTAAAACCATCGATCGAAATCTCTTTAATTGATAATACCTTCCATGATTCTGGAATTTTCTCTTGAATAAATCTAAATCCGAATATGGCTTTCTTGAATTTGGTATGTCCTATTCCTTTAGTCAATAACCTTTGCATCAAACCTTTCTTGAGTCTTTGAGTTTGCTCAATTGTTTGTTCTGTATTTTGTATTAGTTCATCTACTTTTGAAAGGATAGACGATATTTTTTGTTGTTCTTTTATTCTTTTTGGTTTAATGATTTCTAATAATCCAAAATCATTTTTATTGAGAATACGAATTGCTAACTGATTTGATAAATCTTTGATTTTTTTCTGGTTATTAACTAATTGATAATATATGAATTCATTATCTATGTCTTCTTTACAAATTATTGAATTAATTTGTTGATTTGTAGACATTTCCTTCTTTGCAATACCAACTTTACCAATGGTCGATCCTATACATACAACTAATACTGATTTTTGTGGAATATTTCTTGATTGTTGAAAACCCTCGTTTGATAACATAGTTTGTGTTGATTCAATATATTTTGTATCACCTAAATCAATAGGGCTTGCCCATAAGTAGTCATTGCCATAATATTCTCGAAAAGATGTAGAAGGTGTATTACCAGTAACTATTTCTCCCAAATCATTTATCTTAATAATTTCCCATTCATCAGGTATTTTTCGAAATTCCTTTTTTGATAATTTTTGTAATTGCATTTCTATGTTTTAAATCGTAATTCTGCCAAATTTTTATATACTTGAATTTTGATCGCTTGTTTTTCTTTTTCTAATTCCTTTAACTCATTAATTGTTTCTTGAATATCAATTTCTTCCTCTGATTCAGAAATGTCCACATATCTTGGAACACTAAGATTAAATTCGTTTTCTTTTAATTCTTCAAAATCAGCAATATGGCTATATCCATCAATATCTTCATACTTAGTAAAAGTAGAATCAATTTTCTTGATATCTTCTTCTCTTAATGTATTTCTAACTTTTCCTTCTTCAAAATCTCTAAAAGCATAAATGAAAATTATCTTGTTTTTACTCTTTTCTGGTTTCTTTCTATTTAGGATTAAAACACATCCAGGAATGTCAGTTCCATAAAACAGTTTGGGGGGTAACGCAATTATTCCTTCAATCATGTCTTCTTTAATCATATTTTCTCTAATCTTCGCTTCCTCTTTACCTCTAAACAAAACACCTGGTGAACAAATAATGGCAGCCTGACCTTTCTCATTCAAACTAGAAAACATATGTTGAATAAATGCAAAATCTGCTTTGTCTTTCTCTGGAGGTATTCCGAATCTAAATCTATTATATGGATCCTTTGTTGCAGCTTTATTATCCCAATCGTCACTGAATGGGAAATTAGCCAGAACTTTATCATATTTTTTTAGTTTTCCGCCTTCAACAAGTTTTGGATTTGCTAGGACATCCCCCTGCTCTATCTTAAAATCAATAATATTATGTAAAACCATATTCATTTTACACATGGAGACATTTCCATAGTTGCTTTCCTGTCCTTCTAATACCAAATTTCTCGGATTTCCTTTGTTCCTTTCAACATACTTCCTTGACTCAATAAGCATGCCTCCTGAACCACAAGTAGGATCACAAATCTTCATTCCTTCTTTTGGTTCCACTAAATTAACAAGTAATCTGACAACCTCTCGAGGAGTAAAGAATTCACCGCCTTGTTTTTTAGTTTCATCAGCAAATTCTGCTAAGAGGTACTCATAAGCATCTCCAAAGATATCTTCTTTTTCCAAATCTTCATTCCTTAATCTTGGAGAGTTGAAATGGGAAATTAAATCACGAAGTTTGTCATCGGGATAGTTTTTCTTATCATTATAATTTATATTTGTTAAAACACCGTCTAAATCAGGATTTTCCCTTTCTATAATACGACAAACTTCATCAATTTTTTCACCAATGTTTTCAGCGGTAGATGATAAAACATACCACCTCGTGTTTTTTGGAATAAAGAAATAGTGCCTATTCTTGTTTTCATAAGCTTCCTTCTCACTTTTACCCTGCTTGATCAATTTTTCAGCATTTTCTTCAAAAGTGTCATTCAACCTTTTTAAGAATAACAGAGTCATAATTGGCTGACGATACTGACTACCATCTACTGACCCTCTAAGGATATCGGCTGCGCCCCATAGATGTGCTTTAAGGGAATCAAAAGTAATTTTCTGACTTTCTAGTGTATAATTTACTGGTTTTGAAACTTTGCTTTCCGCTCTTTTAGTCAAACCATCTCATAGATTTCAAAACTCATGTTTAAGGTTTTATAATTTAATAAAATACCAGAATCTAGCTGCCCGGATATGTCAATTCTGAACCCAAAATCTAGATATTGATAGCACTTATTAGCAATGGTTCAAATTACTTATTCTGATACTTTCAAATTCGAGAATTTAAGTTTCTATTTTACATAGGATTGATTATATATTCAAGTAGATTTCTTACAAAATTATTTGTCGGATCAATATTAATATGATTTTGCAATCTCTTTTGCTAATGAAAATAGAGAAATCGCAAAAGCACTAGTGGACTCGTTGCAGAAAGATGGTGCTAGGATATTTTATGATGATAATCTTAAACCTCACTTGTTAGGGAAAAACCTTCAAAAAGAATTTAAAAAAATCTACACCAAAAAGACAAAGTATCTTATTGTCATTATTTCTAGGTATTACCCCCTAAAGGATTGGAGCCAGTTCGAATTTGAAGTTGGTAAAAAAGAAGCTCGAAGACGTAAAGGCGAATTCATTTTACCGATCCGATTAGATTCAACTGAAATAGTGGGTTTACCTCCTATGATAAGTTATCTTGATTTAAGAAAAAATAGAAATATTCAAGTAGCTGCAAGAATTCTGATTTCTAAGCTAAGAAATACTCCAAAGATTAGAAACCCCATTACTGATGCTATTACTAGAGATCATATTAATCGGCGGAACTACCTTACAGAACTCATCACTAGCGAAAATATTGTTAAATTCAATGAATTTAGAAAATCAGAAAATTATGCCAGCTTAGATTTGAGGCAAATATATGTTGGTGGCTACTGGAATATAAACGGGAAAAAACGCAGATTAACTTTATCAGATATAGCATTAAAAAAGAGTAATTTTGATCAATCAGATCTGTCTATGATAAGCATTAGGAATTCAAATGTATCCTCTTCATCGTTTTATCTTGCAAATCTTTCTGAAACTTCATTTCAAAATGTAGATTTTTCAAACTGTTTCTTCCAACAGGTTGATTTCTATGATTCATTTGTGAAGGAATGTGATCTCTTTCACTCTGAATTTATGATTGCAAATTTATTTGAAACACATTTTTCTCACTGCTATCTATATCAGACAAATTTTAGCTATGCAAAATGTAATAACTCACGCTTTATAAAATCTGCAATGTGTAACGTTTATTTAGAGCACGCCAACTTAATTGAATCTTCATTTCGTTCTTCCATTTTAATTAATTGTAACATGTATAATGGTTTAGTCTGTAGAGACGCAGATTTTAGTAACGCCACAATTAATAGTAAAGAGTTTGTAAAATACTTACGTCAGAATGGTGCAAGAAACGTCCCTGATCCAATGACTAGCAGTGAGGAAATAAGAAGTCAATTAGCTAAATTGAATTATACTCATTCGAAAATTGACAACATTTGTGAACGTTTGACTTGATATCAGTATCAGCTATTAACATATGTGTATTATACGAATAAATTCTTGATATGTTATAAAGTTACATCAGTCCTCTAAAAGACCTCTTCATTTTATCGTCAAAAATACGTTCTACATCTTTTTCTTCAAAATACGAAAATGGCACAAATACAAATTTTTTATCAAACAAGTAGTTCAAAATTAGATTAGGAAATATTAATTGAATTGTGTTTAAATAATCCTGAACTCTCAAGATGATATCAGTTTCTTTTGCCCTCATAATTTCGTTCCATTGATTTACTCTATATCTAGCAAGAGTTGAAACAATATAAGTAAATAAGAATTCCCTATCTAATTCATGTATTTCAATATTATTTTTAGACGCGTCTTCTTTTATATACACATGATAATTTCGATTATCTTCTTTTAAGAAGGAGAAAACATCTATATATTTGGTTAAGGAATAATCTTGATTTTCCTTCATCGAGTCGATTTTTAGCAAATCTTGTAACCTGAATTGGTAACAATTTAAATAAACATCCGGAAAAAAAGAATAACAATCGTGAAATATACTAAAAAGACCATTAACCTTAGGTAGAACAATAAAGGGATCAGATTTATTCAGTGTAACACCATGGTAGTATTTTGTTGTTATATTCAAATTAAATATAGTCAATGCAAGTAATTCTGCCAATTTTTCGAAAGTATACATGAGGAGAATGGGTTTTGATAGTAGAGGAAGATTACCTGAAGCAAGATAGAATTCTCTAGCCTGACGTGCTGTATTGGTAATTCGTAATATCAAATCATTATTAATATCATTGTTTGTTAGCAAAGTGAGAAACAGGATGTCCTTACTTTCCTTTCTTTCGGTTGGAACTTTTTTCTTAATTGTATCTACAGTTTCAAAATGTGGGTTTTGTTTCTCTAATATTTTGATCTTATTTTCTAGAAAATTTTTTACAAAAAATTCACTTTCCAATTGTGAAATTTTAGACCATATCTCAAACTCAATGTTATGGCAGCGAACTATTTTACTTGTGGATAATCTGAACATTTCGTGAGCCAAATGGTTATGATCAAGAATTAGAACTCGTGATTTTTATTCATTTTTATAGTGCACAAAATTCATATTTTTGAACAATTTCATAAGTGAAATATGCTTTCAAATACTGGTGATATTTACGTTATAATATCATATTCTCATGTAAGTTATATCATAATAAGGTTATAGAGCTATGGTAAAAAATTCTAATGTTATAACGAATTTTTTATTTATATCAATTTTCAAATCTTCAGGATCTAGAATTAGTATTCTTCATAATCTACATTGAAAAAACCTAATCTGCCGGGCATGAATAAAGGTTTTCTAAATCTCCTTGCCTTTTTAACCACGAATCCATATTTGTGGTCAGAATATTTTGTCCCTGCCAAGTGTTTATTTCTATCCTTAAGAAACAAATCTCTATTGTTGTAAAACTTGACATCGTACAAAGTTGCTTTTCCTATTATCGCTCCCGTAGTAACTGAAGAAGGATCGATTTTATTCTTATTACACATCTCCTTATCTATTTTCTTAGATGCGTGCACAAGAAATTCTCCCCTGAATTTAGTGTTCCAAGTTCTCAGTTCAATTGTTTTCTTGCCAGATACTAACAGTTCTGCAAAGGGCTGTTTGAGTGAAAGACACTTCATCATGATAGAAAAGTTCTTTCATAAGTATATAGAATCATTCAACATAACCTCCTCCACCTGCGGATGCCACTTCCTATGAAATTCTTCATGTTCAGTATGAATTGGAATGAGTTTTTTGGAGTTGCTTTCTTCAATGATCTTCTTAATCTGATCGCCAGAACCATGGCCAGATACATGAATATGATTCCATTCTGATTCATTTTTTATTAGTCCAAAGTGAATTAACCATCTTTTTACTCTATCTTGATCCAATTTCATTTCATCGTCAAACGGTTCAGTAGTAGATCTAATGTAAGATGAATTTTCCTTAGGTCGAACATCAATTAATTCCTGTAACTGAAAGTCACTGCAATAAAAAATCATATCTTTTTGATTTGTAGAAACATCTCGATAATTTACAACATTATTATAATCTATGAATTCATCGACCCAGTTATCATAATCTTCAAGGACTAATTTTTTGCTCCAAATACTTAGATCCTTATCAATAAGTCCCCATCTCCTCTTGGGAATGTATATCTTTATTTTGTTATCTACAGGTTTTGGGTAAATGTTTTTCCAGAACTCTGATGTTTGGAATAACTTTAGGATGTACGCTTGTTTTAAATCGATGACTAGATTCCTTCCAGATTCTACAGCAGCATTATAAAATGAAAGTAGCCTGTCAAGGTCTCTAGTAGGGTATGAACATATGACAAGGTTTTTTGTTTTGTTTATTATATTTTTAACATCTTTTTCAACATCTAATTCAGTATTTGAAAAATTTTCATGAATACGTGTTCCTTCGCATAATAACATATCTAGGTTTGATTCTCCGCACTTATCCACAAACTTCTGAGTATCGGAGGATCTGCGACCATGGAAACGAATGTCAGCGGTGTAACCTATTGAACCATTAGAAGTATGAAAAATAAAACCGAAAACACCAGGAATTGAATGATCTATTGCAATTGGATCAACTTCTATGGAATCAACTTTGAATTTCTTTAAATCTTGAATTACATTAATTTTACGCGGATATTTAACCTCATTACCTTTCTTTTTTGATAAATCTCCGTTCTTATTCTTTTTGATTTGAAAATTTTCCTCGAAAATAATGTAATGTAATCTTCTGAAGATCCTGTATCTTGCATTGCTTGCATAATTAATTTTGTTCCCTCAGAACAGTAAATAGGAATGTCCGGTCTGATGTAATGGATATACGCAGCATGATCCACATGAGCATGAGTTAATATCACAGCATTTATTTCGTTGTCTTCGTTACCATCAAAAGCCATGTGTTTGGCATAGTCTCTTCTGTAAAGTCCTTTTAGTTTTGGTAATAATCCAAATTCGAATAAATCTCCCATTCCATTACATGTTCTAGGATTCACAAATTCTGCAAAATATTGATTGGCTTTTCCCATTTGCATTCCAAAGTCTAAGAATATTCTTGTACCTTTGTCCTCAACCAAGAACTTGTTGCCTCCTATTTCATGAACTCCACCATAAAAGGTTATTTTTGACGACAACCACCATGGTGATTATTTTCGTTACTTATCTTCTTTATGATAAACAATTAGTGAATACATTAAATTTGATGATTTTACAAAATACGAAGATATTGATGGATATAGTTCATATCGCAGATTTGGAAGAATTAAAAGAAAACGAGTTTAATCTTGATGTCCCTAGATATGTGGACATATCTGAAACAGATGAAGAAATGGATATCAAAAATACGATTGATGAATTAAGGAAACTGGAAAACAATTTATTATCATAGGATTTGTTGCACATAATCTTTGGTCTTGTCAATGTAAAAGTTTCCTTTCCATCCAAGCAAAGTAAGAATAAACCTATCAAGTAGATTAGCAAGATTATGCCATTCATCGCTCAACTTTTTTGAATTCCTAGATACGCCGGCATGTACCATTATGTTTCTATACTTTATAAAATTTGATAACTCTTTTTCGGTATAAGTTAGATGCATCTCATCAAAGATATATCTTAGCTTATCTTTTAGACGAGTATCTCTGAAACCCGCCCAAGTAATTATTTGTTCAAAAAACTGGTCCGAAATTCTAATATTCATCTTCTTACATATGTCAATAATCTGTTTCTCTTTCTCTTTTTTAATCTGATTCGGCACGATAGTCATATTATTCTTTGCGAAATCATGAGCAAAGCTCGCGAGTGTTTCCATGGCTATCGCTAAAAGTAAATATTGTGCTTCTAAGTTCCCTTCACGAGGAGACATTATATAGTCCTCAATTAAGAACTTAAGTCCTAATGTATCCTCGAATTTTGAATAGTTAGCGTATCCAGATTCAACTAATATCTTTAAAGGGCAATTGTCGTCTCCTGTAGGATTAATTGCGTACTGGCCTCCAACAAATTGAAATGTCTTGTGCGGAAAGAGAACAGTGCGAGCTAGCTTTTTATCCTTGAAGGTATTTTCATAGAGCGTTGCAAGCCAGTTACATGCAGCAAAAGATAAAATATAGAGAACCTTTCTCATAACTGTTCTCATCATTAATATCTTGTTGAACTTGAGGATAGAAATACATTCACAAGTAATATCCGATTGTTTGGATTTTAATTCTTTCATGAAATAATCGAAAGTGAATATTTCTACAAACGAGTTATATTTAGGAACATTAATAAACTCTAGGATTAGGTCATCCGTACTTATCATCAGTTCTCCATTTATAAAGTAACGTCTAGGTATCTTTGAGTCCCATTTACAGCCGCGAAATATGAAATTAGTTATCCCAACAAAAACGCTGACTGTGTCTTCTTGTTTTATATTTTCATACATAATTTCGACTTCTGAACCTACAATAAATTCTAAAGTACTGCTGCCCTCTATGATGGACGCATTCATTATAGCTTCGAATGGGTTGAAAACTAATTGCCGAGTCACAGGATTTACCGTTGCTACTGCATTCGTCTTGTCAACTTTTATGCTAGCATCGTCCAAAGACATCCAATTGATTGATATATTTCCACCGTCATCGGTTATTCCCGTCAAAGAAGCCTCAAAATTATCTCTTGGTACGTTCCTATTCAGAATGTCTTGCTGTGTTAATTCAGCCAAGCGTCTGATTTGATCCAGTTGCCCTTGCAGCGTAATGCTATGAGTTAATCTGCATGTACCGCCGGCATAGAGGGTAATTTTGAATGTTCCTTTAAGTTCTATATTACTTCGAAATTTTATCGTACCAGTGCCATGATACTCCTCCAGTAAAAGTGAAGCTGTGCGCATACTATTAAGACTAGAAATACTGTCCTTAAATAATTGGCCTAAAAAGATACACTAACACTGCAGATACTGGCACTGACCAAAATCTGTCTTTTAAAATGAAAAGAAAACCTTATAGCTTAGCAATTCGTTCCTTAGGAAAGAGTCAAAATCCAATTTCTAATGGATATTACATCAAGAAAGACCCTATAAGTTTCATTATAAGATGGTATTTTAGTATGAGGATGAGTAACATGTTTTCTTTTTGTTCTGACGTTTTCAAATTTAATCCATATATCATGAATTTTTATTTCCTCTTCTGTCATATTTTTAAAAAATGCCTTTCTAATAGTCGTGTGAAATTTACCATCAAAAAGTCTGTCTACTAACTGATTTGCAGTATTTTCCTCATTTCCTTCTGCAATGAATCTATCAGTTAGAAATTCTTCCACAAATACTTCTAATGATATATTAATAATCATTATCGCTTCAGAAAATTTACCTGAAAAAAATAATTTAATGAATCAAGGAGTAAGTTCTCTGATAATGGTAATCTATTTCCTTTTACCAAAATTTTCTCGATTAGATTTTTTTTACTCGTTTGTTCATAAATTGGTATTGGTTGAAAAATAAACCCTTCTGGAAATCCGAGTCTAAATGCAAGTGAAGGCTTTCTACCTGTTTCATCTTCTGTTTCCATTCTGAATATATCAATATCTCTTACAGAAATCATTCTAATCCAATATCTGTGAGTAGTAAATCTGATGACTTCAGTCAACCTACTCAGATATTTCATACAAACATAACTTACGAATCTCTCATTCAACACCCATTCTCCTGCTGATTCGTCAGGAAATAGTGGGATACTTATTTCTACTTTAGTAATATAATGAAGTCCACTGGGGTCATCGGGAATTATTTTTGGTGCACCCACAATTCTAATTCCCTTTGTTTTTTCTAGACCTTCACTGTTCTTGATATGTTCAATTTTTATAATTGATGTCCTCCCACTCAGTCGTATACGATATTCCCCTTCATCTGAAAAAGTAAATGGAATAACTAAACTAACAATGATACTGGTCATTCTTCCAAATCAAGATATTGCATGTATTCGTTATTTAATAAATTAATGAAAATTTGATTTTTTTGCTTAGGTTTTTTCAGCTATGAGTTCCATTAAATTTATTTATCATAATTTCACCACAATAATGGAAATAATCCAAAAACTCTCCAGTAATTAATATTAGTCTGAATCTATAATTCTCTTGTTTCGATGAAAGTAAAATCTCCTCTTTCTTCCTCATTGTAAATATCAAATCCCTGTTGCTCAATCACATGTTTAATTTTTGACAATCTCCCTTTGATTGCTTTTGTAGTTTCTGCAATTAGGAGATATCCATTTGTTGCTAGACATTTTTTTGCTTCTTTGTATGGAAGGAATTTTAATCACTAAATTCTATTAAGTACAAAATATTCCTTACACTAACCCTTTATTGATATCTTTTAATTCTTCTTGCATTTCCTCAATGCTTAATTAATATTTATATCTAATAGTTTTATGACAAGTATCTTCGATGAATCCAACCTTGACAATCTGATGCGCGTATGGGAAAATGAAAGGAAAAGTCGGGATTTGTGTGCAACATTGATGTGGGAAAATGTCAAATATTTTGCGACTTTCTTTGGAGCGTTGCTAGTGGCTCATATGGCTCTATTAGCTTTCTTGTGGCCGAAAGAACAAGATATGCTTCCACCTGAAGTTAAAAATTCAATATTAATTTTTCCCTTTGCCACCATCGCATTATCCATATACGCCTATTTTGACCTACGAAGGAGGTGGGATAGATTTTTGTTGGTCGCGGCACAGCTGTGCAAACTTGAAGTACTTTTGGGATTGCATGATGATATTGCGCAAAAGCTGAACCGATATCAGAAAGAATTCTTAGGCTGCTTCCAAGAAGATAGGTTCCTGTTTAAGGATTACAGAATGAATCTAATCCACACGAATAGCGATACATTTAGGAAAAAAGGAATGAAATGGAAAATAAGAAATGGAAATATGCTTACCTCAATGGGTTCCATCTACTGGATAACTATTGCTATAGGGGTTGCATTGACTATACTGGATTTATTTCTAATTTATTGAGCCCTTGTACCAACATCGTTCAAATCATACAAATCTAGCTTAAAATGTACTCAACTATTGCGACTTTTGCTGGTCGCATTTAATTTTTATTTTTATCTAATTCGATTAGATTAGTAACATAAGGATATCATTGTTTTAAGGTGAACCCACCTACTACATGAGACCAAGCAGATATGAATCCATTAGACAATAGTATTAAGGTCTAGCAGAGGATATGTGTTTTTGTTCTTTCGGTATCCACATTTAGAACAATATCTTATTTGTAGGCCAGTTAAAAATTTGGGTTTATTAAAATCAAGTATATATTTATGTTGAGTCTGCAGCTGTGAGTGTCAATTGCGATATTCATGAATATTTACTTCTCTGAAGATTTTTAGTTAGTCCCTTGGCCTATTTGACCAATATCATACTTGAGAGTAAAATCTCCCATTGTCGAGCCAATATTTTTCAGAAGAATTATTAAAAGTTCAACACAGTTATGAAATGTGGAAGCAAAACTCGACAAAATAGATATATCAATTATCAATTCTTTGATGCAGGATGGCAGAAAATCCTTTAGACAGATCTCAAAAGAAATAGGAGTAAGTACACCAACAGTT
>Ga0209853_1000171_pt1 | contig 17548 bp, 14 predicted proteins | sample GWRWS1_30_40_FD_187224 | JGI IMG/M metagenome (GOLD analysis project Ga0209853, IMG submission 187224) | Riverbed sediment microbial communities from areas with vegetation nearby in Columbia River, Washington, USA - GW-RW S1_30_40 (SPAdes)... | ecosystem: Environmental > Aquatic > Freshwater >...
GAGCGTCTTGTCCTTGCGCTGCACGTTGTGATCGATCACGGCGGTGGCGAGCGAGAGGATGCGCTGGGTCGAGCGATAGTTCTGCTCGAGCTTCACGACCCGGGTGCCGGGATAGTCGTGCTCGAAGTCGAGGATGTTCCGGATGTCCGCGCCACGCCAACGGTAAACCGACTGATCCGGATCGCCAACGACACAGATGCTCCGGTGCTCGCCGGTCAGGAGCCGGATGATCCGGTACTGGGCGCGGTTGGTGTCCTGGTACTCGTCCACGAGGACATGGCGCCAGAGCCCGCGGTACCACGCGAGCGCCTCCGGGACCTCCTCGAAGAGCTGCACGGTCTTCAGGAGCAGGTCGTCGAAGTCCACGGCGCCGACGGCGCGCAGGCGTTCCTCGTAACGCCCGAAGACCAGCGCGATCTTCTCCTCCCACGGTCCCCGCGCCTCGTGCTTTGCGTCGTCGACGCCGAGCATGTGGTTCTTCCAGTAGCTGATGCGCTGGGTGACGGCGGCGGGGGTCGTGGTGCGCTCGCCGAGGTCGAGCTCCTTCATGCTCTCCTTGACGAGACTCTCGCGGTCGTCCTCGTCGTAGATGACGAAGTGGGCCGGCAGCCCGATGTGGCGACCGTGCTGGCGGAGGACGCGCACGCACGCCGAGTGGAAGGTCGCGATCAGCGGCGCCCTGATGCCCACCGGGAGCAGCAGCGCCTCCACCCGGCGCGCCATCTCACCCGCCGCCTTGTTGGTAAACGTGACCGCGAGGACGTTCCGCGGTGAGATGTCCCGGGCGCTGATGAGCCAGGTGATCCGGTAGGCGATGACGCGCGTCTTGCCGCTCCCGGCGCCGGCAAGGACCAGAAGCGGCCCGTCGCCCGCGGTGACCGCGTCGCGCTGCGGGGGGTTCAGATCGTCGAGAAAGCGCGTGAGCTCCGACGGCACCGGACGATTGTACCGAGCGATCCGGGCGTCGCCAACCCGAAGCTTCGCTCGGAGCCGGGCTCCGGCGGTGCGCGCGGCGCGCTACTCGACCGTGACGCTCTTCGCGAGGTTCCTGGGCTGGTCCACGTCGCAGCCGAGTCGCACCCCGATGTGGTACGCGAGAAGCTGCAGGGGGATCACCGTGATCAGCGGCGCCAGGAGATCGGCGCAGGCCGGCACCTCGATCAGGTGATGGGCCTTCGCCGCGAGAGTCCGGTCGCCGGCGTGCACGACGGCGATGACCTGGCCCTCGCGGGCGAGGACCTCCTCGATGTTGCCGAGCATGCGCTCGTACGAGCCGTCGCGCGGGGCCAACGCGACGACGGGCAGCCGGTCGGCGATGAGCGCGATGGGGCCATGCTTCATCTCGCCGCCGGCGTAGCCCTCGGCGTGGATGTAGGAGATCTCCTTGAGCTTGAGCGCGCCTTCGAGGGCGATCGGAAACTGGAGCCCGCGGCCGAGATAGAGGAAGTTACGCGCGCCGGCGAGCTCGCGGGCGATCGTCGCAATCTGGTCGTCGAGCTCGAGCGTCTTCTCGACGAGACGTGGGATCTCGACGAGGTCGTGGATCCGCTTCTTCACGTCCTCGGCCGTCAGGGCGCCGCGCTGGCGGCCGAGCCAGAGACCGAGGAGGTAGGTCGCGACGATCATCGTCGAGAATGCCTTCGTCGACGCGACGCCGATCTCCGGTCCGGCGTGCATGTAGAGGATGCCCGTCGCCTCCCGCGCCAAGGCCGAGCCCACGACGTTGGTGATCGCGAGGATCGGGCACCCCTTGAGTCGGGCCGCCTTGACGGCCCCGAGGGTGTCGGCGGTCTCGCCGGACTGGGAGATCGCGACCACGAGCGTCTCGGGGCCCACGAGCGCGTCGCGATAACGGAACTCGCTGCCGAGGTCCACCTCGGCCGGAATGCCGGCGAGCCGCTCGATCATCGAGCGACCCAGCATCGCCGCGTGGAACGCCGTCCCGCAGGCGACGAGGACCACCCGCTCGACGGCGCGCACAGCGTCGGGGGCGAGGTTCACGTCGGGCAGGACGACGTTGCCGGTCTCGGGAGAGATCCGGCCGCGGAACGTGTCGGTGATGGCCCGCGGCTGCTCATGCATCTCCTTGAGCATGAAATGACGATAACCGCCCTTCTCGGCCATGATCGGATCCCACAGGATGCGGACCGGGGCGCGCCGGACAGGCTCTCCCTCGAGGGTCGACAGCTCGACGGAGTCGGCCGTGACGACCGCCACTTCGTTGTCTTCGAGCACGACGACATCCCGCGTGTGCGCGAGAATCGCGGGAATGTCGGAGGCCACGAACATCTCCCCCTGGCCGAGCCCCACGACGACACTGCCCGCGCCCTGCTTGGCGGCGACGAGCCGATCGGGCGCGGCGGTCGAGACGACGCCGACCGCGTACGAGCCGGTGACCTCGCTGAGCGCCGCCTTCACGGCCCGGTCGAGCCGCCCGGTCGCCCTGAGGTGGTGTTCGATGAGGTGGGCGATCACCTCGGTGTCCGTCTCCGACTTGAACTGGTGGCCCGCCGCGAGGAGGCGCTCCTTGATCTCGAGGTAGTTCTCGATGATCCCGTTGTGGACGACGACGAGCGTGCCGTCACAGTCGGTGTGGGGGTGGGCGTTCTCCTCGGACGGCCGGCCATGGGTCGCCCAGCGCGTGTGGCCGATGCCGAGCGCGCCGGTCAGCGGCCGTTCGCCGAGGACCCCCTCGAGCATCTTGATCCGGCCGGCGGCGCGCCGCACATGGAGCGTACCGTGGTGGAGCACCGCGATGCCGGCGGAGTCGTAGCCCCGATACTCGAGTCGCTTCAGCCCTTCGACGATGATGCCGACCGCGCTCTTGTCGCCGACGTATCCGACGATTCCGCACATGGCTAGCCTCGGTGCTCTTCGCGCTTCTTGGCCTTCCGGGCGGCCCAGCCGTCCTTGACGACCTGGGGGGCGCGCCCCACCGCGAGGGCTCCCGGCGGGACGTCCTTCGTGATCGTCGAGCCCGCGCCGATGTAGGCGCCCTCGCCGACGGTGATCGGCGCCACCAGGCTCGTGTTGGTCCCGATGAAGGCGCGGTCGTCGATCCTCGTCTCGTGCTTGGCGACTCCATCGTAGTTGCAGGTGATCGTCCCGGCGCCGACGTTGACGTCCTCGCCGACCGTGGCATCGCCGACGTAGGAGAGATGCGGCACCTTCGACCCCCGCCCGATCCTCGACTTTTTCAGCTCGACGAAGTTGCCGACCCTCGCCTTGGGCCCCACGTGCGACAGCGGCCGCAGGTGGCAGAACGGGCCGAGCGTCGCCGCGTCCTCGACCACCGACTCCGTCAACACGCAGTACGGCTTGAGCGTCACGCGGTCGCCGATCCGGGACGAGCTCACGTGGCAGCCGACGCCGATGACGCACTCGCTGCCGATCGCCGACTGCCCCTCGATCATCACCTGGGGATGGATGGTCGTGTCCGGCCCGACCGTGACCGTGTCCTCGATGTAGGTGCTGGCCGGATCGAGGATGGTCACACCCCCCTCCATCAACCTGTCGAGGATGCGGCGCCGCTGGATCGCGGTGACCGCCGCGAGCTGCTTGCGGTCGTTGACACCGACGGCCTCGCTGGGATCGGACGTCACGACCGCGTCCACGCGCGCTCCGGCTCGGGACAAGACGCCGATCACGTCCGTCAGGTAGTACTCGCCCTGGTCGTTGTCAGGACGGATCTTGCCGAGTGCTTGCCAGAGCCGCCCCCCGGCGAAGCAATAGACCGACGTGTTGATCTCGGCGATCTTCTTCTCGGCGTCGGTCGCGTCGCGGTCCTCGACGATCCGCTTGACGCGCCCCCCCTGGCGCAGGACGCGCCCGTAGCCCTGGGGTTCCGGGACAACCGCGGTCAGCACGGTGGCGGCGGCGCGGCTCTTCCGATGGTGGGCGACGAGACGCTCGATGGTCTCGACGGACAGAAGCGGCATGTCGCCCGGCAGGACGAGGATGGTGCCGTCGACGCATTCGGGCCTGGCCCGCAGGACGGCGTGACCGCTGCCGAGTCGTTCGCGCTGGACGACCGCGCGGACGTCGGGTCCGGCCAGCTCCACGACGTCGTCCGCGTTCGGCCCGACGACCAGCACGATGCGGTCGGCCAGGGTCCGCGCTGCGCGGAGCGGATAGGCGATCAGCGCGCGGCCGCAGAGAGGGTGGAGCACCTTGGGCTGCCGCGAGCGCATCCGTTTGCCCTCTCCCGCGGCGAGCACGACGGCGGTCAATCTGTCCATCGGGGGTAGCCTTCATTCTACATCCTAGCTCGAGGGCAACAATCAGGGTTTGCCCGGAAAGGACGTCGAGTCGCTGTTGCGGAGATGAGACAGTAGCCGCTCGATCCTGGCGGGAACAGGGGCGGAGCATTCGATCACTTTCCGGAAAGCCGGATGTACGAAGGCGAGTTCCGCGGCGTGGAGGGCATAGCCGTCGAGCGCAATCGGCGGCCGCGAGTGGGGTTTACCGTACACCTCGTCGCCGACGACCGGATGGCCGAGCGACGCCAGATGGACACGGATCTGGTGGGTACGCCCCGTCTCGAGGCGAACGTCGAGCAGCGTGAAGTGTGCAAACCGCTCGAGCACCCGATATCGGGTGATGGCCCGCTTGCCACGGCCGACCGGGCGAACTGCCATCTTCACCCGGTCCGTCGGATGGCGCCCGATCGGCGCGTCCACGATGCCCTCGTTCGCTTGGACACGTCCATGAACGACCGCGAGGTAGCGACGCGTCACCGTGCGGGCAGCGAGTTGCGCGACGAGCGCGTCGTACGCCTGTGCCGTCTTGGCGACGACGAGAAGTCCCGACGTGTTCTTATCGAGCCGGTGCACGATTCCCGGACGTCGGGGCCCGCCGACGCCCGCGATGGTCGGCGCGTGGGCGAGAATCGCCGCCGCGAGCGTGCCGCGCGCTCGGCCGGCGCCGGGATGAACAACCATCCCAGCCGGCTTGTCGACCACGAGCACGTGCTCGTCCTCGTGGAGGACGGAAAGCGCGGTCGGCTCGGGCGCCAGTTCCTCCTCCATGGGCGGCGGGACCTCGATCTCGATCTTCTCGCCTCCGCGGAGCCGATGGGCAGCCTTGAACACCGAGCCGTCGACCCGGACGAGGCCGCCGCGGATCAGAGATTGGAGTCGGGCCCGCGAGAGAGCGGTCAGCCGGGCGCTGAGCCAGCGATCCAGCCTGGCGCCGGCCGACGCGGGCTCGACCGTGAGCACCGTCACGGGTCAGGCGGGAGCGGAGGGTGATCGATCGACGAGCATCCCGAGTGCCAGCATCGCCACGCCCACCGTGATCGCCGAGTCGGCGACGTTGAACGCCGGCCAGTGCCAGCCGCGGAAGTGGACGTCGACGAAGTCCACCACGGCGCCGAAGCGCATCCGGTCGATCAGATTGCCGACGGCCCCGCCGAAGATGAGGCCGATCGAGGACTGCTCGCGCCACCCCCCGCTCGGGAGGATCCGCAGCGCCACCCGGAGGAGGACGACGAGTGCCAGCAGCGAGAGGAGCCCGACGACCCAGCGCCAGCCGGCCGGGATGCCAGACAGCAGGCCGAAAGCGAGGCCCGGATTCTTGACGAGCGTCAGCGCGACGAGGCCCGGGATGACGTCGACGGAGACGCCCGGCGTCAGGTGATCGAGGGCGATCAGCTTGACGATCTGGTCGAGGAGGACGACGCCACCGGCGATCGTGACGACGCGCGCGATACGAAGCCGCTCAGCTCGAATCGCCTGCACCACGCCACTGCCCTCTTCGAGCCTCTACGAGGCTGGTCTCGCGGTGCCCGGCGAGCGCGCGCCCCTCAGCTCGCACGATTACGCGCGAGGACGATCGGAACGCAGCGCTCGCAGAGCGACGGATGTGCGGCATTCTCGCCCACGCGCTCACTGCGCATCCAGCAGCGCTCGCACTTCCCGCCAGGCGCACGGTTGACGCCGACGACGAGACCCGGGATGTCCTGGCTCTCGTAGGTGACGCTCGCGCGAGCCGGGGAGCGCTCGAGATCGACCCGCGACACGATGAAGAGCGTCGGCAGGAGCTCGCGCTTGGCCCGCAGCAGGGCCGGCAGATCCTCCGGGGCGTGCGGGATCCGTACCGCGGCCTCGAGCGCACTGCCGATCAGCTTCTCGGCACGTGCGGTCTCCAGCGCCTTCGCGACCTCGCGGCGCACCTCGAGGAGCCGGTCCCAGTCGCGCTTGAGCGCATCGTCGAGCCACTCGCGCGGCGCTTCGGGAAAGCGCTCGAGGTGCACGCTCTCGGTGTGGGCGCCGGGCAGGTAGCGCCACGCCTCCTCGGACGTGAAGGTGAGGATCGGCGCCAGGAGCCGCGCGAGCGCGGCGAAGATGTCGTAGCAAGCCGTCTGAGCCGCCCGCCGACGCGGGTCGTCGGCCGCCGAGGTGTAGAGTCGGTCCTTGATGACATCGAGGTAGAGCGCGGAGAGATCGACGGCGCAGAAGTTGTGCACGCTGTGGAAGACGGTGTGGAACTCGTACTCCTCGTAGGCGCGCCGGACCCGGCCGATGAGGCGTGCCAAGCGGTCGAGGATCCAGCGGTCGATCTCGTCCAGTCGCGCGTAGGACTGCCGGTCACGCGCCGGCTCGAAGTCGCCGAGGTTGCCGAGCAAGAATCGAAACGTGTTCCGGATGCGGCGGTAGGCGTCAGCCAACCGGTCGAGGATCTCCGTCGAGACCCGGATATCATCGGTGTAGTCCTCCGCCGCCACCCACAGCCGCAGCACCTCGGCGCCGTACTTCGGCAAGAGCTCCTCTGGAGCGACGGTATTCCCCACCGACTTCGACATCTTGCGGGCTTCGGTGTCGATCACGAAGCCGCACGTGAGCACGCTCTTGTAGGGGGGCGCCCCGCGCGTGGCCATGGCCTCCAGCAACGAGGAATGGAACCAGCCGCGGTGCTGATCGGAGCCCTCGAGGTACAGCTCGGCCGGCCACCGGAGCTCGGGATGCGTCTCCAGCACCGCCGCGTGACTGCAGCCTGAGTCGAACCACACGTCGAGGGTGTCGGTGCCCTTGCGAAACACCGACCCGCCGCACTGGCGGCACCGTGTGCCCGGCGGCAGCAGTTCTTCCTCGCCGCGGAGGTACCACTCCTCGATCCCGCGGCCGCCACCGAAGATCTGCGCAACATGCTCGATTACCGCCTGCTCGAGCAGCACCGCCTGGCAGCCGGCGCAGTAGAAGGCGGCGATCGGCACACCCCACACGCGCTGGCGGGAGAGCGTCCAGTCGGGCCGGTGCGCGATCATGTTGAAGATGCGCTCCTCGCCCCATGCGGGGATCCAGCGCACGTCGCGTCGGATGGCCTCCAGCGTGCGCGTGCGGAGGCCCTGCTGGTCGAGGGCCACGAACCACTGCTCGGTGGCGCGGAACAGCGTCGGGTTTTTGCAGCGCCAGCAGTGGGGATAGGTGTGGTCGATGGTTTCCTCGGTCACCAGGGCGCCCCGATCGCGGAGGAGGTCCACGATCTTGGGGTTCGCCTCCCACACCGTCATCCCCGCAAAGTGCGCCACGTCGGCGACAAAGCGTCCGTCGTCGTCCACGGGGTTGTAGATCTTGAGGCCGAGCGCTCTTCCGAGCTCGTAGTCCTCCTCGCCGTGGCCGGGAGCGATGTGGACGAGCCCGGTGCCGGTATCCATGGCGACGAAGTCGGCTCCTGCGATCTGTCCGCGACGCTCGATCCAGGGGTGCCGGTAGGTGCTCCCCACATAGTCCGAGCCGGGCAACGCCGACGCGACCGGCCTGACTTGGACGCTACCCTGCGAGGCTCTCGCGAGCACGAGCTGGTAATCCTCGAGCCGCGCCTTGGCGACGACGTGGACCTCACCGCCCACGTCGAGGGCGACATAGCTCTGTGAGGGCTGTACCGCGATCGCGAGATTCGCCGGCAGGGTCCATGGCGTGGTCGTCCAGATCACGGCAAACGCGTTGCGGCCCTTGAGCTCGGCCGCGAGGGCCGGCGGCATGGTCTCGAGGGGGAATTTCACATACGCTGATGACGTGCGCTGCTCCTCGTACTCGACCTCCGCCTGGGCGAGCGCAGTCTTGCAGTGCATGCACCAGTGAACCGGCTTGAGGCCCCTGTAAACGAGGCCGCGTCCGACGAGGCGGCCGAACTCGCGGGCGATCACCGCCTCGTAGGCGGGCGCCATGGTCAAGTACGGATTGTCCCAGTCGCCGAAGACGCCGAGCCGCCGGAACTCGTCGCGCTGGATGTCGACGAAGCCGCGGGCGTACTCGCGGCACCTGGTGATCTTCTCGACGGGGTTCATCGCCTGGCGCACGTCGACACCGGGCCGGTCCAGACCGAGCTCCTTGTCGACCTGATGCTCGACCGGCAGACCGTGACAATCGAAGCCGGGCACGTACACGGCGTTGAAGCCGAGCATCGTGCGCGACTTCACGACGATATCCTTCAGCACCTTGTTGAGGACGTGGCCCATGTGAATGTGGCCGTTCACGTATGGCGGGCCATCGTGGAGGATCCAGAGGGGCCGGTCTGCGCCTGCCTCGCGCAGGCGCTTGTAGATTCCGAACGAATCCCACCAGGCGAGCATCTCCGGCTCGCTCTTCGGCAGGTTCGCCCTCATCGGGAAGGCGGTTTTCGGCAGATTTAGCGTGGCCTTGTAGTCCATGACCCGGAGCGTCATGGTATCACAGGGCGGCGAGAGCTACTTGGGCGCGAGCGTCACCACGCCCCGGCTGGAATCGATGTTCACGTTGAACTGGTCGAGGAAATCGCGCCCGAGGAGGCCATCGCCTACATCCGTGGCGGGCAAGGTGTAGGAACCCACCGGCATCCGTCCGACGCGGGCGTCGCCGATCTCGAGGCTGTCGACGACCACGAACTGGATCTGTTCGCTTCCCGTCGCGCTCACGATCTGGCCCGTGGCGGCTGGTGCCGCGATCCGGACCCCGGCTGCCTGGAGCGCGCGGGGGCTAATGAGCGTCCGGTCCGCGCCGGTGTCGAGCAGCAGCCGAGCCGCTGCGCTGCCATTGATCCTGACGTCCACCATGATCCGCTGGCCGGGGGTGTACCGGATCGTCGTTCCGCCCGATGAGCCGGGCTTGGCGCCACCGGCGTCGGGCTCGGACGGGCCGGGCGCCGGTGCGTTCTTGAGACCCAACGGTACCGCGCGAGAGCGATAGCGGTCGGGGATACTGCCGATTCCATCGGCGAAGTGGGGCACGCCGTTGTCATCGACCCAGCGGTAGATCTGGGCGCCGACGGTCGCCGGTCGCCCGAGCACGAGCAGAACGGCCAGGAAAAGCAGCGCTACTTGTAGCATGCCGCGATCATACCGCACACCGCGCCAGGCGATACACGACCATTTCCGCCGCACCCGCGACCTCGTTGCGCTCCAGGCGCACGCGGTAGACAGGCTCGAGCGTTTCCGTGCTCGAGGCAATCTGCGGGAACCACGCCGGGAAGATGATCACGTATTGCGGACACGCTTCCTTCAGGTACCGCATCACTCCCGGCTCCCCCCGCCGTCGAAAGGGAATGATTTCCGGCGTCACGAGCCCCATCAGGTCGATGACCTCACGGCGTGAGAAGTAGGCGATCGCCCCGATGTCGTTCGCCGCGATCCGGGCTGTCCTCGGCAGGTTGGCGTCCACCCACCGCCCGAGGTGAACCTGCATCGCGTTGATGTTCTGGACCGCCCACCCGTATCGCGTCGCCGCCGGCACGAGACTCACAACCGCAATGCCGAGCCACACCACCGCGACCGTACGCACCCAGGAATTGCGCTGGGGGACCGGGGGCGCGGTGGCCCCCCTTCCGAGGTCCGTGTTGTCAGGGTTGACCGCATCGCCGCGCGTAGGAAGTTCATGTGAACCGGTCGTTGCCGGCGTGGTCTCGGACGGGGGGCCACCGCGCCCCCGGCCTCCCAGCGCAACCGCCAGCGTGAGCACCACGAGAGGGAGAAGGTGAATCGAATACCGACCCTCTTGAAACGCCGGGCCGCGGTACGGCGCGAGCAAAGCCATGCCGAACGGGTGCGCGAGGAGCGCGAGCGCAACCGCCCCGAGCGCGCGGCCCGCGCGACGCCATGCGAAGACGAGCCCTGGAACGAGCGCGAGCGGCAGAAGCCAGTGGGTGGCCGTGAGCCAGCCAATCCATCCCGTGAGGAACGTCCACGGGCGCCAGATCCACGTGAGCGCCGCCGGCTCGTTGACGCCGCCGAGCCAGCCGACGAGCCCGCCTTCGACCTTGGCCGCGGCCGTGGCGGGATACAGCGTGCCCACGGTCCACAAGCTGAACAGCGCCGCGGGCGCCACGGTCACGACCGTCACGAGCGTGAACACCGCAGCCCGGCGGAGCGTTACCGGACGAGCGAGGACGAAGAGGGGGATGAGAAGGAAGGCCTCCGGCCGCGCCAGGACGGCCAGCGCGGCGCACGCCGACGACGCCAGCAGACGGTCGTGCGCGTGCGCGAGGAGAGCGGCGGCCACCAGGAGCGCGGCGAGCGCGACCTCCATGCCTGAAAGCGCGCCCCAGGCGACTGGTCCGGTCCACAGGAGCGCGACGGCCGCGACGAGCGCGACGTCGGCTCGAGCCCCCCAGGCGAGCGCCGCCCGGCGGGTGAGAATAGCTGCGCCCAGGGTCGCGGCGACGCCGAACGCCTTGGCCATCCCGAGCGAGGGGGAGGAAGCCGCAGCGCCTGCGGCGAGCAGGAGCGTCCACAGGGGCGCCGTCGAGCCGGCAACCGGTGCGCCCGGATTGAAGGAAAAGCCTGCGCCCTCGGCGAGGTTGCGCGCGAACTGGAGATGGATCCACGCATCGTCGAGCGGGAACCCGGACGCCCCGGCGATCTGCCGCTCGCGCGCGGCGAAGAGGGCGAGCGGGAACAGCGCCGCCGCGATGACGAAGACGTCGTCGCGCCACCGGCGGGCTCGTGCCGCGGGGCCCTCACCTCGGTCGGGCACGCGCGGCGCTGATGGCGCGGCGAGAGGGCTGCGCGCGGACGAATGTGTAGTCCTCGTAGTCGACGGGCTTCTTGCCCAGCGGCAGCACGTAGAGATAGCGGCCGTGGGGGATTTCGATCTCGACGAGCCCTTCGGGCCGCACGGTCGTCGGGCTCCAGTGGTCGACGAACCAGACGAGGCGCTCCACTGAAGCCGGAAGGTGGATCTCGGTGTCCGGGATCGTCGTCATGGTCGACGAGAGACGCGACGCCCGGAAGCCGGGGACCCGATCGCCCACGTGGAGCTCGTAGACCGCGTACTCGGGCAGGTAGAACATGGCGTGACGGAACCACGGGTACGAGCGCGAATTGCCCTGCTCGGTGATCACAACGGTCTCGTCCGCGGGGTACAGGCCGTGGATCGAGTCGACGAATCCCCGCACCACTTCTTCGTGCTCGCGCAGCGCCCCGGCAGTCCGGCTGAAGATCCAGTCGAACGCCTCGTCTTGCGCCTGACGGACCCAGTTGGGTCGCGGCGTGTCGAAGTCCCGAGGCGCCGGCCGCGCCGACACGAAGAACGAGCCGTTCACGAGGACCACGAGCACGACGACGGTCGCCGTGAGGGCGACCCGTGCCCGCGGATACGGCAGCGACTCGCCGGCGTGCCCGAGCGCCGTCACCAGCACGCGCGAGAGGAAGATCACCACCGCGGGGAGGAACGTCAGGATGTAGCCCGCCTGACCGAAGTGGACGAGCGTGCAGACAACCACCGAGGGGATCGTCCAGCCGAGCAAGAACCACTCACGCGTGCTCCAGCCGTGGCGGCGCACGTACCAGACCGTGAAGAATCCCGCCGCCGCCAGCGGGCCGAGTGCGACGAGCACGGACTCCAGCAGATAGCGCGACATGCGCAGCGTGATCTCGAGGGGGCCGCCGACGATCGAGGTGGGCTTGACGACCGAGTCCGCCAGCTCTACCGAGGCGGCGACGTACCGACCCAGGCCGCCGGTGAGCCAGATCATCGGCAGGAACCAGGTCAGGACCGATGCGCACAGAATGGCGAGCCCGACCGCCGCGACGCGAAGTCTTCGGAGGCCGAAGGCCACGCACCCGCACCAAAGGGGAAAGAGCAGGATGAGGAGCGACTGGCGCATCCCGCCCGCGATGCCCAGGTACCACGCGCCCAGGTACGCGTCGCTCCGGCTCCCGTTGAGCGCGCGGAAAGCGCAGTACGCGACCGTGGACGCGAAGAGAGCTTCGCCGGCGTAGGTGAGGCCGACGGAGCCATAGAACCAAAAGAGCGGGCTCACGGCCAGGAGCGCGGCGGCGGCGACCGCCGTCGTCCGGTCGTAGACGGCGCAGGCCAGGTAGTAGACGACGAAGGTCGTCAGCCCGCTGAATGCGACCGCGAGCGCGACATAGGCCGCCGCCGGATCGTCGAACCAGACGTTGACGATCCGGCCGACCACGACGTACAGGATGTAGCCCGGCGGGTGAGGTTGGTGCTTGAGGACGTCGTATTCACGGAGGGCCAGCGCGAACTGCACGGCGTCCCAGTTGTAGAGGAGACGGGCGCGGTACGGGAGACGCGAGGCGATCGTCAGGAGGGAAAGGGCGGTCGCGACGAGGAAATCGGCGCGCGAGGTTACGTCTTGTTCTCCTCTGGCTTCTTCGTCGCGGCGGTGGTGTCCTCGGCCTTGACCTCGTTGACGCCCTTCTTGAACTCCTTGACGCTCGAGCCGAGTGAGCGGGCGAGTTCCGGCAGTCGGTTCGCGCCGAAGAGAATCAGCACGATCACGAGGATGATCAGCAGTTCCTGATAGCCCAGCCCAAACATGTGCGACTCCTTTCCAACGACGCCCACACCTTACTCCCCCCCTACCCCGCGCGCAAGATCCGCCTTTCCCCGACGCGCGCCGTGACGCGGCGCTGATCGAAGAACTCCAGGAGCGGAATGGCGTACTTCCGGGAAATGCCGAGCAGGTCCTTGATATCGGCCGGCCCGATCTCCTTGCGCTCGCGCAGCAGCGTGACGAGCTTCGTCTGGATCGCGTCGAGGGCGCGCGTATGGAAGAACAGCGATTCCTTCACGCGCACGAGCTTCCCGGCCTGCACGAGCACCTGGAAAAGCTCGTGCTCCTCGTCACCGCCGAGCCCGGCCCTGCCCAACGCCTCCTCGGCACTCGGCGGGGCGGCCTCCGCCCGGAGAAAGTCTTCTTCCAGGCGATCGACGACGCGCTGCTGCTCGGGCGACAGGCGCACCTCGTGCGAGGCGAGTCGCACCTTGTCGCGTTCGGTCTTGACGGCGCCCCCCGCGACGAGCGACGACAGGAGAAATGCGAATACGCGCTCGTCGGCGCCTCCCGCACGGCCGCGGAGCTCCTCGCGGGACATCCCGGGTTTGAGCGGGTTCGCGCGGTGGAACACCGCGAGCACGTCCACGACGAGCGTGCGCAGCCGGGCGAAGCTGTCGGGATGGATGAACCAGTCGCGATCCACGGCGACCACCCGGCCGGTCGGCCGGAGGGCGTCGAGGAGACCGCGAAGGCGCTCCGGGCCGAAGGGCACGCGCCCGGCGAGGGTCGCGAGCCGCACGCCTGCGGCACCGACGTGCCGCACGTGCTCCTCCAGGACGGCTTCCGGGCTGCCCGTCTGCAGCAGGGTGAGGTGCGCGACGAGGGCGGGCGCCTTGCGCTTGAACCGCGGCGGGTCGACGTCGAGCAGCGTTCCGCCGCCGATCGTCACGATCGGCGAGTAGGAGCGCACGACGAACCGGTCACCGGGCCGCGCGACCAGCGGCGCTTCGAGACGAAACCTCGCGAAGGCCGTCTCGCCCGGCGCGAGGACGGGCCGGTCGAGCAGGAGCGCGCGCGCCATGATCTCGCTCGTTCCGACGTGGAACCGCACACGCGTGCGCGATCGGATCGCACGCGGGGCGTCCTTCAAGAGCTCGAGGGTCCCGTCGACGAGGAGTGTCGGGACGAGCGTGCCGGGAAGACCGACGACGTCGCCGCGGGCGATCGCGGCCCGCTCGAGCCCCTGGAGGTTGACCGCCGTGCGCTGCCCGGCCTGCGCCGAGGCCACGGCATGGCCGTGTGCCTGCAGCCCACGGATCTTGGCTTCGGTGCTTCTCGGATAGACTTCCACGCGCTCGTCCACGGCGAGCGCGCCCGCGGTGAGGGTGCCGGTGACGACGGTGCCAAATCCCTTGACGGTGAACACGCGATCGATGGGCAGTCGCGGAAGCTGGTCGGTCCCGCGCGAAGGCACCGACTCCGCGAGGCCGCGGAGCGCGGAGCGCAGGTCGTCGAGCCCCTGGCCCGTCTTCGCGGACACCGGCAGAATCGGCGCGCCCTCGAGAAACGTGGCGCGGACGGCGCCGGCCACGTCCTCCCGGACCAGCTCGAGCCAGTCGGGCTCGACCAGATCGGCCTTGGTCAGCGCGATGAGCCCAGCCCTGATGTGCAGCAGGGAGCAGATCGCGAGGTGTTCACGCGTCTGTGGCATCACACCTTCATCCGCCGCGATCACCAGCATCGCGAGATCGATGCCGCCGACACCGGCCAGCATGTTCTTGACGAAGCGCTCGTGACCGGGGACGTCGACGATCTCGATGGTGAGCCCGCCCACCTCCTCGAGGAACGCGAATCCCAGATCGATCGTGATGCCACGAGCCTTTTCCTCGGGCAGGCGGTCGGTATCGATCCCGGTGAGCGCCTTCACGAGCGAGGTCTTGCCGTGGTCGATGTGCCCGGCCGTGCCGACGACGACGTGCTTCGGGGTCGTCCCCGTCATAGGCGCGCCTCGGCGGCGGTCAGCGCCTGGGCGAGGATGTTCACTTGCGCGGGCAGCACCGTCCGGCAGTCGAGGAAGAGACGGTCGTGGGCAATGCGTCCGACGACCGGTGGATCACCGACACGCAGCGCTTCGTCGAGCCGCATCGCCGCCTCCGCGCTCGTCCCGACGGCGACCGCCACGGTCGGCAACTCGACCGTCGGCAAGGCGCCGCCCCCCACCTTGGCGAGATCGTTCACGAGGCTCGCGCCCAGACGCTCCCGTACGCCTGCGGACAGGCGTCGCACCACGCGGCGCGCGCGGCTCCGCACCGCGGCGAGCGGCTCGGTCAGCATCGCGAGCGTCGGTACCGTCTGGAGCGCCGTTCCGGCTTCGTAGGCATACAGGGTCGCCTCGAGCGCGGCGATGGTGAATTTGTCGATCCGGAGCGCCCGGTTCCACGGGTTCTTCTTGAGCCGCGAGACGATGGCGCGCCGACCGACGACGATGCCGGCCTGGGGACCTCCGAGCAGCTTGTCGCCGGAGAACGACACCAGATCGACGCCCGACGCCACGGTCTCCTGCACGGTCGGCTCGTACGGAAAGCCCCAGGGCCGCAGATCGATCAGCGACCCGGAGCCGAGGTCCTCCATCACCGGGATCCCGCGCTCGCGCCCGAGCTCCACGAGCTCGCGGGATGACACGTCGGCGGTGAAGCCGACCACGCGGTAGTTCGAGGTGTGGACTTTGAGGAGCAGCGCCGTGTCGGGGGTGATCGCGTCCGTGTAGTCCCGCACGTGCGTCCGGTTCGTCGCCCCGACCTCCCGCAGCGTCGCGCCACTCCGCAGCATGATATCGGGGATGCGGAACTCTCCACCGATCTCGATCAGCTCACCACGCGAGACGATGACTTCCCGACCGTGGGCGAGAGTCTCGAGCGCCAGAAGCACGGCGGCGGCGTTGTTGTTGACCACCAGGGCGTCTTCGGCGCCGGTCAGCCGCTGCAGCAGCGCCTCCACGTGGCTATACCGCGAGCCACGTTCCTTTCGAGCGAGGTCGAGCTCGAGATTCGAGTAGGCCGCGGCGACTGCCCCGAGCCGCTCGAGGGCCAGGGGGCTCATGAGCGCTCGGCCCAGATTGGTGTGCAGCACGACGCCCTGCGCGTTGATGACTGGCCGCAGGGAGAATGGACCGGCCTGTCGCGCGCGCTCCACGACGCGCGCCGCCAGGGTCTCGGCCGCCGCCGGCGCGGCCCGCTCCTCGAGAACACGGGTGCGCTCCTGCTCGAGCGCCTCGCGGACGAGCGCGGTCAGGCGCGCCCGCGTGAGTCCGCGGACCTCCTCCTGATCCGCGAGCCGGCGGAGGAGCTGGTCGACCGAGGGCAGGCTCCGGAGCGCGGCGGCGCGGTCAGCGCTCACCGAGCGCGGCCTCGACCTTCTCCCGAACGCGTGCGATGACTTCCTGCGCCTCGTGCCGCCATGCTTGGGCCGTCCACTTCCCGTCGCCCGACTGCCGGCCGCGCCGCACGGCGTCCTCGACGAGCCCGGCCCACAGCTCGTCGAGGTCGGTCGGCGAGAGACCTTGCCCGCGGAGCGCGTGAGTCCACTCGGCGGCGAGGTCCTCGATGAGCCGGTCCCGCTCCGCCGCGAGACGACGTGCCTTCCGAATGAGATCGGCCAGCCGAGACGGCACCGCCTACTCCTTCACCAGCGCGCGCACCGCGTCGAGCAGGTTCGCCTCGAACCGGCCGGTCGACGCGCACTGGTAGACGGGTGCCGGAAGCAACTTGCCGCTCGAGCCCTTGCGCTGCATGTGCGTTCGCATCTTCGAATTCACCTGGACCCTGGTCCACGTGCCGTTCGGCTCCGCGAAGAGCGTAAATGCCACCAGCGCCTCGCCCTCGAGACGATCGTTGCCAATCCGGCCGCAGTCGGCGTAGACGCCGATCGGCGCGATGAAGTCGTCGGAAGCGATGACGCCGGAGTCACGCGCAATCGCGCGCAGCGGCACGTTTTCCCTGGCGAGCGCGCGCACGAGCGCGGCCCAGGTCGCGTCGTAGCGCGCCGCGACCTCGGCCTGGTACGGCGGCGGCGCGAGCGGCGACACGTGGAGCCCGGAGCAGCCGCCGAGCAGGAGAGCCATGGTGGCGAGGGCCGCGAGGCCGGCGCACATCGCGGGTGCCCCGACAAAGGCACGGGCCGGCCCCGTCCGGCTACTTGTGGTGGTCGATGCCACGATAGGTCTCGATGAAACGTGTGACGCGGGCCTCGTCGAACGCCTCGAGCGTGTCGATTCGCGTCCACGCCGTCAGCGCGATCTTGGGCTTCATGCCGTCATACGGCGCGAGAATGACGTACTTGTCGTACCGCTGCACAATCGCCTTGAGCTTCGCGACGAGATCGGGGCACTCGCAGTTGTACTGCACGAGGACGCCGCCGTCCTCCAGGTTGTGGACCTGGAGCTCGCGGCCGATCGGCCGCGTGTGGACACCCCACGGCGCGATGTATGGAAGGTGCGGCCCCGAGGTCGGTGGATCCGAGTTGTACGGCACGTGGGGCGAGTCGGCGCTCGCGATGTGAAGATTGCCCTGATCCGGCAGCTGTACGCCCGGCAGGTTCGCCTGCGCCCGGTAGGCGAAGTACCCGACGACGATCGACACCAATACTGCGGCCGTGACAACGATGGCGGTCCGCTGTCGCCGCGGACTCCGCCGACGTGCTCGCGCATGGCGCCCGTCTCTGGCCATCTCGCCGCTCCTGTGGCGGAAGCGTATGGGAGTCGAACCCATCGACCGTTTGTCTAGAACGGTCCACCGGATTTGAAGTCCGGGAGGCCCACCGGGTTCCTAGA
>Ga0209853_1000172_pt1 | contig 17547 bp, 12 predicted proteins | sample GWRWS1_30_40_FD_187224 | JGI IMG/M metagenome (GOLD analysis project Ga0209853, IMG submission 187224) | Riverbed sediment microbial communities from areas with vegetation nearby in Columbia River, Washington, USA - GW-RW S1_30_40 (SPAdes)... | ecosystem: Environmental > Aquatic > Freshwater >...
CGTTGCGCACGCTCTTCCTTCACCCGCCGTCCTATGAGGGCTTCGACGGGGGCGCTGGCGCCCGATACCAGGCGCGCCGTGAGATTCGGTCGTTCTGGTACCCGACGTGGCTGGCGCAGCCGGCCGCACTGGTCCCCGGGAGCCGCCTCATCGACGCGCCGCCGGACGGCCTGACGGTCGAGCAGATCGCCCCGCTGGGCAAGGAGTACGACCTGGTCGTGCTCCACACGAGCACGCCTTCCTTCGGGAACGACGCGCGCGTGGCAGAGCGCCTCAAGGCCGAGAACCCTCGGCTCCTGGTGGGGATGGTCGGCGCCCACGTGGGGGTCCTGCCCCGGCAGTCACTCGAGGCGGCTCCGTCCGTCGATTGGGTGGCGGTCGGCGAGTTCGACTACGCATGCGCCGAGATCGCGGCCGGTAAGCCGATCAGGGGAGTGGCAGGGCTCGCCTACCGGGACAACGGCCGGATTCAGTTCACGCTTCCGCGGCCCACGATCGAGGACATGGACGCGCTCCCGTTCGTGGTGGACGTCTACAAGCGGGACCTCACGATCGAGAACTACTTCATCGGCTACCTGCTCCACCCGTATGTCTCGCTCTACACGGGGCGCGGCTGTCGGTCGAAGTGCACCTTCTGCCTCTGGCCGCAGACGCTCGGAGGTCACCGCTACCGGGTCCGGAGCGTCGAGAACGTCGAGGCGGAGATGGCGCGGGCCAAGGCCCACTTCCCCCAGGTGAGGGAATTCTTCTTCGACGATGACACGTTCACCGATGATCTGCCGCGGGCGGAGGAGATCGCGCGGCGTCTGGGGCGCCTCGGGCTGACGTGGTCCTGCAACGCCAAGGCGAACGTCCCACGGAAGACGCTCGAGGTCCTGCGCGACAACGGGCTGCGGCTCCTGCTCGTCGGCTACGAGTCGGGTAACCAGAGGATCCTGAACAATATCAAGAAGGGCATCCGCCTCGACATCGCCCGCGAGTTCACGAGGAACGCGAAGTCGCTCGGGATCACCATTCACGGCACGTTCATCCTCGGGCTTCCGGGCGAGACCCACGATACGATCCGCGAAACCGTCCGGTACGCCTGTGAGATCGAGCCGGACACGATCCAGGTCTCGCTGGCGGCGCCGTATCCCGGGACCGAGCTCTACCGCCAGGCCCAGGAGCAGGGTTGGCTCCAGGTCCAGCGCGGTGAGCTCGTCGACACCCACGGTGTCCAGGTGGCTGCGCTCAACTATCCCGATCTCTCGCGGACGGAGATCTTCAGCTCGGTCGAGGACTTCTACCGGCGGTTCTACTTCCGGCCCCGGAAGATCGTCTCGATGGTCGGAGACATGCTCCGCGACCCGGCCGTCATGCGCCGACGGCTGCGGGAGGGCGTGGAGTTCTTTCACTTTCTTCGCCAGCGCCGGGCCGCGGGCGAAGAGGCACGCGTGGCATCCGCGTCCGGCGTGGGCTGTTAGGTCGAAGGCGTGCGGGTCCTGTTTGTGTGCACCGCGAACGTCTGCCGGAGCCGGATGGCCGAAGAGGTGTTCCGTGTCTTGACGTGGAGCGTGGCGACGCGGGAGGGCCACGAGGCTCGGTCCGCGGGCACGCACGCGGAGCCGGGGGGCCGCCCCGTGACCCACGCCGATCTCGAGTGGGCGGACATCGTCTGTGTCATGGAGCCCACCCACGAGGACTACATCCGCTCGCGGTGGCGGGCCGCGGCCCCCAAGATCCGGGTGCTGGGCATCCCGGACATCTACATGCCCGGTGACCCCACGCTGAAGGACCTGCTTGCCACGCACATCCTGTCCCTCCTCACGGAAGGCGCACAAGAAAGAGCGCGATCAAGTAGGCCCGCGTAGGCCACCCGGCTCCTCGGCTTCGCGGCGAGCCGGGTTCCCGGCCCGGGGGCCGTCGGAGGGGAGCCCCTCCGAAAACTAGCCGCGGGCTTTTCCCCCTTCCTGGAATCTCGCGGCCGCCTTCACCGCCTCGGTCAGCTCCTTCAGCGAGAACGGCTTCACCAGGTAGTAGAACACCCCGGCGGCGCGCACCGCCTGCTCGGTCTCGTACGAGGCATGGCCCGTCATGACGATGATGGGCAGCCTCTCGTTGAGCCGCTTGATGATCGAGATGGCGTCGAGTCCCCCCAGACCCGGTAGCTTGAGGTCCAGCACCAGCGCCCGGTAGCTCGTCCGCATGATCTTCTGGATGGCATCCACCGCTCGCTCGGCTGTCTCGACGTCGAAGGACTCCAGGGCCAGGGCCTCGGAGATGCTCTGTCGAATACGCTCGTCGTCGTCGCAGACGAGCACTCGCTCTTGGGATCCTGCGTCCGGCGTCGAACCCGCCGAGGGCATCGTCAGGAGATCAGCAGCCAGGTCTTGTGCTCAGTCGCCTGCCCGTGGCTCTCGAGAGGGCGCGGGGCGTTCCCCATCCGGCCGGCCGCCGAGGGGTACCCCGTAGCGACGGAGCTTGTTATACAGCGTCTTGGTGTCGATCCCCAGGATGGTCGCCGCGCGCTTCTTGTTCCAGCGATGCCGCTCCAGGGTTCGCAGGATGTGAAGGCGCTCGACCTCTTCGAGGGGCAGGTCCGCCAGCGCATCGGACGACTCCTTGGGCTGAGCGGATTTCAGGATGCTTGGCGGGAGAGACTCGACGGTGAGCACCTGGTTCTCGGCGAGCACCGACAGCCGCTCGATGCAGTTCCGAAGCTCCCGGATGTTCCCGGGCCACGGATACGTCATCAGACAGTTCAAGGCTTCCGTCGTGACCTGCAGGCGCTGTCGGCCCCCGTACGCGTTTGTGTGCAGGAAGTGCTCCACCAAGAGCGGAATGTCCTCACCTCGCTCGCGGAGGGGCGGCATATGGATCTCGATGACCGCGATCCGATAGTACAGGTCTTCCCGGAATCTCCCCCGCTTTACTTCTTCCCGGAGATCCTTGTTGGTGGCCGCGATGATCCGGAGGTCGGCCCGGATCTGTCGATTGGAGCCGATCCGTCGGAACTCCCCCGACTGCAGGGCTCGAAGCACCTTTACCTGCGTCGCGGGACTCATCTCCCCGATCTCGTCGAGGAAGAGCGTCCCCTCGTTGGCGGTCTCGAAGAGCCCGTGCTTGAGGCCGTGCGCTCCGGTAAACGCCCCCCGCTCGTGGCCGAAGAGCTCGCTCTCGAGGAGCGTATCCTGGAGGGCTCCGCAGTCCAGGATCGTCAGAGGGAGCTTCGCCCGAGGGCTGTGGGCGTGGAGGGCCCGGGCCACTAGCTCCTTGCCGGTCCCGCTCTCTCCCTGGATCAGGACCGGGGAGTGCGTTGGAGCCGCCTTGTGGATGAGGGCCAGAACTCGCTTGATCCCCGTGCTCTTGCCAACGATGTCAGGGAAGGGGTCGTGCGCCTTGAGGGCTGCCTTGATGTGCTGGGCCTGGCGGTGCCGGAGCGTCTGGTCGTAGGCGGCTCGCAGGATCTGGCTCAGGTCTTTGAAATCGAAGGGCTGGGGGACGAAATCGAAGGCCCCGTATCGGGCCGCATCGGCGGCTGAATCGACCGTGCCCCGACCGGTCGTCACCACTACCTCAGGGGCGGGAGCCATGGCGCGGAGGGCCCGCAGGGTCTCGGGCCCTGACATTCCGGGGAGATCGAGGTCGAGGAGGACGACCGGGATCTCGCCGGAGGCCGTCTCCTCGATGGCCTCCTCGCCGGTCGTCACGGACTTGGTCGCGTAACCGAAGGACGAAAGCATTCGGACCAGGAGGGCCCGAATGCCGCTTTCCGGATGGACGACCAGAACCTTGGATGGCTCCATAGATGGAGAATTTCCAGGGAATTTCTCCAGTACCAGGGACTTTGATCTAGCCAGAGTCCTCCTCACAAGTCAAGGGAATTCCATTTAACTGGTCGAGGGCGGAGGCTGGAAGCGCCAACACCGATGGACGCCCGGGGATGTTCCCGCGAAATCAGCCTGGCATCACGCTTGCTGCACCGGTTCCTGCGGCGCGTGTCGCTTGCCGTCGATGAACGACTCGGCGAAAAGGGGAACCAGGATGGCACACAACGGGTTCGCGTGGCTTCTAGGCGTGGCGCTCCTCCTCGGGGGGACAGGGCCGTCGTTGGCCCAGCAGAACGAGAGCGAGAAGAAAGTCTACAACGGCCCCACGAAGGTCTCCTTCGGGCGACTGGATCTGGTCCTTGCCCCAGGGGCGTCGTCCGAGGTCCAGTACCAGCCGGACGCAAGCCGCCTCGTGGTTAAGACGCTGGCGAAGGACGCGCGCGTCGTGACCTCGGCTCGCTATCTCATTCTCCTGGAGAACGTCGAAGGCACCATGGAAGCTCGGTTGGCCACGGGCCGGACCATCCGAATCGAGCCCGGGAAGTCGGACATCGTAGGCCGGGCCCTCGTAGACGACCCTGGGCAGATCGTCGTCCGGCTCGCCTCGACCGGTGTCGTAACGGTCTTGGATGACGTACCCGCGGCCGCCATATCAGGCGTGGTGACCGTCCCGAGCATCGCGCCACGCCCGAGCAACCCCCGACCGGAATCAAGCTTCGTGAGCCCCTCCGGACTCCAAGGGTTCGGCACCCAGTAACACCTGGATTCCCCGACCGTAGATCCCCGAACTGTCCCGGCGTCCCGGCGGGGTCGCTCTTTTTCTTGCGAACGGCCAGGGCACCTCGTGTGATGATCTTTCGCGGCCGGGCCGCCGAGTGAGACCGGTCGCATAGTCCACATCGACTCGACAAAGGGGGATGGGCATGTCCGGCACGTGCCGTGCCTGGATGACGAACTGCTTCTCGGCCCTCCTGGTGGCTTGGCTCGTCGGGTTCCCGACCCCCGCCCTCGGCCAAGGGAACATCGAGCTGGGCCCGTTCCGGATTCTTCCCAGCCTGGAGCTGGCGGGGGAGTATAACGACAACGTCACTCTGGCACCGCGCGACGAGAAGAGCGATTTCATTTGGATCATTAGCCCGGGAGTCTCCATCGAGTTGCCCGCTAGGAGATACGCCCTACGTTTGGGGTACCGAGCCGACATCCTCCGGTACACCGACCAGGATCAGCTCGATAGCATCCACCACACCGTCCAGGGGGACGCACGCGTCGGCTTTGCGGGAGGGCTGAACCTGTACGTCTCCGACGAGTTCAAGCGCACCTCGGACTTCGCTGGGTTCCCCGTCCCCGAGCTGACTAGCCGGGTAGACCGTGACGAGAACGTGCTCACGGCTGGTGCCGACTACACCGTCAGGGAGCGCATCGGCCTGGCGGTCGATTACCGGTTCTTCCTCGTGAACTACCAGGATGAGCCGATCTTCGACGAGCTCGACCGTCAAGATCACCTCGCGGCGCTGACCGTGTTCTACCGGGTGCTGCCGAAAACCTCTGTCCTCGGAGAATATAACTACCAGATCATCCGCTACGACATTGATGCAGTCGCCCAGGACCGGGACTCCGACGCCCACAAGTTCAAGGTGGGCGTGAAGGGCGACCTCACCGCCAAGACGACCGTGCTCCTCAAGGCGGGGGCGGAGTTCAAGGATTATGACAATCCCGCCAGGGAGGACTGGACAGGGCTGATCGTCGAGGCGGAGGCCATCTGGAAGTATCGAGAGCCGTCCCAGCTCAGGATCTTTGGCGGTCGGGCCAACATCGAGTCAACCTTTCAGGAGAACAACTTCTTCATCGCCACGTACGGAGGCGCCGAGCTCCGGCATCAGCTCAACCCCAAGCTGCTCGTGCGGGTAGCGGGGCTCGTGGGCACGAACGACTACCCGGAGCGGACCACGGTCGGAACTGAGACCAAGGAGCGGTCGGACACGTTCTACGAGTTCGGCGCTGCCATCCGCTACCAGATTCAGCGATGGCTCTCGGTGGAACTGGCCTATGACTATCTTGTGAGAGACTCCAACTTCGCCGACTTCGATTACACGAACAACCGCGTCCGGAGTACCGTCAGGCTGACGTTCTGACCGAGAAGGCCGCCCAAACCCAGGCCAAATCACCCGGCGTTTCCGGCCGGCGAGAAGCAGATCACGGTTCTGGGACCCCTCCCGGGACCGACCCCAAGAGCTAGGGAATTGCTTCTCAAGGATGAGGACATTCTCCTTGTTCCCGGGGGGAACACCTCTCGCGTCTTGGGCAAGGCCCGGAAGCCCGCCAAGAGACCCTCGTCGTCGACCTCAGTGAGGTTCTCAAGCCGCGACGCAAGACTAGAAAGACTAGGATGTGCCCCTTACGGCGAATGACGTCGTCGTCGTAGTGCCCGAGAGCTTCCTCTAGGGCGCTTTCTCCTCCTCCTCACCTAGGGCGCTTCCTCCTCACCGGCACGAGAATTGCTGTCTCCCCTTGCGTTATCTGGTGTTCGCGTGTTGGCCGACAGGCAAAGGGCAAAGGAGTTAAGGGGTTCATGCGACAGAGCGTGGGCTGGTTCAGTGTTCGAGGCCGAGGCGCTTCGACGCCCTTTGGGGCTGGGGTGTTGGCTCTGCTGCTGCTCTGTGGGGGCTTCGTTGTGCTGGCCCACGCGCAGAGTCGGGAATACCGCATCGGCCCGACCGACGTCCTGAGGATCACGGTCTGGGGCCATGAGGATCTCAGCCGAACCGCTGTGGTGTCGGCGGACGGGAAGCTCCCGTTCCCGTTGATCGGTGATGTGCCCGCCGCCGGCCTGACCCCGACCCGGCTCGAGGCTCGTCTGAAGGAGCTCCTCGGAAAGGATTACTTGGTCGATCCCCAGGTGTCCGTCGCCGTTCAGGAGTACCGGTCCCAGCGGGTGTTCGTGTTGGGCGAGGCGGAGAAGCCGGGGACATACGCGCTGACCGGCCAGGCGACGCTCCTCGACGTCCTCTCTCAAGCCGGGGGGCCTGGCAAGACCGCCGGTCGACAGCTCATCGTCGTCCGCTTTCCCAGGTCCGAAGGACCGGTGTCGCCAGGGGTGGCTGGCAGCACCACGCTACGCGTGAATCTGAAGAAGCTCCTCGATGGCGCCGCTGCGGAAAACCTGGTCCTCGAGAATGGCGACACGGTCTACCTCCCCAAGCTCACCGCCTTCTTCGTGTTGGGCGAAGTCAAGAAGCCTGGCGCCTACGCGCTCGAGAAGGACACCACGGTGCTAGAGGCCGTCACCTTGGCGGGCGGGTTCACGGAGCGGGCGGCCCCCGGGGGCGCGACGGTGCTCCGCAAGGGAGCGGATGGAAGCCAGGAGACCATCGGAGTTGACCTGTCCGGCGCGGACCCTCGGGCCCGCGAGATGCCGCTCTCCGAGGCGGACACCCTTCTGATCCCTGCCGGCAACAGCTTCTACGTGCTCGGTGAAGTCAAGAAGCCGGGCGCCTACCAGCTCGAACAGGCCGCAACCGCGATCGAGGGCGTTGCCCTGGCTGGGGGCTTCACCGACAAGGCGGCGCCGAACCGGACCAAGATCATCCGGACCCGCAAGGACGGCCGGCAAGAAACGCTGGTGGTGGACCTCAACGAGGTGATCAAGCGGGGCCGGAAGGACAAGGACGTGCCCCTCACGGCGAACGACGTCATCGTGGTACCCGAGAGCTTCTTCTGATGGGAGGTTTGAGGATGGGCAGTGGGACCGTGATCGAAAGCATCCACCTCCGAGAGTACCTGCGGGTCATTCGGAAGCACCTGTGGCTCGTCTTGGCCTGCTTGCTCGTGGCGGTGGCGACGGTGGCGGTGGGGACGTATCTCCAGCGCCCGATCTACCGGGCCGCGACAAGGGCGCTCATCGAGCGGGAGGCGCCCCGGGTCGTCAATATCCAGGAGATCAGCCCTGTCAACGGAGATTCCGCGGAGTTCTTCCAGACCCAGGTCCAGATCATCCTGAGCCGCCCGGTGATCCAGCGGGTAATCGACTCGTTGAGCCTGACGAGCCGGAAGCCGGAGCTCGCCCAGGCGGTGGACCCGATGAACACCTTCCTGAATGCAGTTACTGTGGAAACGGTCAGGAACACCCGCCTCGTCGAGATCCGGGTGGAGGATCACGATCCGAAGCTGGCGGCCGAGATCGCCAATGCCCTCGCGAACGCCTACGTACACCAGAATCTGGCGCTGAAGCTGGCCGCGGCCCGAGACGCCTTGACGTGGCTGACGACCCAGGTCTCCGACCTCAAGACCAAGGTCAACGAGTCCGAGCTGACGCTCCAAAAGTACCGGGAGCAGGTCGGTCTCGTCTCCGCCGAGGAGAAGCAAAATCTGGCAGCGAAGAAGCTCGCGGAGTTCAACAGCAGCTTCATCGAGGCGAAGGCCAAGCGGCTGGAGATGGAGACGAGGCTGTCTGAGCTTCGGAAGGCTTCCCAGCGGCCCCAGGTGCTCGAGTCGTCTCCGCTCGTGATCAACAACCCGCTAATCCAACGCTTGAAAGGCCAACTGGTTGAACTCGAGGTCCAACGGTCCAAGCTCCTGCAAACCTACAAGGAGAAGCATCCCGAGGTGCTGAAAGTCCAGTCACAGGTCGAAGAGATCACCCAGAAGATTCGTGAAGAGGTGTCTCGCCTCGCCCTGAGCATGGAGAGCGAGTACAACGTCCTGAAGGCCAGGGAGAGCGCGATGCTCGGGGCGGTCAACCAGTACCGGGACGAGGCCCAGAGCATGGCCAAGAAGGAGATCCAGTACGGGATCCTCAAGCGGGAGGCGGACTCGAACCAGCAGCTCTACGATGTCCTGCTCAAGCGCTTGAAGGAGACCGGCCTGAGCCAAGGACTGGACACGAACAACGTCCGGATCGTTGAGCCGGCAACTGCCCCTCCGATTCCCGTCAAGCCCCGGAAGGTCCTCAACATCGCCCTCGCCGTCGTCGTAGGCCTGATCCTGGGGCTGTCAGTCGCGTTCTTTGTCGAGTACATGGATGACACGGTCCGGACGCCGGAGCAGGTGGAGCGTGCCCTCGGGGTGCCCGTGTTCGCCTTGATCCCGGTGATCCCAACGCGAAGCCGATCCTGACCAAGAGGCTGGAGGTTCACTCGTGAAGCGCTCATCCTGCCCGCGGCTCGTCGTGCAAGACGATCCACGTTCCTTCAGCGCGGAGGCCTACCGCGTCCTCCGGACGAACCTGCACTATGCCAACCCGGACGCGCCGCTCCGGCGGGTCCTGGTGACCAGCGCGGGAGCCGGAGAGGGGAAGTCGACGACCATCGCCAATCTGGCAGTGTCCCTGGCTCAGGCGGACCGCTCGGTGCTCCTTGTGGATGCGGATCTCAGGCGTCCGACGATCCACGCGATCTTCCGACAGCAGAGCGCCCCGGGGCTCTCGTCCCATCTGGCAGGAGACGCAATCCTGGCGGCCGTCCTCCTCAAGACCTCGGTTCCCAACCTGTCGATGGTCGCAAGCGGACCCGTCCCTCCGAACCCGGCGGAGCTCCTGGCCTCCCGGCGGATGCGGGAGTTCCTCGAAGCCGCGGGGGAGCGGTTCGACATGGTGCTGCTGGATTCGCCGCCGGTTCTGGCCGTCAGTGATGCCTGCGCCCTCGCCCCTCTGGTGGACGGGGTACTGCTCGTTGTCGGAAGCGGTGAGGCGCCGCAGGCGGCGCTCCGCCGCGCCAAGGAACATGTGGAGGCGGTTCGTGGCCGCATCCTGGGGGCTGTGATCAACCGCTTCGATGCCAGCGCCAACGGGTACTCCAAGCGCTACTACGACGGGTACGAGGGCTATTACACGAAGGGGACCCTACCCGCGTGAGCCAGACGAAGCGTTTGGACGGGGTGCTCGAGGGCGGCCTCATCGGTCTCCTGCTCTTCGCCCCCGTGCCCTTCGGCTCGAGCGTTCCGTGGGCCCAGGCCGTGATCGAAGGCTGGGTCGCCGTCCTGTGTGCGCTCTGGATGATTCGCATGCTCGTGAGCGGAGAGATCGGGATCCGGCTGACGCCGCTCCTCTGGCCTGGTCTGGCCATGGCCGCCCTCGCCGGCCTGCAGCTCCTGCGTCCCGCGGGGTCGGTGAGCCCCTACGCGACCTGGGAGAGCTTCCGTCTCTACGTGGCCTACTTCGGGTTCCTCCTCCTGCTCCACGCCCACCTCGCGACGCGGGAGCGGATTGTCCGGCTGCTCTGGGTGCTGATCGGCTGGGGGGTTCTCCTGGCCGGGCTAGGGCTAACGAATCGGATCCTCGAGCGAGACGTGATCCTGTGGGTTCCGAAGTACGCCTACGGGAACCGCTTGACCAGCACCTTCATCAACGCGAACCACCAAGCCTTCTACTTCGTCGTCCTGATCTTCCTGGCCGTCGGACTGCTTCTGCGCCCACCCCGCCGGACGCGCGTCTCGGCACGACAGGGGACGGGCGCCGGTGTTCTGCGGGGGGACGGGACAACGGGGGGCCTCGTGGGCCAGGTTCTGCTCGGGGGAGCCATCGTCGTGATGAGCGCAGCGATGCTCCTCACCGCCTCCCGTGGAGGCTTCGTCAGCGCCTTGGTCGGTCTGCTCGTGGTGTTTGTCCTGAGCCTCCATGGCCGCGCACGAAGCCACATCCCGCTCGCGCTCGTGGGTGCCGTCACCATGCTCGTCGTCTACGCGACCTGGGTCGGTCTCGACGCCGTGGTGGAACGGTTCTCCGTGGTGGGGCGCGAGCCGTTTGCGGATGTTCGCTGGGCGGTCTGGGAAGGGGCCATCCGCCTGGTTGGCGACGCCCCTGTCCTGGGGATCGGGCTCGGCGGGTTTCAGGACGCGTTTCCGGTTTATCGGCCTCGCGCGATTGCGGCGCAGCTCATCGACTACGCACACAACGACTACCTCCAGCTTCTTGCCGAGGCAGGGCTGGTGGGCTTCCTGGTGATGGTCTGGGGTCTCGTCGGGATGACGGTCTTCGTGCTCCGTCGATGGGTCGCCCGACAGGATCCCTTCGTCCGAGGGCTGACGATGGGTGGTCTGGGCGCCCTGAGCGCGGTGGTGGTTCACAGCGCGATCGACTTCAGCCTCCATATCCCCGCCAATGCGCTGCTGTTGGCCGTGGTGAGCGCGCTCCTTCCGGCCGTCGTGACGTTGCGGGTCCACCGCGCAGGCGAACGCGTGGACCTTCCCGAGTGGCGACGAGTTCCGAACCCTCGCGTCCGGGCTGCGGGAGCGGTCGCAGTCGCGGGTGTCGTTGCTGTCGTGTCCATTATCGTCGTCCCCGCGGCGATGGCCGATTGGCGCTTCCAGCGAGCTGCGGAGGCCGCAGGCCTCGCCAGGCGCTCCCAGGGGGCCGTGACCCTCGGGGACCTGGTGGCAGCCCAGCGCGACCTGGAAGCGGCGGTATGGTGGGAACCTTGGAACCCGCGGACGCAGGCCGCTCTCGCGGTCGTCTCTGATGAGCTGGTCCAACGCGTGTGGATTCTCGGCGTCACGCCGGATGGCCGCCGACTGCCGCCCTTCTCCGTGGAGGCGCGGCTCGAGGTGAGTCACGGGCTTGTCGCCACGGCCTACGATGCCTATCAACAGAGCCTACGATATCGCCCCAGATCGTCCGAGACCCACGATCGGTTCGGATGGTTCCTGGGGAGTCTGGAGACGGTTCGGCAGTCCGTTCGTGGAACCTCTGGGACGGCTTCCCTGGATCCCCGGCTTGCGACGGTGGTGGAATCGGAGGAGAGCCTGATTACTCGGGCCGTGGCGCATCTCCGGCAAGCGGTCCAGTGGGATCCCAACAATGCCCACCGCCACCGGAGTCTGGCTCTTTTTGCCCTGACCAAGCTGACAGACGACTCCGGTGGTCACGGGCTCGCGGCCGAGGCGTTTCGCCAGGCCCTTGCCATCGAACCGGCCCTGCTCGGAACCGTCGTGGACGATCTCACGACGCACCGCGCCCACGATGATCTCCTGGCGGCGTCGGTTCCCCGACAATACTCCCTCGTACTGGAGCTTGCGAGGGAGCTCGAGCGGCGTGGCCGGCGCCGGGCGGCTTCGACGGCGTTCCAGGATGCGTTGAGCCTGGCCTCGGCGCCGATGCAGCAGACGGAAGCGCGACTCGCGTATGGCCGGGCGCTGCTTGGGAGCCAGGACTCCCCCGGCGCCCTCGCTCAGGCGAGGCAGGCCTTGATCCTCGGAGCGAGGAGTCCGGAGGTTTTTGCCCTCCTGGGCGACATCTACGAGAGTACAAAGCAGTTCGCTGACGCGGAGGCGGCCCTTGTCTCCGCCGTCGGTCTTGCGGCGACCGACGGCCCGGGACGCACGGACTCCTTCCGGTCCCGCCTCGCCGCTCTGCTGGCGCGGCGGGGGGAAGGCGAGCGGGCGCTCGCATTGTGGCGGCAAGTGCTCCAGAGCGCGCCCAACGACCCGTTGGCTCACCTCGAGACCGGACGGCTCCTTGAGCAGCGTGGGGATTTCAGCGGGGCACTCCAGGAGTATAAGGCAGCCCAGGGACTGGCTCCGAACAACGGGCATCTCCATCGAGAGGTTGCCCAGGCGTTCTCCCGTGCCGGCCATCTGACGGAGTCCGCGGCCGCCTACGAGATGGCTGTCCGGCTGCTACCCGCCGAGGGCGATCTCCGCGTCGAGTTGGCAGAGCTGTATGCGCGGATCGGCTGGCGCGAGCGAGCCATCGAGGAGTACCGCCAGGTATTGGCCCGGCAGCCTGATCACGAGGCGGCCAAGCGCGGGCTCATGGCAGCGGGCGTTCAACCAACGGGTACAACCAAACCCTGACGGAGGACCTGCGGCGTGAGCGGAAACGCGGAGTTGTGGGGCGTGGAAACGGCGGCTCAGCAGCTGGCTCAGGAGATGGCGCGATCCTTGCCGGTCACCATCGCGAGCGTGGCTCTCTGGGATCAGCCGAGTTTCTCTCTGACCGTGAAGGGAGTGAGCGCGCCAAGACCGCTCCCGATCCCCGTCCCCGTTGGGGTCCGCGTCCCACTGTCGAGCGCCCACTGGCATCGTATCGTCTTCGAGCGGAACGAGCCGGTTTTCCTGGAGAGCGACGCTGAGACGCAGGTCGGGTTCCAGGAGGAGGCCAGGCTCTCCCTCGCTCTCAACCTTCAGTCGATGTACCTCCTTCCGATCCGGGTCGGTGGGGAGACGATCGGGGTTCTCGGACTGGGGGAAATGCGCTCACGGGAGCGTGAACCCTTCAGCGAGGAGAAGCGCACCCGGTGCCGTGCCGCCCTGGATGAGTTCTTGGTCGCGTCGGCCCCGGCCTGGGAGGCCGGTCGTCTGCGCCGTCAGATACGCGCGATGTCGTCCTTGTTTCGGATGGTCAAGGAGATCCTGAGGACTCGCTCGTTCCAAGACGTGCTGGCCTGCTGCGCGTCGGAAGCGGCGGACTGGCTCGGGACCCCGGTGAGGGGCATCCTGGTTCGGGCCCGGCCGCAGAACGGCATGGAGATTGTCGGGCGCTGGCTCTTCCCGGACTCCCTGACGGGGGACGACGGCGCTCAGTTGCTGCTCGCCCTCGCCCGAGCCGGCGGTGACGCGCAGTGGCCGGTTAGTGTTGTGAACGTGGCGAACGACCCTCTGGACCCTCTCCACGCCGCGACTCAGGAAGGCCAGACCTGGACCCGGGTGAGTCTGCCGCTCATGAAGGACGACCAGCTCCTGGGAGTTGTGTGCCTCTACGTGGAGGACGAGCTCCATCCCTCCGAATGGGAGCTGGAGGCGTTCCGGCGCCGAGGAGAGATTGCGGCGGTCGGGATGGCGATCGTCGCAAGCCGGCTGGATCAACGGATGGAACAGGAGTGGCTGGAGCGGGCAGCGGGGGAGCTTCTCACCGCACATCCACGGACGATCCTCCAACAGGCACTTACAGGGATCGCACAGCTCGTCTCCTCGCGCCTGCCCAAGCGCTTGGAAGCGATGGTGGGGGACTTGGGCGGTGCGGTCTCGGAGGATGGGCCGACTTGGCGCCAACTGGCCGATTTCGTGGCTCGAGAACTGACGGCTGTCCTGGCAGAGCTGGGGGAGGCGACCGGGCGCTCGGAAGACGACGTGCCCACCCCCCTCGAGATCAACCAGTTGGTGCGCCGAGCCGTGGACATTGCCCGGACCAAATGGGAGCAAAGGCGACGCCACCAGGGCGTCGCAGTTGACCTGAGATTCGAGCCCTCGGGTGAGCCGCTGGTTGTCGAAACCTCCTTGGCCCTGGTGGGGGCGGTTCTCCACGCCATCGAGAACGCCATGGAGGCGATTCCGGAGGGTGGCCGGGTCCACGTCCGAACCCATCGGGACGACGGTCACGTGGTGATCTCGGTCGCGGACACCGGACCGGGCGTCGCCGAAGAATTCCATCAGAAAGCGTTCGCCCCGTTCTCCTCGACCAAGGGAAGACACCACCTCGGGCTCGGCCTGTCGGTCGTCCGTGCCTTCGCCACGCGACATGGCGGCGAGGCGACGCTGTCTTCCGGAGATGCCGGTGGAACCACTCTTGTCCTTCGGCTGCCTCGCGCGCGGGACGGCATGAAGGGCCTTGGCGACGGGCGTGAGACACGCGACGAGACGTCTGGGAAGCCGATGAACGGTTAGATCAAGATGTTTCAGCACCACTCAGAACAGCTGAAGCGCGAGACCGTCTTGCTGGATGTCCTCACGACGGTCCTCTCTTTCGTGGCCGCCTACGGGCTGCGGGAGACTTGGATCGGCGACACGCCTCCATTCCTGGCCTACTTGGGGCTGCTCCCGATCATCTTGCCGTTGTGGGTGTTCATGCTGACGTTCTTCAGGGGTTACCAAGACCCGCGGACGCTGACGCCCTTCGAGATTACTCGATCGGTCGCGAGTTCGGTCTTCATGAGCCTCATGCTCATGCTGACCATCATCTTCGCGTTGAAGCTTCACTTCGTGAGCCGCGTGTTCGTGTTCACCTTCGGAGCGTTGAATGGGCTTGGCTTGCTGGGGGTTCGCGTTGGCCAGCTCTGGCGTCTCGGTCGAGCGACTCGTCGAGGCGAGAGCAAGTACCGGATTCTCATTGTCGGCACTGGGAACCGAGCTCATCGCTTCGTGGAAACGTTGGTGTGGCGCCGGAAATGGGGATTTCACCTCGTGGGCTTCTTGGACACCGACTGGCAGAGAGTGGGTGAGCGTATCATCGGAGCGCCGGTCCTCGGTACGACGAGTGAGATTACCGGTATCTTGAAATCGAACGTCGTGGACGAGGTCATCCTTGCAATCCCTCGAGGCATGATCGGCGAGGTCGAGAAAGTGGTCCGGGCCTGCGAGGAAGAGGGGGTCAAGGTCCGTCTCATGGCGGACCTGTTCCAGGTGCCCTTCAAGCGAGTCACGTTGGATGAACTCGAGGAAGTCCCGTTCCTGACCTTCGATTCCGTTGCGCACGACGAATGGAAGCTGCTGTTGAAGCGAGGCATCGACCTTGTCGTAGGGGTGGCGCTGTTGATCATCCTCGCGCCTGTCATGGCGATGATCGCGCTTGCCATCAGGCTCGATTCCCCGGGCCCGGTCCTCTTCATCCAGCGGCGAGTGGGCATGAACAAGCGGACCTTCCGGCTGATCAAGTTTCGGACAATGTACCGGGACGCTGAGCAGAGGCAGGCGCAGTTCGAACATCTGAACGAGGCAGATGGACCCGTGTTCAAGCTTCGAAATGACCCGAGGGTGACAAGGGTTGGGAAGTTCCTGCGCAGGACCAGCCTCGATGAGGTCACGCAACTCCTGAACGTTGTCAAGGGAGACATGAGCCTGGTCGGCCCGCGCCCACTGCCTCTGCGTGACGTGAATCTGTTCGATCGCGGAGTACAGCGCAAGCGTTTCAGCGTCAAACCTGGACTGACGTGTCTGTGGCAGGTGTCGGGGAGGTCGAATCTCCCCTTCTCGGAGTGGGTGCGGCTTGATCTTCTGTACATCGACAAGTGGTCGATCGCGCTGGACCTCAAGATCCTAGGTCGAACGATTCCCGCGGTCCTCAAGGGTACGGGCGCCGCCTGAGGGTGACGGCGAGATGGGGAGGGCGCCCGAGGTAGCGGTGGTCCGGGGTCGACCCGAGCCAAGACGCGAGGCGATGTACACCGTTGGCCGAAAGGTCTTTCGGAGCCTATTCGGGCGGACGGCGGGCACTTATCTGAGGGAGCACTCACTTGTCGATCTCGCGAGTGCCCTGTTGGTCAGGCGCAGGTGGCGCGCCTATTACGAACAAGCCAAGAGAGTGTATGCGGGTGGGACTGCGCCCAATTGGGCATTGGCTGATGAAGGAGTGTTGTTCGTCAGGCAAGCGGTTCACGTGCCTCCGGGCATGCTCGCGGCGATCCATCGCCAGCTCGAGGATGGAGACTGTGTTTCCTTTGTCAGTGGGAATGGACGTGACGGCGTTCAGGAAGGTTGCGAGAAGGTGTTCTTGAAGAAGGCCGCCATTCGAGAGCTGATAGCCGGTTTGTTCATGGAGTCAGGGTGCCTTCGGATCATTGAGCGCCACCTGTCGTGTCACGTGCGAATCGTGAACGCGTCGCTGTACAAGACCTTCCCGAACATCCGGACCGATTTCGGAGGTTTCGTGTGGCACAGAGACCGTCTGACGGAGCACTCGTACAAGATCCTCACATACTTAACGGATGTTGGCCCTGGCGACGGGCCGTTTGCGTATGTCCCTGGTTCGCACCGAGGTCACACGGGCCTACCGGGTTTCGGCAGAACGGAGCCAAAGGACGATGGGGTGACTAGGTTCGTGGAGTATTATGGGGCGCCCGGCGATGCGATCCTCTTCGACGTGAACGGTTACCATCGCGGCGGGGGCTCGGTGGGCAGGCAGCGGATCGTCGTTTCGATTCATGTGCAACCCAGCAAGATCCCGTGCCGGGCGCACTATGACCTGCACGGCTTCGGGTCAGTGGGTGAGGAGGAGTACGGGCGTGATCCGGACAAAGCGTGGTGGAGGGTCGGGTAGCCGGTAACTGAGCTGAGCCCTGCTGGCGCGCAGCGGCGGGCGCTCAACGGGCGGGAAGGGAGCCAGTGCAGGAGGTGGACAGATCGGCGCTACGGACGGCGATCGTCGCGGACTATTTGAACCAGCGAGGCGGGGCCGAGTGGGTGGTTGCGGTGCTCCACGAGATTTTCCCCCATGCCCCGATCTACACGACGATCGTCGACCCAGCGCGACTGTGGCCCGCGCTCCGGGATGCTGACATCCGTCCCTCGTGGATGCAGCATCTCCCGGGGCTGACGCGGCACTTCAAGAAGTACCTCCCGTTCTACTACCTCGCCATCGAGCGCATGAACCTGCAGGAGTACGACCTCGTCATCTCCAGCAGCTGCGCGTTCGGCCTCGGCGCGAAGGCGCGCGCGGGCGCGGTGCACGTCTGTTACTGTCACACCCCGGCTCGATTCATCTGGGACTACGATCGATACACCCAGAAGGAGCAGATCGGCCCCGTGGCCCGCCGGGCGCTTCCCTTGCTCATTCGCGTGCTGAAGCGCTGGGACCTGGCGATGTCGCGGAGGCCCCATCGCTTCAGCAGCAACTCGGCCGACGTGGCCCGGAGGATCCGAAGGCACTACGGCCGGACGTCGACGATCATTCACCCGCCGGTGGACATCGGGCGGTTCTCCACGGGGACGACGAAGGGCGAATACTACCTCGTCGTGTCCCGACTCAACCCGTACAAGCGAATCGAGCTTGCCGTCGAAGCGTTCAACGCGTTGGGCCGACCCCTAGTCATCATCG
>Ga0209853_1000173_pt1 | contig 17530 bp, 22 predicted proteins | sample GWRWS1_30_40_FD_187224 | JGI IMG/M metagenome (GOLD analysis project Ga0209853, IMG submission 187224) | Riverbed sediment microbial communities from areas with vegetation nearby in Columbia River, Washington, USA - GW-RW S1_30_40 (SPAdes)... | ecosystem: Environmental > Aquatic > Freshwater >...
CTCTTGCGGCCGGGGTCGAGCGAGGCGAGCGGCTCGTCGAGGAGCAGGAGCCGCGGGCTCGCAAGGAGCGCGCGCCCGATGGCGACGCGCTGCTTCTCGCCGCCCGACAGGGCCGCCGGACGACGCTCGAGGAGCGGCGCGATGTCGAGCAGACCGACGACCTGGTCGAGCACCGCGTAGCGATCCGCTGCCGGAGTAAAGAACTGGCCGTACAGGAGGTTCTGCCGCACCGTGAGGTGCGGAAAGAGGCGGCCCTCCTGGAAGACGTATCCGACGCGCCGCTGCCGGGCCGGCACCCACACGCGCCGGGCGGTGTCGAGCAACACCTGCCCGTTCACGACGACGCGTCCTTCGTCGGGCCGGATCAAGCCGGCGATGACGTTGACGACCGTGGTCTTGCCCGCCCCGGACTTGCCGAACAGGGCCGTCACTGCGACATCGGATGCAAAGGACGCATCTAGGCGAAAGCTGCCCTGCCGATGCCGGATCGCGACTTCAAGCATCGCGTCCCGCCACCCGCGCCGTCGCGCGCCGCACCATGACCTCCGAGACGAGCAACGCGCCGAGCGACAGCACCACGGCGATGATCGAGAGCCGCAGCGCCTGAAGATCGCCGCCCGGCACCTGCGTGTAGCCGTAGATCGCGAGCGGCAGGGTCCGGGTCTCGCCGGGAATGCTAGACACGAAAGTGATCGTGGCGCCGAACTCGCCGAGGCTCCGCGCGAACGAGAGCAACATCCCGGTGATCAACCCGGGAAGGATCAGCGGCAGCGTCACGGTCGCGAACACCCAGGCCGGGTTCGCTCCGAGTGTCGCAGCGGCCGACTCGATGCGCGCGTCGATCGCCTCGATCGAGAGGCGAATGGCACGCACCATCAGCGGAAACCCCATCACTGCTGCCGCGATCGCGGCGCCTGTCCAGCGGAAGGCGACCACGACGCCGAAGGTGCTCTCGAGCCACCCGCCGATCGGGCCCTTGCGTCCGAGGAGGAGCAGGAGAAAGTAACCGACGACCACCGGCGGCAGCACGAGCGGGAGATGCACGACAGCGTCGAAGACGCTCTTGCCCGGGAACCGGGCGCGCGCGAGGAGCATCGCGACCGCCACCGCGAGCGGCAGGCTCGCGGCGACGCCCCAGAGCGAGACCCGGAGGCTGAGCCGGATGGCTTCCCATTCGTCCGGCGTCAGCATGGTCACTGGCGTACGGTGAAACCGTGCTTTTCGAACACGGGCTTCGCCTCGGCCGAGCCGAGGAACCGCAGCAAGCTCTCCGCCGCGGTGTTCTTGGCGGCCGCGGTGACCGCGGCAGGATACGTGATCGGCGGATGCGTGCCGGCGGGGAATACGCCCACGACCTGCACTCTACGCTCCGCCGAGGCGTCGGTCGCGTACCCGATGCCGAGCGGACATTCTCCGCGCGCCACGAGGGCGAGCGCCGCGCGCACGTTTTCCGCGCGCGCCACCTTCGACGCGACTCCGGTCCACGCGCCCAACGCTTCCAGGGCCGCCTTGCCGTACTTCCCGGCGGGCACGGTGTCGGGGTCGGCCATCGCCAGGCGCCCGTCTCCGAGCGCCTGCGCGAGCGGCATGCTCCGGTCGATCGCGAAGCTCGCTTTGCTGTCGCCCGGCGCGATCAACACGAGCCTGTTCCCCAGCAGGTTCACACGCGTCCCCCGCCTGATCAGTTGCCGGCTCTGCAGGTAATCCATCCACTCGAGATCCGCAGAGATGAACAGGTCGGCGGGCGCGAGCGCCTCGATCTGCCTCGCGAGCGCGGAGCTCGCCGCGTAGGACACTGTCACCCCGGTCCCGGTCCGTTTCCCGTAGATCGCGACCGCTTCGTCGAGCGCGTTTTTGAGACTCGCGGCAGCGAAGACCAACACCGGGCCGCCGGCTTGAGCGAATGCCGCAGGCCCGCCGAGGCAGGCCGCGGCAGCAAGGACGATGACCGAGACGACGCGGGCAACCATCGATGGGCTCCCGGGTTTCCTTATAGGTGCGCGCTAGGCCGCCCGCCCGCCGCTCACCCTGACGATCCCCGCCAGATCCGGCCAGCTCGCGATCTCGGCGTAGCCGTACATCGCGAGCAGGCTCTTGCACCGCCCGGCCTGGTCGTACCCGTGCTCGAACAGCAGCCAGCCGCCCGGCACGAGGTGCGCGGCTGCGCCCGCGACGATCGCGCGGATCGCCTCGAGGCCGTCGACACCGCCGACGAGCGCCTCCTCCGGCTCGAAGCGCAGGTCGCCTTCCTGCAGGTGCGCGTCGCCGAGGGCGACATACGGCGGGTTCGACACGATCACGTCGAAGCGCTCGCCGGCAAGCCCGGCGAACCAGTCGCCGGGCATGAACCGGACCGACGCTCCGTACCGCCGCGCATTCTCGCGCGCGACCTCGAGCGCGGCCGCCGACGCGTCGATCGCGACGAGCTCCGCGTCCGGCGCCGCGTGCGCGAGCGCGACGGCGATCGCGCCGCTGCCGGTACCGAGGTCGAGGACCCGGCCCGCGCGGTTCGGCAGCCGCGCGAGCGCCAGCTCGACGACGAGCTCGGTCTCCGGCCGCGGGATGAGCACGTCGGGCGTGACCCGGAGCGCGAGGCCGTAGAACTCGCGCTCGCCGGTGAGATAGGCGACCGGCTCGCCCGCGCGACGGCGCAGGAACAACCGCTCGACGCGGCGCGATGCTTCCGGACCAAGCGTGCGGCCCACGTCGGCGAGCAGCCGCGCGCGCGGGATGCCGAGCGCATGCGCGGCGAGCACCTCGGCTTCGATCGCCGGCAGCCCGCTGGCTGAGAGGAGGGAAGCGATGGTTACGGACATCGAACCCCCCCACCCCATCCCTCTCCCCCGCGAGCGGAGGAGAGGCGGGCTTCACGCGGGCACCTCGGCGAGCGCCGCGAGCTGCTCCGCCTGGTGCTCCGCGGCGAGCGCATCGATGATGTCGTCGAGATCGCCGTCCATGATCGCGCCGATCTTGTAGAGATCGAGCTTGATCCGGTGGTCGGTGACGCGGCCCTGCGGGAAGTTGTAGGTCCGCACGCGGTCGGAGCGGTCGCCGCTGCCGACGAGCGACTTGCGGGTCGCCGCCTCCTTCGTCTGCTGCTCGCGCAGCTGCTGGTCCTTGATTCGCGCCGCCAGCAGGGAGAGCGCGCGCGCCTTGTTCTTGTGCTGCGAGCGGTCGTCCTGGCACTCGACCACGATCCCGGTCGGCAGGTGGGTCGCGCGCACCGCCGAGTCGGTCTTGTTGACGTGCTGGCCGCCCGCCCCCGAGGCGCGGAACGTGTCGATCTTCAGGTCGGCGGGGTTGAGCACGACGTCGGCGACCTCGTCGGCCTCCGGCATCACCGCGACGGTCGCGGCCGAGGTATGGATGCGCCCCTGCGTCTCGGTCGCCGGAACCCGCTGCACGCGGTGCCCGCCCGACTCGAACTTGAGCTTCGAATACGCGCCCTGGCCGGCGATGCGCGCGATCACCTCCTTGTAGCCGCCGAGCTCGGAGGGGCTCGAGGAGAGCACCTCCACCGGCCAGCCGTGCCGCTCCGCGAAGCGCGCGTACATGCGGAAGAGGTCCCCCGCGAAGATCGCCGACTCGTCGCCGCCGGCGCCGGCGCGGATCTCGAGGAAGATGCTGCGCTCGTCGTTCGGGTCCCTGGGGAGCAGCAGCCGCTGGAGCCCGGTCTCGAGCGCCGCCATCCGCTCGCGCGCGGTCTTCGCCTCGGCCTCGGCGAACCCTCTCGTCGCCGGGTCCGCGAGCATCTCGGCTGCGGCCGCGAGATCGGCCGCGACCGACTTGTACTCGCGATAGCGCTCGACCACCGGCGCGATCTCGGCGTGCTCGCGGGAGAGCCGCTTGAACTGATCGAGGTCGCGGGTCGCGTCCTCCGCCGAGAGCAGCCGGTTCAGCTCCTCCAGACGGCGGGCGAGGCTCTCGAGCTTCGCGGCAATGGAAGGCTTCATGGCGGCGGCGGCCGTCGCGAGCGGTCCGGCTGGAGCTAACGCCCCGACCGGAGCTGGAAGAGCCGCGCCACCAGCTCGCGGAGCGCGTTGCGGTCGGCAGCGGGCGCGTCGCGCAGCGCCTGGGTCGGCGCGTGCAGCAGCTTGTTGGTGAGGCCGCGCGAGAGCGCCTCGAGCACGGCCCGCGGATCGTCGCCGCGCTGGAGCATGCGCAACGCGCGGTCGAGCTCGTTTTGCCGCGCCGCTTCCGCGCTGTCCCGCAGCGCGCGGATGGCGGGCACGAGCTGCCGCCCCTCCATCCAGTGCAGGAACGAGCCCACCTGGGCGTCGATGATCGCCTCGGCCTGGGCGACGTGCGAGGACCGCTCGTCGTGGCCGGCGCGGACGATCTCGCCGAGGTCGTCGACGGTGTAGAGATACACGTCGTCGAGCTCGCCGACCTCCGGCTCGATGTCGCGCGGCACCGCGAGATCGACCATGAAGACCGGCGCGTGGCGCCGCGCCTTGATGACGCGCTCCATCGTCCCCTTGCCCAGGATCGGCAGCGAGCTCGCCGTACAGGAGATCACGATGTCGTACTCGTGCAGGTGCTCCGGCAGCTCGCGCAGCTCCAGCGCCTGCGCGCCGAACCGGCGCGCGAGGTCGTGCGCGCGCTCGAGCGTGCGGTTCGCGACCGCCATCGCGCGCGGCAGCTGCGCCGCGAAGTGCGTCGCGCAGAGCTCGATCATCTCGCCGGCGCCGATGAACAGCACGCTCGTCTCGCGCAGGCTCGGGAAGATCCGCGCGGCGAGCCTCACCCCCGCGGCCGCCATCGAGACGACGTTCGCGCCAATCCCAGTGTGCGTGCGCACCTCTTTCGCCACCGCGAACGACCGCTGGAAGAGTCGCGAGAGCGTCGCGCCCAGCACGCCGGCCTCCTCCGCCATCCGCACCGCGTCCTTCAGCTGACCGAGGATCTGCGGCTCGCCGAGGACCATCGAGTCCAGCCCGGCGGCGACCCGGAACGCGTGGCGGACCGCCTCCTCGCGAGGCAGCGTGTACAGGTACGGCCTGAGGTCGTGCGGATCGAGCCGCTGGTAGTCGGCGAGCCAGGCGAGCGCCCGGGTCGGCTCCCCGGCCGCGCAGTAGATCTCGGTCCGGTTGCAGGTCGACAGGATCGCAGCCTCCTCCGCGGGCGGCGCCTTGACGATCGCGGCGAGCGCCTCCCGCAGACCCGCGGCGCTGAACGCCACCCGCTCGCGGATCGCGAGCGGCGCGCTCTGGTAGTTGAGCCCGAGGGCGAAGAGCTGCATGCGGAGGTGCCTTGCGCTTTTCAGGGCGGGATTGTAACCCCGGCCCCCGGCCTCCCCTTGATCAGACGCAATCCGTTCTACTCGTGCACCGTCTTCCGCAGCCTGACCGGCCCGGCGGGCGCCCGGGCCCGCCGCCGCGCCGCCGCCGCGCGCAGCCGCAGGTTCAGGAGCTCGACCCCGACCGAAAATGCCATCGCGAAATAGATGTAGCCCTTCGGCACGTGGAAGTCGAGCCCCTCGCCGACCAGCGCGAAGCCCACCAGGATCAGGAACGAGAGCGCGAGCATCTTGATCGTCGGGTGACGGTCGACGAACTCGCCGAGCGGGCGCGCCGCGAACATCATTACGCCGACGGCCAGGACGATCGCGATGATCATGACCGCGACGTGATCGGCCATCCCGACCGCGGTGATCACCGAATCGAGCGAGAAGACGATGTCGATGATCGCGATCTGCACGAGCACCGACGCGAAGGTCGCCTGCGCCGGCGCCGCGTGCTCGTCGTCCTCCCCTTCGAGAGCGTTGTGGATCTCGTGCACGGCCTTCCACAGCAGGAAGAGCCCGCCGCCGATGAGGATCAGGTCCCGTCCCGAGATCTCCTCGCCGAGCACGCTGAACAGCGGCTGGGTGAGCGTCATGATCCACGCGAGCGAGAGCAGCAGCGCGATGCGCATGATCATCGCCAGCGCGAGGCCGAGCCTGCGGGCCTTGTTCCGCTGCGCCTGCGGCAGCCGCCCGACGAGGATCGAGATGAAGATGATGTTGTCGATCCCGAGGACGATCTCGAGCGCGGTGAGGGTCGCAAGCGCGATCCACGCTTGCGGGTCGGTGAGCCATTCCATAGCGGACCTCCGTGGCGGGGCGGAAGTCTACTAAGGATCGCCGAGGGCGTCCTTCGGTGGCGGGAAAGACCGGGGCGGCGGGCGAGCTTCGCGGGCGCCGACGGCGAACGCCGATGCCGGTGTGGCAGCGTGGGCCGCTAGGCGGCCATCTCGGCCGGCGCCTGCGAGTCCTCGACCTCGCGGAACGACGCCTGCGTGTCGAACAGCGGGAACTGGCGCGGGTGCCCGATGAGGAAGCCCTGGAAGTAGCGCACGCCCAGCCCGAACGCCCAGTCGAACTTCTCCTGGCCGTCGATGCCCTGCGCGACGACGCGGGCGCCGACGGCGGTCGCGGCGTCCACGATCGCGCGGATGTCGGTGTCCTGCACGCGCTGGAACGCGGTGGATACCGATTTCCGGTCGAGCTTGACCAGCTTGGGGCGCACGAGCTGCAGCACCGTCTCCACGGAGCGCGGGCGGTCGGGCATGAAGTCGTCGAGCGCGAGCCGCACGTTGCGCTCCATGCAGTCGCGCGCGAACTGGAGGAGCACCGTGGGGTCGCTCTCGGAGGCGGTGTCGGTCACCTCGACGATCAGCCGCTTTGCCTTCGGCCCGAGGTCGTCGAGATGCCGGAGGTAGCGCTCGCGATGCGCGTTCAGCGTGACCAGCGAGACGTTCACGCTCACCATCAGCGAAGAGTGCAGCATGTCGAGCGCGGCGATCGCCTGCTTCAGCACCGATACGTCGACGGTGCCGATGTAGCCGCAGTCCTCCCAGCGCCGGATCATGGTCTCGCGCGAGTCCGGCTTGTCGAGCCCTTCGCGAAAGCGCAGCAGCGCCTCGTACGCGACGACGTGGCCACGATGGCTCATGATCGGCTGAAACGCGGTGCGGATGACGGCTTCCACCATGGCAGGCAGGTCGTGGAGGGGGTCCTCTGCCCCACGATGCAAGCCAGGTGCCAGGCGCGGGGCCCGGCGGGGATTTCGTGCGGTTGTTCTCAGCCGTCCCGCGCGGGCTGTCCGGCGGTCCGTCAGGCGTGTCGAGCGCCGGTCGCCCGGGGCGAGCCGGGATGAACTGTTACGCGGTCGCGAGGAGCGCCGGGACGACCTCGGGCGTGATCAGCACCTCACCGTCCGTGGCGAGCCCGACCTCGTCGATGAGCCGCGTTGCGAGCTCCTGGATCGGCTCCCGGTTGCGGTCATACGCGCACACGCAGAACTTGTACGCGTTCTCCGCGTCGTCCTTCGCACCGAAGTGCTCCACGAGCGTCGCCCGGTCGACGTAGCACCGGATCCGTGCCTCGCCGACGCGGGCGAAGAAGAGCACGCTCTCCCGCGGCTCCACGTAGAGCCGGCCGTCCTCGAAGCGGATCATTCGTTTCCCCCAGTCACGCGTCCGTCGCGCTCCACCTGCCGCAGGTCCTACCCGCAGTGCTTCCGGTACACGGCGCTCAGCGTCTGGAACTGCGCGAGCGGCGCCATCCCGATGCGGGTCTTCAGGGCGTTGCAGACCTCGTCTGCGGGCTTGTGGCGCTTGAGCACCGCTACGGCTTCATCGAGGTCTTCGAGCGCGACTTGTTGAAGGATCTCGAAGGTCGTTGCCTTGCCGCCCTGCAGCAGATCCTCGATTTTCCTCATCGACCTCGCTGGTCCGTGCATCCCGGCCGTCCGATACGCTGAAACGGGCAAGCACGCTCCGGGCCAGGTGTGACTTTCGCCCGCAGGCATCCGCGCCGTGTCGCCCTCCGGTCAGCATTCGTCGAGAAAACAGCGCGCCAGGCGCTCAACCGCCCGGGGGCGCGGTCCCGGGGACCGGCACCAGCCGCCTTCCGGACGACGGACCCCCGACGCTTGTGTGGACTTCGCCACACCGACGGCCCGGAAGGGCTGCCCGGTGCGGGCCGAATCGGGGCTTAAGCACGGTGGTTGCTTCCCTCATCGGATAGCCTTGCGAGCCGGCGACAACTCGACACCGAGCCGGGCGCGAAAGAGGAGCACCACGAGGACGACAAGATGAAGCTCAACGACCTTTGCGCGCGCGGTCCGGCGGCGCCCGGCGGCGACCGCGCGTGGTATCGCGAGGTCCAGGCCTTTCTCTCGACGGCGGTGGAGGCGCGCTTCGAGATGCGCTACGTCGGCGAGGACCGCTGGTACCCCGTCCCGGCCGACGACGTTGCGCTCACCCTGGCCGGCTACCACCCCGACCTGAGGCGCTGCCTCGACCTGCTGCTGAACGGCGAAGAGGTCGCGTCGCGGCTGGCGCGGTTCCGCGTCTCACAGCGGCTCGGACGGCTCTAGCAGTCCGCCGCACGGCGCGTTTCAGCGACGCCGCGTCGGCGTCATCTGCCGAGCGGGTCCGCGTGCCTCGCTTCGCGAGGCGAGGATCGTTGGTGGCCAAGGCCGGAATCGAACCAGCGACACACGGATTTTCAGTCCGCTGCTCTACCAACTGAGCTACTTGGCCAGGCCGGGCGACCCGCCAACTGCGGACCGCCTGAGCAGCGCCGCCGACCGGCAGCGCGAGGAGGCGCGATTATAGCGACGCCGGGGCCGCAAGACCACCCGCGACGATTCCCCGACGAGCGGTCCGTCGCGCTGCTTGGCCTCACGCGGCACGGACCTTCTGCAGACAGTAGCCCAATCCGCGCACGGTGGTGATCTCCACGCCGCCCGACTCGACCTTGCGGCGCAGCCGGTGAATGTAGACTTCGACCGCGTTGGTGCTCAACTCATCGCCCCACTGGCACAGGAGATCGACGATCCGCTCCTTGCTCACCATGCGGCCCGGGCGCTGCAGAAAGATCTCGAGCAGCGCCAGCTCGCGCGCCGAGAGATCGAGCATCTGGCCCTTGATCGCGGCGACCTTGCCGACCTGGTCGTAGCTCAGGTCGCCGTGCCGCAGCGTCGCTCCGGCGGCCGCCGAATGACCGCGGCGCGTCAGCGCGCGCACGCGCGCCGCGAGCTCGGCGAGCGCAAAGGGCTTCGCCAGGTAGTCATCCGCCCCCATGTCGAGGACACGCACCCGGTCGTCCACGCCGTCGGCGGCCGTCAAGATCAGGACTGGAACCGGGCTGCCACGCGATCGCAGGCGCTTGAGCACTTCGAGCCCACTCATCTTGGGCAGGCCGAGGTCGAGGATCAGCACGTCGAACTCGCCCGTGCTGAGGGCGGCATCCGCTTCGATGCCGGTCGTCACGCGATCGACCGAATAACCGGCGTCCCGCAGGCTGTACGTAAGCCCGTCGGCCAGGCTCGCGTCGTCCTCCGCGATCAGGATGCGCACGTCGTTCCCCTTCCGGTCCCGCAGCGCACTGCCCGCGCGCTGGTTCGAGGCTATCGCAAGCCTGGCGCAGCAGCACTTGTGCAGTGCGGCGGGTGTGGTCTTATTTGCGCCATTGTAAGCTTGGTGTAAGCATCCCGCTCCAATCTTAGCGCTTGCGATCGAGAGCACTGGCACGGGAACTTCGTCGTCACGACCACCCGATAAAAGGAGGGGGAGATGGCTGAGCAGGGGAAGATGGCTGACTTCACGCCCGCGAAACGCGAGGCGTACTGGCGGAAAACATCCCGCCTGATGTGGATCATCATGGCGCTGTGGGTGTTCTTCAGCTTCGTGATCCCGGCCTTCGCGGTGCAGCTCAACTCGATCGTGATCGCCGGCTTTCCGCTCGGCTTCTATATGGCTGCCCAAGGTTCGCTGATCTCGTACGTGGTCCTGTGCTTCTGGAACGCGTCCGCGCAGAACAAGATCGACGAAGAATTCGGCGTGGCTGAAGACTGACCGGTCGGGAGGGACTTTCAAATGGCGACCCAATCCAAGAGTTTCGTCGACAACCTCGGCAAGATCTACGGCGGCTACGCCGGGGGTTTCATCGGCTTCGTGATCCTCCTCGCGATCCTGGAGCAGATGGGGGTGTCGAACAAGGTCATCGGCTATTGCTTCGTGTTCCTGACCATCGGCGTGTACGCCTACATCGGCATCCTGTCGCGCACCTCCGAGCTCTCGGAGTACTACGTGGCCGGGCGCGTGGTGCCGCCGTTCTTCAACGGCATGGCCACCGGCGCCGACTGGATGAGTGCGGCGTCGTTCATCTCGATGGCGGGCGGCCTGTACCTGGCGGGCTACGGCGGCCTGGGCTACGTGCTGGGCTGGACCGGCGGCTACGTGCTGGTCGGCGTGCTGCTCGCGCCCTACCTGCGCAAGTTCGGGCAGTTCACGGTGCCCGACTTCCTGGGCGTGCGCTACGAAGGCAACACCGCGCGGGTCTGCGGCGTGGTCGTGCTGTTCTGCGCGTCCTTCACCTACATCGTCGCGCAGACCTTCGGCATCGGCATCATCACCTCGCGCTTTCTCGACATTCCGTTCGAGGTCGCCATCTTCGTCGGGCTGCTCGGCATCCTGGTGTGCTCGATGCTCGGCGGGATGCGTGCGGTGACCTGGACCCAGGTGGCGCAGTACATCATCCTCATCATCGCCTACCTGGTGCCGGTGGTCTGGCTTTCGTTCAAGCTCTACGGCAATCCGCTGCCGCAGCTCGCCTACGGGAGTGTGCTGGAGCAGATCGCGCAGTTCGAGCAAAAGCTCGGGATCCTCAAGCCGCATTCCGCAGCCTATGTCGACGCCAAGGGCCAGTTCAGCTGGGTCGAGTTCAACAACTTCTGGGCGCTGGTGCTGACCCTGATGATCGGTACGGCGTCGCTGCCGCACATCCTGATGCGCTACTTCACGACGCCGAACGTGCGCGATGCGCGTACCTCGGTAGGCTGGAGCATCTTCTTCATCTTCCTGCTCTACTTCACCGCGCCGGCCTACGCCGCGTTCGCCAAGCTGGAGGTTTACACGAACGTGATCGGCCAGCCGATCGCCTCGCTGCCCGCCTGGGTGCAGAACTGGTCGCAGGTCGGCGGCCTGCTCACGATCAAGGACGCCAACAGCGACGGCATTTTGCAGCTGGGCGAGTTCATCATCAACCAGGACATCATCGTCCTGTCGATGCCGGAGATCGCGGGCCTGCCGTACGTGATCTCCGGCCTGGTCGCGGCGGGCGGCCTGGCGGCGGCGCTCTCGACCGCCGACGGCCTGCTGCTCGCGATCGCCAACGCCCTCAGCCACGACATCTACTACAAGATGATCGATCCGAAGGCCTCCACGGTGCGGCGCCTGGTCGTGGCGCGCGTCCTGCTGGTCGCCGTCGCCCTTGTCGCGGCGGCGGTCGCCGGCACGCGACCCGCGGGCATCATCCAGATGGTCGCCTGGGCGTTCTCGCTGGCGGCGGCCGGGCTGTTCGCGCCGCTGGTGCTGGGCATCTGGTGGAAGCGCACCACGGGGGCAGGCGCGATTGCCGGCATGATCGTCGGCTTCGGCGTCTGCGCGTTTTACCTCGTCGGCACGCGCTATTTCGACATGCCGCTGTGGTTCGGCATCCGCAACATCTCGAGCGCCTTGTTCGGCCTGCCGCTGGCGTTCCTGGTGACCTGGGTGGTGAGCCTGATGACCTCGGCGCCGTCCAAGGAGATGCAGGATTTCGTCGACTCGATCCGCGTTCCCAGGGGCGAGCTGGCGTGGGTCAAGGGGGCGCAGCACGACTAGTCGCGGTCTCGACGTCCGGTCGCGAAGGGCCCGCTCGATGCGGGCCTTTCGTTTTCTCTACAATACGGTTGCATGTTCATGACTACCGTTCAACGCCTCACCGTGGCGGGCGCGCTCGGCCTCGCCCTCGCCCTCGCCGGTTGCGCCAGGGGCAAGGATGACCAGGCCGCCTACGACGTCTGCCTGGCTGCCGCGAAAAAGGAGCCGAAGTACGCGAAGGCCGCTTTCGCCGCCAAGGAGCAGTCGAACATCCAGGCTTCGACCGGCGACTCCGCCATTCGCGTCAACATTCCCTACGAGCTCGACGGCAAGAAGGGGCTCTACCAGTGCATCGCCGATAAGCAGACGGACGGCACCTACAAGGTCACGTTCTAGGCAAGAAGCTGTCTGGCCAGGTCGGGAGCGGCGATGCGCCGCTGCATCTCCTGACTCACCGCGATCATTCTGAAGCGCACCGCGCCGTACACGACTTCCTTGTCCAGCGCCCGCATGCTGGCGTGAATCGGCAGGGTCTCGAACAGCCGCTTGGCCGAATGATCGGCGACATCGAGCGCCTGCTGCGGCTTTCCGAGGCTCGCCGTCTTGAAGCGCAGGACAAAGGATGCGCTGGCCTCGCCCCAGCCCTCGGGCCGGTGCGCCGGCGCGGGCAGCGCGGCGAGAGCGGCCGAGTAAAGGCCGACGAGGGCCTCGCATAGCCGGGGATGCTGCCCGGCCGAAGCATGCGGCCGCAGGTGTCCTTCGGCCACGATGAAGAGATCGCCCAGAACGGCGACGAATGCTTCCCAGCGGCAGACGTCGAGCGCCTTGAGAAACGGCGCTTCGGTGAACAGCGCGTAGCTCGCGAGCCCGGTCTTGCCGCGGCAATAGTCGATCGCGCACTTCTGGGCGATCAGGGAGGCGCGCTCTTCGAGAAAGGTCTTCAGCGCGTCGGCCGTGGCGATCGGCGCCGGCCGCAGGCGCGCCAAGACGCGTTGCCAGACTGAGTCGGTAATGGTGGTTACCCGCAAAGACAGTGCGTTCTCATGGTAGCGTATCGGGCATGCCGGCCGAGAACATCTGGTGGTCCTATCTCTATTTCCATCTGCCCAACTACGCCTTCGCGATCCTGTTCTGGACCCTGATCGGGCGGTTCATGTTCTCGCTGTTCCTCGCGCCGGACTCGTCCAACTATATCTTCCGCTGGTTCCGGCGGCTCACCGACTGGCTGATGCGGCCGGTGGCGTTCATCACGCCCTCGATCGTGCCGCCCCTGGCCCTCGCGCCGATCGCCGCGTTCTGGGTGGCGATGGCGCGAGTCGCTTTTTTTATCGCCCTCCACGCCGCGGGCCTCACCCCGCGCGTGGCGCAGTGAGCGACGCATGCTTGATCGCCACACCCTGCTCCTGCTGGTGCTCAGCGTGTGCATCGTGAACGGCATCTTCTCGCCTTATCTCAGGATCGCGATCCCGGTGACCGCCGCGCTGATGCCTGAGCTTTTTCCCCGGACCATAGAGTGGGTGCTGTTCTGGAGCTCGATGCTGCTCTCCAGCGCGACGCTGCTTTTCAGCGGCGTGCCGGCGGCGCTCTACGAGCGCCTCGTCGAGCGTGACCCCGAGGCCACCGCGTCGATGTGGATATGGCTCGGCGGAGCGGCGACATTGAGTCTGCCAGTCCTGCAGACCCTGCTTTGACAAGCAGGCTGGAAGATTTTCCGGAGCGTGTCCATCCACTCGCTTACGAGAGGACGGTCGCGTGAGTCAAAAAAAGAGGGCCCCGCAGTTGCGGGGCCCCTGTCCTTCCAGATGGCCAGCTGACGCGCGAGCGCGTCACATATCCATGTCCATCCCGCCCATGCCGCCCATGCCGCCGTGGCCGTGGCCGCCGCCGGCGTTCTTCTTCTCCTCGACCAGCTCGGCGACGCCGACGTCGGTCGTGAGGAGCAGGCCGGCCACCGAGGCCGCATTCTGCAGCGCGATGCGGGTGACCTTGGTCGGGTCGACGACGCCCATCTCCACGAGGTCACCGTACTCGTCGGTCTGGGCGTTGAAGCCGAAGTTGCCCTTGCCCTCGACGACCTTGTTGAGCACGACGCTCGGCTCTTCGCCGGCGTTCGCCACGATCGCACGGAGCGGCTCCTCGAGCGCGCGGTGCACGATCTTGATGCCGGCGTCCTGGTCGTGGTTCGCGCCCTTCAGCTTGTCCAGCGACTTGCGGGCGCGGAGCAGCGCGACGCCGCCGCCGGCGACGATGCCTTCCTCGACCGCCGCGCGGGTCGCGTGCAGCGCGTCCTCGACGCGCGCCTTCTTCTCCTTCATCTCGACCTCGGTCGCAGCGCCGACCTTGATCACCGCGACGCCCCCGGCGAGCTTCGCGACCCGCTCCTGGAGCTTCTCCTTGTCGTAGTCACTGGTCGCCTCCTCGATCTGTTGCCGGATGCTCTTCACCCGGGCCTCGATCGCCTTGTGGTCGCCCGCGCCGTCGATGAGGGTGGTGTCTTCCTTCCCCACCTCGACGCGCTTCGCGCGGCCGAGATCCTTCAGGGTGGCCTTCTCGAGCGTGAGCCCGAGCTCCTCGGCGATCACCGTGCCGCCGGTGAGGATCGCGATGTCTTCCAGCATCGCCTTGCGGCGGTCACCGAACCCGGGCGCCTTCACCGCGGCGGTCTTGAGGATCCCGCGCAGGTTGTTCACGACCAGCGTTGCGAGCGCCTCGCCCTCGACGTCCTCGGCGACGAGCACCAGCGGCTTGCCGGCCTTCGCCACCTGCTCGAGGAGCGGCAGCAGGTCGCGGATGCTCGAGATCTTCTTGTCGTGCAGGAGGATATAGGTGTCCTCGAGCACCGCCATCTGCTTCTCGGGATTGTTGATGAAGTACGGCGACAGGTAGCCGCGGTCGAACTGCATGCCCTCGACGATCTCCAGTTCGTTCTGCAGGCTTTTCCCGTCCTCGACGGTGATCACGCCCTCCTTGCCGACCTTGTCCATCGCGTCGGCGATGATCTTGCCGATCCCCTCGTCCAGGTTCGCGGAGATGGCGCCGACCTGCGCGATCTCCTTGGAGGTCGTGGTCGGCTTGGAGTTCTTCTTCAGCTCCTCGACCACCGCCTCGACCGCCTTGTCGATGCCGCGCTTGAGGTCCATCGGGTTCATCCCCGCGGCCACGTACTTCATGCCCTCGCGAACGATCGCCTGGGCGAGCACGGTCGCGGTGGTGGTGCCGTCGCCGGCGACGTCGGAAGTCTTGGAGGCGACCTCCTTCACCATCTGCGCGCCCATGTTGTGGAACTTGTCCTTCAGCTCGATTTCCTTCGCCACCGACACGCCGTCCTTGGTGATGGTCGGCGCGCCGAACGAGCGCTCGAGCACGACGTTGCGGCCCTTCGGGCCGAGGGTCGCCTTTACGGCATTGGCGAGGATGTTGACGCCCTCGAGCAGCTTGTGGCGGGCGTCCTCGTGGAAACGTACGTCTTTGGCAGGCATTGCTTCGAACTCCTTGAGTTTGCGTTGACGCTTGGCTTTAGGCGACGACGCCCATGATGTCTTCCTCGCGCATGACGAGGTACTCGGTGCCTTCGATCTTCACCGTCGAGCCGGAGTACTTGCCGAACAGGATCCGGTCGCCGACCTTGACGTCGAGCGGCTCGCGCTTGCCGTCTTCGTTGCGCTTGCCCGGGCCGACGGCGATCACCTCGCCCTGGTCGGGCTTCTCGGCCACGTTGTCGGGGATGACGATCCCGCCGGCGCTCTTGCGCTCCTCGTCCAGGCGCTTGACGATGACGCGATCATGCAAGGGACGGATTTTCATAGAATTTCCTCCATCTACCGTATGTGTGTGGCCGCTCACCGACCGGTGGGCAGGCCAGCGGATCAGGGTACGAGCCAAGCCTTGTTAGCACTCAGCCCGATCGAGTGCTAATCTTAGGCCCCCGCCCGGGTGGTTTCAAGGGGGGAACGCGGGAAAGTTTCGCCGACGCGCGTTGCTGCGATGCAATATCCACCCCGTGACCGCGCCGGACGCGGCCCCTTTCGCTGCGCGCGGCGACGGCGCGCTTGGACGATCGCGCGGGTCGCGCTGGTATCCTTCCAGCCGGCCTTGGGGGTCCCGGAACCCCTGCATCAGAGCGAGGACAGAATGCCAATCGCCCGGTTTATCCTCATTGCTGCCGCGTTTGCGCTCGCACCGGCCGCGATCGCGCAGAACCTTGGCTTCCTCGCCGGCGGCCCGATGGAGCGCATGAATGCGGACGACATCCGGCTCCTGACGAAGAACTACCGCGAGGCCCTGGAGAAGCTGCCCGACGGGCACACCAACGCGTGGCTCAACTCGAAGACGGGCCATTCGGGGACCGCGACGCCGCAGAAGTCCTTCGAGCGCGCCGGCCGCAAGTGCCGGCTCGTCGAGTTCACCAACGCGGCCGACGGGCTGACGGGGCGCGCCGAGTTCACGTTCTGCAAGCAACCCGACGGCGCGTGGAAAATCCCGAGCTGAGCCGATGACCGACCGGCGTCTGACCATCCATTTCACGGACGGCACGAAGCTCTCCTTCGCGTTCCCGCGACCGCAGGAGGGGGTGGGCTACAACGTCACCCAGCGGGTCCAGGAGCTCGTGAAGGACCAGTACCTCATGATCGAGGTCGACGGAACGGTCATGCTGTTCCCGTTCGCAAACATCAAGTACATCCAGGTATCGCCGGCGCCGGACCCCCTGCCGGCCAACGTGATCAAGGGCGCGACGCTCGCCGGTTAGCCTCGTTCGGCGATCTCCCCCGGGCTTGATCGGCGGCCCGGACGGTGGCATCTATCCCGGGCGATGAAATACAAGGACTACTACCAGATCCTGGGCGTCCCCCGGGACGCCTCGCAGGACGACGTCAAGAAGGCGTACCGGAAGCTCGCGCGCAAGTACCACCCCGACGTCTCGAAGGAGAAGGACGCCGAGGAGCGCTTCAAGGAGATCAACGAGGCCCACCAGACGCTCTCGGAGCCGGAGAAGCGCGCGGCGTACGACCAGCTCGGGCGTTACCGACCCGGGGAGGAGTTCCGGCCGCCGCCGGGGTGGGAGCACCAGTTCCGGTTCGAGGAGGGCAATCTGGACGACTTCCTCGACCTCTCCGAGCTCTTCGAGCGGTTCGGCGCCGGCGGGCAGCGGCGCGGGCGCGGCGCCCAGCGCGGCTTCGCAATGCCGGGGCAGGACTACGAGGTCACCGCTCACCTCACGCTGGAGGAGGTATATCACGGCGCGGAAGTGAGCCTCGAGCTCTTGGCGCCGGAGCTCACGGCCGACGGCGCGTTCCGCCGGGTGCCCAAGACCGTGCGGGTGCGCGTGCCGAAGGGCGCCACCGACGGACAGCGGCTGCGCGTGCCGGGCAAGGGCGGCCCGGGTGTGAACGGCGGTCCGCCGGGCGACCTCTACCTGAACATCGTCCTGCGGCCGCACCCGCTGTTCAAGGCTTCCGTGCACGACTTGTACCTCGAGCTGCCGGTGACCCCGTGGGAAGCGGTCCTCGGAGCCGAGATCGAGGTGCCCACGCTCGCCGGGCGCGTGAAGGTCACGGTGCGCCCGGGCTCGCGCGCCGGGCAGAAGCTGCGCCTCGCCGGGCGCGGCCTGCCGACGCCGAAGGGCGGGCACGGCGACCTCTACTGCGTGCTCCAGATCGTGACGCCGACGGCGCTCTCGGAGCGGGAGAAGCAGCTCTACCAGGAGCTCGGTCAGCTCTCGACCTTCAACCCGCGCGGGCACCTGGGCTGAGGAGGCGAGGATGGCAAACGATCCGTTCCAGCTCCCGGGCGGCGCGGCGACGGTGGCCTGAGACCCCCCGCCGGCACGCCGAGGCCGGAAAATGGCCTCCGGCGTGACAAATTCCGCAGCGAAGTCCCTTGAGCGGGACCCGCGGAG
>Ga0209853_1000174_pt1 | contig 17529 bp, 21 predicted proteins | sample GWRWS1_30_40_FD_187224 | JGI IMG/M metagenome (GOLD analysis project Ga0209853, IMG submission 187224) | Riverbed sediment microbial communities from areas with vegetation nearby in Columbia River, Washington, USA - GW-RW S1_30_40 (SPAdes)... | ecosystem: Environmental > Aquatic > Freshwater >...
ACAGACACCGGAGCCTGGAGCACCATGCACCGGAGGATCGGGTGACCCCAGATGACCAAGGTTCCATCCATCGATCCGGAGCGCAGGCACATGCACGAAGTCGCTCACGCTTTCACGAAAACGTCACGGCATTCGTCCCCATGTTGGATTACCGGTGGGAGTTTAACTGGCGCATCGGTGTTACTTCGAGCGCGTCCGTATCAGCTCATCGATGTAGGTGTCCATCTGCTCCGGCGTCATCAAGCCGATCTGCTTGCGGACGATCATGCCGTCCGGCGTGATGAAGAATGTGGACGGCATGCCGAAGATCTGGTAGGCAGCCAGAATGTCTTCATCAAAGACGGTGCCCGCAGGGAACGTGATCTTGAGGTCCCGCAGCAGTGCGAGGCCGTCGGCCCGTGTCCCCAGCCCGGTGTACGGCCCGACATCGACGGCCAGCATGATATAGCGATCCTTTCCACCGGTGTCGTACCGCTTTTGAAGGTCCGGCATCTCCGCACGACATGGTGGGCAGAGCCCGGCAAAGAAGTTCAGCACCACGGGTTTCCCCCTGGTCAACACCTGCGAAAGCCGCAGCTTCTCCCCGCCGACCTCATCCTGACCCTGGTACATGGAGATCTCGAAATCTGGCGCAATAGACCGAGGAGCCGTGATCGGGCTGCGCGACTGCATGACGAGAGTCACTCCGATGATAGCCGCAATGGCGACCAGAAGAAGACCCGCAACGACGAGGACTCTGCGTGATCGAGCCCGAGGCGGCGGTGGCGGTTCCATCACGGCTAGAGGAACCAGTACAGCACGGTGTCGTTGATCCCCACAAGCAAGAAAATCAAACCGGCGGACCGTCTGAGCCAGGGCTCCCAGGCGGTCAGACGTTTCTCTACGCGCGCGCCTGTGGTCGCCAGGAGCACTGACGTGGCTATGATTAACGGGAACGTCGTTCCGAGTGCGAAGCCCGCTGGATAGAGAGGCCCCGCAGCGCTGAGGAGCGCCATGGGGATGACATAGCCGAAGAACAACAATCCCAATGTTGGACAAAAGGCAAACGAAAATACTACGCCGAGAAGGAAGGCACCGAGCCCTCCACTGCCGACACGGTCGCGCAGCCTGACACTCAGGCCGTGACCGATGCTGAGGCGCGGCCGCCAGATTCCCATCATCGCTAGACCGATGAGGATCATGAGGGGACCCAGCCCTTTGCGGGCGGCGATGACGGTCGGGATCATAACGGCCGAGAGCCCCTGTCCAAGCGCGACGGCCAGCACGCCCGCCACACTGAATATCAGTATCTTTCCGGCAATGTAAGAAGCGGTGAGCCATCCAGAGCGCGACCCATTCCGCCCCGCCGCCTGGCCCAGGTAGGCAATGGCCGATGCATTGGTGCTCAACTGGCAGGGGCTCAGGGCCCCGACGATTCCGAGCAGCACCGCGGCGACAAACGAACCGCCCTCGCCGGCGACGAGGTCACGCAGCGGCACGCCGGCGGTTGAGAACACGGAATTGAGGAGGCTATACCACCATACGGCAAACTCTCTCATGGTGTAATGACTCGCCCGGCCCGGACGAGTTGCTGGCGCGTCTTGCCACCATCGTCGCTCCAGAAGAGATGGCTATCGAACGTCGCCATATAGAGCACTTTGGGATCCATTGGATGGACTGCAAGGTACCCGACCGCGTCCCGCTCCCCCAGAAAGAATCCCAACGACGTCCACGTCTTTCCGGCATCCGGACTGCGAACGAGCCCGAGATGAGGTGCTACACCGTACGCGTACCAAACCTTCGGCTGCGATCGATGAATCGCCACGGCGGTGACCGTCACCCGGCTGAGGTCTGCGCTGACGGGCGTCCAGGTCTCACCGGCATCGCCGCTGCGCAGCAAACCGATATCGGTGGCCGCGACGATCTCGCGAGGGCTCGTCGGGGAAGCGGCAAGCGCAAACACTTGCCGCAAAGCGCGTGCAGGAACCAATGACCAGGAGCGCCCACCATCCGCACTGTGATAGAAGCCCGGACGCGCACCGGTGCTCCAGGCGTAGATTACCTGTGGGTCGGCCGGGCTCACGGACATGGCGTGAAAGTCCACGAGTCCTTCCATCGACAGCGGCGTCCACCTCAGTCCTGCGTCGCGGCTGATCTCGAGTCCCAAGGGATTCGGTCGACGATCGCCTGGCCCGGGATGGCCGCTCGTGAGCAGCACGCCCGCCAGGGTCGGATGGACATTGAACCCCATGAGATCATAGTCGGCGTTGCCAACCCGGACCCATCGAGTGCGATTGACGACTTTAATCAGCATCCCGTGGGTGCCGAGCCACAACACTTCGTGATCCCGGGGGTCGACAGCCATGCCGTGAATGTGCGGGAACTGGGAGATCGCGCCTTCAACGGGCGCAGTCGCAATTGATCGTAGTAGGGCGATGTACATCACCGCACCGAGCACGGCAACGGCGGCGAGTACGGCGAGCCACGAGTTCGACCGCTTTCGACGCGATGCGAAACGCGGGCGTTTGCTCATCGCCTACCGGCGCTCCATCTCGTCATGCATTTGACGATGCATTTCGAGCATTTGCGTCCGCAGGGCCGGGTCGGCCATCGCCTGCCGGCACATCTCGACCATCATTTGCGGTGTCATCATCATCTGCGGCGTCATCATAGGCGACATCCCCATGCGCATCATGGCTCCGCCGAAGACCGGCGAGACGCCGAGCATGCCTCCGACCAGCCCAGCCAGCACTGCAATGACAACTAAAGCAACGATCCATTTGGCTTCCATATCAAACCCCCTGATGCCACCAGCCGTCAGAGCGGCTGCCGGCATACTAAGTGTACGCGGCTGAGGTCTAGCGGGAGACTAGCAGAGCAGGCAGAGGATGCGCGGACTGGGAAGCTGTAGGCGACGATAGAGCCCCTGAGAGACTGCTGGCGATATTGCAAACAACCATGCCACGAGCATCGGGGGCGCGAGGACTGCCAGAAATGAAATCGGCACCTGGGTCTGAACCGACCCGACTGTCGCGCAGCAGTCAGATGTGCTGGGTTGTTCAGGCATGAAGATCATGACGCCGCAAACCAGGAGTGCGAGTGCAGCGATGGCTGCGATGACGGAAGCGCCAGATGAGGAAGGCCGAACGAGATACCGTTCAAACATGACGACTCAGTAACACCCTAGCGGTGGATGGTAAAGCATGTCAAGCGCAGCCGTGAGAGAATAGAAGCTGCAGAAATACCGCGGTAAGCCGCGGCGTCTTCCTAAGTAGGCTTGCAATGCCGCTCACGCATCATCACCTCTCTGATGTTAGGAGGCCATCCCTCTGCCAGTTTCTAGACATCTTAGAAGAACCGCCACAGGTCGAGGCCGAAACGGCTGAAGAGCCGCTGCGCCCAGATGGTGACGTAGAACATTTTGTTCGTATAGAGCAGGGTTCCGATCGCGATGAGCGCGATCCCGCTGAATGCTTCAATTGGCCGGGCATACCGGCGCATCCAGCGCAGCGCGTGCATGGCTCGAGAGAACACCAGGCCCGAGAGCACAAACGGCACGCCGAGCCCGAGCGCATAGACTAGCAGGAGCAGCGCGCCCACCTTCACGGTTGCGACCGATCCGGCGTAGAGCAACACGGACGCCAAGATCGGCCCTATACACGGCGTCCAGGCGAAGGCAAACGCGGCGCCCAGCGAAATGGACCGCAGGGCGCCGCCCTGGCGCGCGGCCAGCGGCACCCGGCGCTCCCTGGTGAGCCACCCGACGCGAACGATCCCGGTCAAAGTCAGTCCCATGGCGATAATGAACAGACCGGAAACCTTGTTGAGGACAAACCGGTACTGCATAAGCGCGGCGCCCAGCGCCGACGCGGAGGCGCCGAGGGCCACGAAAACCGCCGCAAAGCCCAGCACGAAGAGCACGGACTGGCCCAAGACCCGCTGGGTTCGTCCGGGGAGAGCCTGGCCCAGTTCTTCGGCAGACATGCCGGACACGTATGAGAGATATCCGGGGATCAACGGAATAACGCACGGAGAAAGGAACGAAACGAGTCCGGCCACGAACGGCAGGATCCAGCTGATCTGCGGCGGGTCGGGACTCATCGCAATACAGCGACCTCCCGCCGCCTACCGCAGGACCAGCAGGATACCAATGACCAACAGCAGGACCCCTGTCGCGATTCTCACCCACTCGAATCTCATCGCCGGCGGGGTTCGGAACATCCGCGCGGGGAAGCAATCATCCGCCGCGCTGAACAGGCGCAAATCCCGATTGCAAAGGCTGCTGAATCATCAGACGGCAACCTTCGCCATCTGATGGTCACCGCCCATCTGGTGACCAGGAGCATGTGGCATTGTCCATCCTCCCTTTGTTCTCTTATCGGTATTACCGATTATGAATTGACTTCGATGGTTACCTTCATACCGGCTTCTTTATGCCCTGGCACCGTGCAGACGACCTCGTAGAGTCCAGGTTTTAGATCCACTTCGATCGTCTTGGTCTGTCCGGGCTGGACCAAATCCCTATCGTGCTCCATGTTCATCATGAGTTCTGTAATCATGAAATCGTGCTCGACAGAGCCGCGATTCATCAACTGGAACCGCACGCGACCCGCCTTGGCCACAAGGGGACGCGGCTCGAACTCAAACTCCCGCATCACTACGCCGACCACCGCGCTTTCGGCGCGAGGCACAGTACCGGTCTGCCGCGCCACGCATCCCGCGAGGACGAAAGCGAGCAGACATGCAATGACCATTTTCAGTTGGGCGTGCAACTGTCCCCTCCATACGACGGTCTGTAGTGAAGGATTCGACGGCAGCCACTTGACGTCCCCGTCGGGAGGAGGGGCCTCTTACTGGCACGAACCTTGCCACCACACGATTTGAAACGTTGGGGGTGTTAGTGTGCGCGCAATGTTGAAGTGGGTTGCCGTCGTGCTCCTCGTCGCTCTGCTGCCGTCCTACAGCGGTGCGCAGGTCGGGACGGTACGGCTGGCCATCACCCGCGACGAGGGATTTCTAAACCCGTATACCTATCAGACCGGGTACCCCGGCTGGAACATCATGACGCTCGTGTACGACCCGCTGTTCTACCCGGACGCCAACAACGAGCCGATCCCCTGGCTGGTCAGGAGCGCCCAGATCTCGCGGGACGGGCTCACCTGGACACTCGCGCTCCATCCAAATATCAGATGGCACGACGGCCGGGCGCTAACATCCGAGGACGTGAAGTTCACGTTTGAGTATGTCATCAAGGTAGCCCACGGTCGGTGGACGCCTCCTGCTCGAGTGATCGAACGCATCGACGCGCCGAATCCTACCACTGTGATTTTCCGGCTGAAGAACGCGGATGCCGGTTTCCGGCTCCGTGCGCTGGCCGACATTCCCATCCTGCCGAAGCATATCTGGGAATCGGTAACCACGGTTGCCGCGGCTCGAGGGTTCAACAACATGGTGGGCAGCGGTCCATACGTCGTGGCGGAAGCGCAGCCGGCCCAGTTCTACCGGCTGACCGCCAACCCACAGTATTTTGCCGGGCAGCCACGAGTTCGGGAGCTAATCCTGCCGGTTATTCGTGACGCGACCGTCTCGTTCACCGCGCTGCAGGCAGGCCAGATCGAAGCCAACGTCCGCACCCTCACGCCCGAACTCGTGACCCAGTTTGAAAAACTCCCCGGCATGAAGGTCGTGAAGGGGGCGGGGTTTGCCTCGACATTGCTGCAGTTCAATCTGGAACATCCCCTATTGAAGGATGCCAAGCTCCGGCAGGCGATCGCCAATACCATCAATACGAGATTCATGGCCCGGCTGCTCATGCTCGGGTTCGCCGTGGTGGGATCCCCCGGGTACCTGCATCCGGACTCGCCGTTTTACGCACCCGGCGTGAAATTTGAAGCCAACAAAGCCAAGGCGGTCGCCCTCCTCAATGAGGCCGGGTACCGCGACCGCAACAACGACGGCATCCGCGAGGCATCGGACGGGACGGCGCTGCGCTTCACCATGCTCACGCTGGCCGGGAACCCGATCCGTATTCGCGGCGCCGAACTCATCCGGACCTGGCTGAGAGATGTCGGGATCGACGCCACTGTGCGTGTGATGGAGGATGCGGCCATCATCGACCAGGTGTGGCCGGAGTTTGATGTCTGCAAGGGCCGTAAGTTCGACATGGCGGTCTTCGGTTGGTCGGCGCCTGTGATGACGCGGCCCACGGCGCTGCGCGATCTCTTCCACTCCGACTGCAATATCGGGACAATCAACATCGGCGGATACAAGAACCCGCAGATTGACCGTTTGGGCGATCAACTGGCGACAACCATCGATCCGGCGAGACAAAAGCAGATCGCGACTGAGATGCAGAAAATCATCGCGCAGGATCTCCCCGTACACGTCCTGTTCTATCCGGATACGATCATGGCGTACCGGCAGGCAGCGTATGACCGCTGGGTGTTTCAGAAGGGCCAGGGGATCGTGAACAAGCTGTCGTTTGTGGATCCGCCGAAATGACTGGCGGCGTAGTCCACCGCCAGTCATCGCGAGGCCCGAAGGGCCGTGGCGATCTCCTGTCGACACGAGATTGCTTCTCTCCGCTCGCAATGACAACATAGGTCGATGCTGCGGTTCCTCGCGGGCAAGGGCGTGCAATACGCCCTTGTTCTGCTCTTTGCGATCACACTGAACTTTCTGCTCCCCCGCATGATGCCGGGGAGTCCGCTGTTGTTTCTCGTCGGCGAAGACGTCGGGTTCATGCCGGCCGAACAGCGCGCGCAGATCATGCGGGCATTTGGCCTGGATCAACCATTGTGGCGCCAATACGTCATCTATCTCGGCAACCTGGCGCAGGGGGATCTGGGATTCTCCTACCAGCAGGGCCGCCCGATCGTGGAGATCATCCGGAACCGGCTTCCGTGGACGCTGCTCCTGGTCGGTTTATCGTTGCTGCTGGCCACCATTGCCGGCGTGGCGTGGGGAATGCTGGCCGCGTGGCAGCGCGGAGGATCCGTCGACTTCGGTTCGCTGGCTGTCGCCATGTTTTTCGAGTCCACGCCGTCGTTCTGGCTGGGGATGATCTTCATCGCTACGTTTGCCGCAGGCCTGGGCTGGTTCCCGATCTTCGGCGCCCAGACGATCGGGATACCTCTCAGCGGTGCAGCGTGGATTGCCGATCGTCTGCGGCATCTGGCGTTGCCGCTGGCCACCCTCACGTTGATCACGATTCCGGGAATGTTCATGATCATGCGGTATGCGATGCTGACCGTGCTGGGGGAGCAGTACATTACGACTGCGCGGTCCAAAGGGGTCGTTGAGCGCCGCGTGATGTACGGGCACGCGATGCGAAACGCCTTGCTGCCCGTGGCGACTGTGTTCATGCTGAACCTCGGTACCCTCGTCAGCGGGGCCACCGTCATCGAGACGGTGTTTTCGTACCCGGGGGTGGGCCGGCTGTTATTCGAGGCGGTCCTGGCGCGAGACTATCCAGTCATCCAGGCGACGTTTTTCATCGTCACCGTCAGCGTGATTGCCATGAATATCATCGCCGATCTCCTCTATCCGGTCATCGACCCGAGGGTGCGGCATGCAAAGTAGCGCCACACCCTCGGGGGTGCGGCATGCGAGGTAACCCTGCTGTGGACACGACTACCGAAATCGCGGCCGAGGTCACCCCGGGTGCCCCCGCGTTTCCGCTGGCACGTCCGCCTCGTCGCCGGTTTCATCTCGGCCTGGTCGGCACCGCAGGTGTGCTGCTGCTCGTCGTGCTGTCTGGTATCGGCGCGTTCGCGCCATGGATTGCCCCCTACGACCCAGATGAGACCACCGGGAACCCGTTCGAGTCCCCATCGGGCGACCACTGGCTGGGCACAAACGACGTGGGGCGGGACATCATGAGCGAGCTGATCTACGGTGTGCGGATCTCGATGACGATCGGATTCCTGGCTGCGGTGGGGTCTATTTCCATCGGCACGCTGGTCGGTGTGGTGGCGGGGTACTTCGCCGGCTGGGTGGACGTCGTGCTCATGCGGCTCGTTGATATTGTTCTGGTGATCCCGTTCTTGCCGCTCATGATTCTGCTGGCGGCATACCTGGGTCCGTCGTTCTGGAACATCATTCTGGTCATCGGCATCCTCGTGTGGGCCCGCCCGGCCCGCGTCCTGCGCGCCCAGGTGCTCTCGCTGAGAGCGTTGGACTACGTCGAGGCCGCCCGTGTGATGGGCGCCTCATCGGGACGCATCCTGCGCCGGCACATCCTTCCGGGTGTCCTGTCCTTGTCTCTCGCACAATTCATCCTCGCTGCGAGCAGCGCAATCCTGATCGAGGCGTCGCTCTCGTTCCTCGGCCTCGGCGACCCCACTGCAAAGTCATGGGGCTCAACGCTGTATTACGCGCAGGTGCGCAGCGCGTTTCTCACGGGCGCTTGGAAGTGGTGGGTCGTGCCGCCTGGCTTGATGATCACATCCGCGGTGCTTGGATTCGCGTTTACAGGATTCGCTCTGGAGGAGGTCCTCAATCCGCGTCTGCGGCGGTAGGAGGGTTAACTATCTAATGCGAATGCGCCGGCAGACCGTCGTGCACGTGGGCCGTGACGCGGTGGTGTCGGTCACCCGCAGCATTTATTGGGTCGATGTGAATCGTCGCCTCTGCGAGATGCGGCACGTGATGCAAGAGCTGATGGTGCACCTCGAGCGCAACAGCGTGGGCTTCTGATACGGAGAGCTCGGGTTTCACCGCAATGCTCACCTCGGCGTGGAGACGGTGCCCCAGCCACCTGGCCCGCACGTCCGTCACGTCTTGCACTTGGGAGACATGATGCGCCGCATGCGCGAGCTCGTCGATGACGTCCGGATCGACGCCGTCGAGCATTCGCGTAAAGATGGCCCGCGCGGACTGCCAGACAATTCCGAGAATGGCTGCGGTGATGCCCAGACCGACGAGCGGGTCAGCCAGCGGGTAGCCTAACCAGACGCCCAGAGCACCCGCCAGCACCGCCAGGCTCGTCAGCCCGTCGACCCGGGCATGGTAACCGTCGGCCACGAGCGCCGCACTGCCGATCTCCTTCCCCACTCTGATCCGAAACACTGCGACCGCTTCGTTTCCGATGAAGCCGACGATCGACGCAGCCGCCACCGCCCAGAGGTATTCCACCTGGCGGGGATGTATCAGCCGGTCGATGGCCTCGTAGCCGGCGACGATGGCGCTGAACAAGATCGTCAACACAATTGCCGCCCCGGCCAGATCCTCAACCCGGGCGTAGCCGTAGGGGAATCTGCGGTTGGGCTTCAGCCGTGCGAACCGGAAGGCGATCCACAGGGGGATCGCGGTCGACGCGTCGCCGAAGTTGTGAATCGTATCAGCCAGGAGCGCGACGCTGCTTGAGAGGATCACCACGGCGACCTGTAGGAGCGCAGTGATCATCAGCCCAACGAACGACCACTTGATGGCCCAAATCCCGCGTTCTGACGTCACAATCGAAGGATCGACGACGCCGTGAGTGTGGCCGTGGCTGTCGTGAGAATGAGCCATACAAGGAGGATATGCCCGTGAGCAATTCGAGAATCCTGCTCCTCGCAACTTTTGGGATGGAGATCGTTGAATGCGGCGGAGCGCTGGCGAAAAACGTCCAGGCTGGGGGAACGTCGTATGCTGCGGTGGTTCTGGCGCGGTCGGAGTCCCGGGCGAACATTCAGGCGGCCTGCCGCATCCCTTGGAGTGGAGGTCCAGTTTCTGGATTTTGCCTATGGCGACGTGACCGTCGACGCCGCCTCAAAGAGAGCCCTCGTACAGGTGATCCGGCAAGTGCGCCCCGACATCGTGATCTGCCAGGATCCCGAGTATTCGTTCGACGACTTGGATCCCGACCGCCGCCAGGCGATGATCCTGTATCTGGAGTCGATCGCCCTGGCCTCGCGCGACTACGCCCTCGACGAGATGCCTGAACTCAACCCGCACCCGATCCCCACGGTCTATTTCATGACCCCGTCACGTCCGAACTGCGTCGTTAACGTCGCCGACGTGTGGGGGCTGAAGGAGCAGGCGATGGCGGAACTTCAGGCCCAAATGACCTTCAGTGGCCAGGTGCTGCGGCAGAGGCTGGGCGAGGCAGGTGTTCGCGCCCTTCTCGGAGCCAACACCAAGTGGAAGGATGACGCGGAACTCGGCACTTTGCTGCACCGCCAGATGGATCGCGCCTTCCACCTATACCATGGTCTGCTGACCCACGGAAACTATGCCCTGGCCGAGCCCTACCGGCGGCTCGGCAGCTTTCATTTCGAAAGCCTCGTACCGTGAAGACTACGGTGCGGAATCACTTCTCTTCTCGCTCAACCTCTAGCTCGTAGTCCCCCGCAATTGCCGCCAGCGCGCCGATAGCCGCGAGCAGCGGCGCGACCACTACGCCAACGGCGGCGATGGTCAATGGGACCTCCATAATGGTCCGCTCGTCTTTGCGCACGATCAATTTGCGCACGTTTCCTTCGTGGATCAGGTCTCTTACAGTGTCAAACAGCTTGTCGGCCGTCACCTTCACCCGCTCTCGAATGGCTGCCATGGTTTGAGCTCCTCTCGTGTGGGTTCTATTCTCTTCAATAATTAAGCAGAGCGCGCCTGCCTGTGGGCATCGACCCAGTACGCCCAAGGTACGAACAACCATCCGGCAAGCGCCAAGGTTGCGAGAGCACGTTCGTTGGTTGGCGGCGGCCCGAAAGCATCTCCCAAGAAGATAGCGAGCAGAATGAGAACGAGCGCCCAGAAGCCGTAGCGGCCCACACGGTCCCGTGCCTCTGTGGATCGAAGATAGATGAAGAGACCCACGGCATAAAACCCAAGCTCTGCGAGCAGTGTCCCAACGACAGAGTTCCACAACCCGAAACCGACGCGGGTTTGGCCGCCGAGACTCAGCGGCAGATCGGGCCGGTGAACGATGACATCGAGCACCCAGTGACTCACGACGAGGATGGCCACAGCCACTGCGCCAGCGCGATACCTGGTGACGGCGAAGTACACCAGACCTAACAGGACCCCGAAAACGGTGAGTGCCAAGAGGCTGTGACTGTACGGATAGTGCTGAAAGTCGAGACTGGATCGGGCCATGATGCCCGGGCTGATCCGAACTCGCTCGATGCCAAATAAGAGGAGGATCGGCCACAACAGATCAGCAAACTGGGCCGCAAGGAAGGTCGTGCCCAACGAAGTCTTTGGGGCAACTCGCTTGGCACCCATGGCAACAGCAAAATGACCGAGGAACATGATGGGCGGTAGGTCTTCGGCTCTTGAGGTCTGCATCCTTTGAAACGGGTATGATCATCGCAAGGGAAGCCGGCTCGGATGTCATGAGGACCGAGAGAGTATGCGACCTCTGGCAATCATCGCAGGGATACTAGCACTGATGGGGCAACTGGCGACCGCGCAGACCGGAGAAGCGCAGTTCCGGGCGTACTGGGTCGATAGTTTCGGCCCCGGGCTGTATACCGAAGCCGAAATTGACCAGCTCATCGCGGATACCAAAGCCGCGAATATGAACGCCATTGTGGCCCAGGTGACGCGGCGCGCCGATTGCTTGTGCAACCGTGCGATCATGCCGCGCACTGAAGCCGAGATCGATTCATATCCCTTCGACCCGCTGCAGATCCTAATCGAAAAGGCGCACGCCGCAGGGCTTCAAGTCCACGCTTGGCTCAACACCTCGATCATGTGGGCGGGCGACATCCCTCCGCGGGACCCCGCGCATGTCTTTCACGCCCATGGTCCTTCGGTGCAGGGCCGCGAAAACTGGGTTGGGCTCCGCCATGACGGCGCCAACCGGGGTGGCAATCTCTACTACTTTGACCTGGGCCATCCCGATGCCGCAGATTACATCGTCAGCATGTTCCTTAGCATCGTGCAAAACTATGAGGTCGACGGCATCAACTTCGACTATGTCCGCTACCCGGATTACAACCCCGCTGTGAACATCCCAGCCTGGGGATACAATCCTGTTTCCGTGAAGAGATTCCAGGCGGTGACGGGTCGAAGCGATATCCCCGAACCGACAGACCCCCAATGGATGCAATGGCGGCGGGAGCAGGTCACCAACGTCGTTCGACGGGTCTATGTCGAAACGCAGGCCATCAAGTCCCACGTGCGCGTGAGCGCGGACACGATCACGTACGGGCCTGCCCCAGAGAACTTGGAAAGTTGGAACAATACCCGGTCGTATCAGGAAGTACTTCAGGACTGGCGCGGATGGATGGAAGAGGGCATTCTCGATCTGAACATCCCGATGAACTACAGGCGTGAGCAGGCGGCGACTGAGCCCAACAATGCCAGGCGGATGTTTGAGGCCTGGAGTGTTTTCATCAAAGATCATCAGTACAACCGTCAGGCAGCGATCGGGACGGCCCTCTACTTGAATCCAATGGAAGACAATGTCACGCAGATCCGGAAAGCGTTCTTACCAAGCCAGGCGGGAAACCTCGCCAAAGGCTGGGTGGGATTCTCTTACCGCACGCCGGACGCCCTCGTCAACGACAAGCGCCGCCCGCCGGAGGAAGGTCGTACGGAACTCTCCCGAGCACTCGCATCCATCTTCGCAACGCCGGTGCCTATCCCGGCCATGCATTGGAAGATGCAGCCGACGACGGGTCATCTGTACGGGACGGTGAAGACGCCGGATGGGAATGCTGCTGATCAGGTCCTCGTGAATCTCTACGACATGGCGACCAACGCAGTGGTCGCAACGCGGCGGACCAACGGGTCTGGTTGGTTCGGATTCGTCGGCTTGAGTCCAGGTGAATACAGGGTTAGCGTCGACGCATTTGGCGAGATCGACACAACCTCAGCGGTTGCCAGCGTCGGCGCGGGCCAGGTCGCGCGTGTGTGGCTGTTCCGCTCCCCGCTAACGGCCCACTAGGCAGGTCATTTCCGCACCTGTAGTCATTGCGAGCGCAGCGAAGCAATCGCAGATTTGACCCACGTGAGTCATAGACATTGATATGCAAGCTGCAGAAGCATCAACGCAAATGGGGTCCTTCTATGTCTACATCATGACAAACAAACGAAATACGGTACTGTATACGGGAATCAGAAACCATCTCATTAAGAGGATGTGGGAGCATAGAGAGAGTCGCACACACGGGTTTACAGAACGGTACCGAATAAAGAAGCTGGTCTACTACGAGATTTTCGAAGATTCGATCGCTGCCATTACTAGAGAGAAACAGATAAAGGCTGGATCACGAGAGAAGAAAATACAGTTGATCGTTTCGGCGAATCCGACTTGGCGGGATCTCTATGAAAACTTATGAGATTGCTTCGTCGCTTCGCTCCTCGCAATGACCGAGGGGAGGGCTATAACTTCGGGGGGTCGATAGGGAGCCCGGGCGGCTCGACCGGTAGCCCAGGTGGCTCTGGGAGTCCTGGAGGTTGAGGGAGTCCCGGGGGTTCAACAGGAAGCCCCGGTGGTTCAGGAAGCCCCGGTGGTTCAGGGAGCCCGGGTGGTTCGGGGAGTCCCGGTGGTTCGGGGAGCCCTGGTGGTTCAGGGAGGGCTGGTGGCTCAACAGGGAGCGCCGGCGGTTCAACCGGCAGCGCCGGCGGCTCAGGGAGGGCCGGTGGTTCGATCGAAGGCAATGGGTCGCCAGGCACGGTGACCAGCGGCACCTCATCAGCCGGCGGTATCGGAGGTAACGATGGTGCGGCTGGAGGCGAAACCACTGATGGAGGCGTTACGACGGGTGCCGGAGCGCTGGGTTGACTGGCGGGTGGTGCGATAGCCGGTCGCGGATTCTGCGGAGGTGTGTCAGGGGTCGGCGCCAGCACGCTGCCCGGGACTGTATCGTCGGAAGCAGTCTGATCCGGCGATTCCGGAATGTCGATGAATGGCGATCCTCCCCGTTGCGGCGCCGCAGAAGCAATTGCCTGCCGGATGAGGGCGATGAGGTCGCTGGTTAGCACTAGAGGGTTCCGCAGGAGAAACCGGAGTGTTCCCGGTGGCCCCAGCCAGAGCGCCAGCACGACGAAAAATGTCACCAGGATGGGCAGGGTGATACCGCGACGCACCATACTACGTTCCCTCCTAGAGCAAGAACCATGCCGAAGCTAACAGAGTTCAAGCGGGACTAACCTTGCCACTAGAGGGCATGCCCATTGTTAGCCATGGCTACACTCTGGAACCGGCTCACGCTGCTCCAGCGTTTCACGATTGTCAGCGCAGCCCTGGCGCTCGGGATCGCCGTGGTTCTTTCCACCGTCACGGTCCGCGCGATCGAATCCACTGCCGTCAAAGATGAAGCGCAGGTCGCAGCCGAAGTCGTCCTCCAAACGATCTCGCGGGAACTCCGGCCTGCGGACTTCAAAGGAACGTTGCCTCCAGCGCGCTGGAAGGTCCTTGACGCACTCTTCCGAGCTCACGGCATTTCAGATCGGTTGCTGCGGATCCGCCTTTGGCGGGCCGACGGGCGATTGCTTTACAGTAATGTCCCAGAGTCCGTTCCGCCGAAGATCGCCGGCGTTGATTTCACGACGGAGAACGGTTTTGCAGAGTTTCTCGAACGTCGTGGTTACCTCGATGCTGCAGGGCCTGACGTGGCCCGATTCTTCGTTCCCGTTGTCGTGACGGGAGACCGTAAGCCCCTCGGTGCGTTCGAAATCTTCTACGATCTGACTCATCTCAACGCACAGCTTCGAAACACAAGGCGCACCGTGTGGATCGCAGTGCCGTTGGGGTTTCTTGTCCTTTATGCCTCCGTGTTTGTGCTCGTCCGCAGGGCGTCCCGCCGACTCATGAAGCAGCAGGCTGATCTCATCCAGGCACATTTGGGCACATATCAGTCGCTGGCCAGCGCGATCGACGCGAAAGATTCCTATACGGGCAATCACTCTACCACCGTCTCCGACAACGCCGCTCAGCTCGCGCAGGCCCTGAGGTTTTCGCCTGAAATCGTAGAAGAGACTCGGATTGCCGCGAGATTGCACGACCTGGGAAAGATCGGCATCCCGGACGCCATCCTGATGAAACCCGGCGCGCTCACCCCAGAAGAGTTTGCGATCATGCGTAAGCACGCGGACCACGGGTTTGAGATCCTGCGCAGGGCGCCGCTATCGAAGAATATCAAACTGGCGGTGCTCTATAGTCACGAGCGGTGGGATGGCAAGGGCTATCCGATTGGTCTTTCGGCCGAGGCCATCCCGATTATTGCGAGAATCATATCAGTGGCCGACGCATACGAGGCAATGACCAGTGATAGACCCTACCGCAAAGCGCTGCCCGTGGAGGAGGCGATCAGGCGATTGGAGCAAGGCGCCGGCTCGCAGTTTGATCCCAACGTCGCACGTGTCTTTATGCAGATGGTACGGGCGGTCAAAAAGCCCGAAGACGCCAGTTTGGCTGTTGCCGTTTCCGGTTGAATGACTCTATCAGATGATCATCCCGACGTTGTCGCAATCCCTCCGTTCATCTACCTTGGCTTCTTGTGCCTGGGCCTTGTCCTGGAGTTCTTTTGGCGCACTTCATTACTGACACCGCCCCTTCGACTCTCACTCGGTCCCATCTTGATCGTCGCGTCCGCGCTGCTTGGCTTTCAGGCGTTCCGGGAATTCCAGCGGGCAGAAACCAACATCGAAGTTTATAGACCGGCGACCGCGCTCGTCACGTCCGGTCCCTACCGGTATACGCGCAATCCGATCTACGTCAGCCTCGCTCTGGCCTACGTCGGAGGGGCGCTGCTTGCGGACAGCTTGTGGGTCCTGGGATTGCTGGTGCCGGTCCTCGCCATCATCCACTTCGGAGTGATCCTGCGCGAAGAGGAATACCTGCTGAGCAGGTTCGGGCAGGCATACCAACAATACCGGTCGTCCGTGCGGCGCTGGCTGTAGTCGCTCCCGGCTAGACCTCACGCGCCGACAATATGAAACGTCGGTGCTCTCGCATGTGCTCGAGCACCGCCCCGGTGCCGAGTGCGACCGCACCGAGCGGATCTTTACCGAGCACGACCGGGAGACCCGTTTCTTCTGCCAGGAGCTTATCCATTCCGCGCAGCAGCGCGCCGCCCCCCACCAGCGTGATGCCGCGATGGATAATATCTGCGGCAAGCTCTGGCGGAATCGCTTCCAGCGTCTGTTTGACGGTCGCAACGATCTTGCCAACCGGGTCGGCTAACGCGGTCCGCAGTTCGGAAGACGTGAGCCGCAGGCCGCGTGGCAGTCCGGTCACCAAGTCCCGTCCGCGGACCTCGATGGAGAGCTCGTCGGCCATGGGATAGGCGGATCCAGCAGCGATCTTCACTTCCTCCGCCGCGCGCTCACCGATCAATAAGTTATAGGAGTGACGACAGTAATGGATGATCGCCTCATCCATGGCATCACCGCCGACGCGGATCGACCTGGCGGTCACGATGCCTCCCAGAGCGGTGAGCGCAATCTCGGACGTGCCGCCCCCGATGTCGACGATCAGACTGCCGACTGGATCGGCGATGGGAAGCCCGGCTCCGATCGCCGCAGCGAGGGGCTGCTCAATCAGCAGCACGCGCCCAACTCCCGCCTGCACGGCGGCCTCAACAATCGCGCGACGTTCGACACGCGATGCGCCCAACGGCACTCCGATCATGGCGCGAGGTGCCACCAAAGACCGCTTCGGCATGGCTTTCTGAATGAAATACCGCAGGATGGCCGCGGTCGTCGCGAAATCGGAGATGACGCCATGCCTCATCGGCCGGACGGCGACGATATTGCTGGGGGTCCGCCCAATCATTCGTTTGGCGCCTTCGCCGACGCTGATGATCATGCCGTCGTCGGTACGCTGCGCCACGACCGTCGGCTCACTGAGCACGATCCCCTTCCCCGCCACATACACGAGCGTGTTCGCCGTCCCGAGATCGATCCCAGCATTCTGCCGAATGATCCCGTCGAAGTTCATTTGCATCACGCAAAAATCGACTTTGGCATATATGCGGATACCACCCAGTTTGGTGCGTCGACGACTTCGCTGATCCGTAGATCCGCCGCCACACTGCACAGAGCGTACGCCAGGTTCGCGTCAAGCTTGTATTCCTGCACCAAATAGTCGATCATGTCGCGCACAGCATCTTTCGCTCCGCGCATCAGATCGGGGGCGATGCCTGTCGTCACGTAATACCCGCGCTCGTCGACTCTTTGCGTCGGGCTCTCCGACACATCGAAGCGGGGACGCCGCAAGTTGGCGCTTTTGACCAGATCAAAGCGCAGCTGGATGATCATCGGTGATTCGATGGCCGTACCGCACACTTCCCCGTCTCCTTGCGCGGCGTGCGTATCGCCGACCGAAAACAGCGCTCCGGGGACCTGGACCGGAAGCCAGAGCCGCGCACCGCGGCTGAGATCGCGGATGTCCATATTCCCGCCCACTTCACGCGGCGGGACGACTGAGTGCAGCCCTGGGGCGGCAGGTGCTGTTCCGATCGTTCCTGGGAACGGCCGGACCGGCAACCGAATGCCGGGGGCGAATTCCACACCCCCGGCCCCGTAACTCGAGATGTGGAGAAATGGTGTCGGAAAATCCTCGGCCAGCAATCCAAACCCAGGGATAATCGCCGTCCATCCCCATCCGCTGCC
>Ga0209853_1000175_pt1 | contig 17479 bp, 14 predicted proteins | sample GWRWS1_30_40_FD_187224 | JGI IMG/M metagenome (GOLD analysis project Ga0209853, IMG submission 187224) | Riverbed sediment microbial communities from areas with vegetation nearby in Columbia River, Washington, USA - GW-RW S1_30_40 (SPAdes)... | ecosystem: Environmental > Aquatic > Freshwater >...
AAGCGTCGCGTACACGGCAAAATAGAACGCGAAATAATGAGCCTGCAACGGGGCAATGCCGATCTGAATCATGAAAGGGACCACTGCCAGCGCCGCAATCAGGTAAGCAACCGGCGTAGGCAATCCGATCCCGAGAATGATGGACAGAACCGCCGCACCGATGAGAAGGACGATCTGGCTATCCGGCAAGACGCTAATCAGCCAGATGCCAAGCTTGCCCGAAAGGTTCGTCGTCTGAAATGCCTGGCCCAACGGGCCGATGGCAATCAGCAGGAGAGACAGCAAGGAGACCAGCAGCAACCCCTCTCGCAGCGCCGTCTTCATGTCCTTCCGCTTCGGACGATACGCGCCCTGAAACACTGAAAGGACCAGGGCGACAACGACACCGGCCATGCCCGCTATCGATGGTGAGTAGTAGTTCACCAGCAAGACGATCACGGTGAGGAAAGAAATCACAAAAGTGGGGATAAGCCGCCAGACGATATGCAGGTTCGCCCGCTCGTGCAGTTTGGGCAGGTTGTGGCGCATGGCGTACACGACCACGCCGATCGTTACGCCGGTCATGTAAAGAACGCCGGGCAAAACCGCGGCTTTGACCACTTCGATATAGGCAATTCCGAGGAAGCCGGCGATAAGGAACGCCGCCAAACCAAGGACCGGCGGCATGATTTGGCCCGCCGTGGAAGCCGTTGCCTCGATGGCACCCGCCATCGCCGGACGGTAGCCACCCCGGATCATCAAGGGGATCGTGAATCGCCCGCATAGCACCACGTTCGAAACCGCCGTTCCCATCACGGCGGCGACCGCACCGCTGCCGATGATCGCAGGGGCCGCAGCCCCTCCCTTTATGCGTCCGCCAACCAATCGTCCAGCTTCCACGATCATGGGCATCATGCCCAATCCGAACAACGTGGTTGCGTATATGACCAGGAAAAAAATGTCGTCCGACGCGGTCTGGGCAAACAAGAAGAACCCTTGCGTAACACCGAGCCCGATGTAATTCATCACGAAGGCAGGCTCATACGCAGGATGCGAAAACAGAGGGTGATCAATATACTGGCCATAGAAAAAGTAGGCGATCGCCAGCGCTACTATGGTTGTCAGCGTCGGACCCCAGTGAATCAGCGTCAGGATCAAGACCCCGAGAGTAAAAACCCCGCCCATGGCCATGTCGAAGCTGTCGAAAAATGGGGCTGTCCTCTCGAGGCGATCGGCATTCATCCGAATGTAGCCAGCACCCACGATCGCGAGCACCGATCCGATCAGCGACAGCGCCCCCCTGATCCATACCATCAAGGGAACATTCTTGGGAATGGCAGAAGCTTTTTCCGCGGATCCCTCCTCCCCGAACATCAAAACGGCAGCACCTTTTTCCTCGTATCCCTCGTCACCGAATTTTTTGCCGAGGCGTTCTCCGATAAACACCTTGCACGACGCGAAACAGGAAATGATCATCACGAACAAGACAAACGTGGAATAGTGCCGTGCCGAACTCGACACTAGCCCGAACACCGCAATCGCAACATAGAGAATCATCAACAGCCCCACGATCAGTGTGAGGTTGTCGAAAATTCGGTCCGCCTTTTTCCAGCGTTGCAGCGCGGCTTGATCCATTTACAGGCCGAAAACTGACGGTCCTACGTTGGCCACCAGGGATGCCGAAATGACGCGGCCCGGTTGTCGCCGGGCCGCTGATCTCAAGGAAAAATTATTTTGGGTAGGTCATGGCAGGGTAATTCCTAGTCTTGTCCCACCAGCCCAGCTCGACGTAAGCCTTCTTGGCGCCCGGATGGACGTTCTCATCCGACAGGCCGGCCAGCATCAGCTCGGGGGACCAGATCTTCCAGAGAATGTGCAGATCGCGCAACTTCGGCGCCAATTTGGCCACGCTCATCACGATCTGATAGGCCGCTTCGTCGGAGAAATCCGAATGGGCCGCCTTGTAGCCGCGCACCAGACCAACTGGCAGGGGCTCGGTCTGCTTGGGCAGCGTCCCGGCTGGGATCACCGTGTGAATGAACGTAGTACCGAATTTATTGTTGACGCGATCAATCGCCTCCTTGTCCACTCCGAGGTAGCGCAGCGGCTTGCCGGACGCCTCGAGCTGACGCAGCGGACCGCCGATCATCCACTCCTTCATGTTGGGCTCCATGCCAAACACAGTGACTGCGACGTCAGTCGTGCCGTCGATCAACTGCTGGGTGAGCGCGGCGGGCGTGAGGTGGCGGATGTCCGCGTTCTCCGGGGTGATTCCGTAGGCATGCTCCAGGATCAGGCGCGGGAACACGCCCCAGTCGCTTTGGCTGCGCAGACCAAGCGAAATACGCTTGCCCTTGAAGTCGGCGGGCGTCTTGATGCGCGGATCGAAGGTTACGAAGAACTTGCCTTGCGCCCACCAGGTCTCCCCGTAGAGCAGCTTGAACCTGACCGGCACGCGCTCGGGCACAAACTCCTTCGCCTCGGGCGTGCCGCCCCATTTCATGGCCAGCTGGATCAGCACATCTTCCGTGCCGAAGACAAAGCGCTTCCAGTTTCTCTCTTGCGCCATCTCCCGGATGTTGTACATGTAGCCGGGAGTTTCCTGCGGCAGCAGAGTGACCGGGGAGCCTTCCTTGATCATCTGGATCATGAGGATTGTGTCCCCCTCGGTCGGCCCGCAGCCTGCCGGACAGAGCAGAAGCGGCACGGTTATCTTGCCTTGGGCCGCAGCGGGAGTTGCCGCCAGCCCGGCCGCGAATGCCAGGACGCCGCCCATCACAACGGAATTGAACAGTTGCTTTAACATTCTCAGCTCCTCTCCTATTGGTTAGTCGGTCACGCAATTGACACGAGGGCGATGCGGCCTCTCAGGTCAATGTCCATTCAGGCCGAGAGCGTCATCTCGGTTCCTGCAAACCGCACCCGCGCATACTCGATGTCGGAGCGCGAGCCGAGGTATCGGATCAGCTCCTGCAGCGGCGTGGTGCGGAACTGGTACCGGGGGGCAGGCTTCCTGAGCGGCTCGAGGAGCGCCCGGTCGTAGAAGGCCGCGAGCAGCAGGTCCTCGTCGGGAATGCCTGCGCCGAGGCGCGCGCGCAGGCCTGGAATCCATGGCTCGATGTGCTCTCCGGGCCGCTCCGTGACCCGTTCGCCCGGCCGGATGTTCGCACGCTCCAGGAACTCGGCGGAAGGTTGCGCCGCGAGCCGGCCGTAGTAGCCCATCGCGTACTTGCGGACCTCATCCGGGATCGTCTTGTAGCGCTCGCCCTGCACGACGTTGAGCGTCGCCTGGGTCACGATGTACTGGGCGAACGGGCTCACCACGATCGGGTAGCCGAGGTCCTGCCGCACGCGCGGGACCTCCTCCAGGATCTCGGGCAGCCGGTGCTCGAGCTTCATCGCCGCGAGCTGAGAACGGAGGTTCGAGATCATCCCGCCGGGGATCTGGTGCTCGTAGAGCGCCGGGTCGTAGCGCGCAGCCTTGCCGAGGGCAAGCCCCTCGCGCTCGGCCAGGCACGTGAAGTAGCCCGCCACCTCCTTCAGCGCCGCCGCGTCGAGCGAGGTTCGGAATCCCAGGCGCCCGGCCCGCGCCGCGATGTCCTCGGTCGCGGGGAGCGAGGCGCCGTTCGCCAGCGGCTCGGCGGCCGTGTAGCCGAACCGGAAGCCGGCCTCCATCGCGATCTCGTAGACCTGCGGCGCGAGCCCGGACTGGCAGTGCGAATGCAGCTGCGTCGGCACTCTGCCCGCCGCCTTCACCACGGCGGGAAAGAGCGTGCGGCCGCGCTCGGGCGTGAGCAGTCCCGTCGGGTCCTTGATGCAGATGAAGTCTGCCTTCAGATTCACCAGCTCCTTCGTGCGCGCCGCGTAGTACTCGTCGGTGTGCACCGGGCTGAGCGTGTAGGTCATCATGGCGTTGACCTTCATGCCCGCCGTGTGCGCCGAGCGCACCGACGACTCGAGGTTGCGGTTGTCGTTCAGCGCGTCGTACACGGTGAGCACCGACACCCCCAGCCGCGCAAGGACCTGCGAGTTCAGCTCGACGATGTCGTCGGGAAAGAGCTCGAAGGTGTACAGGCTTTGACCGCGCGTCAGCGCGTCGACCGGTGTGGCGAAGCGGCTGCACAGCAGCCCGACCCGCTCCCACGGGTTCTCGTGCAGGTAGCGCACGCAAACGTCGAACACCGCGCCGCCCAGGACGTTGATGTAGGCGTAGCCGACGCGGTCGATCGCGCCGAGGATCGGCGTCATCATCTCGGTCCGCATGCGCGTGGCCCAGAGGCACTGGTGCGCATCGCGCAGCGTGACGTCGACGAAATCGAAGCGGCGCGCCCCGCGCCGGGTGCGTCTCGGTCTCATCCGTCCTCCGGGTCCGGCCGGATCACCAACAGGACCTCGCCGTATTCGACAGGCTTCCCGTTCTCGGCAACGATCCGGGCGACCAGGCCGCGCGCGTCCGCGGTGATCGAGCTCATCAGCTTCATGACCTCGATGATCCCGACGGTGGTACCGGGCTCGACGTGCTGCCCGACCTCGACGAACGGCGCCGCATCGGGCGCCGGCGCGCGATAGAACGTCCCGACCATGGGCGAGCGCACCAGCGCCGAACCCTCCGGGAAGTCCTCGCCGGCGGCGTGTCGGGCAGGCGGTGCAGCCGGTCGCGACGGTGCAGGCGACGGCGCGGGGGCGACCGGGGCTTCCGGCTCGGGCGGCGCCGCGCCGTTGCTGCGCCGCAGATGCACCTCGACCTCTCCGACCTTCAGGCGGAACTCGCGGAACTGCGTCGTCTTGACGAGCTCGACGATCCGCAGCACGTCTTCGTAAGTGAGCTGTTCGTGGCGCACGCGGGCCGCATCCGCAATCGCGAGCATGATTGCACGGGGGCGGGAAACGTTCAATAATGGAACGTGGAGTTTCGGTCAGCGAAATCTTTGCAACCGCGGTGGGAAGTCCCGGGGCCGGACTCGTCCACGCTGCGCGCTTTCGCGCTGCTCGAGCTGATCGCCGACGCGGAGGCCCCGCCCACGCTCGAGGAGCTCGCGCGCGCAAGCGGTCTGCCCAAGCCGACGGTGTACCGCATCCTCGGGCTGCTCATGCGCGGCGGCCTGGTGCGGCGCGAGGCAGTCGAGAAGCGCTACAGCGTCGGACCGCGCATGTCCACGCTCTCGCTCACGGTGCAGATGCGCTCGCCGCTGCGCGCCCGGCGCCACGCCATCCTCACGCGCCTGGTCGAGGAGATCGGGGAGACCTGCAACTTCACGATGCTCGACGGCAACGAGGTGGTCTATCTCGATCGCGTCGAGACCTTGGAGAACGTTCGCCTGCACATGGACGTCGGCTCGCGCGTGCCGCTGCACTGCACGGCGAGCGGAAAGCTTCTCCTCGCGCAGCTGCCGCCTGCCCAGCTGCGGAAGGTCCTCGGTACCGGGCCGCTCAAGCGGTACACCGATCGCACCATCACGAGCATCGAGGCGCTCGAGCGCGAGCTGAGCAAGATCCGCGCGAGCGGCATCGGAAGCGATACCGGCGAATACCTGGTTGGCTCGGTGTGCCTCGCGGTGCCGGTCGTGGATCCGCGCGGGCGGCGGTGCGCGGCGGTCGCCGTTCATGGTCCTGCGCCGCGCATGACGCTCAAGAAGGGCTACGAATTCCTGCCCGCGATGCGGCGCGCGGCGGCCGCGATCGCCGCAACGCTTGACGCCGCGGGCGAGACCGCCCGCGAACCGGCAGCCACCCGGCGTGCCGCCTAGCATCGGAGGAGGAGCCATGGCCGAACCGGTCATCATCACCGTCGCGATCACCGGCGCGCTGCCGAAGAAGAAGGACAACCCGGCAGTGCCGGTGACGCCGCCCGAGCAGGTCGAATCCACCCACGCGGCGTTCGAGGCCGGCGCCGCGCTCGTGCACGTCCACGTGCGCAACCCCGACGAGTCCCCGGGCTCCGACCCCGAGCTCTACGGCCGCGTGCAGGAGGGCGTGCGCAAGCACTGCCCCGGCATGATCGTCCAGTTCTCCACCGGCGGCCGCGGCCGGGAGCAGGCGGCGCGCGGCGGGATGCTGTACCTGCGGCCGGACATGGCTTCGCTCGCGACCGGGTCGGTCAATTTTCCGACCCAGATCTACGAGAACCCGCCGGACTTCGTCGAGGGGCTGGCGAAGACGATGCTCGAATACGACATCAAGCCGGAGGTCGAGGTGTTCGACCTGGCCATGCTCTACAACGCCGCGAACCTGGTGAAGAAAGGCCTGCTCAAGGATCCCCCGCACGTGCAGTTCGTGATGGGCATTCCGAACGCGCTGCCGGCGCGGCGCTCGATCTTCGATTTCCTGCGTGCCGAGCTGAAGGAGATCTTGCCTCGCGCCACCTGGGTCGCCGCAGGGACCGGGCGGCACCAATGGGAGGTGAACCAGTGGTGCCTGGAGACGAGCGGGCACTGCCGCACCGGCCTCGAGGACAATCTGCGCATCGAACCCGACCGGCTCGCGGCGAGCAACGCCGAGCTGGTGAAGAAGATCGTCGATTCGTGCGCGCGCTTCGGACGCCGGCCGGCGACCTCCGCCGAGGCGCGCCAGATCCTCGGGCTGCGAGCAGCTTGACCACAAGACCACCTGCGCGACCGCGCATGCCGGGGCTGAGCTGCTCGAGTTCGGCTCCGTCCTAGACCGACGCAACCAGGGCTCGCACCATTTGCCGATATGCCGCTTCGTCCCCAGGTTGCAGGGCACGTTCGTTGTGGCCGCCGGCGACCTCTAGAACCATCGTGCGGCCCCCATAGGCGGTGATAACCTCCCGTTGGTAGGGCGGCGGCACAACGCGGTCTTGCTTCGAAACGAGAAACAGTCCGGGGACAGCGACTCGGCGTGCGTTGGAAAGACTGTCCAAGCGACGCGGGATCGCCGGCGCGATCGCATACCGCGACAAGCCCAATGTGCGCCATGCATAGTGGCGCGCCAGCAATTGCTGAAGGGGCATAGCGTTTCGAAGAATGACGCCTGCGACGCCGCCGTGAGCAGCCGCCAGTAGCCCAGCCGCCGTTCCGATGCTCTTGCCGCAAACCCAGATCGGCCTCCCTCGGGAATGCTTGCTTAAATGGTCGATCGCAAGCAAGGCGCAGTCTGCGTATCGCTCGAGGTCAGCCGGCGCGGTAGTTTGACCGAAGCCCGGCGGGTTGACGGTCCAGACTTCGGCCGCCCGTCCGGGCAGCCTGTCCGCCGGATCCAGCGTGGCCATTTCGGCCCGCCCTCGGCTGCCCAGAAATCTCAGGAAGTAGATATCGGGATCCCTCTGTCTCCCTCTCGACCCATCGCTATACTCGCGCCAAACCTGTACGACGCCCCAGCTGGCGCTTATTAGCAGTTCTTCCTTCCGGCAAGGGATGTAGTGGTGCGATGGCCGAAGGAAGGCGCGGCCCACCAGCGTCCCGAGGATCACGTGGACGACCTCTCTCGATGGATTTCGTCGCTTCCTGCGCAGTGGGTGGAAGGCTGTTCCGATTCGATATTTGAATCTGCGTACAGCCGATACCAATCGCCGGGTCGCTCTTATCACACCTGGGACCACGTGGTTGCGTGCGTCGAGACGCTACGCACGTTTCCGTGCGACTCCGGCAGGTTGGTCTTCCTCGCGCTTCTCTTTCATGATGCGATCTACGTTCCCGGAAGTCGCGCCAATGAAAAGGCGAGCGCTGAATTGGCGTCGAGGCTCCTGCGGCAGCACCCCAGTCTCCAGGAGAAGGAGGTGGCCGAGATTCACCGGATGATCCTAGCGACCGAAGGCCATCGCGTCGACGAAGGAGAGATCAGCCGCGACCTGCGCGCGACGCTGGACATCGATATGAGCATCCTGGGTGCGCCGTGGGAACAGTATTGCTCGTATGCCGACGGCGTGCGCAAGGAGTATTGTCCAGCGGTTACCACGCACTCTCGCTTCGTGGTGGGACGAATCGCGTTCTTGTCCAAAGTCCTCGCGTCTCGAACCATCTTCCATACCCCTGAAGGCATTGCCCGCTGGGAAAGGACTGCCCGGGAAAATGTGGCACGCGAGCTCCGGGCACTAAAATCGGGGCAGAGTCTGTTTTGGCGTGCCCTCACCGCAGTGCTTCGTCGCGTTCAGGGTTGATGGAACCGGAATGCTGCAGAGGCAACGAACGCCCTCAACAGGCGGAGCACGTCAGCAGGACGGCGAGCATGCCGATCTCCCGAGTGCTCGGATCGATCACGATCCTCTGCGATCGGCGCTCGCGCTGGGGTCATCCGCGTCTCGTTGGCTCCAGGTTGAGCGTCCATGGGGAGAGTCCTCTTCGAGGATAAGGTCTGAAGCCTTCTCGGCGATCATCACCGCGGGCGCGTGCGTGTTGCCCGAGGTGAGCGTCGGCATGATCGAGCAATCCACCACACGCAGGCCGGCGAGACCGCGCACCCGCAGCCGCTCGTCCACGACCGCCATCGCGTCGTGGCCCATCTTGCAGGTGCCCGCCGGGTGGAAGATCGTCGCGCCGTAGTTGCGCGCGAATTCGAGCAGTTCCTGGTCGGTGCGCGCCTGCACGCCGGGGCGGTACTCCTCGGCGACGTAAGGGCGTAGCGCGTCCGTCGCGGCGAGCGCGCGCGCCAGCTTCACGCCCGCGACGGCACAACGCCGGTCCAGTTCGGTCGCGAGGTAGTTCGGCCGTATCGCAGGCGGCTCGAACGGATCGGTCGAGCGGATCCGCACCGTGCCGCGCGACTCCGGCCGCAGCTGGCAGACCGACATCGTGAAGCCCGGCCACGGATGCGGTTTGGCTCCGGCGAGATCCGCCGACAGCGTCGCGAAGTGGAACTGGACGTCGGGCGTTTTCGACCCGGGCAGCACCTGGGTGAACAGACCGCCCTGGTTGATGCCGATCGCCAGAGGGCCTTTGCGGGCAAGGATCCATCTCGCCCCGATGCCGAGCTTCCGCCACCAGATCCGCAGATCATCATTGGTCGTGATCGGCCGCGTGCACTTGTACATCACGCGAAGCTGCAGATGGTCCTGCACGTTCTCGCCGACTCCAGGAAGATCCGCGACGACCGGGATGCCGAACGACGAGAGAAGATCGGCGGATCCGACGCCCGAGAGCTGAAGCAGCTGCGGGCTTTGCAGCGCGCCGGCGCTGAGGATTACCTCGCGCACGGCGCGGACCTCGACGTCATTTCCTTTCTTTCGGTAGCGTGCGCCGACCGCGCGCGTCCCCTCGAAAAGAATCCTGACGACATGCGCGTCAGTCTCGACCCGCAGATTCGACCGCCCGCGCGCGGGCCGGAGGTAGGCGGTTGCACTGCTCGAACGCCAGCCGTTGCGAGTGAAGAGCTGGTAGTAGCCCACGCCCTCCTGGCGCGGGCCGTTGAAGTCGTCGGTTGCCGGGATGCCGAGCTCGGTCGCCGCCCGGATGATCGCCTCCATCAGCTCGTGCTTCTCGCCGATGTCGGAGCAGGCGAGCGGCCCGTCGGCACCGTGAAACTCGCTCGCGCCGCGCGAATTGCCCTCACAGCGGATGAAGTACGGCAGCACGTCCCTCCAGCCCCAGCCCGGGTTGCCGAGCGAGGCCCACTGGTCATAGTCCTCGGGCTGCCCGCGCACGTAGATGAGCCCGTTGATCGAGGACGAGCCGCCCAGGCCGCGCCCGCGTGGCCAGTACACACGGCGGTCGTTCAGGTTCGGCTCCGGGTCGGTGTAGAAGCCCCAGTTGTAGACCGGGTGAAACATGGTCTTGCCGTAGCCGATCGGGAGGTGGATCCAGATCGAGCGGTCGCGCGGCCCGGCCTCGAGCAGCAGCACGCGATGCCGGCCGTTCGCGGATAGCCGGCTCGCGAGCACGCAACCGGCGGAGCCGGCGCCGACGATGATGTAGTCGGCCTGCGGCATGGACATCGGCGCGAGTTTCCCAGGATCTGAACCGGAGCATTGTGCCGGTTCGCGAAAGTATCCTTCGCCCCGCGGGGTTCCGGTATGCTAGACGTGCGTCGTCGCGGCACAGGCGACACGCTCACGAGCGACACGCTCGCGACACCCTGGAGGAGAGATCCATGAAAAGCTTGTTGCGAGCCATCGGCCGCACTGCCGGCGTTGCGGCCGTGAGTTGCGGCCTCGCCGTGTTTGCCGCCGCGCCGCGCGACGCGTCGGCGCAGCAGTCGTTCAAGATGCGGCTGCAGACCGCGGTGCCGGCGGCCGCCGACGAGTTCAAGATGTTGCAGAAGTTCTCCCAGCGCGTGGACAGCATGACCGGCGGCCGGCTCAAGATCGAGGTGCTCCCCGACGGCGCGGTGGTCGGGGCCTTCGAGATCCTCGACGCGGTGGACAAGGGCCTCGTCGAATCGGGGTTCGCCTGGACGCACTACTGGTCGGGCAAGCATCCCGCCGCCATGCTCTTCGGTTCGCCGTCGGGGGGCTCAGGCCTCGGCATGGACCAGATGGCATGGGTGTCCTGGTTTCTCGAAGGCGGCGGTAAGGAGCTCTACCGCGAGCTCTTCGACCAGCATCTCAAGGTGAACGTCGTAGGCTTCATCGTCCAGCCGGTCGGCCCCGAAGCGCTCGGCTGGTTCAAGGAACCGATCAAGAATATGGACGACCTGAGGAAGCGCCGCTTCCGCACCCCGCCCGGAATCCCCGGAGCGATCTACAAGGAGATGGGGGTGACGGCGATTGCGCTCCCCGGCGGCGAGATCATTCCCTCGGCCGAGCGCGGCGTGCTCGATGCAGCCGAGTGGTGCTGCCCGGTCACGGATCTCGCCTACGGCTTCCATCGCGCGTTCAAGTACTACTACCTGCAAGGGCTGCACCAGAACACGGTGAACGCCGACATCTACATCAACAAGACGTTCTGGAACAAGCTGCCGAAGGACGTGCAGGCGATCTTCGAAGGCGCGGCGCTCGCGTCGCTGATGGAGTCCACCGCGTACCGCATCCGCGCCAACGCGCTCGCGCTCACCGAGCTCAAGACGAAGCACGGCGTGCAGGTGATGGAAACGCCGCCCGACTACTTCCCGGCCTTCATGGCCGCGGCAAAGAAAGTGATGGAAGAGAACGCGGCGAAGAACGCGTTCTTCAAGAAGGTGCTCGATTCGCAGGCCGAGTTCGCCAAGCAGGTCGTGCCCTACTGGGTAAGCATCCAGAAGCTGAACACGTCCGTCGGCGAGGTCTATCTGAAGGGCGCCAAGTAACGCCGGCGCCGCAGCGTCCGACACAGGCGGCCGACGGGCCGCCTGTTTTTTGGGGATCTGGCGATGGCACCGCAAAAGCTCGAGCGCGCGATCCGGATCATCGACGCGATCAGCGCGTGGTCGGGCCGCATCACCGCCTGGCTGATCCTGCCGCTGATCGCGGCGATGACCTACGAGGTGGTGATCCGCTACGTGGCAACCCCTACGCAGTGGGCCTACGACACCAGCTACATGCTCTACGGCGCGATGTTCATGCTCGGCGCCGCCTACACGCTCTACCGCGGCGCGCACATCCGGACCGACTTCCTGTACCAGAAGTGGTCCGTGAAGACGCAGGCCGCGGTGGACGCGCTGTGCTACCTGTTCCTGTTCTTTCCCGGCATCGCGATCTTCCTGTGGTTGAGCGGCGAGTTCGCCTGGAACTCGTGGCTGCGCAACGAGCGCACCGTGGGCAGCTCCTGGATGCCGATCATCTACCCGCTGAAGGCGGTGATCCCGGTGGCGGCGGCGCTGCTGCTGCTGCAGGGCGTGTCCGAGGTCCTAAAGTGCATTTACGCGCTGCGCACCGGGCGCTGGCTCGCCACGCCACGGTCGCTCGACGAGGTGTTGAGTCGTGAGCCCTGAAGCCATCGGCGGCTGGATGCTCGTCGCGCTGCTGGTGACGATCTTTGCCGGTTTCCCGATCGCCTTCACGCTGATCATCCTCGGCATCATTTTCGGCTACCTGGGTTTCGGCGACACCGTCTTCCACCTGATGGTGTTCCAGTTCTTCCAGGTGATGCGCGAGCAGACGCTCGCCTCGGTGCCGCTGTTCGTGTTCATGGGCCTGCTGCTCGAGCAGGCTGGCCTGATGGAGCGACTGTTTAAGGCGGTCCAGCTCGGGCTCTCTAGGCTGCACGGCTCGCTGTACCTGGCGGTGATGTTCTGCGCGACGATCTTCGCCGCCGCGACCGGCATCGTAGGCGCCTCGGTCACGCTGCTCGGCATCATGGGGGCAAGGGCGATGGACCGCGCTCACTACGATGTACGCCTGTCGGCGGGCGTCATCACCGCAGGCGGAACGCTCGGCATTCTGATTCCGCCCAGCGTGATGCTGATCGTGATGGGGCCCGTGATCGGGGTGCCGGTCACGGACCTCTTTGCCGGCGCGATCATCCCCGGCCTGGCGCTGTCCGCGATCTACACGATTTATGCGCTGGGGCGCTGCTACCTCAACCCCAAGCTCGGACCGGCGCTGCCGATCGAGGAGCATGCCGATTCGAAAATGGAGATCGTCAAGGAGTTCCTGCAAGGGCTGGTCCCGCCCTCCGTCCTGGTGATGGCCTCGCTCGGCAGCATCCTGTTCGGCCTTGCGACGCCGACCGAGGGTGCGGCGATGGGCGCAGCTGGCGCGCTGCTGCTGACGATCGTGTATCGGCGCCTGACGTGGAAACTGCTTTACGACGCCGTGCTGAAGACGCTCGAGGTTTCGTGCATGATCCTGTTCCTCGTCGCTGCGTCCAACTTCTTCGGCGCCGTGTTCTCCCGCCTCGGCACCCCGGACGTGATGACGAGGGCGCTCCTCGACCTGCAACTATCGCCGATGGTGCTGCTCGGGGTGATCATGGTCGTCATCTTCCTGCTAGCCTGGCCGCTCGAGTGGGTGCCGATCGTGCTGATCTTCCTGCCGATCATGCTGCCGCTGATCAAGGGGCTCAACTTCGATCTGACCTGGTTTGGCATCTTGGTCGCGGTGAACCTGCAGACCGCCTGGCTGTCGCCGCCTGTCGCGCTGTCGGCTTACTTCCTGAAGGGCGTCGCGCCGCAATGGCAGCTCGCCGACATTTACAAGGGCATGATGCAATTCATGGTGCTGCAGCTCCTCGGGCTCGTTCTGGTGATGATCTTCCCGCAGCTCGTGCTGTGGCTCCCGGGGGTGCTCTACACGAAATAGCGGGGATTCCGTCATGGCGATCGAATACCTGAAGAAGGGGACCAAGACCCCCGAGTCGGAGACCGGCGCCGCGCGCAAGGTCGTGGGCGAGATGCTCGCCGAGATCGAGCGCTGTGGCGAAACGGCGGTGCGCGAGTACGCCGCCAAGCTCGACCGCTGGACGGGCGAGATCGTCGTCACGCCCGATGAGATCGAGCGCCGGACGAACGCGATCCCGGCTGCGGTCAGGCGCGACATCGAATTCGCGGCCGACCAGGTGCGGCGCTTCGCGCTGGCGCAGCGCGAGTCGATGCGGGAGTTCTCGGTCGAGCTGCGTCCCGGCCTGATCGCCGGCCAGCGGCTGATCCCGGTCAACGTCGCCGGCTGTTACGTCCCGACCGGGCGCTACGCCCACATCGCCTCGGCCTACATGAGCGTGGCCACGGCGAAGGCCGCTGGCGTGCCGACGGTGATCGCGTGCTCCACGCCCTACCGGAACGAAGGCATCCATCCGCAGGTGCTTTACGCCATGAAGGTGGCCGGCGCGGACATCGTCATGACCCTGGGCGGCGTGCAGGCGATCGCCAGCCTCGCCTACGGACTGTTCACCGGCAAGCCCGCCGACATCGTCGTCGGCCCCGGCAACAAGTTCGTCGCCGAGGCGAAGCGTGTGCTCTTCGGAAGAGTCGGCATCGACGTGCTCGCCGGACCGACCGAGATCGCAATCATCGCCGACGAGTCGGCCGACCCGTCGCTCGTCGCTGCCGACCTCGTCGGCCAAGCCGAGCACGGCCACGAGTCGCCCGCCTGGCTGATCACGACCTCCAGGGGCCTGGCGGAGGCCGCGATGCGTCTCGTGCCGCCGCTCATAGAGAAGCTGCCGCCCGCGGCGCACGATGCCGCCGGCGCTGCGTGGCGCGATTACGGCGAGGTCGTTCTGTGCGGCTCGCGAGAGGAGGCGGCGCGCGTTTCCGACCGCTACGCCGCCGAGCATCTCGAGGTGCACGCGCGCGACCTCGACTGGTGGCTTGCCAACCTTACCTGTTACGGGTCGCTCTTCCTCGGCGAGGAGACGACCGTGGCGTTCGGCGATAAGGCGTCGGGGCCGAACCACATCCTGCCGACCAAGGGCGCGGCGCGCTACTCGGGCGGGCTATCGGTTCAGAAGTTCATCAAGACGGTGACCTGGCAGCGCATGACGCGCGAGGCGAACCGTCAGATCGCCCCGGTGACGGCGCGCATCTCGCGACTCGAGGGCATGGAAGCGCACGCACGCACCGCCGATGACCGCCTCGGCAAGTATTTCCCCGACGAACGCTTCGAGCGGGGCGAACCCATTGCGCATTGAAGGAGGGAACGATGGGTGAGGATGGCGAACAGATCGGGATCCATCGCGGCCTGAAAAACGTCTATTTCGACCGCTCGCGCGTCTGCTTCATCGACGGGCGCGCGGGCGAGCTCCGTTACCGCGGCTACTCGATCCACGAGCTCGCGCAGCAGTCGACGTTCGAGGAGACGTGCTGCCTGCTCCTCAAGGGCGAGCTCCCCGCCCGCGCCCAACTGGAAGCGTTCGACGCCGAGCTGAAGGTGGCGCGCAAGCTCCCGGCGGCGGTGTATGACGTGATCCGTACGGTGAAGCATGCCCACCCGATGGACGTGCTGCGCACCGCCGTGTCGGCGCTTGCCGCGTTCGATCCGGACGTGGCCGACAATTCGCCCGAGGCGACGCTGCGCAAGGGGATCCGGCTCGCCTCGCAGGTGCCGATGATCGTCGCGGCGCACGAGCATCTCCGCAACGGACGCGAGCCGGTAGCGCCCGATCCCGCCCTCGGACACGCCGCCAACTTCCTCTACATGCTGAAAGGCAAGGCCCCGAGCGCCGACGCCGCGCGGCTGATGGACACCGACATGATCCTGCATGCCGAGCACGGCTCGAACGCCTCGTCCTTCACCGCGCGGGTCGTCGCAGGCACCGAGGCGAACCTGCACGCCGCCATCACCGCCGCCATCGCCGCGCTTTCGGGTCCCGCGCACGGCGGCGCGGCCGAGAACGTGATGCGCATGGCGCAGGAGATCGGCGACCCGGCGAACGTCGCCGATTACGTGAAGCGCAAGCGCGCCAACAAGGAGCCGCTCATGGGCTTCGGCCATCGCGTCTACCGCGCCGAGGACCCGCGCGCGCGGCACATGCGCGCCGGGGTCAAGGCGCTCTCGCTCGAGCGGGGCGAGCCCAAGTGGTACCAGATCCTCGAGGCGCTCGTGGCGGCGATGAAGCCCTACGCGCGTCACGGCGTGAACGTGAACGTGGACTTCTACGCCGGCATGGTCTATTTCCTCAACGGCATCGCCGAGGACCTGTTCGTGCCGATCTTCGCCGTCGGCCGCGTCCCGGGCTGGACGGTGCAGGTGCTCGAGCAGATGGAGAACAACATCCTGATCCGGCCGCTCACCCTCTACAACGGCCCCGCGCCGCGGCCCTACGTGCCGATCGGGGAGCGCTGATCCGGTTCAGGCACGGGCGAGCACGATCGCCGCGGTCGCAATCACGTCCTCGACGCTCGCGCCGCGCGAGAGATCGCTGATCGGCCGCGCGAATCCCTGCAGCACCGGGCCGATGGCGCGCGCTCCCGCGAGGTATTGCGTGAGCTTGTAGGCGATGTTGCCGGCATCGAGATCGGGAAAGATGAGCACGTTCGCCCGGCCGGCGACCGGGCCCGGCTCCTTCAGCTTCTTCGCCGCGACGCCCGGGACGAGCGCCGCATCCGCCTGCAGCTCGCCGTCGATCGCCAGGGAGGGCGCGCGCCGCCGCGCGAGCTCCAGCGCGCGAACGACCTTGTCGACGTGCGCATGCTTTGCGCTGCCCTTCGTCGAGAACGACAGCAAGGCGACGCGCGGCTCCTCGTTCAGGAGCGCCCGGCAGGTCTCGGCCGAGGCGAGCGCGATGTCGGCGAGCTGCTCCGCCGTCGGATCGGCGTTCACCGCGCAGTCGGCGTAGATGAGGACGCGGTCCGGAAAGCTCATGAGAAAAAAGCTCGAGGGTGTCGCAATGCCGGGCGCCAGGCCCACCGTCATCAGACCCACCTCGATCACGCGCGCCGTGGCGCTGGCGGCGCCCGCGACCATCGCATCGGCGTCGCCTGCCTTCACCATCATGCCGGCGTGAAAGAGCGGCTTCGCCACCAGGCGCCGCGCGACCTTCGGACTCGCATCGGGCCGGCCCTGGAGGTAGAGCGCAGCGTAAGCGTCCAACCGGTCGCTCGCCTCCGGATCCCCGAGCAGGATCGGCTCGGCGATGCCCTCCTCGCGCAGGCGGCGCGCCGCCGCCACGATCCGCTCGTCGTGCGCTTCGGGCAGCACGAGGCGCTTGCGCTTGGCGCGCGCCTTCGCGATGAGAGCTTCGATGACCTCGTTCACGCGCTCGGTTCCCGCACCGCGACTCAAGGCTAGAACACGCCCAAGCAATCGCGCCGCGCGTCCCTTGACAGATCTTGCTAGCGACCCGCCCTGGCGAGGATCTCCGCCGCCCTGGTGAGGGCGCGCTCGGAAACGCGCGCCCGGATGCCCTCGAACCCCGGGCCGCGCGTCGCGTCGAGCCCCATGCGCGAGGTGGTGCCCGCGCTGGACGCCGAGGGATCGAGCGCATTACCCGGCAGGCCTTCGATGATCAGGACGTCGCGGTGCGGCTGGAAGTGCGTGGCAAGCGCCCAGAGGACTTCAGCGTCATCGGTGATGTCCACGTCCTCGTCGACGGCGATCACGGTCTTCAGGTAGGGGTCCCACCCGAGCAACCCGAGCATGACCTGGCGCGCCTCGCCCTCGCGCCGCTGGCGCAGCGCGACGTAAGCGTGAAAGTGCGTGCCCGAGCGCGGGTAGTGGAGCGCGGTGACGCTCGGAAAGCGCTCCTTCAACTTCTCGGCCATCTCGGACTCGCGCGGAATGCGCCCGAGGTTCAGGTGCTCCGCGGAATTCCCGCCGACGACGTCGACCAGGATTGCGTCGCGCCGCCGCATGATCGTCTCGACACGCAGCAGGTTGTTGGTCGTGCGGTTCGACGAATAGCCGGTGAACTCGCCGAACGGCCCTTCCTCGGCGTGCGCGCCCGGCTCGATCACGCCCTCGAGCACGATCTCGGCTGCCGCCGGCACGGCGATGCCGTATCTCGGCGTGCGGACCACTTCCAGCGGCTCGCCGAACAGGCCCCCCGCGATGTGCCGCTCGTCGACGCCGAAGCCCACCCGGGCGGAAGCCGCCAGCATGAAGAGCGGGTGCGCGCCGATGACCATCGCGACCGGCAGCGCGCGCCCGCGCTCCCCCGCGAGCTGCAGCAGCCGCCAGAGATGCCCGCGCGAGTGGAGGCTGGTCGCGAGCTCCGTCTTCGAGTGCAGCATCGCGCGGTGATAGCTGAGGTTGCCG
>Ga0209853_1000176_pt1 | contig 17450 bp, 21 predicted proteins | sample GWRWS1_30_40_FD_187224 | JGI IMG/M metagenome (GOLD analysis project Ga0209853, IMG submission 187224) | Riverbed sediment microbial communities from areas with vegetation nearby in Columbia River, Washington, USA - GW-RW S1_30_40 (SPAdes)... | ecosystem: Environmental > Aquatic > Freshwater >...
CCTCGCATCCCCCCAAGCCAGCGACGAGCCAGGATTCCCTTGAGCATGGATGACGCGCGCATTGACGTTAAGACGACCGGCGCGCGGTCCGGCTTCAGCCTGACGGTGAAGCGCAATTGCTTGATGTCGCCGCAGGCGCTCGGCTGGCTGCTCGCGTTCACCGCCGGGCTGTCGTTCGCGATCGGGGTCGCGTTCGCGCTCTTCGGCGCCTGGCCGATCCTGCCGTTCGTCGGGCTCGAGGTCGCGGCGCTGGCAGCGGCGTTCTACGTGAACGGGCGACATGCGACCGACTACGAGCGCATCGCGTTTGCGGACGGCGCGCTGGTCGTCGAGGTCCGCGACGGCGACCGGACCGAGGAGCACGGCTTCAACCCGCACTGGGTGCGGCTGGTTGTGAGCGGCGCGCGGCCCAAGGTGCGCCTCGCGTTGCGTTCGCACGGTCGAGCGCTCGAGATCGGGCGCCACCTCGACGCGGCCGGTCGCGACCTGCTCGCGACGGCGCTGCGCGGTCAGCTCGCCGAGGCAGAGTGACAAGGGTAAGAGGGAAGCCGGGCCAGGCATTCGCAGGTTGAGAACCGAAACGGGGAGCTGATGAGAACGATGTCGAGACTGGTCACCGCGGCGACAGGCCTCGCCGTGGCGCTCCATTCCGGGCTGGCGGCGGCCCAACACTACCTGCCGCCGCCCGTGACGCCGATCGCGCGCGAGATCTACGACCTGCACCTGCTGATGCTCGGGATCTGCGCGGTGATCTTCGTCGGCGTGTTCTTGGTGATGTTCTATTCGATCTACGCGCACCGGAAGTCGGTGGGCCACAAGGCGGAGCAGTTCCACGAGAGCACGACCGTCGAGATCATCTGGACGATCATCCCGTTCTTCATCCTCATCGGCATGGCCTGGCCGGCGACCAAGGACATCCTCGCGCTCAAGGACACCTCCAACCCCGATCTCATCCCGCGAAGCACCTGGACCAACAAGGAAGGTGGCCGCGAACCTCGTCCAGCCGGCCGACGTGAAGTCGGCCCGCAAGTAGCCGGTCAAAAGTAGCCGGTCAAAGTTACGGATCCGGATGCAGGAGCATCGCCAATAATGAGCGCAGTCATCCACGACCACGGCCACGACCACAACGACGACCACGGCGATCACGCGCACCACCCGGGCGGGATCATGCGGTGGATCTCGACCACCAACCACAAGGACATCGGCACCCTGTACCTGTGGTTCAGCGGCACCATGTTCCTGGTCGGCGGCATCCTTGCGCTCGGGATTCGCGCCGAGCTCTTCATGCCGGGCCTGCAGGTCTGGGACCCCGAGTTCTTCAACGAGCTTACCACCATGCACGGGCTCATCATGGTGTTCGGCGCGATCATGCCGGCGTTCGTCGGCTTCGCCAACATCGCCTACGAAATTCTGTCCAATCAGCCGAGGCCACCGCTATGGTCGTAGGAATTGTATTGATATTATTGATCGTCGGCTCTGTCCTGTTTCACTTCCTGAGCCCGTGGTATTTCACGCCGATCGCCTCCAACTGGGGGGCGATGGACGACACGATCAGCATCACGTTCTGGATCACGGGCTTTGTCTTCGTCGCCGTCAATTTGTTCATGGCCTATGCCGTGGTCCGCTACCGTTACCGGAAGGGCGGACGGGCGGCGTACGAACCCGAGAACAAGAAGCTGGAATGGTGGCTCACCGGATTGACCACGGTGGGCATCGCCGCCATGCTGGCCCCCGGCTTGTTTGTATGGGCGAAATTCGTCGACGTCCCGAGAGACGCGGCGGTGTTTGAGGTCGTGGGCAAGCAGTGGCACTGGAGCTATCGCTTCCCCGGGAAGGACGGCGTGATGGGCACCGTCGATGCGCGGCACGTCAGCGATAAAAACCCGTTTGGCATGAATCCCGACGACCCCAACGGACAGGACGACGTCTTGATCTCAAGCCCCGAGGTACATCTCCCCATCGGCCGACCGGTCAAGGCGCTGCTCCGCTCCATAGACGTCCTGCACAACTTCGCGGTACCACAGTTCCGGGCGAAGATGGATCTGGTGCCTGGCCTGGTCACCTTTATCTGGTTCACCCCCACCCGGACCGGGAAATTCGACCTCCTCTGCAACGAATTATGTGGCGTCGGGCACTTTGTCATGCGTGGCAGCGTCGTGGTGGAGGAAGAGACTGCGTTTCAGACGTGGTTAAGTGGCCATCCAACGTTCGCGCAAACCTCAGCGCAAGCAGCCGGCGATACTGCAGCAGGCAAGCCATTGTATGCAGTGTGTGCTGCTTGTCATGGCGTGCAAGGGGAGGGTAATCCTGCGCTGAATGCGCCGAAATTGAGTGGGCAAGGAGACTGGTACCTGAAACGGCAATTGAAACTTTACAAGCAAGGTGCTCGGGGCACGCACGACAAGGATGTGTTCGGCAAAATGATGGCGCCGATGGCCGCGACGCTGGGTGATGACGCCGCCATCGATAACGTCGTCGCTTATATCAGGACGCTGCCGGATAATCCTGCCCCGGCCACGGTGAAGGGGAACGCAAAGGACGGTCAAAAGTATTTTGTGACGTGCGGAGCCTGTCACGGTGCTGATGGGCGGGGCATACAGGCAATGAATGCCCCCGGGCTGAAGGGTATGAGTGACTGGTATTTGGTCACGCAATTGAAAAATTTCAAACAGGGCATTCGCGGCGCCCATCCAAAAGACCTGTACGGTCCGCAGATGGCGTCTTTGACCGCAATGCTGGTCGACGACCAGGCAATCAATGACCTCGTTGCCTACGTCAATACCTTGCGCTGACCGGCCCGCTCGAGCGCCATACTATTCAATTATAATGATGAGACTCAAGCGAATAGAGCATTGAGGAGATTTTGATGAGTTCCGTCGCGCATGACGCAACCGCTTTTGTCGCACCTGCGGAAGTCGAAGAGGTAGAGCTTTACCATCCGAAAACTTTCGTCGGGAAGTACATCTGGAGCCAGGACGCCAAGATCATCGCCATCCAGTACGCGATCACCGCGATCGGGATCGGGTTGGTGGCGTTGGTGTTGTCGTGGTTGATGCGGCTGCAACTGGGGTTCCCGAACACCTTCTCCTTTATCGACCCGAGCAACTACCTTCAGTTTGTCACCATGCACGGCATGATCATGGTCATCTACCTGCTCACCGCGTTGTTCCTGGGGGGGTTTGGCAACTACCTCATCCCGCTGATGGTCGGCGCCCGCGACATGGTTTTCCCCTATGTCAACATGGTGAGTTACTGGGTCTATCTATTCGCCGTGCTGTTACTGACCGCGAGTTTCTTCGTGCCCGGCGGGCCCACGGGCTCCGGCTGGACCCTGTATCCGCCCCAGGCCATCCTCCAGGGCACGCCGGGGGCGACCTGGGGAATCATCCTGATGCTCGTTTCCCTGGCGTTCTTCATCATTGGATTCACCATGGGCGGCTTGAACTATGTGGTGACGGTGTTGCAGGCGCGCACGCGCGGGATGACGATGATGCGGCTGCCCCTGACGGTATGGGGCATTTTCATGGCCACCATCCTCGCGCTGTTGGCCTTTCCCGCCTTGTTCGTCAGCGCCATCATGATGATTTTGGACCAGACACTGGGCACGAGTTTCTTTATGCCCGCCATCGTCTCGATGGGACAACAGCTCGACCACGCGGGAGGCAGTCCGGTGTTGTTTCAACACCTGTTCTGGTTCTTTGGCCATCCCGAGGTCTACATCGTCGCCCTGCCGGCCTTCGGCATCGTCTCCGACCTGCTCAGTGTCCATGCGAGAAAGAACATCTTTGGCTATCGGATGATGGTCTGGGCGATTCTGGTCATCGGCGGCCTGAGCTTCGTGGTGTGGGCGCACCACATGTACGTCAGCGGCATGAACCCGTACTTCGGCTTCTTTTTCGCCACCACCACGCTGATCATCGCCATTCCCACGGCCATCAAGGTCTACAACTGGGTTCTGACGCTGTGGCGCGGCAACATCCACCTCACCGTCCCCATGCTGTTTGCCATCGGGTTCATCTTCACGTTTATCAACGGCGGGTTAACGGGCCTGTTCCTCGGTAACCCGACCGTGAGCGTACCGCTTTCGGACACCATGTTCGTGGTCGCCCACTTCCATATGGTGATGGCCATTGCGCCGATCCTGGTTGTGTTCGGGGCGATCTACCACTGGTACCCCAAGATCACCGGGCGCATGCTGAACGATACCCTGGGCAAATTTCACTTCTGGGTCACCTTCCTCGGCAGCTATGGCATCTACTACCCCATGCATTACCTGGGAATGATGGGCGTGCCGCGCCGGTATTACGGGATTGGAGGCACGGACTTTATCCCCGAATCGGCCCACTTCGTGAACGAGGGCATCACCATCGCCGCGTTGATCGTGGGCGCCGTCCAGATCGTGTTTTTTTACAACCTGATCTGGAGCTATTTCAAAGGCAAGCCATCGGGTAGCAACCCCTGGAACGCCACCACGCTGGAGTGGCAAACCCCCGACACCCCGCCGACGCATGGCAACTTTGGCCCGACGCTGCCGTTGGTCTACCGCTGGGCTTACGATTACAGCGTGCCGGGTGCCAAGCAGGACTTCATCCCGCAAAACGTTCCACCGGGCGAGGCAGCCACCATTGCCAGGGATAAGGCGTAGGCGCCCAGGGAACTGAGACGTGACTGACTTTATTCCATTACTATTTTTGGGCGTATTTCTGGGCGGAATAATGGCCGTCATTGTTTGGTGGCTATTAAAACAAACCATCAACGTCCAGCCCTGGGCGGCGCAGGGTTCCATCGAAGACGTTCACGGGGGCGTATTGTCCCGGGCTACGGCGAAGCTCGGCCTGTGGGTATTTCTTGCGGTGGTGACGTCCCTGTTTGCGCTCCTTATCAGCGCCTATGCCATGCGAATGCGCTTGGGGGACTGGAGCCCCATGCCGGAACCGGGGCTGCTGTGGCTGAACACAGGTGTGCTGATCGCGACCAGTGTCGCCATGCAATGGACGCGGGCTGCGGCAAATCGGGGACAGATAGACGGCGTGAGAATCGGCCTGGTTGCCGGGGGCGTTCTCACCTTTGTCTTCCTGGCCGGGCAGCTCGTGGTCTGGCAACAACTGAACGCCTCAGGTTATTTTGTAGCGGCTAACCCGGCCAACGATTTCTTTTACCTGCTCACCGCGCTGCACGGTCTGCACCTGTTGGGCGGCCTGGTGGCCTGGGGCAAGACCACCGCCAAGGTGTGGCGCGGCGTTGAGGTCGGCGAGGTACGCTTGAGCGTGGAGCTGTGCACGGTGTACTGGCACTATCTGCTCCTGGTTTGGCTGGTTTTGTTCGCTTTGCTGTTGTCCACCTAAAGGGGATCAAAGTACATGGCGCAACCCGTGCTGACGAGTACGGGAGAATCCCTCCCGTTGCCTGAAGGCTTGCCAGGCATCGTCGCCGACTTGTCCTCGGACCAGCGGGCGTTCAAGAACGTCCCCTGGGGCAAGGCCATGATGTGGATCTTCCTCCTCAGCGATACCTTCATCTTCAGCTCTTTTTTGATCTCGTACATGACGGTGCGAATGTCCACCACCGAGCCTTGGCCCAACCCCAGTGAGGTTTTCGCTTTAACGCTCTTCGGCGAGAAAATCCCCCTCATCCTGATCGCGATCATGACCTTCATCCTGATCAGCAGTAGCGGGACGATGGCCATGGCCGTCAAATTCGGTTATGAAAAAAATAAAAAGATGACCTTTATCTTGTTGCTGATCACCGCGGCATTGGGCGCCACATTCGTCGGGATGCAGGCCTTCGAGTGGACCAAGCTGATCGTGGAAGAGGGGGTACGCCCCTGGGGCAATCCCTTGGGCGCGGCGCAGTTTGGCTCGACCTTTTTCATGATCACGGGTTTCCATGGCACGCACGTGTCGATCGGCGTGATATTCCTGATCATCGTGGCGATCAAGGTGTTGCGGGGAGATCTGGATCACCAGAGGCCGGGCTTTTTGACCGGCAGGAAGGGCAACTACGAGATCGTCGAAACCATGGGCCTGTATTGGCACTTCGTCGATCTGGTGTGGGTATTCATCTTCGCACTTTTCTATCTTTGGTAAGGGAAATCATGGCGCACGCACAAGGGCATCAACATCCCGTGGCGCACGCAGGAGGGCAACAACAGCCCATCGCGCACGCAGTAGGGCAACAACATCCGATTGGAATTTATCTCAAGATCTGGGGATTGCTGTTTATTCTCAGCACCGCTTCTTATCTGGTTGACTACTTCCACCTTCAGGGTTACCTCAGGTGGTTTCTGATCATCACCTTCATGCTGTTGAAGGCAGGGCTGATCGTTGCCATCTTCATGCACATGCTGTGGGAGCGGCTGGCCTTGGTGTATGCGATTTGTGTCCCACCGCTGTTGTTGATGGTGCTTTTGGGCATCGGGGCGCTGGAAGCGGACTACACCTTTTTTACGCGCGGCGTCTTTTTCGTGAAGGGATTGTTGTAGCGTAATCGGATCGAATTGCGGCGAGCCCATCCATTGTCGGACTCCATTTCTTACTTAAGATCCACCCATGACTGAAAAGCGCAACGCGGTGAACGTTTCGATCATTCTTGGGATCAGTGCCAGTGCAGTGCTGCTGCTGTTTTTTTTCGTTCTTGTGGCCCATCACCGCGACATCCCCGACCGGGTCCGACAGCATCGCAGCGCGCCGTCGAGCAGCGGTTCAAGTGTGGCCGAGCGCATCAAACCCGTCGGGCAGGTCGTCGTCGCTGCGGCGGAAACTCAGAGGGAGCCTGTGAAAATCGCAGAGGCCGCATCGCCGCCCGGCCGCGACGGACAACAGATTTACCAGGCTGCTTGCGTCGTCTGCCACGGTGCCGGTATCGCCGGCGCGCCGAAGCTGGATGATAAGGGCCAGTGGGCCAAGCGCTTCGCCAAGGGCGTCGACACACTCTACGCCAGCGCCATCAACGGGGTACAGGGGAGCGCGGGAGTGATGCCGGCCAAAGGTGGCAACGCGGCGCTGAGCAACGCCGAGGTCAAGGCGGCTGTCGACTACATCGTGGCACATTCGAAATAACCGGCAGAAACCGAACCACACCAAAAGTTTCCTTCAGTGCGGGATCCGCGGTGCCGGTGGAACATCGGTAGGCGGTGACAGAGAGATTTAGTGCGCAGGCGGCCATCCTCGCGGCCTGATCCTACATCTCGCGCATGGCGATCACCGCGTCAATGCGATCAGTGCCGGTGTCCCCATTGCACCGGCGCACGCGGGGGTTCGTGGACGAGCAGGTTGATTTGACCGAGCGTGGCGGCCGTCCGGTCGGCCGCTGCATCCGGGACGCCGATCCAGCGCACCCGCAGGTAGCCGTGACGATCGACCAGAAATTCCACATGCGTGTATGCGTCTTCATTCGAGCCATCGGCCTGACGCGCGAACATCGCGTACGCATGGGCCACTTTCGGGCTCGCGATCGCTAGGATCGACTCGCCGTCTCCTGCGATTCCGGCATCGAGCGCGCTTGAAGACGCGCTGATCGGCACGGCAATGACGCGCGCTCCCGCCGCCAGGATGGCACGCTGTTTCTTCGCGAGTTCGTGCAGGCGCGGTAGCGACTGTGGCAGTGTGTAAAACACGAGCAGCGTGACCCGGATCCCCCGCTGCCGCTCTAGCGATTCCTGCTGGCGCCCGACGATTTCGAACGTGAAGTCGGGCGCAAAGACAGGGCGCAAAGGTTTCACGCGATCCGTCATAGCGATGGCGTTCCACGCCATCGCTTGAGCGTCGAGGAACTGGATCAGATTCCAGATCTCCATGTCGTTCAACTGCGACGCGAACCCAGGCATCGGCGTTTTGGGAACACCGTGCGCGATCCACCAGAAGAGGTCTCCCTCGCGCCGGTTCGGCACGCGTACGGTCAGACTTGCTGGCTTGACCGGAAGCAAGGCCGCGGCGGCGTCATCGCCGCGGCCGTCACGGCCATGACAAGCAATGCAGTGCGAGGCGTAGAGAGCGGAGCCGCTCGCGATCGCGTCGGCGGTGTAGCGGACCGGCGACACGGCGTAGGTCGTTGGATACGCCGGCACGCCGAGCAGCCACGCAAATATTCCCGCGGGAATCGCTATCCCCGCGAGAGCGGCAAAACGCAGGCGCGGCGGTCGACCGAGCAATCCTCTTACCGTAACAGCGGCGGAGATGCACGCGACGGTCCCGGCCGCCGCCACAGCCACTTGCATCCAGGCAGCTTGTTGAAGGGGCTGCCAGCTCAGCGTGTAGTCGAATGGCCAGACCGGAGACTGATGCGCTGCGGGGACCGTGGCGCCGAGCACGCCGACGATGAGCACCACGCCGATTCCGGCGGCGATTTCCAGGACTGCGTTACGCCGCAGCAAGCGCAGCGCCCCATGGTCCCCGCCCGCCAACCGCGGCGTCAGGTACCCGCGGTTCGTGACGGCCAGGCCGAGCATCGTCGCGAACAATCCGAGCTTCGCGAGCAGGAGTCTGCCGTAGTCGGTGCCGATCAGCGCGGGCACATCGCCGACAAGATACCAAGCGTTGGTAAGACCGCTTACGATCAGGACGCCGACGCCTACCATCCCCAAGTTCGAAAAACGCCGCGTTGCCTGCGCCACCGCGTCGAGCGCATGGGTGCCATCGAGCAAATACACGAGCGCCGGCAGCGCGCCCAGCCACGCGCCCGCGGCGAGCAGGTGCGCGACATCGGCAACGATCTGGTCGAAGTCGTCGGACTCCTTTCCGGCGAACGCATGCCCCGCCCAGGCGAGCGAACCGAGGTACGCGGCAGCCACCATGGCTGCGCCGATCGCCAGGCGCGATCTGCGCGGACCGCCGGCCGATCGCCCCAGCGCCAGAAGCACCGCGGCAAGGGCGATGACGAGGCCGACGCGCAGCACCCAAACGTGACCGAACACGGTATTGCCGAGAACCAGGCCGAGCGTCTCGCGATTCATCGCCTGCCCGATCTGCATGCCGCTCATCACGGCAGCTTGGGCGGCGAGCCACCCCATTCCCGATACGATGCTCGCGATAACGCTCCAGCGCGCGAACGTGAGAAGCCGGCGGTAGACGGCATCGCCATCGCCTGACGCCACGCGGCGCCAAGCGGGCCGCGCCACGGCAATCACGAATACGAGCTCGCCAAACAGCAGAATGGCTGAGGCGTAGTGAACGGCCCGCGCGGCCACGAGAAGCGTGTTCATCGCTGCTCGCGCGCCGTCGGTGGTCGCGTGCGCTTACGGTGCGACATTAAACATGAAGTCACCCTCAATGACATGGGTGTCGACGGAAAGCACGCGCCACTTCACGCGATAAGTGCCAGGCGTAAGCTTCGGCAGCGACACCCGGAGCAGCCTGGCATCGGCGCGGTCGACCTCCGGATCACCCTTGTCGACCTGTTTGCCGTTTCGGTCGAGCACTCGGACCTTGCTGAATGCCGGTTCGAGTCGCTCCGTGAACCACAGCTTGAGTTGCGGCGGCGATCCGTGAACCGCGCTGCCGGCAGCAGGTGCCGCCCGGACGAAGCGAGCATGCGCGCCGGCAGGCGAGACCGGCATCGCCGTCAAGGCGGCTATCAAAAACCTCGACAGCAGTCGCTTCGTTTCAATCCTGCGCGATCTTGCTGATGGTCAATGTCGTCATCCCGCTGCTCCGTGCGAAGGACAGGATAAGCCTTGCACAGTACTACAGGGTCAAGGGTGTGCCCTTGGGCTCCGCCTAAATTGCTCTGACAGACAATAACAGCGGTGACAGTGAGCGCGACCAGGGCATCAGCAAGGCAGGCAATCGCCGGGTGCGGGCAATGATCGTGGAGATCGCCTGGCTGTGGTTGCGCTTTCAGCGAAAGAGCGCGCAGGTTCGAACCCTGTACCACCCACCATTTCCTGATGATTGCGCTGGTCCGACCCCTTTACCAGAGTCGCGCGCCGCGATTGCCTTACGGCTCAACAAGTTTGCGGTAAAGATGCCACGTTGCATGGCCCAATATCGGTAGGACCGCGGCGAGGCCGATCAAAAACAGGATCGACCCGGCAGCCAGCAGCACCACAACAATTAGTCCCCAGACAGCCATCACTAAAGTATTGGAGGCTACTGCTTTGATCGAAGTGCAGACCGCCGTTATGGCAGTCACCGGTTTGTCCAGGGCCAAAGGAAAGGCGACCACCGAAATCGCCAGCGCCGCGACGGCGAACAAGAATCCGAGAACAGTACCATAGAATATCAGCGCACCGCCCCGTCGGGTTGTGAGTACCTGGGTCACAAAGTCTGAGATCGAATCCGGTGGAACGGCGCCGAACAGGCCAAAGTAGATGAATTGCGCCGCAAACAGCCAGGCGACATAGAGCAGCATCATCGCCAACGAAAGCGCAAGGATAGGAGCGAATGAGGAAGAGTGGACAAAATCGAACGCTGAGCGCCAGCTGAGGTCGAGCCCGCGTTCGCGACGTCGGCTCATTTCAAAAAGACCAACCGAGACTACGGGGCCGAGAAAAGTGAAGCCCGCGACCATCGGAAAGGCCAGATGCAGCAGATTCTCGCCAACCAGAAACAGTGTCAGGAGCAGGGCGAACAGCGGATAAACTACAATCAAGAACGCGACAAAGCTTGGTTTGGCATTAAAGTCGTCGAAGCCTTCCTTCAGCGCCTGCCAGAGATCTTTCACGCTGATCTTGCGGATTCCAATCTCGCTCAACCTGACTTCTACATCCCTAAAAGATTTTTCCTGAGCCATGACGAAACCGGCTTTTTCAAAGAGTTTATGCGGCCACGGTGTGGGCGACTAAACCGGCCGCTCCGGGTGCTGGCCTGCCATGTCGTACTCTCGATAGTTAATTATAACGGATAGATCCTATGTAGCGTCGCGAAGGTTAACCTCTGGTGGCTTTCTGAACCGTTAAGAGAAGGCGCCAGAAGATGAACCCTGCGACCCATGGAATCGAAGGTAGCGCATCGGCACCGGTGTTGTACATGGCGCTGGAGTTGAGTAACGGGAGCTGGAGGCTTGCGCTGAGCGACGGCGCGAAGCGCCGCCAGGTGGCAGTACCTGCTGCGGACCTGGCGAAGCTGGCCGAAGCCGTGCCGAAGGCCAAGCAGCGCTTCGGGATGCCCGCCTCGGCCAGGGTGGTGAGCTGTTACGAGGCGGGCCGCGATGGCTTCTGGCTGCACCGCATCTGAGAAGCGTCGGCATCGAGAACGAGGTCGTGGATGCTGCGAGCATCGAGGTGGGCCGCAGGCTGCGTCACGTGAAGACCGATCGGCTCGACGGGGAGCGATTGCTCGCGAAGCTCATTCGGCATCACGCGGGCGAGCGCGGCGGCTGGAGCGTGGTGCGCGTGCCAAGCCCAGAGGAAGAGGACGCCAGGCACCTGCACCGGGAGCTGGGCCGTCTGAAACGCGAGCGGCTTGCGAATCGGGTCCGCATGCAGTCGTTGCTGGTGACGCAGGGCATAAAGCTGAAGATCAAGAGCGTCCTTCGGTTGCGCCTTGGCGAGCTCACGCTTTGGGACGAACGCCCCTTATGCCTCGAGCTGAAGGCCGAGCTTGAGCGCGAACAAGAGCGCCTGGCACTGGTCGAGCGCCAGATTGACCGGTTGGAGAGCGAGCGTCGCGAGCGACTGAAGAACCCCCGCAGCGACGCCGAGCGCAGAATCGTTCATCTGACGCGTCTGGGGGCGATCGGCCCGGCAAGCGCCTGGCTGCTGGTGATGGAGTTCTTCGGCTGAAGGGCCTTTCGCAACCGGCGTGAACTCGCGGCCCTCGCCGGGCTGGTGGACACGCCCTACAACTGTGGAGAGAGCGAGCGCGACCAGGGCATCAGCAAGGCGGGCAACCGAAGGGTGAGAGCGATGATCATCGAGATCGCCTGGCTGTGGTTGCGGTTTCAGCCAAAGAGTACGCTCAGCCAGTGGTATCGGGCGCGCTTCGCCGGCGGGGGCTTGCGCATGCGCCGCATCGGCATCGTCGGACTGGCGAGGAAGTTACTGATTGCGCTGTGGCGCTACCTCGAGGAGGGCGTGATTCCCGAGGGCGCGCGGCTCATCGCATCCGAGATCTGACCCCGCAAGGCAGTTCAGCCACGGAGCTTGCCGCGTTGAAGGTTGGTCGAAGCGCCCGTGATTTTCCAGGGCCGTGCAGCGAGCGCGGCCGTCCTGATAGATGGGGCGCTTCGTCCGAATCCGGTTCGTCTTGCCCGCTTGGGGCGCATACAGCATTGGGTGTTCGGCATCGCATGCCGGCACGGATAGAAGGTGGTGACGAGCGCATCGCGCTCGCACTCACGAGTGAACCGGGCCAACCAACGCGAAGAGCGCTTGCAGGAATGAAGACGAGGAACACGGTGTAAACGAAAAACCTGCCGCCGGAGACTTGACAATTACGCCACCCTCATAGAAGGAAAATCGGTTCATCCGCACCAGCGCTGGATCGTCAATGAGCGCAATCACCCGCATAAGGCCCCTTGCCGGACATTCGAGCGGGTCGCTCGCGCCACTCGGCGCCGGGCATCACCCGAAAAACAAAAGGCGGCCGAGGCCGCCTTTTTCTTCCGCCTTTGAACCGACAGATCGAACTGACAGTTAAACCTTCTTCACGTACGCGGAACACCAGCCCTTCCCGGCCACCTGCTTGCCCGGGAAGATCGGACAGCCGCCCCATGCGTCGGTGGGTTTGCCCTGATACAACGTACAGTTCGCGCAGGTCTGTCCGGCCTGGTATTTCGCGAACTTGGCCTTGTCCACCTTCGTCGCGTCATGCTTGTAGCCGAGGCTCTGTGCCTGGGCGTCCTTCTCGTCCGCCTTGGCGCCCTGTGCGGCGGCCTTGCCGACGCTGCCTGCGATCGCGGCCGACACCACCGCCAGCGAACCCGCCTTGAGGAAAGAACGGCGGCCGGTATTGATACGGTTTTGCTTCATTTGACTGCTCTCCACACGGTTAAAAATAAAACTGCTGCCAGCGCCATCATAAACAACAAACCTGCCGAATGGGCGCAACGGCGTGTAATTGTCGGGCTAGCTGTGATGGCCCAATAGGCTGTTTCTGTTCACTCGGACTGAGTCTGAGAGACTGGGAGGTGCGATCCCGACCCGCGGCGCATGATCAAGGACCTCACACGCCTGCTCAAGGTGTCGCGCGTCGGCTGATGTATCGCAAACTCGTTCTTCTCGCGGCGTGCCTTGCCCTCGTAGTGATCGTGGTGGGCGCCTACGTGCGCCTGGAGGATGCCGGCCTCGGCTGCCCCGACTGGCCGGGCTGCTACGGGCAATTGATCGGCGTGCGGGCTTGCGGTCGTGCTGCTGCGCGCGCCGGGCCTTGCCCGGCTGGGCGCGCTGCTTCTCGCGCTCGTGCTCGCGCAGGCCGCGCTCGGCGTCGCCAACGTCGTCGCCAGCCAGCCGCTCGCGCTGGCGGTGGCGCACAACGCCGGCGCCGCGCTTTTGTTGACCATCGTGGTGGTGCTAAACTTCACTGTGTTTCAGCGTCACGAAACTTAGAGCCTCTTGATGTCCTCCAGCCTTGCCGGCCAGCCGTTCGCCGCGCGCCTGAGCCAGTTCTACCAGCTCACCAAGCCGCGGGTGGTTTCGCTCATCGTCTTCACCGCCGTGATTGGCATGTTCCTGGCGACGCCTGGCATGGTGCCGCTGCAGGCGCTGATTGCCGGCACCCTCGGCATCGCGCTCACCGCGGGCGCCGCCGCCGTGGTCAACTGCCTGGTCGAGCAGAAGATCGACGCGGTGATGGCGCGCACGCGCGGCCGGCCACTGCCGCGCGGGCAGGTGACGCCGCTGCAATCCCTGGTGTTCGCCGGCGCGATCGGCGGCTTGGGCCTCTTCATCCTGCACCAGTGGGTGAACGACCTCACCATGTGGCTCACGCTCGGGACGTTCGTGGGTTACGCGGTCGTCTACACCGTGGTGCTGAAGCCGCTCACGCCGCAGAACATCGTCATCGGCGGCGCCTCCGGCGCGATGCCGCCGGTGCTCGGCTGGGCGGCGGTCACCGGCGAGGCGGCGCCCGAGGCGCTGCTGCTCTTCCTCATCATCTTCGCGTGGACGCCGCCGCACTTCTGGTCGCTCGCGCTCTATCGCGCCGAGGAGTACGCGCGGGCGGGGCTGCCGATGCTGCCGGTGACCCACGGCCGCAAGTTCACCCAGCTCCACGTGCTGCTGTACACGCTGATCCTCGCCGCCGCGAGCATGATGCCGTTCGTGTACGGGATGAGCGGCTGGCTCTATCTCGCCGCCGCGGCGGTGCTCGGCGGCATCTTCATCGCCTACGCGGTGCGCATCTATGTGGATTACAGCGACGCCCTCGCGCGGCGGACCTTCCGCTACTCGATCGTCTACCTCGCGGCGCTCTTTGCCGCGTTGCTCGTCGACCACTACCTTGCGGTCTAGCGCAGCGGGACGCCTTGCCGCGCTGGCTGCGGCCGCCGTCCTCGGGGCCTGCGGCCCGGCGAAGCCGTCCTTCAAGAGCGTCGACATCACCGGCGCCGTCTTCGGCCGGGAGCTGCGACTCACCGACCACGCGGGCCGCGTCCGGACGCTGGCCGACTTCAAGGGCAAGGTCGCCGTGGTGTTCTTCGGCTTCACGCGCTGCCCGGACGTCTGCCCGACCACGCTCGCCGAGCTCAAGCTCGTGAAGGAGAAGCTGGGCAAGGACGGGGAACGACTGCAGGTCCTGTTTGTGACGGTCGACCCCGAGCGCGACTCACCCGAGCTCCTCGCGAAGTACGTCCCGGCGTTCGATCCGAGCTTTCTCGGACTGTACGGCGACGCCGACGCGACCGCGCGGACGGCGAAAGAGTTCAAGGTCTTCTACCAGAAGGTCCCGGGGTCGAGTCCCGACAACTACTCGGTGGACCACACCGCGGCAAGCTACGTCTACGACCCGCAGGGGCGGCTGCGGCTCTTCGTGAAGCACGGGCAGGGCGCCGACGCGCTCGTCCACGACATCAAGCTGTTGCTCGAGGCGGGCTAGCTGCTCGCACCACCCCGGCGCTCCGCGCCACCCCTCCTCGTGAAGGAGGGGAAACAGAAACGCCCGGCGGCGCCGGGCGTTTCTCGGCCTCGAGGGAGCTCAGGCCGCTGCCATCGCGCCGCGCATCTTCTGCAGCGCCTTCGCCTCGATCTGGCGGATGCGCTCCGCCGACACCCCGAACTCGGCCGCGAGGTCGTGGAGCGTGGCGGAATCCTTCTCCCGGAGCCAGCGCGCCTCGATGATCCTGCGGCTCCGCGGATCGAGCGCGGCGAGCGCGGTCGACAGGCCTTCCCGGCGCAACCGGGTCGTCTGCTCGGCCTCGATCACCCGCGACGGCTCGTCCTGCGGGTCGGCGAGATAGGCGATCGGCGCGTAACTGTCCTCGTCGTCGTCGACCGCCGGCTCGAGCGCGAGATCCTGCCCGGCCAGCCGCATCTCCATTTCGGCGACCTCCTCGGGCTTGACCTTCAGCTCCGTGGCCACCCGCCTGATCTCGTCCTGGGTCAGCGGATCGAGACCCGGTTTCATGCTGCGCAGGTTGAAGAAGAGCTTGCGCTGCGCCTTGGTCGTGGCGATCCGGACGAGGCGCCAGTTGCGCAGGATGAACTCGTGCATCTCGGCCTTGATCCAGTGGATCGCGAACGACACGAGCCGCACCCCCCGCTCCGGATCGAAGCGCTTGACCGCCTTCATCAACCCGATGTTGCCTTCCTGGATCAGGTCGGCGTGCGGCAGGCCGTAACCGAGGTAGCCGCGCCCGATGGCGACGACCACGCGCAGGTGCGACAGGACCAGCTGCCGCGCGGCATCGAGATCGGCTTCGTCACGGAACTTGCGGGCGAGCCGCACCTCTTCCTCCGGCCTGAGGAGAGGGAAGCGATTGACCGCCTGGATGTAGTGATCGAGGCTGCCGACGGCCGAAGGAACGGGCAAGGCAAGCGTGTGTTTCATGGCGTTCAGACCCCGGTGGGATTTTAGCACTCCAAGCTTTAGAGTGCTAAGCGCACTGCGGGGTTCCGCTCGACCTTTCGTACCCCGCCGTGCGCCGACCGAGCCTCCACTATTCTCGGGGTGTTCTGTGAAAGTGGCTGCTCACTGATAGATACGCCCCCGCCCAACCCAGCGCGCTGGCGAAGCCCAGGAGCGCAGCCAGGTCGGCGGCTGGCGGCAGGGCGAGGCGGAAGTCCGAGGCATACGTCGCGGACAGCCGGCTGACCTCGCCGTTGAGCGCGTAGAGCGCTCCGGCGACGATCCCCAGGGCCACGAGCCCGCCCGCAAGCCCCGTGACCGCGCCCTGGTACACGAACGGTCGGCGGACGAACGCGTCCGTGGCGCCGATGAGCCGGCTCACTTCGATTTCGGCCTGCTGCGTGAGGATCTGCTGCCGGATCGTGTTGAAGGTGACCGCAACCATGCCGACGCCCAGGAGCGCGGCGAGCACCCCGACCGCCATGGCACCGAGCCGGAGCGCCGCTTCGAGCCGCTGCAGCCACAGTGCGTCCAGCTGGACCACCGCCACCTTGGGCAGCTTCCGCAGTTCGGCCGCGAGGCGCTGGGCGGCGTCGGGATCACCCGGCGCGAGATCGACGACCAGCGCGTCCGGGAGCGGGTTCGACCCCAGGGTCGCCAGGATCTCCCGCATGCCCTCGGCGCGCTGCAGCTCGGCAGCCGCCTCCTCCTTGGGGACGAAGCGATGACGGCGCACCCCGGGCGCGCCTGCCAGCGCGGCCTCGACGCGCGACGCGTCGGCGCGCGTTGCCTCCGGCGCGAGGAACACCGACAGCTGCGGATCGCCGTGAGCCTCGCCCGCCAGGCGCTGCGCATTGCCGAGCAGCACCCAGGCGCCGAGCGGCAGCGCGAGCGCCACGCCGATCGCAAGCACGTTGAGCGCACTGGCGACGGGTGTGCGCACGAGCCGACGGAGCGCCGCCACGAGGCACTGCGCGTGGTGGCGCAGCCAGGCCGTCATTGGACTACCCTCGCGCTCCGCGCTCGGGGTTCGCCCTTGGGGCGGCCCGGCGGGCTCATGCCGCTGCGAGCGCCCCGTGCCCGGCGACGATTCGCCCGTGGTCGATTCGCACTGCGCGGGACCCGAATCGCTCGACGAGCGCGGCGTCGTGCGTCGCGACGAGCACCGTCACGCCGACCTGGTTGAACGACCGGAAGATCTCCATGACGCCCGCCGCCGCCTCGCTGTCGAGGTTGGCGGTCGGCTCGTCCGCGATCAGGAGCGACGGCCTCGCCACCACCGCCCGGGCGATGCAGAGCCGCTGCTGCTCACCGCCCGAGAGCGTGATCGGCATCGCCCGCTCGCGGTCGCGGAGACCCACCTTGTCCAGCGCCGCGCGCGCGCGTCGCGCCGCCTCGCGCGGCGGTTCGCCGCAGATCGCGAGCGGGAGGAGCACGTTCTCGACCACGTTGCGGTCGTGGAGGAGCTTCTGGTCCTGGAACAGGAGCCCGAGGCCGCGCCGGAGGTACGGG
>Ga0209853_1000177_pt1 | contig 17403 bp, 16 predicted proteins | sample GWRWS1_30_40_FD_187224 | JGI IMG/M metagenome (GOLD analysis project Ga0209853, IMG submission 187224) | Riverbed sediment microbial communities from areas with vegetation nearby in Columbia River, Washington, USA - GW-RW S1_30_40 (SPAdes)... | ecosystem: Environmental > Aquatic > Freshwater >...
CGACGCCGAGCCAGCTCCCTGCCGGACCGTCCCTCCAGATCACGCAGGCGTCTGACGGCACGCTCACGGCGTTCACGAGCGGGGCGCAGACCACCGCGCTGGCGGGGACCCAGACGGATTTCGGCGCAGTGGATGGCGTAGCGGCGTGGGGGCGGTGGACCGGCGGCGCGACGCTCAACGGCGTGCCGATTAACGGCTTCCAAACGCTCGCGTATGTGGTCGGTCTGCCAACCCCAATCGCTGACATCACGTCGATGACCGGCACGTTCACGTTCAATCTGGTCGGCGCGACCGCGCCGACCGACGGCACGAACGTGGGGAAGGTGACGGGCGGGCAGCTCATCGGGCGTTTCGGGCCGAGCCCCACGGTCGACATCAGCAACTTCGCCCTGGCGATCGGTGGCAAGTCTTACTCCATGACGCAGAACGGGATCCCGGTGCCGACGACCGGACCCTATGCTCCGTTCTCGTCCTCCGTCGGTGTCATGGGGACGGGTGGCAGCGCGTGTGCTTTTACGTTCTGTTCCGCGCAGGTGAGCGGGCAGTTCATGGGCGCCGGGGCAAGCCATGCTGGCTTCGCTTACAAGCTGACCGACAGCACCACCCAGACGGTCGGCGCCGCCGCGTTCAAGCGCTGACGGGCGCGAGTCCGGTTGCCGCGCCTACAGTCCTCTGTCGAGGAGGCCCGGGCGCTCACCGAGCGCGGCGACTTCGCCGCCGCGGCCGCCAAGCTCGACGCCGCCTGTCGCGAGCATCCCGCCTCCGGCGAAGCCCATTTCCTCCGCGGCGCGTGCTGCCATGCCCTGGGTCGCCTGGACGAGGCGTTGCAGTCATTCGACCGAGCCCTCGAGCTCGACGCGGCGAATCTCCAAGCTGCGCAAGCGGCCATCGCCGTCCTGTCGCAGCTCGGCCGCACGGACGAGGCGCTCGCACGCGGCGCACGGCTGCTCGAATCCGCGTCGACCGACCCGCAGCTGCGCTTCAACCTCGGGCTCGTCCACGAGAGCCGGGGAGACCTCGACCGTGCGCTGACGTGCTACGACGCTGCGCTGGCGCTGGATCCCGCCTACCGGTCAGCGCTGCTCAACCGCGGTCTCGTGCTCACGCGCCTCGGACGCCTCGTCGAAGCCTACGAGAACAATCGCCACGCCGCCGATCTCTACCCCGCGCTCGCAGACTCCCACTTCAACCTCGCCGAGATCTGCCTCGCTCTGTCGCGCTACGACGAGGCGATCGAGCATTGCGACCGGGCACTTCGCCTCGACCCGCGACACGTGGATGCCCTATTCGATCGCGGCCTCGCGCTGGCAGCACGCGGCCGAATCGAGGAGGCCGCGGCGACGTTCGATAGTGCGCGCGCGATCGACCCCGCACGGATGCAGGCCCTCGAGGCGCGGGTCTATCCCGCCCGAGAGGAGGCCCGCCCGATCGACGCGCGAGAGGTGTATCTCGTTCGCGGGTTCGAGGCGCTCGACGCCGGCGATTGGGCAGACCGGGAACAGTGCCTGGGGCGCTTCAGGGCCTGGATCGACGATCCGAGGCCTGGTGCGATCGACGCGTTCCCGCTCGCGTGGCGAGCCGTAGCGCTCGGCATCGATGCGACGCGCCAAGCTCGACTCGCCGCTCGGGTGGCGGCCCGCATCGCGCGCTCGGTGACGCCGTTGCCGCCCGCGATGCTCGACCGCTCGGCCAACCGGATCCGGGTCGGATACGTGTCGGCCGAGTTCGGCGCGCACCCGGTCGCCTTCCTGACCCAGGATCTCTACGCCCGCCACGACCGGCGCCGATTCGAGGTCTTCGCCTACGCGCTGACGGCCAGCGACGGCAGCCGGGTCCGCGAGCGCATCGCCAGCGACGCCGACGCGTTTCGCGACGTGTCGAGCCTGTCGGCGCCGGAAACCGCGGAGCGGATCCGTGCGGACGGCATCGATGTCCTCGTCGATCTCGGCGGCTATCTGACCGACGCCCGTCCTCAAGTGTTCGCCATGCGCCCGGCGCCGGTCAACGCCGCGTACATCGGCTATCCTGGAACCACGGGCGCGCGGTTCATGGACTACCTGCTCGTCGACCGCATCGCAGTCCCGCCGGGCGCCGAGCAGGACTTCACCGAGCGATTGGTGTTCCTGCCGGACAGCCTCTGGTGCTACGGGTGCCTCCCGGTGACCGATGGTTCGCCGCCGCGCGACGCGGTCGGGCTGCCACCGGACGGGTTCGCGTTCTGCGCGTTCCACAACGGATACAAGATCGGCCCGGAGATCTTCTCGTGCTGGATGGAGCTAATGCGTCGCGTCGCGGGCAGCGTGCTGTGGGTGCTCGCGCGCCGTCCGGAAACCGGCCGCAACCTGCACCGCGAAGCGCAGCGCCGCGGCGTCGATGCTCGCAGGATTGTCGTTACCGCCCCCGTGCCGTACGAGCAGCATCTCGCGCGCCAGGCGGTTGCCGATCTGTTCCTCGACACGCCTAGCTATAGCGCGGGGACGACCTGCCTCGACGCGCTGTGGCAGGGACTGCCGGTCCTTGCCTGTCCCACGGCCACCCTGGCCGGTCGGCAGTCGGCGAGCGCCCTCGCCGCGCTCGGCCTCCCGGAGCTGATCGCGAAGGATCTCGATGACTACGTCGATCGGGCCACCCGCCTGGCGACGGACGCAGGAGCGCTGGCCGCAGTCCGTGACCGCCTCCGTGCGGCCCGCCGCGAAGCGCCGTTGTTCGACATGACGGCGCGGGTCCGCGAGCTCGAAGCGGCCTTCGGCGCGATGGTCGAGCGTGCGCGTGCGGGTCTCCCAGCCGCCTCGCTCGAGATCGCGCGGGGCGGCCGAGATGTGACGGTGTCGCGCACCGCGCGGTGACCACGCCGGCCCATCGGTCGGGGCGTGAAGTAATGCCGGTGCGGGCATTGCCCGGCGAGCCTGGCGGAAGTATTCCCTGGCCACTCCCTTTACAATCGACGATATTTCATCAGTTATCATTCACTTAGAACAGGGGGAGCGATGAGAATCGTCCGTTCGCTGATCGCGGCGCTGTGCACGGCCGGAGTGGCCGCACCGGTGACGGCGCTGGCCCAAGGCGCCATCGTCGTCGGCCAGTCCGCCCCGATGAGCGGTTCCAACAAGGACCTCGGCAACGACATCCGGAACGGCGCGCTCGCGCTCTTCAAGCGGGTGAACGACGCCGGCGGCCTCAACGGCCGCAAGATCGAGCTCGTCACGCTCGACGACGCGAACGACACCAAGCGGTCGGAGGCGAACACCAAGCAGCTCATCGAACAGAATAACCCGATCGCCCTGTTCGGTTACGGGAGCGCGACGCTCAGCCGCCCCGCCCTGCCGCACGTCGAGGCCGCAAGGATCACGTTCTTCGCGCCGTTCACCGGGGCCGACCCGATGCGGAAGTTCAACCGCTACGTCTACAACCACCGCGCGAGCTACGCCGACGAGCTGGAGAAGATCGTCGAGCACTACACGACGTTCGGCATCAAGAAGTTCGCGGTGCTCCACTTCGAGGACGCCGTCGGCAAGGAGAACTTCAACGCGGTCGACCGCGCACTCAAGGCACGCAACCTCGCGCCCGTGGCGGTCGCCTCCGTGACCCGCACGCAGACCGACTTCAACAAGGAGGTCGCTGCGGTCAACAAGGCGAATCCCGACGTGGTGATCCTGACCACGCTCTACAAGACGAGCGCGGACTTCATCAAGCTCTCGAAGAGGCAAGGGTCGGGCGCGCAGTTCGTGAGCACGTCGTTCGCTGCATCCTCGCCGTTCGCGAATGCGCTCGGCGGCGATGGGCTCGGGGTGGCGATGGCGCAGGTCGTGCCGTCCTACCTGAGGCGCTCGGTGCCGGTCGTCAGGGAGTATCAGGGGGCGATGGAGGCGGCGTTCGGGAAGCGGGAGTTCTCGTACCAGTCGTTCGAGGCCTACATCGCGGCCAAGGTCCTCGTGGAGGGCATGCGTCGTGCGGGACCGCAGCTCACGCGTGACAGCCTGCTGCGGGCGCTGGATACGGTCCAGAACTACGACGTCGGCGGCTACATCGTGAGCTTCAGCCCGGCGAACCACAACGGCTCGAGCTTCGTCAGCCTGTCGATCCTCGGGCGCGATCTCGCGTTCAGAGAGTGACGATGTAGAGGGGCGGCGAGCCGCCCCTCACCCGCGCCGCCAGGTCGTCCCCTGGGGCGTGTCCTCGAGGACGATTCCGGCGTCCAGCAACTCGTTCCGGACGCGGTCGGCCTCGCCGAAGTCCTTCGCCTTCCGCGCCGCGTTGCGCGCGCCGATCAGCGACTCGATCCGCTCGACCGTCCACCCGGCGGGCAGGTCGCCCTTCAGGAACGCCTCGGCCGGACGCTCGAGCAGGCCGAGCACGCCGCCGAGCCGCTTGAGCAGTCCCGCTAGCTCCGCCGAGCCCGTCCGGTTGACTTCGTTCGCCAGCTCGAACAGCACCGCGATCGCGTCCGCCGTGTTGAAGTCGTCGTCCATCGCCGCGCGGAAGCGCCCCGCGTGCGGCTCGGACCAGTCGATCGACGCCGCCCCGGAGCCGACGCCCTTGAGCGCGGTGTAGAGCCGCGCGAGCCCGCTCTTCGTCTCGTCCAGGTGCTTGTCGGAGTAGTTGAGCGGGCTGCGGTAATGCGCCCGCAGGATAAAGAAGCGCACCACCTCGGCGTCGTACTTCTCCAGCACCTCGCGGATGGTGAAGAAGTTGCCGAGCGACTTGGACATCTTCTCCTCGTCGACCCGCACGAAGCCGTTGTGCATCCAGTAATTTACGAACGCGCCGCCGTGCGCGCCCTCCGACTGCGCGATCTCGTTCTCGTGGTGGGGAAACTGGAGATCCTCGCCGCCGCCGTGAATGTCGAAATGCTTTCCGAGCAGCGTCGTGCTCATCGCAGAGCACTCGATGTGCCAGCCGGGCCGGCCGTCCCCGAACGGCGACCGCCAGGACGGCTCGCCCGCCTTCGAGCGCTTCCACAGGACGAAGTCGAGCGGGTCGTGCTTGCCGGGATCGACCTCGACCCGTTCGCCCGCGCGCAGCTCGTCGAGCGACTTTCCCGACAGCTTCCCGTAGCCCGGGAACTTGCGCACCGCGTAGTTCACATCGCCGCTCCCGGCGCGGTAGGCGAACCCCCGTTGCTCGAGCGCGTCGATCATCCCGACCATCTCCGGGATGTACTGGGTGGCGCGCGGCTCGTGATCGGGCTTCTGCATGCCCAACCGCCCCGTGTCCTCGTCCATGAAGCCGATGTAGCGAGCAGTCAGCTCGTCGACGGTCTCCCCGTTCTCCGCCGCGCGGCGGATGATCTTGTCGTCGATGTCGGTGATGTTCCGGACGTAGGTCACGTCGTAGCCGCTCGCCCGCAGCCACCGCTGCACGACGTCGAACACGACCATCATCCGCGCATGCCCGATGTGGCAATAGTCGTAGACCGTCATGCCGCAGACGTACATCCGGACTCGCCGGGGCTCGATCGGAACGAACTCGCGCTTGGCCCGGCTGAGCGTGTCGAAGATCTTCAGCATCCGGGGAGACGGGGATCGACGGATCGAGGTCGGGCGCGACGCCCAGCCGGCGCGGCCTTCTTGTTAGAATCGCATGGAAACGAACGGCCGCGGCAGTATACCCCACGATGCGCATCGCGCTCATTCTCACCTTCCTCGCCGGGATGGTTGCGTGCGGCGCACCCCTCGCGCAGGTCGACGAGCTCGCGGCGGCCCGCGCGGCGCTGCGCGGCGGCGATACCGTCGCGGCGGCCGCAGCGCTCAACCGCCACCTCGCGCTGAACCCGAAGGATCCTCGCGGACGGTTCCTCAAGGGCGTGATCCTCGCGGAGCAGGGCCGCAACAACGAGGCGTTCGACGTGTTCTTCGTCCTGACCCAGGACCACCCGGAGTTCGCCGAGCCCTACAACAACCTCGCGGTCATCTACGCCGCCCGCGGCGAGTACGAGCGGGCGCGCGAGATGCTCGAGTCGGCGATCCGGGTGAATCCCGAGTACGCCACCGCCTACGAGAACCTCGGCGACGTCCACGCCGGGCTCGCAAGCCAGGCGTACGAGAAGGCGGCCAAGCTCGACACCGCGAACCGCGGCGCGCGCGCGAAGCTCGCGCTTGCGCGCGACCTCGTCAACTTCGCGCCGCAACCCCGGCCGGCCGACGCGGCGGCCGCCACCGTCCCGCGGCAGAACTGAATCGCATCCCGAAGGGAGACTCACCTTGCGTAGCCTGCTCATTGCGCTCGGACTCGCACTCGCGATCGCGCACGCTTCGTTCGCTGCCGACCCGCGGGTCGAGCTCCGGACCAACCGCGGCTCGATCGTCATCGAGCTCTATCCCGACAAGGCGCCGAAGACGGTTGCGAACTTCCTCCAGTACGTGAAGGACGGCCACTACAACGGGATGATCTTTCACCGCGTCATCCCCGAGTTCATGATCCAGGGCGGCGGGCTCGACCGGGAGATGCGCGAGAAGCCGACCCGCGCGCCGATCGAGAACGAGGCGGCCAGTGGCCTGAAGAACGACTCCGGCACGGTCGCGATGGCGCGCACGCCCGATCCGCATTCGGCGAAGGGGCAGTTCTTCATCAACGTGAAGAACAACGTCTTTCTCAACTTCCGCGAGCCGACGCCGCAGGGTTACGGCTACGCGGTCTTCGGCAAGGTCGTCTCGGGGATGGACGTGGTCGAACAGATTGCCAGGGTCCCGACCGGGGACGCCGGAGGGCACCAGAACGTGCCGCGCGATCCGGTGATCATCGAATCCGCGACCATCGTCGCGGCGAAATAGCGGAGCGCGCCCATGGTCAAGCTGCATACCAGTCTGGGCACCATCACCCTCGAGCTCGACGCCGAGCGCGCGCCCGAGACCGTCAGGAGCTTCCTGGCGTACGTCGAGGCGGGGCACTATGGGAACACGGTCTTTCACCGCGTGATCGACGGCTTCATGATCCAGGGCGGAGGGTTCGAGCCGGGGATGAAGCAGAAACCCACCCGGGGATCGGTCAAGAACGAGGCCACGAACGGGCTCAAGAACGCCCGCTACACGGTCGCGATGGCGCGCACCTCCGACCCGCATTCAGCGAGCGCGCAGTTCTTCATCAACGTCAACGACAACGGCTTTCTCGACCATACCGCGCCGACGCCGCAAGGCTGGGGCTACTGCGTGTTCGGTCGCGTCGTCGAAGGGCAGGACGTCGTCGACCGCATCAAGCGCGTCAAGACCGGAGCTAGAGGCGGGCACCAGGATGTCCCGCTCGACGACGTCGTCGTCGAGCGCGCCGAGGTCGTCGGCTGAGCGCCTCGCGGGCCGGCGTGCGGCCGGTTCTCTTCGCTTCGGATCTGCACCTCTCGCCCGAGCGGCCGGCGATCGTCGCCCGCTTCTGCCGGTTCCTCCAGGAGGAGGCGCGTGCCGCCGGCGCGCTCTACATCCTGGGCGATCTGCTCGAGCACTGGATCGGCGACGACGACGCCGACGAGTCGTTCAATCGCGACCTGCTCGCGCGCGTTGCCGGCCTCGCCGACAGCGGCGTCGAGGTGTCCCTCATGCACGGCAACCGGGACTTCCTGTTCAGCGGCCGGGCCGCCGCCCAAGCCGGGATGACCCTCATTCCCGACACCGTGGAACGCGAGCTGTTCGGTGTGCGTACGCTGCTCATGCACGGCGACACGCTCTGCACCGACGACGTGCGGTATCAGCGCTACCGTGGATGGGTGAGGCGACCAGGACTGATCCGCGCCTTCCTCGCGCTGCCGCGCGGCGTGCGGGAGGCGATCGGGGGCGGATTGAAGCGCGTGAGCGCCGGAGAAAAGCGCGTCAAGGCGCCGGCGATCATGGACGTGAACGAGGCCGCCATCGAGACCGCCCTGCGCACGCATGGCTATCCGCGCCTGATCCATGGCCATACTCACCGCCCGGCCCGGCATGTGCACGTCGTCGACGGGCGCGCCTGCGAGCGCTGGGTTCTTGCGGACTGGTACGAGCGCGGCAGCTATCTGCGCTGCGACGCGCAGGGCTGCACGGCGATACCCCTGGACTGAATCCTAAGCGTCGAGGCCGCGCGCCAGGTCGGCCTTCACGTCCGCCACCGACTCGAGGCCGACCGCGATGCGGAGCAGGCCGTCCCCGATCCCGGCCGCCTTCCGGGCCTCCGCGCTGATGCGGCCGTGGGTGGTCGAGGCCGGATGCGTGATCGTCGTCTTCGTGTCGCCGAGGTTCGCCGTGATCGAGATCAGCCGGGTCGCGTCCACGATCCGCCAGGCCACCTCCTTGCCGCCCCGTACGTCGAACGAGACGATCGCGCCGCCGCTGCGCTGCTGGCGCTTTGCGAGCGCGTGTTGCGGGTGCGACTCGAGCCACGGGTAATACACGCGCTCGACCCGCGGGTGCCCCTCCAGCCAGCGTGCGAGCTCCCATGCGGCGGTCGACTGCGCCTCCATCCGGATTCGCAGGGTCTCCAGCCCCTTCAGCAGCACCCAGGCATTGAACGGCGCGAGGCTCGGGCCCGCGGTGCGCAGGAACCCGAACACTCCGTCCATGATGAGCTCGCGCCGGCCGAGCACCGCGCCCCCGAGCACCCTGCCCTGCCCATCGAGGTACTTGGTCGCGGAATGGATCACGAGGTCGGCCCCCAGCGCGAGCGGCAGCTGCAAGGCGGGCGTGCAGAGGCAGTTGTCGACCGCGAGCAGCGCGCCCGCGCGCCTCGCCACGTCGGCGAGCGCGGGAATGTCGGCCACCTCGGTGACCGGGTTGGACGGCGTCTCGAGGAAGAGCAGCCGGGTCGACGGCCGCACCGCCCGCTGCCAGGCGCGTGGATCGACGCTCTCGACGAAGGTCGTCTCGACCCCGAACTTCGCGAGCACGGTGGTGAACAGCTGGACGGTCGCGCCGAAGATGCTCGGCGACGAGACGATGTGGTCGCCCGCCTTCATCAGCCCCATCACGGTCGCGAGGATCGCCGACATGCCGGAGGCGGTCGCCACGCAGCTTTCGGCGCCCTCGAGCGCGGCGAGCCGCTCCTGGAAGCTCGTGACCGTCGGATTGCTGAAGCGGGAGTAGACGTAGCCCGGCTCCTGGTTCGCGAAGCGCGCCGCGGCCTGCGCCGCGTTCTCGAAGACGAAGCTCGAGGTGAGATAAAGCGCCTCGGAGTGCTCGTTGAACTGGCTGCGGTGGGTCCCCGCGCGCACCGCGCGGGTGTCCAGATCGAAATGATCATCCATGGTAGAGGCCCAAAAAAAGCGAAACCCGCCTTAGCTTGCGCAGCTGAAGACGGGTTGCCCACGCTTTAGCCGGATTTATTGATCGCCGGCCCTCGGCCGGCGGCGCCCGCAAGCTGTGCATCAAATCGGCGCTAGGGACAAAGGTACCCGCCGAGGGCGCTGATGTCAAACGGGGAGCGGGAGCCGGCAGAGGAGCGTCGCGGCAGGGTCCGGGGGCCGCGCGCGGCGGCGGACGGGACCGCCGCTAGCCGGTGGGCTCAGGCCAGATTGAGATCGGCCTCGCCCGCCTCGATCTCGTCGAGGCCTTCCTGGCGCTTCTCATCGCGCCGCTGCTCGACCTCGGCCAGGTACTCGCTCGTCACGTCGCCGGTGACGTAGTGGCCGTCGAAGCACGAGGCCTCGAAGCGCCCGAGCCGCGGATTCGCTTCGCGCACCGCGGCCTTCAGCGCGTCGAGATCCTGGTAGATCACGGCGTCCGCGCCGATGTGCCGGGCGATCTCGTCGTCGGTGCGCCCGGTCGCGATCAGCTCGGTCCGGGTCGGCATGTCGATGCCGTAGACGTTGGGGAAGCGCACCGGCGGCGCCGAGGAGGCGAAGAACACCTTGTTCGCCCCCGCCTCGCGCGCCATCTGGACGATCTCGCGGCTGGTCGTCCCGCGCACGATCGAGTCGTCGACGATCAGCACGTTCTTGCCCTTGAACTCGAGCGAGATCGCGTTCAGCTTCTGGTGCACCGATCGCTTGCGGATCGTCTGCCCCGGCATGATGAAGGTGCGGCCGACGTAGCGGTTCTTGACGAAGCCCTCGCGGTAGATGAGCCCGAGCCGGGTCGCGAGCTGCAGCGCCGCCGGGCGGCTCGTGTCCGGCACCGGAATGACGACGTCGACGTCGAGATGGCGGTACTCGCGGGCGATCTTCGCCGCGAGCTGCTCGCCCATGTGGAGCCGCGCCTCGTAGACCGAGACCCCGTCCATCAGGGAGTCCGGCCGGGCGAGGTACACGTACTCGAAGATGCACGGCGAGAGCGACGGCCGGGTCGCGCACTCCCGGCTGTGGAAGCCGCCGTCCTCGTCGACCAGGATCGCCTCGCCGGGCGCGACGTCGCGCACGACCTTGAACCCGGGCGTGTCGAGCGCCACGCTCTCGGAGGCGACCACCCACTCGGGCCCCAGCTCCGCCTCGCGCTTGCCGATCACGAGCGGCCGGATCCCGAACGGATCCCGGAACGCGAGCAGCCCGCAGCCGGCGATCATCGCGACGACGGCATAGGCCCCGCGGCAGCGGCGGTGAACGTTGGCGACGGCGGTGAAGACCGTCTCGGGATCGACCTTCGGGCCCGTCGCGGCGCGCTCGAGCTCGTGCGCGAGCACGTTCAGCAGGACCTCCGAGTCGGAGTTCGTGTTGATGTGCCGGAGGTCGGTCCGGAACATCTCCTGCTTCAGCTGCCCGGCGTTCGTCAGGTTGCCGTTGTGCGCGAGCACGATGCCGAACGGCGAGTTGACGTAGAACGGCTGCGCCTCGCCGCTCGCGAACGCCGAGCCCGCCGTCGGGTAGCGGCAGTGCGCGATGCCGACCCGGCCGGACAACGCGCGCATGTCGCGCGTCCGGAACACGTCGCGCACGTACCCGGGGCCTTTGTGCATGTGGAACTTCGCGCCCTCGGCGGTGACGATCCCGGCCGCGTCCTGCCCGCGGTGCTGCAGGAGCAGCAACCCGTCGTAGAGCAGCTGGTTGACCGGGGTCTTCGCGGCTATGCCGATGATCCCGCACATCGCCTCATTCCTCTCATCGTGCCGCGTCGCACTCCGTCAGCGCTCGTATCTCACCCGGTCGGCCACCGCACGGGGCAGATACGGCTTCACCGCGATCGCCGCCGTCTCGAGCGGCGCCGCAAGCTTCGCCTCGCGCCAGAAGGGCTGCCTCGGCAGCGCCGTCAGCCCGGCCGCCAGCACCAACACGACCAAGATGAGGGCGCCGCGGGCAATTCCGAAGACCGCGCCCAGCGTCCGGTCGGCGAAGCTCAGCCCGACGGCTCGCGCGAGCCTCGAGGCGAACACCCCCCCAAGACTGACCGCCATCAGCACGGCGAAGAACAGCACGATGACGGCGATGACCGCGCGCACCAGCGGCGTCGCGAAGTTCGCCGGCAGCATCGCCGCTGCCTCGCCGGCGAACAGCATCGCGACCAGGGTTGCGGCGATCCACGCGGCGAGCGCGAACACTTCGCGCAGGAGCCCGCGCCAGATGCCGATCACGGCCGAGAGCCCCAGCACTGCCAGCACGGCGTAATCGAACCCGGTCATTGCCGTGCGACCACTGCCCCCGGGCTCAGGCCCAGGGTCTTGAGCCGCTCGCGGGCCCCCTCCGCCGCATCCTTGGTGGGGAACGGCCCGGCCCGCACCCGGGTCTGCTCTCCGCCGGACGTGCTGACGGTCTCGGTGAAGTACTTGACGCCCGCCTTGGAGAGCCTCGCCTCGAGCTGCTTCACGTTGTCCCGGCTCGCGAACGCCCCGAGCGGCACGACGAAGGTTTCGGCGTTGAGGATGGCCTCGGCGCGCTTGGCCTCGGCCTCCTTGTGGGCCGCATCGCCCGGCGCCGCCCGGGCCATCGTCGCCGCTTTCGGCGCCGGCGCAGCCGCATTCGGCCGCTCGCCGGGGAGGCCCGATTCGGGCTTCACGTCCGGGGGTCGCGGGGTCTCCTGGTTGGCCGTGGTCCGCGCTGCAGGCGCCGCGGCGTCGGGCGCCTTCGCCGGCGCGGGCGTCCGAGCCCCCGTGGGCGCCGCCGGGAGCTTCGGCCCGCCGGGCTGCTGCTTGGGGATCTCGACCGTGAGGTTGGTGACGACCGGCTTGGGCTCGAGATCCATCACCCAGGGCGGGATGAGCACCAGCGCCAGCACCACCGCGATCGCACCGATGAGGCGCCGCCGCGCCCGTCGTCGCAGCTCGAGCGCCTCGTCATTACTCCGCATCTGGGCTCCGCGGTGTCGCGGCGCGCGCGGCCATCACCTCCGCCACGGTGTAGAAGGAACCGAACACGATGATTCTATCATCTTCCCCGGCGTCTCCCTGCGCCGCAACAAGCGCTTCGCGAGGTGACGCGAAGCGCCGGACTTCGCCGCCAGCCCCGCTGCGGACGATCCCCTGTTCGACCTCCTCGGCCGTGGCGCCGCGCGGGTTGTCGAGCGTCGCCGCGTACCAGCGATCGATCCCGCCGTGCAACGCGCGGCACACTCCCGCGATGTCCTTGTCGCGCAGCATCCCGATCACGGCGAGCGTGCGCCGGTAGCGCCCCATCGCGGCGAGGCCCTCCGCCAGCACCGCCGCGGCCTCGGGGTTGTGAGCGACGTCCAGGATGACCGTGGGGCGCCCGGGCAGCACCTGGAAGCGCCCCGGCAGCTCGACCGCGGCGAGCCCGCGGCGGATGTCCTGCGCCCCAAACGGCACCCGTTCGCGGAGGCTGTCGAGCGCGGCGATGGCGCACGCGGCGTTCGCGAGTTGCTTCGCCCCGCGCAGCGCGGGATAGGCGAGCCCCGCGCGCGTGCCGCCAGGACCGAAGTACCGCCACTGCCGAGGCTCCGCGTGATAGCCGAAATCGCGGCCAATGAGCTGGAGGCCCGCCCCGATCTCGCGCGCGTGGTCGAGCACGCTCTGCGGCGGGTTCGGATCACCGACAACGGCCGGCGTCGCGGGCCGAAAGATGTGCGCCTTCTCCCAGCCGATCGTCGCGCGCGAATCGCCGAGGTACTCGCGGTGATCGAGCGCGACGCTGGTGAGGATCGCGCAGTCGGGCGCGAACGCGTTCACCGCATCGAGCCGGCCGCCCAGACCGATCTCGAGCACCAGGGCGTCGGGCCGCGCCCGCGCAAGCACGAGCCATGCCGCGAGCGTGCCGAACTCGAAGTACGTCAACGCGGTGTCGCCGCGGGCGACGTCGACCTCCTGGAACGCTGCGGCGAGTGTTGCGTCGTCGGCCTCGCGGCCGTTCACCCGCACCCGCTCGTTGTAGCGCGCGAGATGCGGCGAGGTGTAGCAGCCCACCCGGTAGCGAGCGGCGAGCAGGATCGACTCGATGATGGCGCAGGTCGACCCCTTGCCGTTGGTGCCGCCCACGGTGAAGATCGGGCAGGGCTTCGGGGTCGCGATCCGATCGAGGACCGCTCGCACCCGGTCGAGGCCGAGCGCGATCGTCTGCGGGTGCTGCCGCTCGATGTACGCGAGCCAGCCGGCGAGGTCCATCAGCCGACGACGAGACCGGTTCGTTCCTAGGCCGCCGGCGGCAGCCGCATCAACAGGGTGGTGAGCGAGGCGATCTGATCGCGCAGGCTGCGGCGGTCGACGATGAGGTCGATCGCGCCCTTCTCGAGCAGGAACTCGGCGCGCTGGAAGCCCTCGGGCAGCTTCTCGCGCACCGTCTGCTCGATGACGCGCGGACCCGCGAACCCGATGAGCGCCTTCGGCTCGGCGATCACGACGTCGCCGAGCATCGCGAAGCTCGCGGAGACACCACCCATGGTCGGGTCGGTGAGCACCGTGATGAACGGCAGGCGGCGCGCGGCGAGCTGGGTGAGCGCCGCGGTCGTCTTCGCCATCTGCATGAGCGAGAGCAGGCCCTCCTGCATGCGCGCGCCCCCCGTCGCCGTGAAGCACACCAGCGGCAGGCTCTGGTCGAGGCAGACGTGCACGCCGCGCACGAACCGCTCGCCGACCACCGACCCCATCGAGCCGCCCATGAAGGCGAACTCGAACGCGCTCGCCACGAGCGGCACGTTCTTGACCGCCCCCTGCAGCACGACGAGCGCGTCCGTCTCGCCGGTTTCCTTCTCGGCTTCCTCGAGGCGCTCGGCGTACTTGCGCGAATCCTTGAACTTCAGCGCGTCCACCGGCAGCACCTCGGCGCCGATCTCGAAGCGGCCCTCCGGGTCGAGGAAGAGATCGAGCCGCGCGCGCGCGCCGAGACGGCTGTGGTGCCCGCACTTCGGGCAGACGTTCGCGTTCTTCTCGAGATCGGTCGTGTAGAGGACGGCATCGCAGGCCTCGCACTTCGTCCAGAGGCCCTCCGGCACGGTGCGCCGCACCGTGCCGGTGCGCTGGATCTTCGGCGGCAGCAGCTTCTGGAGCCAGCTCACTGGACTACCCTCGCGGCGCGCGCGCTCGGGATTCGCCCTTGGGACGGCCCGGCAGGCTCATGCGCGCCTCACCGCGACCTTCTCCGAGCCATCGAGCGCCTGCCGGATCCCGGCGAGGAACGCGCCGGCGCGCTCGATCGCGGCGCCGGCCGGGGCTTGCTCCATCTCCTGGATCAGGCGGCTGCCGATCACGACGGCATCGGCGACCGCGCCGACCGCCCGCGCGGTCTCGCCGTCCCGGATCCCGAAGCCGACGCCGACCGGGAGCGAGGTCTTGCGGCGGATCGCCGCGAGCCTGGCCGCGACGTCGGCGACGTCGAGGTGCGACGCCCCGGTGACCCCTCGCAAGGAAACGTAGTAGATGTAGCCGCTCGCGAGCCCCGCGATCCGCTCGACGCGCGCCTCGGTCGACGTCGGCGCGAGCAGGAAGATGAGGTCCATTCCGCGCTTCTTGATGAGCTCGGCGAACGGCCCGCACTCCTCTGGCGGGTAATCGACGACCAGCACGCCATCGACGCCCGCCGCAGCGGCCCGCTCGACGAACCGTTCGACGCCGAACGCCTCGATCGGATTCGCATAACCGAAGAGCACGAGGCCGGTCGCGTCGTCGCGGCTACGGAACTCGGCTGCGTATCCGAGCACCGTGTCCAGGCTGACCCCGTGCTTCAAGGCGCGCTCGCTCGAGCGCTGGATCACCGGGCCGTCGGCCATCGGGTCGGAGAACGGCACGCCGAGCTCGATGACATCGGCCCCGGCCTTCGCGAGCGTGTGCATGAGCGGCACCGTCGCCTGCGGCGACGGATCGCCCGCGGTGATGAAGGGGATGAGCGCCTTGCGCCGGGCGCGGGCGAGGCGTTCGAAGATGGGGGCGATTCGGGACACGTCGCTCTAGAACTCGATTCCCGACTTCTCGGCGACCGTGTGCATGTCCTTGTCGCCGCGCCCGGACAGGTTCACCAGCAGGATCCGGTCGCGCGCCATCGTCGGCGCGATCTTCGCCGCGTACGCGAGCGCGTGGCACGACTCGAGCGCGGGGATGATCCCCTCGTAGTGGCAGCAATCGTGGAACGCTTTCAGCGCCTCGTCGTCGTCGATCGTGACGTACTCGGCGCGGCCGGAGTCCTTCAGCCACGCGTGCTCGGGCCCGACCCCCGGGTAATCGAGCCCCGCCGAGATCGAGTGGGTCTCGATGATCTGGCCGTGCTCGTCCTGCAGCAGATACGTGCGGTTGCCGTGGAGAACGCCCGGCTTGCCGGCGTTGAGCGAGGCCGCGTGCTTGCCGGTCGCCAGGCCGTAGCCGCCCGCCTCGACGCCGATCAGGCGCACTTTCTCGTGCGGGATGTAGTCGTAGAAAATGCCCATCGCGTTCGACCCGCCGCCGACGCAGGCGATGACGGCATCGGGCTGGCGGCCGGCGACTTCGGGCATCTGCTCGAGGCACTCGCGCCCGATCACGCGCTGGAAGTCGCGCACCATCATCGGGTACGGATGCGGGCCGGCGACGGTGCCGATGACGTAGAACGTGTTGTGCACGTTGGTCACCCAGTCGCGCATCGCCTCGTTCAGCGCATCCTTGAGCGTCTTCGAGCCCGACTCGACCGGGACGACGGTCGCGCCGAGGACCTTCATCCGGTAGACGTTCGCGGCCTGACGCTTGACGTCCTCCGCCCCCATGTACACCACGCATTCCATGCCGTAGCGCGCGGCAACGGTGGCGGCTGCGACGCCGTGCATTCCCGCGCCGGTTTCGGCGATCACGCGCGGCTTGCCCATTCGCCGCGCGAGCAGCGCCTGCCCGACGGTGTTGTTGATCTTGTGCGCGCCGGTGTGGTTCAGATCCTCGCGCTTGAGGAAGACCTGCGCGCCGCCGAGGAGCTGCGACCAGCGCTTCGCGTGGTAGATCGGGCTCGGCCGGCCGACGTAATGCTTCAGTTCGTAGCGGAATTCGGCGAGGAACTCCGGATCCTTGCTGAAGCGCTGGTAGGCGGCGAGCAGCTCCTCGAGCGCGTGAACGAGAGTCTCGGCGACGAAGACGCCGCCGTACGGCCCGAAGTGCCCTCGAGCGTCCGGAAGATCATGCATCTGCATTGCGGACTCCCGCGATGAAGGCGGCAATCAGCCGCTCGTCCTTGACGCCCTTCGCCGACTCGACCCCGCTCGAGACGTCGACCGCCCACGGCCGCACGCGGCGGACCGCCTCACCCACGTTCTGCGCATCGAGCCCCCCCGAAAGGATCACCGGACGGGCGAGGCGCTGCGGGATCAGGCCCCAGTCGAAGGCCTCGCCGGTGCCGCCGTACAGGTCGTCGCGATACGCGTCGAGCAACCAGCCCGCGGCATCCTCATGAGCGGCGAGGCATTCTAGCAAATCGACTCCGGATCTCACTCGCACCGCCCGCAGGTAGGGCACGCCGAAACCCCGGCAGAACTCGGGGGTCTCCTCGCCGTGGAACTGCAGCAGACTCGGCCGGCACGCGCCGATCACCGCGTCCACGTGCGCTGCGGAAGGGTTCACGAACACCGCCACGCGCGCGACGAAGGGCGGCAGACCCGCGGCGATCTCCGCCGCACGTTCGAGCGTTACCCGACGCGGACTAGGAGGATGGAAGATGAGCCCGATCGCGTCCGCGCCCTGCCGCGCCGCGGCCAGACCGGCGGCGACCGCCGTGATGCCGCAGATCTTGACCCTCGTCCTCATGAGCTATCCGGGCGCGACTCGGAGAAGAGGGGGAGCATAGGCGCGAACCGCGGCAGGTTCCAGCGTTCCGGGTACGTCACGCGCGTGAGGTAGAGCCCTTCCGGTCCGAAGGTCGGCGCGGCGCGGCGGCGGTCGCGACCGGCGAGCACCTCCGCGATCCACCCGGGAGGTTGGGCGCCTTTTCCCACGTGGACGAGGCAGCCGACGAGGTTGCGCACCATGTGATGCAGGAACGCGTTGGCAGTGAACTCGAAGGCGACGTATTCGCCCTGTCGCTCAACGGCCGCGTGCATGAGCACGCGCACCGGGCTCTTCGCCTGGCACTCGGCGGAGCGAAACGCGCTGAAGTCGTGCTCGCCGACCAGCGCGCCGGCCGCTGCG
>Ga0209853_1000178_pt1 | contig 17381 bp, 15 predicted proteins | sample GWRWS1_30_40_FD_187224 | JGI IMG/M metagenome (GOLD analysis project Ga0209853, IMG submission 187224) | Riverbed sediment microbial communities from areas with vegetation nearby in Columbia River, Washington, USA - GW-RW S1_30_40 (SPAdes)... | ecosystem: Environmental > Aquatic > Freshwater >...
ATGGGTTGGGGAAAGATCGCGCAAGCCAACGGCCTGAAGCTCGGCGAGGTGATGCGGAACAAGCACCATCGTGCCGACCACAGGCGCCACGAGCATAAGCATTTCGACCGCAAGCAAGATCGCGATCGCGACCGTGCCGACCGCAAGCACGACCGTGACCACGCCGACCGAAAACACGACCGGAACGATTTCCACAGGGCGCGCTTCGAGAGGCATGAGCGGCACGAGCGCGCCGAGCGGCATGAGCGTCCGGAGCGGCACGAGCGGCGCGACCGGCACTAGGCTTCGCGGCTCGCCGCGCTCCTCGCGTCGTTCGCCGTCGGCGCCGCCGCCCAGGAGCTTCGCATCGGCATGGGCGCCGAGGTCACGTCGATGGATCCGCACTTCGTCAACCTGTTCCCCAACAACAACATCGCCGAGCATGTGTTCGAGAAGTTGATCACGCTCGACTCCGACTCGCGGCTCATCCCGGGGCTCGCCGAATCGTGGAAGGCGGTCAACTCCACGACCTGGGAGTTCAAGCTGCGCCAGGGCGTGAAGTTCCACGACGGGTCGGACTTCACCGCCGAGGACGTCGCGTTCTCGATCGAGCGGGTCGGCAAGATCCCCGACTCGCCGGGACCGTTCACGACCTACACGAAGGCGATCAAGCAGGTACAGATCGTCGACCCGCACACGATCCGGTTCGTCACCGCCTTCCCGCACCCGCAGCTGCAGAACGACATCAACACGATCTACATCGTGTCGAAGAAGACCGCGACCGGCGCGTCGACGGCCGATTTCAACTCCGGGAAGAGCATGAACGGCACCGGGCCGTTGAAGTTCGTGTCGTTCAAACGCGGCGACCGGGTGGAGCTCGCGCGCAACGACGCCTACTGGGGTCCGAAGCCGGCGTGGGCGAAGGTGACTTTCCGCGTCATCCCGAGCGATCCGACGCGGGTCGCGGCGCTGCTCTCGGGCGAGCTCGACGCGATCGAGAACATCCCCACCGCCGACTTCGCGAAGATCAGGGCAAACCCGAGCTTGCAGACCTCGACCAAGACCTCGCACCGGATCATCTTCTTCCACGTCGACCAGTTTCGCGACCCGTCGCCGTTCGTATTCGACAAGGCGAGCGGCAAACCGCTCGCGAAGAACCCGCTGAAGGACCTGCGCGTACGCCAGGCGATCTCCAAGGCGATCGACCGCGAAGCGATCAAGTCCCGGGTCATGGAGGGTCTCGCGCTGCCGTCGGCGAACCTCGTGCCCGCGCCGATGTTCGGCCACAACCCGGCCCTCAAGCCCGAGACGTACGATCTCGCCGGCGCGCGGAAGCTGCTCGCGGCGGCCGGCTACCCGAACGGCTTCGCGATGACGATCCACGGCCCGAACAACCGCTACGTCAACGACGACCAGATCATGCAGACGGTCGCGCAGATGCTGGCGCGCGTCGGGATCCAGGCCAAGGTCGAGACGATGCCGATGAGCGCTTACCTCGCCCGCGCGCGGAAGCTCGAGTTCAGCTTCGCGATGCTCGGCTGGGGCGCGTCCACCGCCGAGGCGTCGTCGCCGCTCCGTGCGCACCTCGTGTCGTACATCCCGGAGAAGGGGTGGGGCGAGTTCGCCTGGGGCCGCTACGCCAACCAGAAGGTCGACGACCTGCTCGACAAGGCGCTCGCGACGATCGACGACAAGGCCCGCGAGAAGCAGATCCAGGACGCGGTCGGGATCGCGATGACCGAGCTCGGCATCATCCCGATCCACCACCAGATCAACACCTGGGCCACGAAGAAGGGCATCACCTACACGCCGCGGATCGACGAGTACACGCTCGCGTTCCTGTTCAAGCCGCAGTGAACGCCTCGACCGCGGGACTCGACGCGGATGACGGCGAGCAGCTCGGTCGATCCGCGCCGATCTGCGTTCATCGGCGGCTTCGTCTGGTGGTTGGCGCTGGCCGGCGGCGTGGCGGCCGCCGACCTGCGCATCGGCATGTCGGCCGATGTGACGTCGATCGACCCGCATTTCGTCAACATCACGCCGAACAACAACGTCGCCTGGCACATCTTCGAGGCGCTCACCCACGTCGATGAGGACGCGCGCCTCGTTCCCGGGCTCGCTGAATCCTGGCGCCCGGTGGACCCGACGACCTGGGAGTTCAAGCTCCGGCGCGGCGTCAGGTTCCACGACGGCTCGGAGCTCACCGCCGAGGACGTCGCATTCTCGATCGACCGCCCGGCCACCCTGACCGCGAGCCCGGGGCCGTTCACGACGTTCACGCGGCCGATCGTCGCGAAGGAGACGCCCGACCGCTACACGATCCGGCTCAAGACCGCAGCGCCCTATGCGATGGTGCCGTACGACATGAACTCGGTGTACATCGTGTCGCGGAAGGCTGCGGCCGGCGCCACGACCGAGGACTTCAATACCGGCAAGGCCGCGATCGGCACGGGTCCCTACCGGCTCGCGCGGTTCGCGCGGGGCGACCGGGTAGAGCTGCTCCGGAACGACGCCTACTGGGGAACGAAGGCCCCCTGGGACAAGGTCGTCTTCCGGATCGTGCCCAACGAGGGCGCGCGGGTCACGGCGCTCCTCGCGGACGACCTCGATGCGATCGAGTACGTGCCGACCGCCGACCTCAAGCGCGTCCGCGCGACGCCGCGCTTTCGCCTCGAGCAGAAGGTGTCGTGGCGCACGATCTTCTTCACCATGGACCAGCATCGCGACCCGCCGCCGGGCGTCACCGACAAGGGCGGCCGGCCGCTAGCGCGCAACCCGTTCAAGGATCCGCGGGTGCGCGAGGCGATCGCCAAGGCGGTCAACCGGCAGGCCATCGTCGACCGGGTGATGGAGGGGGCGGCCGCGGCGGCCGCGAACCTCGTCGCGCCCCCGGTGTTCGGTCACGTGGCGACCCTGAAGCCGGAAGCCTACGACGTCGCCGGCGCGCGCAAGCTCCTTGCCGACGCCGGCTACCCGGAAGGCTTCGCGACGACGCTCGCGGCCCCGAACAACCGCTACCTCAACGACGACCAGATCGCCCAGACGGTCGCGCAGATGCTGGCCCGGGTGGGCATCGAGGCCAAGGTCGCGGCGATGCCGCTCGCGACGTACTTCTCCCGCGCGCGCAACCTGGAGTTCCCGTTCGCGATGCTCGGCTGGGGATCGTTTTCCGGCGACCTCGCGCTGCGCTCCCTCGCGATGACCTACGACGCCGACAAGGGCACCGGGGCGTGGAACTGGGGACGCTACTCGAACGCCAAGCTCGACCGGCTCGTCACGCAGGCCCTCGCCACCGTCGACGAGCGCAAGCGCGAGGCGCTCGCGCGCGAAGCGATGGCGCTCGCGATGGCCGACCGTCCGGTGATCCTCCTCCATCACCAGACCGCGACGTGGGCGATGCGGCGCGAGCTTCGCTACGCCGCCCGCACCGACGAGTACACGTTCGCGCACCATTTCCGGCCGGAACGGCCGTAGGAACACGGACACCTGGCGACGGGACGACGCGCGGCCCGCGCTCGCTCGCCGACCGCTGGCGTATCCGCTAGACTTCCCTCGGTCTTCCTCCTTCCGTCTTTCCCCGTGCTCGTCTACGTCATCCGCCGCCTGTTGCAGAGCGCCGTCGTGCTCCTCGTCATGTCGCTGCTGGTGTTCGTCGGCGTGTACGCGATCGGCAACCCGGTCGACATCCTGATCAACCCGCAGGCCGACCAGGAGGACATCGAGCGCGCGATCAAGGGCCTCGGCCTCGACAAGCCGCTCTGGGAGCAGTACCTCGTGTTCCTGCGGCAGGCGCTCGCCGGCGACCTCGGCAAGTCGTTCGCGTTCAACGTGCCGGCGATCCAGCTCATCGTCGAGCGCATGCCGGCGACGCTCGAGCTCGCGTCGGCGGCGATGCTGATCGCCATCGTGCTAGGGCTCCCCCTCGGGTTGTGGGCCGGGCTGAAGCCCGGCTCGGTCGCCGGCCGGACGATCATGACCGGCTCCATCCTCGGTTTCTCGCTGCCGACGTTCTGGGTCGGGTTGATGCTGATCATGGTGTTCTCGGTCTACCTCGGGTGGCTGCCGTCGAACGGCCGCGGGCCGACGACCGAGCTGCTCGGCGTGCCCGTGAGCTTCCTCTCCTGGGAAGGGATCAAGCATCTCATCATGCCGGCGACGAATCTCGCGCTCTTCAATCTCTCGCTGGTCATCCGGCTCACGCGCGCCGGCACGCGCGAGGCGCTGCTCCAGGACTACGTCAAGTTCGCGCGGGCGAAAGGGCTCTCGAACGCGCGCGTCGTCGGGGTGCACGTCCTGAAGAACATCTCGATCCCGATCGTGACGGTGATCGGCCTGCAGTTCGGCTCGCTGATCGCGTTCGCCATCGTGACCGAGACGATCTTCGCGTGGCCGGGGATGGGCAAGCTCATCATCGACTCGATCAACGTGCTCGACCGGCCGGTGATCGTCGCCTATCTCTTGATCATCGTCACGCTGTTCATCGTGATCAACCTGCTGGTCGACCTCCTGTACTCGGTGCTCGATCCGCGCGTTCGCCTTGCGGACGCTAAGGGATAGGTCACAGAGAGCACAGAGCAGTACAGAGGACACTAGAAGATGGACCTGCCCGAGGGAGGACCCACCGCCGATCGGGAAGACTCTGTGCTCTCTGTCTCGTCTGTGCCCTCTGTGACCGCGCTAGGCGAAGGCGAGGAGACGCCGCTTCGCCGCATCGCCGCCGACTTCGCCGAAAGCCGGCTGGCGCTCGCCGGGCTGGCGCTGTTCCTCGCGATCCTCGCCGTCGCCGTGTTCGCGCCGCTCATCTCGCCGCAGAACCCGTACGACCTCGCGCAGCTCGACGTGCTGGACAGCCGGCTCGAGCCGGGCGCGCGGTCGGGCGACGGCAAGCAGGTGTTCTGGCTCGGGACCGACGACCAGGGCCGCGACATGCTCTCGGCGATCTTCTACGGCCTGCGGATCAGCCTGGGCGTCGGGGTGAGCGCGACGCTCTGCGCGCTCGCGCTGGGGCTGACGCTGGGGCTCGCCGCCGCGTTCCTCGGCGGGCGCGTCGACACGCTCATCATGCGCGTGGCCGACATCCAGCTGTCCTTCCCCGCCATCCTGATCGCGCTGATCCTCCTCGCGCTGCTCGGACAGGGGATCGACAAGATCATCATTGCGCTGGTCGCCGTGCAATGGGCCTACTACGCGCGCACGGTCCGCAGCGCGGCGCTGGTCGAGCGATCGAAGGAGTACATCGAGGCCGCAACCTGCCTCGCCCTGCCGGCGAGCCGCATCGTGTTCCGGCACCTCCTGCCCAACTGCCTGCCGCCGGTGATCGTCGTCGCGACGGTGCAGGTGGCGGCGGCGATCGCGCTCGAGGCGACGCTGTCGTTCCTCGGGCTCGGGCTGCCGATCACCGAGCCGTCGCTCGGCCTGCTGATCTCGAACGGCTTCACGTACATGCTCTCGGGCAAGTACTGGATCAGCTTCTTCCCCGGCGTCGCGCTGCTCGCCACGATCGTGAGCATCAACCTCGTGGGCGACCAGCTGCGCGACGTGCTGAACCCCCGGCTGCAGATCTAGCCACGGCACCGATGACCGAGCCGACGCTCAAGGTCGACAACGTCCGCACGCACTTCTTCACCCGGCAGGGCGTGGTGAGGGCGGTCGACGGCGTGTCGTTCGAGGTCGGGCCGGGCCGGATCCTGGGGCTCGTCGGGGAGTCCGGCTCGGGGAAGACGATGACCGGCTTCTCGATCATGGGGCTCGTCGACCCGCCCGGCCGGATCGTCGCGGGCCGGATCCTGCTTAAGGGCCGGGACTTGCGCGCGCTCTCGGCGCCCGAGTGGCAGTCGATCCGCGGCGACCGCATCGCGATGATCTTCCAGGACCCGATGATGACGCTGAACCCGGTCCTGCGGATCGACACCCAGATGATCGAGACCATCCGCGCGCACGCTCGCGTCTCGGCGCAGACGGCGCGCGAGCGAGCGCGCGAGGCGCTCGGGCGCGTGGGCATCCCCTCGCCGGACGAGCGGCTCGCCGCCTATCCGCATCAGTTCTCGGGCGGGATGCGCCAGCGGGTCGCGATCGCGATCGCGCTGCTGAACCGGCCCGATCTCGTCATCGCCGACGAGCCGACCACGGCGCTCGACGTGACGATCCAGGGTCAGATCCTCGCCGAGGTCCAGCGGCTCTGCCGCGAGAGCGGAACCGCGCTGATCTGGATCACCCACGACCTCGCGGTGATCGCCGGCCTCGCGGACGAGGTGTGCGTGATGTACGCGGGCAAGATCGTCGAGCGCGGCACGGTCGACGAGGTGCTCGACAGCCCGCTTCATCCGTACACGCGCGGGCTGCTCGATTCCGTGCCGAGCCGCAACCGGCCGGGCGCGCCTCTGCGGCAGATCCCGGGCATGTCGCCGTCGCTCGTCAGGCTCCCACTCGGCTGCGCGTTCCGCGAGCGCTGCAACCGCGCCACGGAGACCTGCTTCTCCGAGCCGCCGCTCTATGCGCTGGGCGGGAGGCACGTGCGCTGCTTCCACCCGATCCACGCGGAGGACGAGCTCGAGCGCGAGCGCGAGCTCCGATGAGCGCGGATGATTCCATGAGCGCGCCGGGCCGCCCCAAGCGCGAATCCTTGGCGCGAAGCGACAAGGTAGCCCAATGAGCGAGGCGCCGCTTCTCGAGCTCCGCGGCGTGTCGAAGCGGTTCGCGAAGCCCCTGGACGCGGCCGCGCGGATCGCGAAGGCGCTCGGCGCGGACGTCCGCGAGGAGGTCGTGCACGCCGTCGACGACGTCGACCTCGCGATCGATCGCGGGGAGGTCGTCGGGCTGGTCGGCGAGTCCGGGTGCGGCAAGTCGACGCTCGGCCGGGTGGCCGCCGGCCTGCACGCGCCGACCGCAGGCGAGCGGTACTGGCGCGGCCGCCGCGTCGCGGGTCTTCCGCCCGACGAGCAGCGTCGCGTCCAGCTCGCGATCCAGATGATCTTCCAGGACCCGTACGCCGCGCTCAACCCGCGCCTGCGGGTTCAGGACATCGTCGGCGAGGCGCCGGTCGTTCACGGCCTGGTGCCGAAGGACGCGCAACGCGAGTACGTGGCCGAGGTCCTGGGGCGCGTCGGCTTCGATCCCGCGCTCATGCGCCGCTTCCCGCATCAGTTCTCCGGCGGGCAGCGCGCGCGGATCGGCATCGCGCGCGCGCTCGCGGTCCAGCCCGAGTTCCTCGTGTGCGACGAGGCGGTGGCCGCGCTGGACGTGTCGATCCAGGCCCAGGTGCTCAACCTCTTCATTGCCCTCCGCGAGAGCCTGGGGCTCACCTATCTCTTCATCAGCCACGACCTCGGCGTGGTGCGCCATCTCTCCGACCGGGTCGCGATCATGTATCTCGGCCGGCTGGTCGAGACCGCGCCCACGGCGGAGATCTACGCGAGCCCGAACCACCCCTACACGCAGGCCCTCCTCGCCGAGGTCCCGCGCCTGGACGTGCGGCGCAAGACCTTCGCCGCGATCCGCGGCGAGATCCCGTCACCGCTCGCCCCCCCGCCCGGCTGCCACTTTCACCCGCGCTGCCCGCACGCGATGCCGCGGTGTAAAATCGAGCAGCCGTTGCTCCGCGAGATCGCCCCGGGCCGGCTCGCCGCGTGTCACCTGAACGACGCGCCGGCGGACCGGGCCGCGTCCGCGACCCACGAGGTCTCCGCATGAATCGCGACGCTCGACTGCCGATCAGGCCCGAGACGCTGGAGATGATCCAGCGCCTGGTCGGATTCGACACCACGAGCCGCGAGTCGAACCTCGGGCTGATCGAATGGGTGCGGGACTGGCTGAAGGGACTCGGCGTCGAGTCGCGGCTCACCTACGACGCGACGGGCGCGAAAGCGAATCTGTTCGGCACGATCCGGAAGGGCGCGCGGCCGGGCATCGTGCTCTCCGGCCACACCGACGTCGTGCCCGTCGACGGGCAGCCCTGGGACACCGACCCGTTCACGGCCACGCTGAAAGACGACCGCATCTACGGCCGCGGCGCCTGCGACATGAAGAGCTACATCGCCGCCGCGCTCGCGGCGACGCCGCGGTTCCTCGCCGCGGACCTCAAGGCGCCGGTGCATTTCGCGCTCTCGTACGACGAGGAGATCGGGTGCCTCGGGGTGCGCGGGCTGATCGAGGATCTCGAGCGCAACGACATCCGGCCGGGAGGCTGCATCGTGGGCGAGCCGACCGGGATGCAGCCCGTGGTCGCGAACAAGGGCTTCCGCAGCTTCCGCTGCGCGGTGCGCGGCAAGGAGGTCCACTCGGCCCTCACGCCCCACGGCGTGAACGCGATCGACTACGCGGCCCGGCTCGTGGTCCACATCCGCGGCCTCGCCGACCGGCTGCGCGACGGCGGCCCGAGGGACGCGGGCTTCGACGTTCCGTTCACCACGCTCCACACGGGACTCATCCGGGGTGGCACGGCGTCGAACATCGTGCCGCGCGATTGCGAGTTCCATTTCGAGATCCGCTACCTGCCGGGCGCGGACCCCGATGCCCTCGAGCGGGAGATCAAGGCGTATGCGACCGACGTGCTCGAGCCCGAGATGAAGCGCGTCGACCCCGGCGCGGGCTTCGGCTTCGTCACCAAGTCGGACACGCCCGGGGTCGCCGCCGCGGAGGCGGACGAGATCACCGCGCTCGCGCAGGCGCTCGCGCGGAACCGCAGCACGGGGAAAGTGGCTTACGCGGCCGAGGCCGGCCTGTTCCAGCGCGCCGGGATCCCGTCGATCATCTGCGGCCCGGGCTCGATCGAGCAGGCGCACCAGCCGAACGAGTACATCACCCTCGAGCAGGTCGCGCGCTGCGAGTCGTTCATGGACCGGCTGGTCGAAGCGCTGTCGCGCTAGACCGGCGCCGGCGCGCTACTCCCCGCCGCCCTCGTCCGGCGACTGCTTCGCGAGCTTCTCGCGGATCCGCGCGCCCTTGCCGGAGCGGTCGCGCAGGTAGTAGAGCTTCGCGCGCCTGACGTCGCCCTTGCGCTTCACTTCGATCGACGCGATGAGCGGCGAATACGTCTGGAACGTGCGCTCTACGCCCTCGCCCGAGGAGATCTTGCGCACGGTGAACGCGGAGTTGAGCCCGCGGTTGCGCTTCGCGACCACCACGCCTTCGTAGGCCTGGAGGCGCTTGCGGTCGCCCTCCTTCACGTTCACGTTCACCACCACCGTGTCGCCGGGCGCGAAGGCCGGGTGCTCGGCGCCGAGCCGCTTGATCTCTTCCTGCTCGAGTTGCCGGATCAGGTCCATAGTCGTCATGCTCCTCAAACGCCTTTTCCTTCGTGCTCCGCGCGAAACTCCGCGAGAAGCTCGCGTTCCGTCTCGTTCAGCGCCCGCTTCGCCAGCAGGTCGGGCCGGCGCAGCCACGTCCGCCCGAGCGCGGCCTTGAGCCGCCACCGCGCGATCGCGGCGTGATGCCCCGAGACGAGCACCTCGGGCACCCGTTCGCCCGCGTACACCTCGGGCCGCGTGTAGTGCGGGCAGTCGAGCAGTCCGTTCACGAACGAGTCCTGCGCCGCGGACGCTTCGCTCCCGAGCGCGCCGGGCAGCTGCCGCACGATCGCGTCGATCAGCACCATCGACGCGACCTCGCCCCCCGACAGCACGTAGTCGCCGACCGAGAGCTCTTCGTCCACGCAGCGCCGGATCAGGCGCTCGTCGACCGCTTCGTAGCGGCCGCACACTAGCACCAGCCGCTCGCGCCCGGCAAGCTCCACGACCTTCGCGTGATCGAGCACCGCGCCTTGCGGCGAGAGCAGGATCACGCGCGCGGGCTTCTCCGGCAGCCGCGCCTGCGCCGCCCGGATCGCCTTCTCGAGCGGCTCGGGCGTCATCACCATCCCGGGTCCGCCGCCGTACGGCCGGTCGTCGACCGTGCGGTGGTTGTCGGTCGTGAAATCCCGCGGATTCCACGTCGCGAAGCTCCAGCGCCCCTCTTCCAGCGCGCGCCGCGTGATTCCGTAGTCCGCGACGCCCGCGAACATCTCGGGGAACAGCGTCACGCAGTCGAACTGGATCACCAGTCCAGTCCCCAATCCACCTCGATCCGGCGCGCCGGCAGATCGACCGCCCGGATCACCGTCGCGACGAACGGCAGCAGCCGCTCGCGCTCCGCCTCACCGACGCGCAGCACGTCGTGCGGGCCGGTCGAGAACAGGCTCGTCACCCGGCCGAGGCTCGCGCCCTGCGCATTCACCACCTCGAGGCCGATCAGGTCGGCCCAGTAGTACTCGCCCGGCCCTGCCTCCGGCAGGGTGTCGCGCGGCACCGCGATCTCGCGACCGCGGAGGCCCTCCGCCGCATCGCGATCGGCGCAGCCGGCCATTCGCGCCGCCAGCCGCGCGCCGTGCATCTGCGTCTCCGCGACCTCGACTTCGGTCCACTCGCCGGTCCGGCCGATCCACCAGCGGCCGCGTTCGGCGAGCGCGCCGGGCGATCCCGCAAAGGGCACGATCTTCACCCAGCCCTTCACGCCGTGGGGCGCACCGAAGCGCCCCATCACGATGAGGTTACTGGGCGGGGCTTGCCGGCTGGGCACGCGACTTCACGAGCCGCGCGACGGTCGGCGACAGCTTCGCGCCCTTGCCCGTCCAGTGGGCGAGCCGTCCCCCGTTGACGCGGAAGCTCTCGCGCCCCGCCGGGGCCTTCGGGTCGTAGAAGCCGATCCGCTCGATGAACCGTCCGGTGCTCGCAAAGCGCGAGTCGGCGGCCACGATGCTGTAGAACGGCCGCTTCTTGGCGCCGCCGCGGGCGAGGCGAATCACAACCATGGGTGCGGGCTCTCGGGTTCCGAAAAGGGCGCGATTCTACGCGAGTTACGCCCTGATTGGCAAGGGAAAAGAAGCCATGCGGCGGCGGCCGCCTCAGCGCGGGCCGGGCACCAAACCCTGCATCGCGCGCAGCATCCGCGCGAGCCCGCCCTTTTGCATCTGCTTCATCATCTTCTGCATCTCGCCGAACTGTTTGAGCAGGCGGTTCACCTCCTGGACCGGGACGCCGGCGCCGGCCGCGATGCGGCGCTTGCGCGAGGCCTTGATGAGCTCCGGCTTGGCGCGCTCCGCCGGGGTCATCGAGCTGATGATGCCCTCGATCCGCGCGAGCGCGCGGCCGTCGGCGAGCTGCGGCGCGCCTTGCGCGGCCTGCGCGATGTGCGCCGGAAGCTTGTCGACGAGCGACGCCAGCCCGCCCATCTTCTTCATCTGCTGGACCTGGCCCTTGAAGTCCTCCAGGTCGAAGCCCTTGCCGCGCTTGAGCTTCGCGGCGAGCTTCTGCGCCTCGGCCTCGTCGACGCCGCGGCGCGCCTCCTCGACGAGCGACAGGATGTCGCCCATGCCGAGGATGCGCGCGGCCATGCGCTCGGGGTGGAACGGCTCGAGACCGTCCAGCTTCTCGCCGACGCCGGCGAACTTGATCGGCCGGCCCGTCACCTGCCGCACCGACAGCGCCGCGCCGCCGCGGGCGTCGCCGTCGAGCTTCGTGAGCACGATCCCGGTGAGCGGCAGCGCCTCGTTGAACGCCTTTGCGACGTTCACCGCGTCCTGACCCTGCATCGAATCGACGACGAACAGCGTCTCCGCGGGCTGGAGCGCCGCGGCGAGCTCGGCGATCTCCGTCATCATCGCGGTGTCGATCGCGAGCCGGCCGGCGGTGTCGACCAGCAGCACGTCGTGATAATGCGTGCGGGCGTGCTCGACCGCAGCGCGCGCGATCTCGACCGGTTTCTGGCCAGCCGCCGACGGAAACCAGTCGACGCGAGCCTCCCCCGCGAGCGTCTCGAGCTGCTGAATCGCCGCCGGCCGGTAGACGTCGCAGGAGACCACGAGCGGCTTCTTGCGCGAGCCTTCCTTCAGGAGCTTCGCGAGCTTGCCCACGGTCGTGGTCTTGCCGGAGCCCTGGAGGCCCGCCATCAGGATCACCGCGGGCGGCGCAACCGCGAGGTTCAGGCCCTCGGCCTCGCTCCCCATCAGCGCCGCGAGCTCGCGGTGCACGACGCCGACGAGCGCCTGGCCCGGCGTGAGGCTGCCGATCACCTCCTCGCCGAGCGAGCGCTCCTTCACCCGCGCGATGAACTCCTTCACCACGGGCAGAGCGACGTCGGCCTCGAGCAGCGCCATCCGCACCTCGCGCAGCGCCTCCGCGACGTTCGCTTCGGTGAGCCGCGCTTCGCCGCGGATTCTCTTCGCGACGCGCGCGAGACGTTGAGTGAGGTGATCGAGCATCTAGTGAACGATTAGGAAGTCGGCCACGGGCCAACGCGGGTCCGGGCGGCTCAATGCTGGGATAATCGGCGCGCGATGCCGCCCATTCTACTTCACGCCGTCGCGGCCATTCTCTACGCGGCGCTCGCGGTGCATTTCTGGCGCACGCGCTGGCGCTCGCCCGCGCCGCGCACGGCCGGCATCGAGCGCTGGGAGCGCGCCGCGCTCCTGGCGCCGCTCGCGCTGCACACCTGGCTCCTGTATCAGGAGCTCGTCGCGGCGCCAGGTCTGCGGTTCGGCTTCGGGCAGGCGCTGTCGGTGACGCTCTGGCTCGCGGTGCTGATCTACTGGTTCGAGAGCCTGTTCGTGAACCTCGAGGGCATGCAGGCGCTCGTGCTGCCGATCGCGTCGGTATGCGTGCTGCTCCCCGCGGTTTTCCCCGGCCTGGAGTCGCCGTCGTACGCGTCGAGCCTGGGATTCCGCGCGCACCTGCTGCTCGCGATGCTGGCCTACAGCCTGTTCACGATCGGCGCGCTGCACGCGCTGCTGATGGCCCTGCTCGAGCGCCAGCTGCACGGCGGCCGCCGCGACGGCGGCGCCGCGCCCCCCGGGTCCGGCCAGGGCGGCGGAGCGCTCGTCGGGCCGCTCGCGAGCCTGCCGCCGCTCCTGACGCTCGAACGGCTGCTCTTCCGCATCCTCGCGGCCGGGTTCGTGCTGCTCACGGCCACGCTCGCCACCGGCGTCCTGTTTTCCGAGGAGCTGTTTGGAAAGGCGCTGCGCTTCGATCACAAGACTTTGTTCGCGTGCCTCTCGTGGCTCATCTTCGGCGGGCTCCTCGTCGGCCGCTGGCGCTACGGCTGGCGCGGGCGCAAGGCGCTGCGCTGGACGCTCGCCGGCTTCGTCGCCCTGCTGCTCGCGTACGTGGGCAGCCGCTTCGTGCTCGAGGTGATTCTCGGGCGCAGCCTGGCGTGACAACCGGCGCCGCCAGTCGCCGCTATACTTCCGCCATCCCCGACTTCCCCGCCCCGGCTTGGACATACCGTTGAAGTGGCAGCTCGCCGCGCTCGCGGCGCTGCTGCTCATCTCGGCCTTCTTCTCGATCGCCGAGACCAGCATGATGGCCATCAACCGCTATCGCCTGCGGGCGATGGTGCGGCTCGGCAACCACGCGGCGCAGCGGACCGCCGCGCTCCTCGCGCGGACCGATCGTCTGCTCGGCGTGATCCTGCTCGGCAACAATCTCGTCAACAGCGCCGCGTCCGTGCTGACGGGCGTGATCGCGATCGAGCTGCTCGGCCAGAACGAGCTCGCGCTCGCGGCCGCCACCGGGGCGATCACCTTCCTCATCGTCGTGTTCTCGGAGATCGCGCCGAAGGTGATCGGCGCGACGTTCCCGGAGAGGATCGCGCTGCCGCTGTCCTACGTGCTCGGGCCGCTGCTCAAGCTGCTCTATCCGCTGGTCTGGTTCGTGAACCTGTTCTCCTCCGCGTTCCTCTGGATGCTGCGGGTGAAGCCGGGCGCCGCCGGCGAGCCGCAGCGGCTGACCCAGGAGGAACTGCGCTCGCTCGTGCTCGAGCACAGCCACATCATCCCCAAGAAGCACGCCTCGATCCTCGTCAACCTCTTCGACCTCGACCGCATCACCGTGGAGGACGTGATGACGCCGCGCGCGCAGATCGAGGCGCTCGATCTCGAGGCGTCGGAGGAGGAGCTCCTCCGTCACATCGCGACGAGCTACCACACGCGCCTGCCGGTGTATCGCGGCGAGCTCGGCAACGTCGTCGGCATCCTGCACATTCGGCGGGTGGTGTCGTTGCTGCGCGCGGGCGAGCTCGACAAGCGCGCGCTCGAGGAGCAGCTCACCGAGCCCTACTACGTCCCGGCCGAGACCCCCGCGCTCACCCAGCTCCAGTACTTCCAGGAGGCGAGACAGCGGCTCGCGCTGGTGGTCGACGAGTACGGCGAGCTGCAAGGGCTCCTCACCCTCGAGGACATCATCGAGGAGATCATCGGCGAGTTCACGACCACCGCGCCGGCGAAGGCCTCGGGCTACGCCTGGGACGACCAAGGCAGCGCGCTGGTCGAGGGCGCATCCAGCTTGCGCGAGCTGAATCGCAAGCTCGGCCTCGAGCTCCCGCTCGACGGACCGAAGACCTTGAACGGGCTCATCCTCGAGCACCTGCAGGACATCCCCGAGGGCGGCGTGAGCGTGAAGATCAACGGGGTGCCGATGGAAATCGTGCAGACGCAGGATCGCGTCGTGAAGACGGTCCGGCTCTTCAGGCCGGTGCGCGAGCCCGCCGCCGAAACGGCCGAGTAGCCCGCCCCTGTCAAGGAGGTGGCGCGCAGCGCCGAGGGGTTTCTTCCGGGCGCGTCCCGAAGCGCTGCGGCGATTCCTTCCCGGCCCTTCCTGAATGCCGGAATGCGGCGTGAACTCATGACGTTAGATGTGAAACTTTAGGCTTTACAGGCCCCGGGCCGCGGGGCATCATCGCCGTGTTTCGGCTACGAAATTCTGCGCGCGGGGGGGCGATGCGCTCCGGCGAGGATCCCCCAACCGGGAGCCGCCCGAGCCCTCAAGCCCGGCGCGAGGCTCTCCTCGAGGAGTCGGTGGGAACGCGATGGCGGTCAACCCAAGCTACGGCGGCGGCACCATGAGCGGTCTCGCCCGCGCGCTCGTCCAGCACGGGCGGCTGCCGCAGAACATCGCCGAGGAGCTGTCGGTGCAGGCCCGGAACAACGGCACCGGGTTCATCGAGCAGCTCGTCGCCAAGGGGCGGATGTCCACGGTCGACGTCGCGCAGTTCGCCTCGCAGATCTTCGGCCTGCCGCTGCTCGACCTCGACGCCCTCGACCCCGCCGGCCTGCCGCTCGAGCTCGTCGACAAGAAGCTGATGCGCGAGCGGCACGTGCTGCCGCTGCGCAAGCGCGGCAACCGGCTCGCGGTCGCGGTCTCGGACCCCTCGCACACCCAGGTCCTCGACGAGGTGAAGTTCCAGACCTCGATGTCGATCGACGCGATCGTCGTCGAGGACGACAAGCTGCGCACCCTCCTCAGCCGGGTGACCGAGCGCGCGGACGTGTCGCTCAAGCAGCTGGTCGACGAGGACCTCGCGGTCGAGTTCGGCGACGACGAGGCCGCCGCGGCGTCGACCGACGCCGGCGCGACCGAGGTCGACGACGCCCCGGTCGTCAAGTTCATCCAGAAGGTGATGATCGACGCCATCAGCGACGGCGCCTCCGACATCCACTTCGAGCCCTACGAGCGCTACTACCGCATCCGCTTTCGCATCGATGGTGAGCTCCGCGAGATCACCCAGCCGCCGCTCGTGCTGAAGGAGAAGATCGCCTCGCGCCTCAAGGTGATCTCGAAGCTCGACATCTCGGAGAAGCGCGTGCCGCAGGACGGACGGCTCAAGCTCATGCTGTCCAAGGACCGCGCGATCGACATGCGCGTCTCGACGCTGCCGACGCTGCACGGCGAGAAGCTCGTGCTGCGGATCCTGGATTCGTCGGCGGCCAGCCTCAACATCGACGCGCTGGGCTACGAGCCGGAGCAGAAGGAGGCCATGCTCGCGGCGATCGGGCGTCCTTACGGCATGATCCTCGCGACCGGCCCCACGGGGAGCGGCAAGACGGTCTCGCTGTACACCTGCCTCAACCTCCTCAACCGCCCGGGGACCAACATCTCGACGGCCGAGGATCCGGCGGAGATCAACCTGTCCGGGGTCAACCAGGTGAACGTCAACGAGAAGGCCGGGCTCACCTTCGCGAGCGCGATGCGCGCGTTCCTGCGCCAGGACCCGGACGTGATCATGGTGGGCGAGATCCGCGACCTCGAGACCGCGGAGATCGCGGTCAAGGCGGCGCAGACCGGCCACCTCGTGCTCTCGACGCTGCACACCAACGACGCGCCGACGACCCTCACGCGGCTCGTCAACATGGGGATCCCGGCGTTCAACGTCGCCTCGAGCGTGATCCTCATCACGGCGCAGCGGCTCGCGCGCCGGCTGTGCAGCTGCAAGAAGCCCGAGGACCTCCCGGTCGAGGCGCTCGCCGACGCCGGCTTCGCCGACGAGGACCTGGACGGGACGTGGCGGCCGTTCGGCCCGGTGGGCTGCGACCGCTGCAAGGGCTCGGGCTACAAGGGTCGGGTCGGCATCTATCAGGTCATGTCGATCTCGGACGAGATGCGGCGGCTCATCATGCGCGGGGGCAACGCCCTCGAGATCGCCGACCAGGCGCGGCTCGAGGGCATCCGCGACCTGCGGCAATCCGGGCTGCTGAAGGTGAAACGGGGCATCACCTCGCTCGAAGAGGTGATGGCGGTAACCAACGAATGACTCGGTGATCGCCGGCGCGGCCGGCGACGATTGAGGCGAGGCGAACCACATGGCGACTGCAACGGGTGTGCTCCGGCGCGAGGGCGTGAAGGAACGGATCTTCGTCTGGGAAGGACGCGACCGGACCGGCAAGAAGATCAAGGGCGAGATGCGCGCCGGCGGCGAGGCGGTCGTCAACGCGACGCTCCGCCGCCAGGGGATCAACGTCACCAAGGTCCGCAAGCAGCGGCTGGGCGGCGGGAAGCGGGTCACCGAGAAGGACATCGCGCTCTTCACGCGCCAGATGGCGACGATGATGAAAGCCGGCGTGCCGCTGCTGCAGGCGTTCGACATCGTCGGCAAGGGGCACTCGAACACGCGGGTCACCAAGCTCCTGATGGACATCAAGTCCGACGTGGAGACCGGCTCGTCGCTCGCGACCGCGTTCCGCAAGCAGCCGCTCTACTTCGATGCGCTGTACTGCAACCTGGTCCAGGCGGGCGAGCAGGCCGGTATCCTCGAGGCCCTGCTCGACCGGCTTGCGACCTACAAGGAGAAGATCCTCGCGATCAAGTCGAAGATCAAGGCGGCGATGTTCTACCCGGTCGCGATCATCGTCGTCGCGTTCGTCATCACCGCGGTCATCATGATCTTCGTCATCCCGGCGTTCAAGCAGGTCTTCACGAGCTTCGGCGCCGACCTCCCGACGCCGACGCTCGTCGTGATCGGGATCTCGGACTTCTTCGTCCAGTGGTGGTATCTCATCTTCGGCATCATCCTCGGCGCCCTCTATGGCTTCTTCGAGCTGTGGAAGCGCTCGCAGGCGGTGCAGATTGCGATGGATCGGACCCTGCTTCGGCTGCCGGTGT
>Ga0209853_1000179_pt1 | contig 17299 bp, 20 predicted proteins | sample GWRWS1_30_40_FD_187224 | JGI IMG/M metagenome (GOLD analysis project Ga0209853, IMG submission 187224) | Riverbed sediment microbial communities from areas with vegetation nearby in Columbia River, Washington, USA - GW-RW S1_30_40 (SPAdes)... | ecosystem: Environmental > Aquatic > Freshwater >...
TGTTTCGAGGAGGCGAGCAGCATGTCGACGAACCGTCCGCCGACGTGCGGCCGGATCGCCTCACGCTCGAAGCTGCCGACGACGGCGAAGATCGCGGGCTTCTCGGCCGACACGGTGAAGTGGTTCGCCCAGAACCACACCAGGCGTTCGTGGAACGGCACGGGGGTCGTCGCCGCCACGGCGAGCCGCGCGCCGACCTCCTTGAGCATGATCGGCAGGAAGTGATCGCGAAACTTCTCCTCGACCCCGCGCGGGGCGGGCTGCCCGTCCTCCTGCATGGCGGCTTTCGCGTCGGCGCGGGCGCGCCGGAGCTTCATCAGCCAGCGCGGGAATTCCTTCAGCGCCTCGCTCGACGGGGCGAGATCGGTGAACGCCGGGTACTCGGGCGCGGGCTTTGACGCCTGCGCGGCGAGCCAGCCGCGCGGGTCGCTGGCTGCGGCGGCGAGCTCGCCAGAGGCGGCCCCCAGGCCGAAGCGGTTCACTGCGATCACTGCCTCACGGTTCACGTCGGGCTCCTTGCGTCAGCGCCTATTTAACGCCTCCCCGGCCGTTTCCCTTCGCCGGCCCGGACGCCGCGGCCGCGGATTGTGAAAAACCCCACATCCCGACCGGCCGGACCGAAGGAAACCCCCGGTCCGGCCGTTCAACCAGCGCACGAACGGATCGGAAAGGACCACACGATGACACGAACCCTGATTACGGCGGCATTGCTCGCCGCCTGTCTTGCGGCCCCGGCCTTCGCCGAAAGCGAGCCGATGACCCGCGAGCAATGGCAGCAGCTCTCGCCCGAAGAGAAGGCCGCGCGCAGGCAGGCCGCCCGCGAGCGCTGGCAGGCGATGTCCCCTGCCGAGAAGCAGGCGGCGAAGGCGCGGATGCGCGAGCAGTACGACAGCCTGCCGCCCGAGGAGCAGGAACGCATCAAGCAGCGGATGGCCGAGCGGCGCGCCGCGAAGCAGCAGTGACTCGTCAACCCGACTACACGAGAGGACCACCATGAAACCCAGCAACCTGACCCTCAGCCTTCTCGCCGGCGCCGTCGCCCTTGCGCTGGCCGCGCCCGCCGCCGACGCAGGCGAACGCACCCGGAGCGGCAGTTACAAGACCGACAAGGGCTACACCGGCACGTACCAGGGCCGCGTCGAGCGCGCACCCGGCTCGGTCAAGCGCGAAGGCTCGATCACGACCGAGCAGGGGCGCACCTACAGCCGCTCGTCGAGCTCGACCTACGACAAGGACAGCGGCGCGGTGAACCGGAGCATCACCGGCCCCGGCGGCAACACCCGGATGGTGACGGGCACCTACGACAAGAGCACGCAGACTTACGATCGCACGATCACCGGTCCGAAGGGCAACTCGACCCAGGCGACCACGACGTTCGACAAGGCGAACAAGTCGGCGACCACCACGTACACCGGGCCCGACGGCAGGACGGCAACGTCGACGAGCACGTACAACCCGGAGACGAGGGGCTTCGAAACGACGGTGACGGGTCCCGGCGGCAACACCGCCACGCGCTCGACGTCGAACGCGTACAACCCCGAGACCGGGACGCTGACGCACGGCGTGACCGGGCCGAAGGGCAACACGCGCTCGGTCGAGATCACGCCCGACCGGCCGCGATGACGCACGCGGCGAGGCGCGGTTAATCTTGAGGCGGGCCCCGTGACGCCGGGACCGGGGAAGGTGCGGTTCCGGCGCGCGCGGGCTCACGCCCCGGATGAAGCCCGCAGCGGACGACGCGCTCGACCAGGAGCTGATGGCGGCGGTGGCGCGGCAGGACGGCCGCGCCTTCGCGCGTCTGGTCGAGCGCCATCTCGGCTGGTCGCTGCGGTTCGTCGAGCGCATGGTCGGCGCTCGCCCCGACGCGGAGGACCTCGTGCAGACGGCGTTCCTCCGCGTGTGGCAGGGCGCGTCGCGATGGGAGCCGCAGGCGAAGTTCAGCACCTGGTTCTACCGGGTGCTCCACAACCTGTGCATGGACCATTTCCGTGCGCGCGGCGCACCAACGGAGGCGCTCGACGAGGCGCTGCCCGACGGCGGGCCGACGAGCGAAGAGCAGGTGGCGGGCGCGCAGCGCGGCGCCCGCGTGCGCGCCGCGCTCGCGTCGCTGCCCGAGCGGCAGCGCGCGGCGATCGTGCTCTGCTACTACGAGGAGCGCTCGCAAGCCGAGGCGGCCGCGCTCCTCGGCGTGAGCGAGGGCGCACTCGAATCGCTGCTTGCGCGCGGGCGGTCGGCGCTGAAGAAGCACATGCGCGAGGAACTGCATTGAGAGGTTTGCCATGGACCTGACCCGCTTCAAGGCATGCGCCGAGGCCTACGGCGCCGACCGGCGCCGCTGGCCGGCGCACGAACACGGCCTCTACGACCGCTTCGCCGGGACGCCGGAGGGCGCCGCGAGCCTTGCGGAGGCCGAGCGGACCGATCGATTCCTCGAAGGGTTCGAGGTCGCCGGGCCCGACGAGGCGTTGGCGGAGACGATCTCGAATCTCCCGTCCTCCCGGCGGCGGGGTGCCGGCGCAGCCCGCGGGGTGGTGCGCCGCCGCTTCTGGCTCCCCGCCGCGGCGTTCGCGGCGAGCGCCATCCTCGGGTTCGCGATCGGGTTCGCGCAGGTGCGCGATGACGGGAATGCCGATCTCGTCACGCAGCTCCTGCTCGGCCCGGAGAGCATTCGGGAGATCGGGCTGTGATCGCCTGGCTCACGAACCCGAAGATCCTCGGCACGCTCCTCGCCGTGTCGGTCGCGGCGAACCTCTTTCTCGGCGGGATGTTCGCGGGCCGCGCCACCGGCGAGGCGGCACAGGATCTGCGGGCGAAGCGCAACGTCGAGGCGATGCTGCAGCCGCTGCCGCAGGACAAGCGCGCGCTCGTCCGCAAGGAGCTGCGGGCCGCGATGCCCCAGGTGCGGCAACACTTCAAGGCGCTCCAGGAAGCACGCGCCCGGGTGGCGGAAGAGCTGGTGAAGCCCGAGCCGGATCCGGCGCAGCTCGATCGCCGGTTCGCCGAGGTCCAGGCGCAGACGACCGCGATCCAGGCGGCGTTCCAGCAGGCGTTCAAGCGCGCAGCGGTCTCGCTCACGCCCGAGGAGCGCCGCGCGGTGATCGAGGCGCTGAAGCGCCGCCCGCAGCGGGGGCTCCCCGAGCTCTGACCGACCGGGTAAGACGCGGCGCGCGCGGGCGGAATTCCCTCACAGGAGCGCGAGCGAGCTTAGGGCCTCGCGCAGCCGCTCCGGCGTGGTGAACTGTAGCGCGTGGAATCCATGGGCGCGAGCGGCCTCGACGTTTACCAGGTGGTCGTCGACGAAGACCGTGCCGGCGGGGTCGAGCCGGCAGCGCTCGATCGCGAGCGCGTAGATCCGTGGGTCGGGCTTCACCAGGCCGACCTCGCCCGACACCACCGTGTCCTCGAACAGGGCGAGCGAGGGGCAGCGCGCCTGCGCGATCGGGAACGTCTCGGTCGAGAAGTTGGTGAGCGCGTAGAGCCGTCGCCGGCGCGCGCGGAGCGCCTCCACCACCGCGACCGTGCCGGCGATCTCGCCGCGCAGCATCTCCGGCCAGCCCTCCTTCCAGCGCGCGATCAGCTCGGCATGCGCGGGGAAGCGCCGCTGGCGCTCGGCGATCGCCCGATCGATCGGCTTACCAGCGTCCATCTCCAGGATCCACTCCGGCGCGACGACTTCGCCGAGAAATCGCGTGAGCGCGGCCTCGTCGTCGAAGAACCGCTCGTAGTAGTAGCGCGGGCTCCAGTCGAGGAGCACTTTGCCGAGGTCGAAGAGCACCGTGTCCACGCGAGGCCGATTTGAGCACGGCGAGCGCGCTTCCGGCTACCATCCGCCAGCTGGAGGAACGGTGAGCTCACGGCCCGACTTTGTGGTGATCCCGGTGCGGCGGGGCGGGGCTCCCTCGGACGGCAGGAATCCATGACTGTCCACCCGAGCGCAGCGAGCGCTTCGCAATCGCTCTTCCAGCGGCTCCTCGGACAACGCTTCGACGCGCTCCCGGGGCCGGTGCAGCGCCTTCACTTGCCGCGCTCGGTCACGCTGGCCGTCGGTCGCGCGCGCGTTGCGCGCGGCGCCGGAGCGCTGAGCCGGCTCGTCGCCGCAGTGTCCGGTCTTCCGGAAGCGGGTAACGACGTGAGCGTTCGCGTCGAAATCGACGCTCGGCGCGGCCGCGAGACGTGGATCCGAACGTTCGCCGGCAAGCGCATGCGCTCGATGCTGCGGGAGCGCGACGGCCTGCTTCACGAGTCGCTCGGGGCGGCGGGATTCTGGTTTCGCCTCGAGGCGAGCCCCGAGGGGATCGACTGGCATCTCGTGCGCGTCGCCGTTCTGGGCGTGCCGCTGCCGGTCGCGTGGTTCCGCGACATCGTCGCGCGCGAGCGCGCCGAGGGCGACCGCTACTCGTTCGACGTCCGCGCGGCGCTGCCGGGCGTCGGGCTGCTCGTGCACTATCGCGGTTGGCTCGATGTCCCCGCCTGACGCGCCGATCGTCGTCTTCGATGGCGTCTGCAATCTCTGCAGCCGCTGGGTCCGGTTCGTCCTCGCGCACGATCGTCCCGGCCGCTTCCGGTTCGCGGCCATGCAATCGGAGGCGGGTCGCCGATTGCTTGCTCGCCACGGACTCGATCCGGAGGACCCCGTGTCGTTGCTCCTGGTCGAAGGCGGCGGCGCCTACACCGACAGCGAGGCGATCATTCGCGTGCTCGCGGCGTTCAGCGGCCCGTGGCGTCTCGCCGAGGGCCTGCGCCTCGTCCCGGCCTTCGTTCGCGATCCGTTGTACCGGCTCGTCGCGCGGAACCGTTATCGCTGGTTCGGGCGCCGCGACGCGTGCGTCGTCCCGTCTCCCGACGTCGCCGAGCGCTTCCTCGTCTAGAGGGTGGGCTCGCGATCGACCGTCGTCCGCACGTCGAGGCCGGCGAGCTCCGCGAGGAACTCCGGCAGCGTGAACAGCCCCATGCACGGGCGCGCGCCGCGCGCCGTCAAGGTCCCGCGGGCGAGCTTCCGCGCCAGGACGACCGCCGCGGTGGCGGGGATCTGCGGGCCGTGACCGCTGCCGGCGATGAGGTACCAGGTCAGCCGCAGCGGCTTTCCGCCGCGATCCTCGCCGGCCAGCGCGACGTGCATGCCGCCGACGTTCGACCCGAGCCGGGCGAACCACAGGCTCATCGCCCGAAGCGGCGCGGCATGGCGGGACCAGTCCCGGACGACCCCGCATCGCGCGATCCACGAGAGTGCCCAGAGCCCGAGGTGCAGCATGCGGGCGCCGAACGTCCCGTATCCGCCGAGAACGAGCACGCGGAACCGCTCGCCGCTCATCGTGGCGCCTCGCGCCGCTCAGCCGCATCGAGCGCAGCGGACGCGTCGCGCGGGTTGAAGAAGTTCCGCACGGCGCCCCATCATCGCATGGCCCGCGGACGCAAGCCGGGCGCCGAGTGGCGGGCGCGCTCGTTCCGCCTGTTCGCGCCGGTATGATAGTGGCGTGACCGCCCAGCGCTTCGGAGCTCCCTGGAGCACCAGGCTTTCGATCGCGACGCCGGTCGGGATCATCGTGCTTCTCGGGCTGCCGGTCGCGATCGCCCTCGTCCCGCCGAAGGGCGACGCCTCGCCGCTTGTGGCCGCCATCGTCGCGATCGTCGACATTGCCGTGATCGGGATCGGGGCGCTCTTCCTCATCCGCGGCTACCGCCTCGACGATCGTGGCCTTCACATCGAGCGCCTGCTGTGGGCGAACCGCGTTCCGTTGACGGCGCTTCGCCGCGCCTGGCCGGACCCCGAGGCCATGTCGAAGTCCTTGCGGCTCTTCGGCAACAGCGGGTTCATCTGCATCGCGGGACTGTTCACCAACCGGAAGCTCGGCCGCTACCGGGCGTTCGCGACCGATCCGCGGCGCGCGGTGGTGTTGCAGACCGCCGAGCGGACAGTGGTGGTCACGCCCGACGAGCCGCTGCGATTTCTATCGGCGCTCCAGGTGCTGGTGCCGCAGGCGGAGGTGTCGAAGACGCCCCCCGGAATCTCGCCCCCGAGCGGAGCGAGGCGGGGGGATTGATGCCTGACGGGAGCCATCGGACGCCAAGGAACTCGATCCCCTGTCCCGTAACTTGTTGAACCGGCAAGCCTGTCGCCCAGGCGGACCCGTTGTCGATTGGGGACTCCGCCGAACGACTATAGGCGTCCATAGCGCAGCGGCCAGAGCACGGAGGGTTGATTGATGGCACACAAGATCAGGAAACGAACCGCTCGGCCGCAGGGTGCGGCCAGCCGCACACGGCGCGCGCCACGGTCACAGCCGGCACGCCGGGTACTGGTCCTCGTCGCCACGCGCAAGGGCGGGTGGCTGTATCACGGCGACGCGACGCGAAAGACGTGGCGGGTCGATGGACCGCACTTTCTCGGTCACATCATCAGTCATCTCGTGTTCGATCCGCGCGATGGCCGGACGCTGCTGGCGGCGGCGAAGACCGGTCACCTCGGTCCGACGGTCTTCCGCTCCACGGATCTCGGCCGCACCTGGAAGGAAGCAGCACGCCCGCCAGCGTTTGCGAAGGCACCTGCAGGCGAGAGTGGCCGCGCGGTCGATCACACGTTCTGGCTTACGGCGGGTCACGCAGCCGAGCCGAACACGTGGTACGCGGGCACTTCGCCGCAGGGGCTCTTCCGTTCGGCAGACGGCGGCGTCACTTGGGAACCGTTCTCCTACATCAACCACGATCCGCAGTACCGGACGTGGATGGGCACCGTCCAGGACGGCACGCCGGACGGACCGAAGCTGCACTCGATCATCGTCGACCCGCGCGATCCGGCGCACTTGTACTTCGCCATGTCGGGCGGCGGCGTGCACGAGTCGGTCGACGGCGGCCGGACCTTTACGCCCATCGCGAAAGGGCTCGAGGTGGTGGAGGGCTTCGACGCGACCAACCTCACGTTCCACGACCCGCATTGCGTCCGGCTCTGTCCGAGCGATCCGGACCGGCTGTACCAGCAGAATCACTGCGGCATCTACCGGCTCGATCGACCGTCGAACGCGTGGGTGCGGATCGGGAAGAACATGCCGAAGCGCGTCGGCGACATCGGCTTTCCGCTCGTGGTGCATCCGCGCGATGCGGACACCGTGTGGGTGTTCCCGATGGACGGCACGACCGTCTGGCCGCGCACGAGCCCGGATGGCATTCCCGCGGTCTACGTAACACGCAATGGCGGCAAGACCTGGCAGCGCCTTGATTCCGGCATGCCGGAGCGTCAGGCGTGGTGGACGGTGAAGCGCCAGGCGATGACGGCGGACGCGCAGGACCCCGTGGGCTTGTACTTCGGGACGACCAGCGGCGAGCTGTGGATGAGCCGCGACGAAGGCCGTCGGTGGTCGTGCATTGCCCGGCACCTTCCGGAGATCTACGCTGTAGACGCGGCCGAACTGGCGTAGGCAACCCTGCCCCATGAAGGTGATCATCCCCAGCTCCCTGCGCTCGTACACCCGGCAAAGCGAGGCGGAAGCGAGCGGCTCGACGCTCTCCGCCGTCCTCACCGACCTGGACCGTGCATACCCCGGAATTCGCTTCCGCATGATCGACGAGCAGAACAGGATACGGCGCCACATCCGCGTCTTCGTCAACGGCGACCAGGTACGCGACCTGTCGCAGCCGCTGCGCACAACCGACGAAGTAGTGATCGTTCAAGCGCTCAGCGGCGGTTGACGGCGCGCGATGCGCGTGATCGAGGAACGGCTCGCCTTTTACCCCGACAAGGTCGATTTGATCACTGCGACGTGATGGGGGCTTACCAGCTGCCCGACGCCCCGCCGCCGCCCGAGCTGCCGCCGCCCCCGGAGAACCCGCCGGAGCTCCCGCTCGAGCTCCAGCCGCCGCCGCCGCTCGAGCCGACCGTGAACCCGCCGATCGTTGTGCGGCCCTTGGTGCGGATCTCGTGCTGCGCGCGGCGGTACCAGTCGGAGCGCGAGAGGGCGAGCTTCGCGAGCGGATACCCGACGAGATAGATGCCGAGCAGCCAGAGCGCGCCGGTCGCCCCGACGATGGCCATCGGAAAGACCGCCCAGGCCGGGATCAGGAAGAGGTACAGGAACCACCCGACGCCGGGCGTCGCAATTCCGATCACCGTGAAGAGCCCGATGATGCTGAACACGAACATCCCGATGAGGATGCGCTCGTGGAGCGGCATGTCGGCGGCGCCGGAGTCGAAGAACGACTGGGGTTCGCTCCGCGCCGCCGGCTGCGATGCGGCCGGCTCGGCGCCGGTGAGCCTCGCGATGATCGCGGTGACGCCCGCCTCGACCCCGCCGTCGAAGTCGCCCGACTTGAAGCGCGGCGTCATCACGTCGCGGATGATGCGGCTCGCGTGCGCGTCGGTGAGCGTGCCCTCCAGGCCGTAGCCGACCTCGATGCGCATCCGCCGCTCGCGCGGCGCGACGACCACGAGGACGCCGTTGTCCTTGCCCTTCTGACCGAGCTTCCACCCCTCGAACACCTTCACCGCGAACTCCTCGACGCTCTCGCCGTCCAGCGTCGGCACCGTGAGCACCGCGATCTGGTTGGTGGTGCGGTCTTCGTGCTCCTTTAGGTGGGCAGTGATGCGGCGCTCGGCGTCCGCGCTCAGGATCTCGGCGTTGTCGGTGACGCGGCCGGAGAGGTAGGGAACGTCCGCGGCGAACGCCGCGCCGCACGCGAGCGTTGCGCCGAGGCTGAAGGCGAGGGCGAGGCGCATCCGTCAGCGCCCCTTCTCCTGCACCAGCTCGTCGGCGATCTCGTCGGGACCGCCCTTGGGGAATCCGCGCGCCCGCAGCAGGCGCTCCAGCGCGGCGAGCCCCTCGAGCAGCGCGGCCGCCACGGCGCCCCGCTTGAGCAGTGGCGCCATCGCCGCGATCACCGGGCCGAGCTCGGCGTCGGGCACGCGCGCCGTGATGCCCTGGTCGCAGCGAATCGCCACTTCCCGCTCGAACAGGCTCACGAGCAGCAGGATGCCGACCCGGCCCGCGGTGCCGTGCAGGCCGCGCGCAAGGAACATCGCGTCGGCGTACTGGCGGACCTCGGCGTCGGCGCGGTCGCGGTCGAGGAACAGCCGCGCGAACGGCGGAACGTACGCGGCTGCGAGGGCGGCGGCGGCGCCGACGCACAGGACGAGCGCCGCTTCGAGGGCGGAGAGCTCCGCGCCGGTCCAGCTGGGGCGCAATATCGCCGCGACGAACGCCGCGAGCAGCGCCGCCGCGGTGCCGAGCGCGAAGGCTTTCCAGGGGAGCTCGGGATAGCTGTCGGCGCGGCCCACGACGGCAGCCACGACCTGCACTCGAGCGTGCCGTTCGAGCTCGGCTGCGCGCGTCTCGACCAGCCGCGCTTCGTCCTTGGTAAGGTGCATGGCGTTGGTGACCGATCCTACGCGGCGTCGTCGCGCGCAGCGAGGGCGAGCGCTGGCGCGGTGTGAGCGATTACGCGCGACTCGAGCGGGCGGCGGCGCGACGGCCACCGGCGCGGCGCCTGGAGTAAGCTTGCGCGCGATAGAAGAGCAGCGCGAGATCGCGCGTCTACGATCGGGAGGAGACATGGCCAAGCACGGCATCTGGGCACTGAGCGCGGTCGCGATCGCGGCGGCCTTCCTCGCGAGCGGCCAGCAGCTGCCCGAGCCGCGGCGGGCGGGGCGACGGGAGAGGCGCCGCGGTTCGAAGTGGACCCATACTGGCCCAAGCCCTTGCCCGGCAACTGGATCCTCGGCCAGGTGGCGGGCATCGCGGTCGACAAGGACGATCGCGTATGGATCGTGCATCGGCCGTCGACGCTCGTCGACGACGAGAAGGGTGCGATGCTCAAGCCGCCGGCCACGAAGTGCTGCACGCCGGCGCCGTCGGTGCTCCAGTTCGACGCCGAAGGCAATCTGTTGAAGCACTGGGGCGGCCCCGGGGCCGGCTACGAGTGGCCGCAAACCGAGCACGGCATCTTTGTCGACCGCGACGGCAACGTGTGGATCGCCGGCAACGGCAAGGTGGACCAGCAGATCGTCAAGTTCACTCCGGACGGCAAATTCCTGCAACAGATCGGCAAGAGCGGCTCCACGGGCGGGTCGAACAGCATGACGCAGCTCGGCCGCCCGGCGCACATGGAGATCGACGCCGCGACCGACGAACTGTTCATCGCCGACGGCTACGGCAACCGGCGGGTGCTCGTGCTCGACGCGAAGACCGGCGCGCACAAGCGCCACTGGGGCGCGTACGGGAACCAGCCGAGCGACGACAAGCCCCCGGCCTACGATCCGGCGAAGCCGCTGCTGCAGCAATTCGGCAGCCCGGTGCACTGCGTCCGGCTGTCGCGTGACGGGCTGGTGTACGTCTGCGACCGCGCGAACGACCGGATCCAGGTGTTCGAAAAGAGCGGCAAGTTCGTGAGGGAGTTCCGCGTCGAGCCCCAGACCCTGCAAAACGGCTCGGTCTGGGACCTCGTGCTCTCCGAGGACGCCGCGCAGCGCTACATCTTCGTCGCCGACGGGGCGAACAACCAGGTCATCACGCTCGACCGCGAGTCCGGCGTGACGGTGTCGAACTTCGGCCGGGCCGGGCGGATGGCCGGGCAGTTCAAGTGGGTGCACAACATCGCCATCGACTCCAAAGGCAACCTCTACACCGCGGAGGTCGGTACCGGCCGCCGGGCGCAGAAGTTCAAGCGCGTGCAGTAGCCGACGCGGTGCGGCGTGTGCTCGACGCGGTTGCGCTGCTCACGCGCCGCGAAGGGGTGATCCTCGCCGCGGCGCGCGCCGAGGGCTTCGACTTCGAGAAGCTCGCCCGCGCGATCCGCGACGCGGACGAGATTCATTGACGTCCCGGCCGGAACGACCGTCGGGGCGGTGCGCCACCCAAAAGGAGGTCCCATGAAGCATCCGCGGAAAATCGGCGTTCATTTGAGCGAAGACGAAATGCGGCGCGTGACGGGGGCGGAGAAAGCGGCCTTTCCCTCGCCGGTGCCGACGCAGATCATCTCCAACGGCGAGTACAACCCGCTGCCCCAGACCGAACGGCAGCGCCAAGTCGAGGGCCTGATCAAGGAGTACGCTGAAACATACGGGCGGAAGCAGGGCCTCGGTCGGCGCCGCTTTCTCAAGTCGGCATCCGGGATGGCGGCCGCGTTCCTCGCCTTCAACAAGGTGTTCGGCCCGATCTGGCTCGTGAGCGAGGCCGAGGCAGCGGACCGTGACCGGGCCGATGTGCGCGCGAAGCAGCTCTCGAAGCAGTTCATCTTCGACGACCAGACCCACATGGTGCGCGACGACTTCGACAAGGAAGGGCTGCTCGGGCTCGGCGAGTACGCCGCGAAGAACTGGAACCCCGCGATGCTCGATCCGAAGCAGGGCGGCGGGCCGCTCACGCTGCAACGCTACAAGTTCCAGAACTACCTCAAGGAGATCTTCCTCGACAGCGACACGAAGGTCGCGCTGCTCTCGGGTGCGCCGTTCGACGACCCGACCTGGTGGCTGATGTCGAATGCGCAGATCGCGGCGGTGCGCAACTCGGTGAACGCCACCGCCGGCTCGCGGCGCATGCTGGGGCATTTCGTGTTCACGCCCAACTATCCGGGCTGGATGGACGAAGTCGAGCGTGCGATCGCCGAGCTGAAGCCCGACAGCTGGAAGGGCTACACGGTCGGCGACCCGCTCTCGCCGTCGGTGAAAGGCACCCAATGGCGCCTCGACGACGAGAAGATGATCTACCCGTTTTACGAGCGGATCGTCAAAGCCGGCATCCGCAACGTCTGCATCCACAAGGGACTGATGCCGCTCGACTACGAGAAGTCGTGGAAGGAGATCTGGCAGTACAACACCGTGTGGGATCTCGAGAAGGCGGCGAAGGACTGGCCGCAGATCAACTTCATCATCTATCACGCCGCGGCCCGACAGTTCCTCGAGTCGCCGGAGGCCGAGCTCGCCGAGTTCGAGAAGACCGGCAACATCCGCTGGTCGACGGACCTCGCGAAGCTCGTCAGCGAGAAGGGCCTGAAGAACGTTTACGCCGAGCTCGGGACGTCGTTCGCTACCGGGGCGGTGGCGAATCCGCGGTACGCCGCCGCGCTGGTCGGTCAGCTCGTCAGCATGATGGGCGCCGATCGCGTCGTCTATGGCTCCGACTCGGTCTTCTACGGCTCGCCGCAGTGGCAGATCGAGGCGCTGCGCCGCCTCGAGATTCCCGACGACATGATGAAGAAGATGCGGTGGAAGACGAGGCTCGGCGCCGCCGACGGCCCGGTGAAACGGAAGATCCTCGGCGAGAACTCGGCCCGGCTCTACAAGCTGTCGATCAAGACCGCGCTCGAGCGGATGACGACGGACCAAATCGCCGTCATGAAGGAGGAGTACCAGCGCGAGGGCGTCGAACGCAACAACGTGTACTACGGGTACGTGCCGAAGCCCGCGCAGGCGCGCGTGCACGGGAAGGACGCGACGCCCTGGGTTTGAAGCGGTCTGCCCTTCTCCCTGAGGAGGATCCGAGCGCGGAGTGCGCGGGGGTGGTCGATGCTGACGTGACCACCCCGCCCGCTTCGCGGGCACCCCCCGGAATTCCTTTCCTGCCGTCAGGCCAGCGCTTTCGTCACCACCTCGGCGACGTCCTTCGACAGGCCCTGCTTCGCGCGGATCCGCTCGAGCGCGGCGCGGGCGTGGGCCTGATGGCCGGCGTCGAACCTCCTCCAGCGGTCGAACGCGCGCGCGATGCGCGCCGCGATCTGCGGGTTGAGCGGGTCGAGCTGGATGATCCAGTCGGCGGCGAACGCGTAGCCGGCGCCGTCGGCGGCGTGGAACCGGACGTGGTTCGCGCAGAAGCTGCGGATGAGCGCGTAGACCTTGTTCGGATTCCGGAGGTCGAACGCCTCGTGCCGCGTGAGGCGCTGCACGCGCTCGAGCGTGTCGGGAAGGCGCGAGGTCGCCTGCACCGCGAGCCACTTGTCCACCACGAGCGGCTCGTGCTTCCAGTCGGCGTAGAAGCGCTCGAGCGCCGGCTCGCGCTCCGGCGCCCGGGAGTTCGCGAGCGCGCCGAGCGCTGCCATCCGGTCGGTCATGTTGTCGGCGGCGTCGAACTGCGCCACGCAGAGCGCGCGGCCCTCGGGTGCCTCCAGCTCCATCAGGTACCCGAGGCAGAGATTGCGGAGCGCGCGCTTGCCGGCCGACCTTGCATCGGGGCTGTACGGGCCGGGAACCGTCTGGGAGCGGTACGTGCCGGCGAGCTCGCCGCGCAGCTCGCCGGCGAGCGTCCGGCGCAGCTGCGTCCTCACCTGGTGAATTGCGTCGGGATCGACCACCTCCAGTTGCTCGGCGAGGTACGTCTCCGAAGGCAGCACCAGTGCTTCGGCGGCGAACGCCGGATCCTTCGGTCCGTCGCGCAGCACGCGCGTGAAGGCATCGACGAACGCTCGCGGCACGTCGATCTCGCGTCGCGCCTGATGCGCTTCGACGCCGCGGAGCAGGATCCCGGTCGCAAGCCGCTGGCCCGCTTCCCAACGGTTGAAGGCGTCCTGGTCGTGCGCCATGAGCTGCGTCAGCTCGGCCTCGGTGTAGCCGAACTTCAGGATCGCCGGCGCGGAGAAGCGCCGGAGCAGGGACGGCACCGGTTTCGCCGGCACGTTGACGAACGTGAAGCGCTCCTCGGGTTTCTTTACCGAGAGCACGCGGTCGGTACCGGCCGGCGCCGCTTCGCCTTCGAGCTGGAGCGGGAGCTCGCGCCCTTCGGCGTCGATCAGGCCGACCGCGAGCGGAATGTGCATCGGCAGCTTGTCGGGTTGCCCCGGCGTCGGCGGCGTGGACTGCCTGACGGTGAGGGTGTAGCGCTTCGCCGCCGCGTCGTAGTCGGCGCGGACGTCGAGCGTCGGCGTGCCCGCCTGGTCGTACCACCGCATGAACTGGCTGAAGTCGGCACCGCTCGCCTCGGCCATCGCCTCCACGAAGTCGTCGCAGGTCACCGCGTGGCCGTCGTGGCGCCGGAAGTAGACGTCCATCCCGCGCCGGAACGCGCGCTCACCCGTCAGCGTGTGGATCATCCGCACGACCTCGGCGCCCTTCTCGTACACGGTCGCGGTGTAGAAGTTCGAGATCTCCATGTACGCCTGCGGCCGCACCGGGTGCGCCATCGGGCCTGCGTCCTCGGGGAACTGCGCCGCGCGGAGCGCGCGCACCTCCTGGATCCGGGTCACCGGACGCGAGTAGGTGTCGGCGCCGAACTCCTGGTCGCGGAACACCGTGAGCCCTTCCTTCAGGCTGAGCTGGAACCAGTCGCGGCAGGTCACGCGGTTGCCGGTCCAGTTGTGGAAGTACTCGTGCGCGACCACGCGGTCGATGTTGAGGAAGTCGGTGTCGGTGGCGATGTCGGGCCGGGCGAGCACGTACTTGGTGTTGAAGATGTTGAGGCCCTTGTTCTCCATCGCCCCCATGTTGAAGTCGCCGACGGCGACGATCATGTAGCAGTCGAGGTCCACCTCGAGGCCGAAGACCTCCTCGTCCCACTTCATCGCCTTCTTGAGCGCCCGCATCGCGAAGTCGCACTGGTCGAGCTTGCCCGGCTCGACCCAGACCTGGAGCGTCACCTTGCGGCCCGAGCGCGTGACGAACGTGTCCTCGAGCTTCTCCAGCTTCGCCGCGACCATGGCGAAGAGGTAGGACGGCTTGGGGAACGGGTCCTCCCACTTCACCCAGTGGCGCGGGGCGGTGGCGGCGTCCTCGTCCTCCCCCCTCCCCACCGGATTCCCGTTCGACAGCAGCACCGGGTACTTCACCGGGTCGGCATGGATCGTCGTTGTGTAGCGCGCCATCACGTCCGGCCGGTCGACGAAGAACGTGATGCGCCGAAAGCCTTGCGCCTCGCACTGCGTGAAGAAGCCGTCCTTCGTCGCGTACAGGCCCATCAGCTTGGTGTTCTTGCGCGGCTGGATGCGCACCGACGTCTCGAGCGTGAACGCATCGGGGACGCTCGGGATCGTCAGGTGCTCATCGTCGAGCGTGTACTCGCCCGGCGCCAGCGTCCGCCCGTCGAGCGCCACCGACTCGAGCTCGAGCTCGTCGCCGTCGAGCGCGAGCGGCGCCTGCGGATCCTTCGCGATGGGATTGCGCCGGATCACGAGCTTCGCCCGCACCCGCGCGAACTCCTCGTGGAGGTCGATGTCGAGATCGACCGTCGCGATCAGGAACGCGGGCGGCGTGTAGTCCTTGAGGTAGATCGTGGTCGAGACGGGGTCGCGCATCGGGAGCGGGGGATGGGGAACAAGCGATGTTAAGACAGACTCGAAGTCTGTTGCACTCCTCGTCGGTCTCGGGCATTCATGGCCGGGGCGAGCTTCCGGGACGGCGCGACGTCGTAACGGCTTCACCTCGGCCGCCGCGGCGGCGCGCGAGCGCCATTCACGGCAGTAGGAGCACCAGCGGCTCGCGGCCGTGCTTGCGGTAGACCGAGAAGTCGGAGTCGAGCGTCAACACCTGGTGCCGCTCGAAGAGCTCGGCCATTCGCACGATGCAGGCATCGGCGAGCGACATCGGCCGGTCGCGATATTTGCGATGCAGGGCGCGCAGGGCGGGCACGTGCTCTTCGACGTGGAATGCGACGCGCAGGGCGCCGTTCTCGAGGAGCCCGAACAGCGCGTCCTGCGCCTTGGGCAGGCCCGCAAGAAGGTACATCGCCTCGGCAAGCACCGGCTCGCACACGAGGAGCGGCGCCGCCAGCTCCCGTACGCGCTCCGCCGCCCAAGCGTGGTGGCGCTCCGCACGGTCGAAGAACGCGACCAGCGGCCCGGTGTCAGCGATTGCGGCGCCGCTCACGGCCGAAGCCCTTCAGGTGCTTCGGATTGGACGCGAGATCGGGCACTCCGGAATCCACCACGCCGCGAGCCGGCCTCATCAGCTTCTCCAGGCTCGGGCGCACGCGCTCGCCCCGCGGCGTCTGGAGCACGAGGCGCAGCCCCTCCTCAACCAGGTCCTTGAGCTTGCGCCCGCGCAGCGCGGCCTCGGCCTTGGCGCGCCGGAACAGCTCGTCGGACAGCTCGACGGTGGTCTTCATGAACGCTGCCTGCCAGACAAATATGGGAACCCATTTTTACAGTTTCCCATCTTCCGGTCAACCACATGGTTCTCGCGGCATCAGGCAACCACCAGATGCCGAACCTGCACTGCAGGTGTCGCAGCGAGCTTGATAACATTGCATTTGCAAATTTGCAGAGTCCGACCGTTCCCGTTCTCCATCCCGCTTTGGCTTCCCCCATCGAGCACATCATCCGGTCCCGCCCGCGCGACATCGGCGGCTTCGCCGTGCGGCGCGTGCTGCCCGCTTTCCAGAAGCAGATGGTCGGTCCCTTCATCTTCGTCGACCACATGGGGCCGATCCGGCTTCCGCCCGGGAGCGGCATGGACGTCGGCCCGCATCCGCACATCGGGCTGGCGACGGTGACCTACCTCTTCGAGGGCGAGCTCGTTCACCGGGACAGCGTGGGCTCGGTGCAGGCGATCCGTCCGGGCGACGTGAACTGGATGATCGCGGGCCGCGGCATCGCCCACTCGGAGCGCACGCCGCCCGAGCTGAGGCCCGGGGGATCGCGGGCGCACGGCCTGCAGACGTGGGTCGCGCTGCCCAAGGAGCTCGAGGAGGTGGAGCCGTCGTTCGCCCACCATCCGGCATCGAGCCTGCCGGTAGTCGAAGTTCCCGGCGCGACAGTTCGCGTGATCGCGGGCCACGCCTTCGGCGCGCGCTCGCCGGTGGAGGTATTCACCGCGACGCTGTACGCCGCGGCGGAGCTCGCGCCCGGGGCGAGCTTGCGGCTCGCCGCGGAGCACGCGGAGCGCGGCGTCTACGTCGTGGAGGGCAGGGCGGAGATCGGCGACGCGACCGTCGAAGAGAGTCAGCTCGCGGTGCTTCAGGCGGGCGCGGAGGTCGAAATCCGTGCGCCCGTCTCCGCAACGCTGATGCTCCTCGGCGGCGCGAAGATGGACGGCCCGCGCTTCATCTGGTGGAACTTCGTGTCGAGCTCGAAGGAGCGGATCGAGCGCGCGAAGGCCGACTGGCGCGACGACCGCTTCCCGCGCATCCCCGGCGAGACCGAGCGGATCCCGCTGCCGGAGGTGGTAGCGCTCGTGGTACAGCACCGCGCGGAGCTCGTCGCGGTCGAGTCTTTCAACGAGCGCGGTCGAAAGGCAGATGCGCGGGCGGAGGAACCAGTAGCAGAACGAGAAGGGCCGGTCATCGGCGACGACGTCGATGCGTCCATCAAGGTCGAGGCCCTTCGCCGCGAAGGCGCGACGCTCGACCGCTTCATCGGCGATGCCGTCCTCGCGCTCTGGAACGCGCCGTCA
>Ga0209853_1000183_pt1 | contig 17020 bp, 14 predicted proteins | sample GWRWS1_30_40_FD_187224 | JGI IMG/M metagenome (GOLD analysis project Ga0209853, IMG submission 187224) | Riverbed sediment microbial communities from areas with vegetation nearby in Columbia River, Washington, USA - GW-RW S1_30_40 (SPAdes)... | ecosystem: Environmental > Aquatic > Freshwater >...
CTTCCGGCGAGGACCGATTCGCGGAGATGGACAGGGCGCGAACACCGATGGAGATGGCCTGGCCGAGCGCGATGACCCCCCGGAAGAAGGGCTTGCGGAGGATGGGATGCCGCTTGGCGACCGAGTGGATCTGGTGGGATTCCACGTGGATCGACCGGTCGGGCGTGCGGACTGCTACCGCCCACACGTCGCGGCCGCGCATCATGACGCCCTCCATGACGGCCTGGCCGCCGTAGGAATGGCGCTCGGCCTGGGGCCGGTCGTCGCCCATCGCCGAGGCGGCGATCAGCCCTGGGGCGCGGACCGCTGCCCGTACCGGCGCTGGAAGCGCTCCACACGACCGCCGGTGTCGACGAGCTTCTGCTTGCCCGTGTAGAAGGGGTGGCAGTTCGAGCAGATCTCGACCCGCAGCTCCGGCTTGGTGGAACGCGTGGTGAACGTGTTCCCACAGGAGCAGTGCACGGTCGCCATCACGTATTCGGGGTGGATGCCTTGCTTCATATCGCTTCGTCTCTCCTGTTCGTTCTTTCCTTCCGGCCAGCTTACGACGCCGGCGCCTTGGCGATCTCCTTCAGGAACTGCTCGTTGGACTTGGTGGCCCGGATCTTGTCCACCAGGAGCTCCAGGGCCGCCCCGGCCTCGAGCGCGTGCAGGACACGGCGGAGCCGCCACACCAGGGCCAGCTCCTCCTGGGGCATGAGCAGCTCCTCCTTGCGGGTGCCGGAGGCCTCGACGTTGATGGCCGGGAAGATGCGCTTCTCGGCCAGCGCCCGGTCCAGGCGGAGCTCCATGTTCCCCGTGCCCTTGAACTCCTCGAAGATGACCTCGTCCATCCGCGACCCGGTCTCGACGAGCGCGCTCGCGATGATGGTGAGGCTCCCGCCCTCCTCGATGTTCCGGGCCGCGCCGAAGAACCGCTTCGGCGGGTACAGCGCGGTGGAGTCCACACCGCCCGACAGGATCTTGCCGGATGCCGGCGCGGCCAGGTTGTAGGCCCGGGCCAGGCGGGTGATCGAGTCCAGCAGGATGGCCACGTCGTTCCCCATCTCGGCCAGCCGCTTGGCTCGTTCCAGGACCAGCTCCGTGACCTGGATGTGCTGGTCGGCAGGCTTGTCGAACGTGGAGTACACGACCTCGGCGGCCTCCACCGTCCGCTGCCAGTCGGTGACCTCCTCGGGCCGCTCGTCCACCAGCAGCACGATCACGTGGGTGTCGGGGCTGGAGGAGATTATGCCGTTCGCGATGCTCTTGAGGACGGTGGTCTTGCCGGCCTTGGGCGGCGAGACCACCATCCCGCGCTGGCCCTTGCCGATCGGCGCGACCATGTCCATGATCCGCTCGGTCACCGCGTTCGGGGCGGTCTCCAGGCGGAACCGCTCGTGCGGGAACAGCGGCGTCAGCTTCTCGAAGCTGGGCCGCTGCTTGGCCGTCTCGGGGTCCACCCCGTTCACGCTCTCGATCTGGAGCAGCGCGAAGTACTTCTCGTTGTCCTTGGGCTGACGGACCTTGCCGGTCACGACGTCGCCCTTGCGGAGCATGAACCGGCGGACCTGTGAAAGCGACACGTAGATATCCTCCGACCCCGGCAGGTAGCCGGAGGTCCGCAGGAACCCGTACCCCTCGGGCAAGACGTCGAGGAGGCCGGTGGCCGTGGGGGCGGTGGCGATCTCCTCCTCCCGGGCCTCCACCTCGCGCTGGCGCCGCTCCTCCCGGAACCGGCGGCGCTCCTCGCGGGACAGCCGGCGGCGCGCGCCCTCGGGCGGCCTGCCCTCGGGGCGCTCTCCGGGCCCCCGCTCGTCACGCTCCTCGCGCTCGGTCTGTGGCGGCGCGGTGGCGACCTCCCCGTTGTCGGAGGCCTCGATCCGCTCCGCGGGGGACTCGACGGTTCCCGGCGCGGTGGACGGGCCGGTCGTTCCGGCACCGTCCCCGTCCGTGCCCGCGGCGAGGATACGGTCGATCAGATCTGCCTTCTTCAGTCGTTGATGGCCCTCGATACCGAGCCCAGCCGCGATGGTGTGCAGCTCGGACGCGACCTTGCCCTCGAGGACGCTCTTGTCCAGTGTCTCGGGTGCCAACTAGGCTCCTCCCTTCAGTTCCCGCTGGAGGGCCTCCCAGTCCTGGGTGAACTTCTGGAGGCCCGCATCGGTCAGCGGATGCTTCACCAACTTCACGAACACGTCGTACGGCATCGTGGCGATGTTGGCGCCGGCCAGGGCCGCCTCCACCACGTGCATGGGGTGGCGGAGCGAGGCGGCCAGCACCTCGGTCTCGTAGCCCTGGACGTCGTAGATCTCGCAGATCTGCCGGAGCGCGAACATGCCGTCGGAGGCCACGTCGTCGATCCGCCCCAGGAACGGCGAGACGATGTACGCCCCGATCTCCGCGGCCAGGATGGCCTGCGCCGGGGAGAACACTAAGGTCACGTTGACTCGGATCCCTTCCTTCACAAGTCGTTTACCCGCCTCCAGGCCATCGGGGGTCATGGGGACCTTCACCACGGCGTTCGGGCCCATCTGGGCCAGGGCGAGGCCCTCTTCGTACATGGCGCCGGCCTCCGGCTCCGTGGTCTCGAGCGACACGTCGCCATCCACCTCCGCCAGGATCTCCTTCCACACGGCCTCGGGATCCTCCGCCTCCTTGCCCACCAAAGAGGGGTTGGTCGTGATCCCGGAGAGGACGCCCCACCGGTTGATCTCGCGGATCTCCTCGATGTTCGCCGTGTCCAGGAACAGCCTCATGCGCTCCGTCCTTTCTGCAGGCGCGCCCCCTGGGCCGCGCCCACCATGGCCATCCGCTCCGTGGCCCGCTCCATCACCAGGTCGATGACGGCGGCGAGCGAGTGGTCGAAGTTGTAGTTGGGGATGACCGGGATGCCGTGGGACAACGCCTGGCTCTTGATGTAGCGCTGGCAGCGGCGGATGTTGTCGAATCCCGTGATGTACCGGGTGGCCGGACGGGCGGCGTGGTCGGTGGACCGCGCCAGGAAGTGGTTCCGGTGCACGGCTTCATCCTCCACCGTGACGATCACCGGCACGGCCAGGATCCGGTCGGCCCGTGACTCAAGCTGGAGGAACCCCGGCACCACGTGGGCCCCCTCGATGATCATGCTCATCCTCTCAACGGCGGCCCGCTCCAACAGCGCGTCGAGGCCCACCGCCACCGCCGAGACCTGTTCGCGGAATCCCACCACCACCGCGTCGCGAGTAGGGGGCTCCCGGAGGACGTCCCCTGCCTCGAACGACGACGTGTACAACGTTGGCATCAGCTCGCGGCTGAACACCGCCCGCATGACCTCTCGCACGGCGTCGGTGGCCACGACCCGGACGATGCCGAGGCGGGTGGCGAGCTGCGTGGCGATGGTGGACTTCCCCACTCCGGTGGCTCCGCCGATCAACACCACCAGCGGGATGTCCAGGGCCTCGACCTCCCGCCACCTGAGGAAGTTCTTCGCGTACCGCTCGCCGGCCAGCTCCTCCAGGGCACCGACCGCCACCCGACCCAGCTGGTCGGTGGTCACCGATGGCACGCCGAGGTCCTGAAGGCGTTCCTCGACCGCCTCCGCGACCTGGTACGCCCGCCACGGCGACAGGCCGGTCACCATGACCTGGGAGGCCATCAGGCCCTTCGAGTAGGGAAGGCCGGCCTCGTGGTCGGAGATGAGGATGTGTGGGCTCTTCTGTTCCTTCGTCATCGTGCCTCTCGGCGGTCTCTCGCGAGCTCGATGATCTCCCCGAGCACCGTGGGGAGATCATCGTCCCCTTCCACCACCACGGCCCGGTTGTCGACGAAGACGACCTCCGCCCCTCGAGCCAGCGCCTTCTCGGATGCGACGTCCACGGCCGCGGCCTTGAGCTCCGTGAGGAGCACCTCGTACCCCCCCGCCTTATCCAAGTCTTCCGCCAGCCCGGCCCGGTCGGCCAGGCGGGCGCTCCACCCAACCACCCGGCACCCGTGGGTTGCCTCCAGGGAAGCGACCTGCCTCGCGGCGGCGTCCCCCGGCGCCGTGGTGGTGAAGAACGCCTCCTTGCCCTGCACGTCGCCCAGCGGGACCGGTTCGAAGTCCGTCACGATCAGCCGGGCATCGCCGCGGGATCGCTGGACGTGGGATCTGAGAGCGAGGAGGTTCTCTGGCCCTGTCGTTGGGCTCCCAGCCATTGTAAGGACAACCAGGTCCGATAGCAACAGCCGGTAGGGGCCGAGGTAGCCGCCCAGGTACTCGGGCGGCGCCGAGGCCGGCACCACCAGGATCCCCGCGTCCCACGGCACGGGCGGGACCGATGAGCCGCTTCCCTCCAGCACGACGAGGTCCGCCCCCAGCTCTACCGCTCGCTCCGCGGCCTCCCGGACGTTCGTCACGAGCGGCGCACCGGCGAGACCTCCTCCGAACCGCCGGGCCCCGATGGTCGTGACCCCCGAGGTGACGGCGTCCTCCAGGTAGTCGGTGGCGGCGTGCTCCCCCCGACGGGCCAGATCGAGCAGGTGTCGGAGGTCCACGATGCCGGCCATCGCCACCTGGGGTTCGGGCGGTCCCCCCCGGCCCATGGCCACGACGATCGGAGTCAGCCCCTTGCTGGCGGCCACCCTGGCCACCTCGCCGCCCAACGCCGTCTTGCCGGTCCGTTTCCCGGTCCCGATGACGGCCACCGTGGGGACGGGGAGGGGTGGACCGGAGATTGGGGGGTCCAGCCGGAAGTCCGGACCGAGGTACGGAACGCCCCGGGCCAGGGCAACCGCGGCGAGCTCCATGCGCTCGTGGTAGCCGAGCACCGGCTCGTCCGAGACGTCCAGGACGCCCTCGGGCCGGACCGCGTCGAGGGCCTCGGCCAGCGCGTCGGCGAGATCGGCCCCCGCCTGGATGGTCGGCACGCCGAGGTCCGGGAGGGCGCCTGGGAAGACCTTCTCGGTGCCCCCCAGGAACAGCGCCGCGATCACGTCGTGGCCCATGGCTCGGGCGGCCTGGAGCCCCCACCGGGTAACCGGGGGGTAATGTTCGCCGTCCACGAGAGCGAGCACCCTCACGACGATCCTCCCGGCGGTTGTGTGGCGGTCGGTCCCGCTACTCCGTGTGGGCCGCGGTCTGCTGTGCGGCCTGCTGCACGGGCGGCTCGAACTCCCGGTAGTACTGCTGCCCAGACGACAGCGAGAAGTGCGCGATGATGCTCCCGCCGCCGAACGGGAACCGCCGGGTGATCTTGACCTCGTCCCCTTCGAACTCAAGGACGTTGTAGCAGGGCTTCGTGTAGCCCCGCAGCCGGAGCGAGGACACCGTGCCGGCGTTGGCGATGTACAGGTTCTCCAGGCGCCACACGTAGGGCACGTGCTTGTGGCCCGAGAGCACGATGTTCACGCCCGCCGTGATGAGCTCCTCGAGCAGGTCGCCGGCGTCCATCACGGTGCTTCGCTCCCGCCCGGTCCCCGGGACGGGGATCAGGTGGTGGTGCAGGACGAAGACCTTGAGATCGGCGAGCTCGGCGAACTCCTTCTGAAGCCACTCGTAGCGTTCCCGCCCGATCTGCCCCTCGTTCAGGTCGGGCTCGCTGGAGTCGGCCCCCACGATCCGCACGCCCCGGACGTCGATCGACCAGTGGCGGGGGCCGATCAGCTCCTCGAAGTGGAGGTACCCCACGTTTCGGGCGTCGTGGTTCCCCGGCACCGTGAACAGTGGCGCCTTGAGGCGCTCGGCGTAGGCCACCCAGTTCTTGTACTCCTGCCGGTACCCCTCGTTCGTGAGGTCGCCGCTGCAGATCACGACGTCGGGGGCGAGCTCGTTGATCTCCACGATGACCCGGTTCATCAGGTTCGGGACGAAGTACGGCGACCCGACGTGCGGGTCCGAGATGTGGGCGATGGTCACCACGGGCTCAAGTCTACGTCCTGGAGCGGCCCCGGCCCGGGGCACGCCGGTCTCCCTCGCCCGCCCGCCGCGGCCGCGTGCTCAGGCGCTCGTTTGAAATCGCTCGGCGCGTGGGACCATACCTCCCGAACATGAACGGCCTCGATCTCGTGCTCGTCGCGCTCATCGGGCTCGCCGCCGCCACCGGTTTCCGCCGGGGGGCCCTCCTTCAGCTGCTCTCCTACGGCGGTCTCCTGGCCGGCGTGCTGGTCGGGGCGCTGCTGGGGCCGGCCGTGTCCTCGCTCGCCGAGAGCCACGAGGTCCAGGCCGGCATCGCGGTGGCCGTGCTGTTCGGAGCGGCCGGCGTCGGCAACGCGCTTGGGTGGGTGGCCGGCCACTCGGTGCGGGCCCGGACCCGGGGCGTCCGGGTGTTCAGCACCGCCGACGCGGCCGGAGGCTCGGCCGTATCCGTGCTCGCGGTGCTGCTCGTCACGTGGTTCATCGCGCTCAACCTGGTGAACGGGCCGCTCCCCCCGGTCAGCCAGGAGATCCGCGGCTCGGCCATCGTCCGAGGGCTCGACGCGGCGCTTCCCGAGCCGCCGTCGCTGCTGGCCGAGGTCCGGCGGTTATTCAACCGGTACGGCTTCCCCGACGTCTTCGCCGGGCTCCCGCCGGCGCCGGCCGGGCCGGTGCGGTGGCCGAGCGAGGGCGAGGCGGCCACCGCCTTCGAACGGGCGGCGCCGAGCACCGTGCGCATCGTGGGCGAAGCCTGTGGCAGGATCCAGTCCGGGACCGGGTTCGTGGTCTCGAACAACCACGTGGTTACGAACGCCCACGTCGTGGCGGGGATGGACGCTCTGGAGGTCCAGGACCGAACGGGCGACTCACAGCCTGCCAACGCGGTCCTGTTCGACCCGCAAAAGGACCTCGCCGTGCTTTTCGTGAGCGAGTCGCCCGGGGCGGCGCTGCCGCTCCTCGAGGAGGAGCTCCAGCGAGGCGCGGGCGGAGCCGCCCTGGGGTACCCGGGCGGGGGTGACCTGGTCGGCGACCGGGCGGCGGTGCGCCGGCCGATGGACGCCCTCGGACGCGACATCTATGGGCAGCGGACCGTGGAACGGGACGTCTACGAGCTCCAGACGAACGTCCAGCCCGGCGATTCGGGTGGGCCGTTCGTGCTGCCCGACGGATCCGTGGCCGGGGTGGTGTTCGCCGCGTCGACGACCGATCCGGCCGTGGGTTACGCCATCGTCTCGACCGACGTCATTCCCGACGTTACCGGGGTTCTCGGCAGGACCGACCCCGTCTCCACCGGGGCCTGCGTCCGCTAGCTACTCCTCCATCACGACGCGAATGTCACCTTCGCGGGACAGGACCGAGAACGAGGTGATCTCGCCCTCCCTCCGAAACACCAGCGAGATCCGGCTCCGCCCGACCGCGAGGTTCCGCACCTCCACCGTGTTCAACCACGTCGGCAGGTGCGGCTTGTTCACCGTGAGCAGGTTCTCGTGGGCCCGGGCCGAGATGCCCAGCATGGCCTGGAGCATGAGGAACGGCGAACCGGCCGCCCAAGACTGCGGGGAGCAGGCCACCGGGTAGCTCACGGGGCGGTTCGGCGTGCGGCGGGTGAACCCGCAGAACAGCTCGGGCAGCCGCAGGTAGTCGGCATGCACCGCGGCGTCGAACAGGGCCGTGGCCACCCGATTGGTGGACCGGATGAAGCCGTAGCGCTTCAGCCCCGCCGCGATGAGTGCGTTGTCGTGCGGCCACACCGAGCCGTTGTGGTAGCTCATGGGGTTGTAGGCCGCCGCCGTCTTGCTCATGGTGCGGATCCCCCACCCCGAGAACATGTCAGGCGCGAGGAGCCGTTTGGCGAGCGGCATGGCCTTGTCCTCGTCCACGATGCCGCAGTACAGCCCGTGGCCGGGGTTCGACATCACCGTCCGCACCTTCCGCTTGTCGACGTCGAGGGCTGCCGCGAAGTACTTCTCGTCGTCCATCCAGAACGCCTCGTTGTACCTCCGCTTGAGGTCGTGGGCTTGGCCCAGGAGGAACTCGCCTCGCTGCTCGTCGCCGAGGGCCCGGTACACGTCGGCCATCCGCTCCTTGGCCAGATACACGTAGGCCTGCACCTCGGACAGGGCGACGGGAGGCTCGGCCAGGTGCCCGTCGGCGTGGACGATGGCGTCGTGCGAGTCCTTCCAGCCCTGGTTCCGCATGCCGCGCGACGAGCGGCACAGGTACTCCACGAAGCCGTCGTCGTCCAGATCGCCGTACTGGTCGATCCACCGGAGCGCCGCCTCGGCCGCCGGGAGCAGCTTCTGGGCGAAGTCCAGATCACCGGACCACCGGAGGTGCTGGGCGTACAGGATCAGGAACCACGGGGTGACGTCGACCGAACCGAAGTACGGCGTGTGGGGCACGATGCCCGCGCGGGCCAGCTCCCCCTGGCGCACCTCGTGCAGGATCTTGCCCGGCTGCATGTCACGCCAGTCGTCCACCTCCGTCCCCTGGCGGGCGGCGAGGAGCTCCAGGGCCTTGCGGGCCGGCTCGAGGTTCACCGACAACAGCTGGTGCGACGAGATCAGTGCATCGCGCCCGAAGATCGTCACGTACCACGGGATGCCGCCGGCCAGGATGCCGCCATCGTCGGTCTCGGTGAACAGCGCGCGCAGGTCGCGCAAGCTGCGGTCCAGGAGCTGGTTGAACAGCTCGTTGTCGGTGAAGATCTGCGTGCAGTCTCGCTCCCATTCCTCGTAGGACCGCCGGAGCTCGTGGACGGCCACGTCGAAGTCCAGCTCCCTGGGGCGGACGTCGTCCACGACGGGCGAGATGGTCATGGCGATGAGCTTCGTCTGGTAGGCCCCGAGGTGCATCCGGAACGAGGCGTGCACGATGCGCCCTTCCACCTCCAGCTTGTCCGGGGCCTGGGCGAACTCGATCTGCGTGAGCCGGCGCGCGCCGTCCACCCCGCGCGCCGCGAACTCCACCCTGGTGCCCTCGGCCCTGGGCGGATCCGGCGCGATGTGCTTCCCGTGAGCGAGGCCCCGCACCTCGAAGATGTCGGCGAAATCGGCCCCCAGGGAGAACTCGAGGTCGAGCGACACCGGATACGGGTTGTAGTTCTTGACCCGGACCCGCTCGAACAGGCGTCCGTTGATGGCTCGGATCCGCCGGATGTTGAGGGTCTGCTGGGGGACGGCTACAACGTCGCCGTCGTACAGGTCGGGGTTGGTGAGATCCACGTGCGACATGTAGCCGCGCTCGGCGGAGGACGACAGCAGCACCGGGGACCGCCCGGACACCTCCATCCGAAACTGCGACAGGAACCGGGTGTCGCGAAAATACAGGCCGAGCCCGTAGTCGCCGCTGTGGTCGAGGTTGCCCTCCAGGTCCGAGTAGAGGAAGGTCTCCCCTTCCTTGACCGCGAGGGTCTTGCTGGCGAGGTCGGTGACGAGGACCGGGACGGAGACGCGCTCCGGCCGGTCCTCGACGGATCGGTCCTGGGCTTCTGGCTCTGGCTTTACGCTCATGGGGGATCAGGCGACGGGTCCATTCACCCTGGATACGAGCCCCGTGGGAGTCTAGGTTGGGCATCGTCCTCCATCAATGACATCGGTCACAACCGGTCCGGCATGAGGAGCCGCTTAGGCCCCTTCCACCTCCACCCCGGCCGCCCGGGGCGCGATCCGGAGCAACCGCCATCCCGGCCCGGGGTCAGGCACCGGGAATCGCTCGCTCTCGAAGGCCAGCAGGCTGGGGCCGGCGCCCGACACGCACACGGGGACCGGAACGCGCTCCAGGCGCTCGAAGACTTCGCGCACCTCGGGTACCAGCCCAAGCCGCACGTCCTGATGGAGGCGGTCGCCGATGCCCGCCAGAAGACGGCTGGGGTCGTTCGTCATCGCGTGGACCATGACGGCGGCGTTGCCGATGTTGTGGACGGCATCGTCGAGCGGGACCGTCTGGGGGAGGGCGCGACGAGCCTCCTCCGTGGAGAGCCGAACGTGCTCAGGGATCAGCACGACGGGGTGCAGCTCGGGGTGGGGGTCCAAGCGCACGATGGCCCCGGGCGTGGCGATCGTGAACCCGCCGAAGACCGCGGCCGCGGCGTTGTCCCAGTGACCCTCCATCGAGCCAGCCAGCGAGAGGGTCCCGAGCGGTGTGCGGAGGTCGCCAAGGTGGAGCATTGTGGTGGCGAGCGCGACGCCCGCGACGACGGCGGCCGCCGAGGAGCCAAGACCGCGCTGAAGCGGGATCCGGTTCATGCCGAGGAGATGGAGCTGTGGAAGCTCGATCGTCTCGCCGAAAGACTGTTGGGCGTCGTGAAGGACGTAGCGCATCGCCCGGCTCACCATGTCGGTCCCGTCGGTGGGGAGCTCGTCGGCGCCCTCGCCATCCCAGCTCACGCCGGGCTCGGCTTCTGTGTCGACCGTCACCTCGTTGCACAACTCGAGCGCCAGGCCGAAGCAGTCGAACCCGGGACCGAGGTTGGCCACGGTGGCCGGAACGCGGGCGATCAGCCTCATCCGCTGCAGACCCTCTTCTGCCACCCAGCCGGCGCTTCGCGTCTCACAGCCCGAGCTCGGCCGCCACCGCCGCAGGATCCGCCCGCACGGTGGGCGGGTGGCTGGCCCCGGTGATGGCCCACTCGGGGTCCTTCAGCCCGTGACCGGTGAGAACACACACCACCGTGGCTCCCTTCGGCAGGCGGTCCTCCGCCGCAAGGTGCAGCAGACCCGCCACCGACGCCGCCGAGGCGAGCTCCGCGAACATCCCCTCGTGCGCGAGCCGCTTGTACGCCGCCAGGATCTCCCGGTCGGTGACGGCCATGATCGCCCCTTCGGACTCCGTCGCCGCCGCGACCGCCTTGTCCCACGACGCGGGGTTCCCGATCCGGATGGCCGTGGCGATGGTGGAGGGGTGCTCGAGTGGATGCCCCAGGACGATGGGGGCCGCCCCCTGGGCCTGGAACCCGAACAGCTGCGGCGGCTCCGCGATCGCGCCGTCGGCGAGGTACTCGCGGTATCCCATCCAGTGGCTGGAGATGTTCCCGGCGTTGCCCACCGGCACGAAGTGAAGGTTCGGCGCGCGGCTCATCGCGTCGCAGATCTCGAAGACGCAGGTCTTCTGGCCCTGGAGCCGGTACGGGTTCACCGAGTTCACCAGGGTGACCGGATAGTGGTCGGCGAGGTCCTGGGCCAGCTCCAGGGAGGCGTCGAAGTTGCCGTCCACCTCCAGGACCCGCGCCCCGTGGATCAGGGTCTGGGCCATCTTCCCGAGCGCGATCTTCCCCTTCGGCACGAGCACGGCGCACGCGAGGCCGGCCTTGGCGGCATAGGCCGCCGCCGAGGCGCTGGTGTTTCCGGTGGACGCGCACACCACCGCCTTCGAGCCCTCCTCGACCGCCTTGGAGATGGCCAGGGTCATCCCGCGGTCCTTGAACGATCCCGTAGGATTGGCCCCCTCGTACTTCAGATACACCTCGCACCCGGTCTCGGCCGAGAGCGACTCGGATCGGACGAGCGGTGTGTCGCCCTCCCCGAGCGTCACCACCGGCGTGGCGTCGGAGACCGGGAGCCGTGCTCGATACTCCTCGATCACCCCCCGCCACGGCGCCGCGGTCATTCCTCCGCCTCCACCCGGAGGATGCTTCGAACCTCCTCCACCGCCTTCACGGCCCGGAGCTCGCTCACAGCCTGCTGGAAGGCGCCCTCCCGAGCCCGGTGGGTGATGAACACGAGCTGGGCGTCGGCGCCCGTGCCCTCCTGCCACACGCTCTTGATCGACACCTGGTTCCGCCCGAACACGCCGGCGATCTCGGCCAGGACCCCGGGGCGGTCCTCCACCCGGAGCAGGATGTAGTACTGACCGTCCATCTCGGCCATCGGCCGGATGGTCCGCTCGTGGAAGCAGGTGCAGCCCACCCCGCGGGCCCCAGCCAGCAGGTTGCGCGCCACGGTCACGACGTCGCCGACCACGGCCGTGGCCGTGGGCTCGCCGCCCGCCCCCCGCCCGTAGAACATCAGCTCGCCGACGTTCGGGCCCTCCACGAACACGGCGTTGAACGCGTCCCGCACCGCGGCCAGCGGGTGCTCCGCCGGGATCATGGCCGGGTGAACGCGGGCCGCGATCCGCTGGTCGTGGAGCTCCGCGATGGCGAGCAGCTTCACCACATAGCCCAGCCGCCGGGCGAACTCGACGTCCTCCGTGGTCACTCCCGAGATGCCCTCGCGGTAGACGTCGCCCCCCACCACCCTCGCGTTGAACGCGATCGACGCCAGGATCGCGCACTTGGCCGCCGCGTCGTGGCCGTCCACGTCGGCGGTGGGATCGGCCTCGGCGTACCCCAGGCGCTGCGCCTCGGCCAGCGCGTCGGCGAACCGCATCCCCTCGTCCGACATCCGGGTGAGGATGTAGTTGGTAGTGCCGTTCACGATGCCGAGCACCCGGGTGAGGCGTTCGCCGGTGAGTGATTCCTTCAGCGGTCGGATCAGTGGGATGCCGCCCCCCACCGCCGCCTCGAAGTACAGGTCCAGGCCCTTCGCATCGGAGGCGTCGAGCAGCTCGCGGCCCCGCGTCGCGAGCAGCTCCTTGTTCGCCGTGACCACCGGCTTGTCGCGGTCGAAGGCCGCCAGGATCAGCGAACCGGCGGGCTCACACCCCCCGATCAGCTCGCACACGATGTCGATGTCGGGGTCCTCCACGACCTCCATGGCGTCCGCGGTGAACGCGGAGGGGTCGAGCGGGACGTCGCGGGGCCTCGCCGGATCGCGGACGGCCACCTTCGCCACCTCGAGCCGGCAGCCGGCCCGCCGGGCAATGTCGTCCCGGTGGTCGTGGAGCAGGCGAACCACCGCGGCCCCCACGTTGCCGCACCCCAGGAGCCCCACCTTCAGCATGCGGTCGGTCATCGCTTCGGCTCTCCGACTTCCCCCAGCCACGCGGCCATCAGTATCTCGTCCTCGTAACCGTAGGACTTCTTGGCATGCCGGACGAGCCTACCCTCCTCGACGAACCCGAACTTCCGATAGAGGGCGATGGCCGCGTCGTTGTGGGGGTAGACGGTGAGCTCCACCCGCTCCACCCCGGCGCTCCGCGCCCACCGCAGCGCCTCGGACATGAGGGCCGTCCCCACGCCGCGGCCCCGCCACGTCGCGATGACGAACATCCCCAGGGTGGCCACATGCCGGGTGACGGGGTGGGGGTCCCTGCGGATGGACAGGGACCCGACCACCCCGCCCTCCGCCACCGCCACGAGTTGAGCGGCCTCCCCGGTTCGGGACCGACGGAACCGCCTCCGGTACAACGCGGCTGTCCGGGTGACCTCCTCGGTCTGGATGAGCCGCCGCTCCGCGGCAACGCTCCGATAGGCCTCCAGGAAAGAGCGGGCGTCCCCGGGCCGGGCCGGGCGAACCAGGAACTCGCGCGGCGCCGGCGGCCGGGCCGCCGGCGCCGCCGCGGCCACCTCCAGCCGGTCCAGGTCTCCGGCGTCCTCCCGCCGCAGCCACGGCCGGCTCGCGCCGTCCCGCACGGCCACCACGGCAGGGCGGCCCACCCGGTTGTAGTTGCTGGCCATGGCGTAGGTGTAGGCGCCCGTCGCCGCGAAGGCCAAGAGATCGCCGGGGCTGACGTCGTGGGAGAGCTTCACGCCCCGGGCCAGCACGTCCCCAGACTCGCAGTGCCGGCCAACCACGTCGACTTCCACGGGCCCGGTGTCGCGGGGCTGTCCGGCCGCGGCGACCGTATACCGGGCGCCGTAGAGCATGGGACGGATATTGTCGGACATGCCGCCGTCCACGGCGACGAGCGTCGTACCCTCCTCGGTCTCCTTGACCGCGCCCACCCGGTACAACGTCACCATGGCGCTCCCCACCACCGAACGCCCCGGCTCCACCAGCGTGTGCGGCAGACGGAGCCCCCGGCTCCTCGCGCCCTCCCGCACCCGAGCCAGCAGCGCCGGCGCCAGCCGGTCGAGCTCGAGGGGGCGCTCGTCCGTGTACGCCACGCCGAACCCGCCTCCCACGTCGATCACGTCGGCCTCGAACCCCGAGTCCCGCTTCAACCGCTCGAGGAGATCCAGCACCACGTCCACCTCGGCCAAGTACGGCTCGGCCTCCAGGACCTGCGACCCGATGTGGGCGTGGACGCCGACGGGTCGCACGTTCGCCAGCGCCACGGCCCGTCGCACGACGCCCGGTACCGCCCGAAGCGGCATCCCGAACTTCGTCCCGAGGCCGCCGGTCTGGATGGCCCGGTGCGCGCCGGCCCCGATCTCCGGGATCACCCGGAGCATGACGTCCTGGACCACGCCCGCGTCCCGAGCGATCGGGTCGAGCCGCTCCAGCTCGGCCGGGTTGTCCACGTTGATCAGCCATACCCCCGAAGCGACCGCCAGGCGGAGCTCGTCGTCGCCTTTGTTGTTCCCGTGGAACGCGATCCGTTCCCCGGGGATGCCGGCCGCCAGGCACGCCCCCAGCTCACCGCCCGTGGCCACCAACAGGTTCAGGCCCTCCTCCGCGACTAGTCGGAGCACGGCCCGCGAGGTGAACGCCTTCACGGCATAGAGCGGGTGCGGGAACAGCGTGGTGAAGGCCCGGCACCGGGCCCGGATGTGCTCCTCGTCGGCGACCAGGAGCGGCGTCCCGTACCCGGCCGCCAGATCCTCGGCGAGGACACCGGCGATCGACAGGCCGTCCGGCCCGAAGCGGGCGTTGGCCGGCCAGGGCCGCCCAGCGGCCTCAGCCATCGAACCGCTCCATGGCGTCGGGGGCGGACACCCCGAGCAGCCCGAGGACGTTCGCGATGGTCTGCTTCGTCCCGGCGCAGAGCCACAGCCGGGCCTGCGTCAACGCGTCGTCGTCGGTGACCACCCGGCACTCCGTGTAGAACCGGTGGAACTCGGCGGCGAGCTGCTGCGCGTAGTGCGAGAGCCGGTGCGGCGCGCGGAGCTCGGCCGCCCGCTGCACCTGCTCCGGCATCTCCGCGATCACCCCCAGCAGGTCCAGCTCGGCCTGGGTGGACAGCAGCGAGAGGTCGGCCTCCTCCACCGGCTTCAGTGCCACACCTCGCTCGGCGGCGTGGCGGAGGATGCTGGCGATGCGGGCGTGGCCGTACTGCACGTAGTAGACGGGGTTCTCCATGCTCTTGCGCTTCACGTCCTCGATGTCGAAGTTCATGGTCGAGTCGTTCGAGTGAAGGAGCAGCGTGTACCGCGCGGCGTCGGTCCCCACCTCGTCGATCAGCTCGTCGAGGGTGACGAACAAGCCGGCCCGCCTGCTCATCGTCACGGGTTCTCCGCCCCTCAGGAACGCCACGAATTGGTACAGCACGATCTCCACGGCGGTCGGGTCGAACCCCATGGCCTGGGCCGCGCCCCGCACCCGCACGACGTCGCCGTGGTGGTCGGCGCCCCACACGTAGATCAGGTGGTCGAAGCCTCGCCCGAACTTGTCGATGAGGTACGCGCAGTCCGCCGCGAAGTAGGTATGGGCACCGCTCGCCTTGATCAGTACGCGGTCCTTGTCGTCGCCGAACGCCGTGGACCGGAACCACATCGCGCCGCCGGCCTCGTACACGCGGCCGGCGGCGCGGAGCCGCTCGACCGCGGCGGCGATCTCGCCCGACTCCGCCAGCTCTCGCTCGGAGACGTACGTATCGAACCGGACCCCGAACCGGTCCAGGGTGGCCCGGATTCCGTCCAGCACCCGCCGAACGCCCTCCTCGCGGAGCCGGGTGAATCGCTCGTCGGACGGCAGGGCGGCCAGCGCGTCCCCGGACTCCGCGGCGATCTGGAGGGCGATCTCGACGACGTACTCGCCGTGGTAGCCGTCCTCCGGCACCTCCGCGTCGTGCCCGAGGACCTGGAGGTAGCGCGCCTCGACCGAGGCGCCGAACCGGTCCATCTGCCCACCGGCGTCGTTGAAGTAGTACTCGCGCTCCACCTTTCGGCCGGCCGCCTCGAGCACCCTGGCCACCGCGTCGCCCAGGGCCGCGTTTCGCGCGTGTCCGATGTGGAGCGGCCCCGTAGGATTGGCCGACACGAACTCCACCTGGACCGACCGGCCGTCCGGCTCGGTCCACCCGTACCTCGGACCGCTCGCAACGGCCTCCCGCAGGCCGTCGTACCGCCAGTCGTCGCGCACGAAGAGGTTGATGAATCCCGGGCCCGCGACCTCGGCCCGCTCGATCAGGTCGTCGGCCGGAAGATGCGGCAGGATCGCCTCCGCCACCTCTCGGGCCGGCCGGCCCACCCGTGGCGCCACCACCAGGGCGACGTTCGTCGAGAAGTCGCCGAACCCCTTCTGCTTGGGCTTCGTGATCTCGACCTCCGGCGGCTCGCCCGACAGGCCGAGCTCGCCCGAGGCGTCCCGCAGGGCCCGGTGAATCGTGGCGGCGAGCCGGTCCTCGATCATCGGCGACAGTCCGGTGCGGGCTAGGCCTGGGCCGGCCTGCCAGCAAGGACCCGGCGGACGATCTCCACCAGGTGCGCGGGGTCGAACGGCTTGGTGACGTACTCCTCCACGCCGAGAGCGTAGCCGCGCCGCCGGTCCTCGTCCTGGGCCCGGGCCGACAGGAGGATCACGGGCACGTCCCTCGAGGCTGGGTCCTCCTTCAGCTGCCGCAGGACGTCGAACCCGTCGACGCCCGGCATCATGATGTCGAGCACCACCACGTCGGGCACCGCCTCGCGCGCGCGCCGGAGGGCCTCGTCCCCCCGGCTGGCCGAGTCGACCTCATACCCCTCCAGCCGGAAGTTGATCTGGAGCAGCCGGAGGATCACCGGGTCGTCGTCGACGATCAGGATCCGGGGCCTGGCCTCGCTCCCCATGGGGGCAGGATAGCGAAGGGGTTCGCCGTGGCCAGCATCCTCTCCCGCCCGGGCGGAGGTCGTTGCTAGACTCAAGGCGAGCGACGAGCCCTCGTAGCTCAGAGGATAGAGCGCCGGCCTCCGGAGCCGGGTGCGCAGGTTCGAGTCCTGCCGAGGGCACCATCCAAGCATCGCGATCGGGACCGTCGCCCCTCTAGCGCACCAGGAGGACCGGGCACGTAGCGTGATGCACCACCTTGGTCGCCACACCGCCGAGCAAGAGGCTCTTCCACTCGGTCATGCCGCGCGAACCCATGATGATCAGATCCGAGTGGGATCCTGCCGCCACCTCGATGATCTGCTGATGCGTGTTCCCCGAG
>Ga0209853_1000184_pt1 | contig 16988 bp, 14 predicted proteins | sample GWRWS1_30_40_FD_187224 | JGI IMG/M metagenome (GOLD analysis project Ga0209853, IMG submission 187224) | Riverbed sediment microbial communities from areas with vegetation nearby in Columbia River, Washington, USA - GW-RW S1_30_40 (SPAdes)... | ecosystem: Environmental > Aquatic > Freshwater >...
CGTCGCGGGTGGCCGCGTATCATACGAGCTCAGTGATCCGCAACGCGATGAAGTTCTGCTCCAACTGCGGCGCGCCGGTCGCGCTCAAGGTTCCGGCCGGCGACAACCTGCCGCGGCACGTCTGCGACTCTTGCCTCACCATCCACTATCAGAACCCGCGGATGGTGATCGGCTGCATCCCGGAATGGGAGGGGCAGGTGCTGCTCTGCCGTCGCGCGATCGAGCCGCGTCACGGGCTGTGGACCCTGCCCGCGGGCTTCATGGAGAACGGCGAGACGGTGGCGCAGGCGGCGCAGCGGGAGACGCTCGAGGAAGCGCGGGCGCGGGTCGAGCTCGCCGACATGTTCGCAGTGCTGTCGGTCCCGCACGTGGACCAGGTGCACATCTTCTACCGCGCGCGCCTGCTCGATCTCGACTTCGGGCCCGGCACCGAGAGCCTCGACGTGAGGCTCTTCCCCGAAGCCGGGATCCCGTGGGAGGAGCTCGCGTTCCGGACGGTCTCCACCACGCTCCGCCACTACTACGCCGACCGGAAGGCCGGCGGCTTCTCCTTCCACGCCGGCGAGATCCTGCCGGTTAGGTGACCGCGCCGTACACCGGCAATACGGCGCCTTTTGTGTTTTCGCCTTCGGCGGAGTAGATTGGCGCGCCAATGCACCCGCAAGGGGCATCCGCGCCGGCCCATCGCTCCACTAGAAGTGCGGGGCCCGCCGGGGCGGAATCCACAAGACGAAGCTAGACCGGAGGAGACCCGCTCATGACCGCGCACAACTTCAAGAGATGGCTGGTTGCCCTGTTCCTGCTGCATGCCCCGCTCGCGCTGGCTGCCGATCCGCCCAAGCTCGACGGGGCGAACACAGCCTGGATGATCGCCGCCTCAGTGCTGGTCCTGTTCATGACGCTCCCCGGGCTCGCGCTGTTCTACGCCGGTCTCGTGCGCACGAAGAACGTGCTTTCCGTCCTCATGCAGTGCTTCGCGATCACCTGCGTCGTCACCCTGGCATGGGTGGTGGTCGCTTACAGCATCGCGTTCGGCGACGGCGGCGCCGCCAACGCGTGGTGGGGCGGGCTCTCCAAGTCCTTCCTCTCGGGCGTCGAGGTCAAGACGGTGAAGGGAACCATCCCGGAGACCGTGTTCGCGATGTTCCAGCTCACCTTCGCGATCATCACGCCGGCGCTGGTGATCGGCGCCTACGCCGAGCGCGTGAAGTTCTCCGGGATGCTGCTCTTCTCCCTGCTGTGGCTGCTGTTCGTCTATGCGCCGATCGCGCACTGGGTGTGGGGCGACGGCTGGCTCGCCAAGATGGGGCTCATGGACTTTGCCGGCGGCACCGTGGTGCACCTGAACGCGGGCATGGCGGCGCTCGTCGCCGCGCTCGTCCTCGGCTCCCGCAGGGGCTTTCCCGATACGCCCATGCCGCCGCACAACCTCACCATGACGGTCGCGGGCGCCAGCATGCTGTGGGTGGGCTGGTTCGGGTTCAATGCCGGAAGCGCGCTCGCCGCCGACGGCGCCGCCGGAATGGCCATGCTCGTGACCCACATCGGCGCCGCCACCGGCGCGTTCGCCTGGATGGTGTGCGAGTGGGTGCGCTACGGCAAGCCTTCGGTGCTCGGGATCGTGACCGGCATGGTCGCGGGGCTCGGCACGATCACGCCGGCCTCGGGATTCGTCGGGCCGCTCGGAGCGCTCGCGATCGGCGCCGCCGCGGGGGTGCTCTGTTTCCTCGCCACCAACCTCATGAAGCGCAGGCTCGGCCTGGACGACTCGCTCGACGTCTTTCCGGTGCACGGGGTGGGCGGCGCGCTCGGGACCACGCTGACCGGGGTATTCGCCGCGACCGCGCTCGGCGGCGTCGGCTATCCCGAGGGACAGACGATGGGCGGCCAGGTCCTGGTGCAGCTCGCCGGCATCGCCGCCACCGCGCTGTGGTCGGGGGTGATCACCTACGTACTGCTCAAGGCAAGCGACGCCGTCGTTGGAATGCGCGTCACGTCGGAGGAGGAGACCGAAGGACTCGACACGGTCCTGCACAACGAGAAGGGATACAACTTCTGACTCGCGCGCCCTTCGCTACAATGCAGGTCCGCGGCAACGCGGGCATTGACAGCACCGGAGCCCCTCGCTAGCTTCGCGCCCCATGCACCGAAGGGATTTCGTGCGCGCCTGTGGCCTCGCCGGGGCAGCAGCGTCGCTTCCGGAGCTGGTCGGGCAGGCCTGGGCGCAAGGCACCGCCAGGCCGCGCTTCTATGGGCGCGCGCGGCTCGTCGAGGCGGACGGCACGCCGATCAAGTCCAAGCGCCTCCCCGTCGGCCGGAACCTGATCTTCCATTACCCGTACGCCGGAACGCCCTGCTTTCTGCTCAATCTCGGCAAGCCGACCAAGACGAGCGCGCGCCTCGCGACCGTCGACCACCGCGTGTACGAATGGACCGGGGGCACCGGTGCAGGCGGAGGCATCGTCGCGTATTCCGCGATCTGCGCTCACCGGCTGACCTATCCCACCCGCGACATCAGCTTCATCGCCTACCGGGCCGAGCGGACGCCGGGCAACCGGCACGCCCAAGTCATCCATTGCTGCTCGGAGCACAGCCAGTACGACCCCGCCGAAGGCGGCCGCGTCGTCGCGGGCCCGGCGCCGCAGCCGCTGGCCGCGATCCTGCTGGATTACGACCGCTCGACGGACGAGCTTTACGCGGTGGGCACGATCGGCGGCGAGATGTTCGACGACTTCTTCGCGCGGTACGAGTTCCGCCTCGCCCTCGAGCACGGTGGGCGCGCCAAGGCCGCAGTCGAGGGCAGCTGCGTTGTCGACGCGCTCGAACGGTACTGCAAGCAGCAGGTCAAATGCTGACGAGTGATGAGTAATGAGTGGCGGGCCTCGCCGCCCGCTCTGCACCCGCCGCCCATTCGCCATTACCCTTGACCCCGTCGTGATCGCCTGGCTCGGCGTCGATACCCCTTTCCCGTCCCTCGCGTCGGCGCTGCAGGAGCCGAACGGCCTGCTCGCGGTCGGCGGCGACCTCTCGCCGCGCCGGCTGCTCGATGCGTACCGCCGCGGGATCTTCCCCTGGTACTCGGAGGGCGACCCGGTCCTGTGGTGGAGCCCGGACCCGCGAATGGTGCTGTTCCCGCGCGAGCTGCGCGTCACGCGCTCCCTCGCCAAGACGCTGCGGAACAAGTCCTACGAGGTCCGCTTCGACACCGCCTTCGACGAGGTGGTGCGCGGCTGCGCCACGCCGCGGCCGAATCAGCCCGGCACCTGGATCAGCGCGGAGATGCGGGCCGCGTACCGCCGGCTCCACGAGCTCGGCTATGCGCACTCGGTGGAGACCTGGGTCGATGGCGCGCTCGCCGGAGGGCTGTACGGCGTCGCGATGGGCCGCGCCTTTTTCGGCGAGTCGATGTTCGCCCGCGGCCGCGACGCGTCCAAGATCGCGTTCGTCCACCTCGTCCGGCGGCTCGCCGGCGAGGGCTACCTCCTGATCGACTGCCAGATGCACACCCCTCACCTCGCCTCGCTCGGCGCACGGGAGGTCCCGCGGTCGGAGTTCGCCCGCCGGCTCAAGGACTTGGTAGACTACCCGCGGCCGCCGGGTCGCTGGGCCCCGGGGGGCGAACGGAGCGCGAAGCTCGAAGCATGTCGCAACTGAACGACCTGCCGCATGCGGTCCTGCAGTTCTACGTGACCGCGCCCTACCCGTGCAGCTACCTGCCCGGGCGGATGGCGCGATCGCAGGTCGCGACGCCGTCGCACCTCATCGGCAACGACCTGTACGGCGAGCTGGTGCGGCTCGGCTTCCGCCGCAGCGGGATCTTCACCTACCGGCCGTACTGCGACGCGTGCCGCGCCTGCGTCCCGGTCCGCATTCCGGTGCGGGAGTTCGAGACCTCGCGCTACCAGCGCCGGGCGGCGAAGAAGCACGAGCACCTCCAGGCGACGGCGCTCGGCCTGCGCTTCCGCGTCGAGCACTACACGCTCTACCTGCGCTACCAGGCGGCGCGCCACGCCGGCGGCGGCATGGACCAGGACAGCCGCGACCAGTACTCGCACTTCCTGCTCCAGAGCCGGGTGAACACCCGGCTGGTCGAGTTCCGCGACGAATCGAAGCTCGTCATGGTGAGCATCGTCGACGTCCTCTCCGACGGACTGTCCTCGGTGTACACGTTCTTCGACCCGGAGCTGCCCGGGACGAGCCTCGGGACGTACAACATCCTCTGGCAGATCGAGCAGTGCCGCGCGCTCGGGCTGCCGCACCTCTACCTCGGCTACTGGATCCGCGACAGCCGGAAGATGGCCTACAAGGCCCGCTTCCGGCCGATCGAGGGCCTCGTCGACAACGCGTGGCGGCGACTCGCCGACGCCGAGATCGACGGCTGAGCCGGAGGCCGGGGCACCGGCCTGGAGGGTAGCGTGCCGTGCTGTATGAGCTCGCGCGCCCGTTCCTCTTCCACATCGACCCGGAGACTGCGCACGGGCTCGCGCTCCCGTCGTTCAAGCTGGTGCATCGCCTCGGCCTCGCGGGCCTGCCCGGCCCGGCGATCGCGGGCCGCCGGGTCCGCGCCATGGGGCTCGAGTTCCCGAACCCGGTCGGGCTGGCCGCCGGGCTCGACAAGGACGGCGAGTTCATCGACGCGCTCGCGGCGTTCGGCTTCGGGTTCCTCGAGGTGGGCACGGTGACGCCGCGCCCGCAGCCCGGCAATCCGCGCCCCCGCATGTTCCGCGTCGTCGAGCGCGAAGCGATCATCAACCGCATGGGCTTCAACAGCGCCGGCGTCGCGCGCCTGGTCGAGAACGTCCGGCGCGCGCGTTACGACGGGATTCTCGGCGTCAACATCGGCAAGAACTTCGACACGCCGATCGAGCGCGCGGCCGAGGACTACGTCGCGTGCCTGGAGCAGGTCTACCCGCTGGCGAGCTACGTGACGGTCAACGTCTCCTCGCCGAACACCAAGGGCCTCCGGCAGCTGCAGCAGGCGGACGAGCTCGGCGCTCTGCTTGCCGCACTCACGAAGGCGCGCGACCGCCTCGCCCGCAGCCACCAGCGGCGAGTGCCGCTTGCAGTCAAGATCGCCCCCGATCTCGACGACGAGGAGATCGCCGCGATCGCCCGCACGCTCGTCGAACACGGGATCGACGCCGCAATCGCCACGAACACGACGGTGTCTCGCAAGGGGATCGAAGGTCTGGCGCACGCCGACGAAGCGGGTGGCCTTTCGGGGGCACCGCTCCGCCCGCTGGCGACCGCGGCGATCCGCAGGCTCGCCGCGGCGCTCAAGGGGCGGATTCCGATCATCGGCGTCGGCGGGATCATGAGTGCCGAGGACGCCGGCGAGAAGCTGGACGCGGGGGCGAGCCTGGTGCAGGTCTACACCGGCCTTGTCTACCGCGGGCCGGCGCTCGTGCGGCACCTCGTGGACGGGCTGGCCGCGCCCGCTGCCCGCGGGTGACCGAGCGATGAACGGGGAGATCCTCGCGCGGCTCGAAGCCGCGATCGACGGCGTCCTGCCGCAGACCCAGTGCACGAAGTGCGGTTACCCGGCGTGCCGGCCGTACGCGCATGCAGTTGCGACCGGCGAGGCGGACATCAATCGCTGCCCGCCTGGTGGCGACGCCGGGATCCGCCGGCTCGCCAAGCTGACCGGCCGCGCCTACAAACCGCTCGATCCGGCCTGCGGGCTCGAGCAGCCCCGCCAGGTCGCGCTCATCGAAGAAGCGCTTTGCATCGGCTGCACCCTCTGCATCGACGCCTGTCCGGTGGACGCCATCGTCGGCGCGCCGAAGCAGATGCACACCGTGCTCACCGGGCTGTGCACCGGGTGCGAGCTGTGCCTTCCGCCCTGCCCCGTCGACTGCATCGCGATGGTGGCGGCGACGGGCGCCGACGCGGCCTGGGATGAGGGCCGGGCGGATGCCGCACGCAACCGCTACGAACGCCGTCAGACGCGACTCGGGCGCAGACAGGCCGCACGCGATGCGCGTCGGGCGACGCGTGCACGGCCGTCGGGTGCGGACGGGAACCTCGCGTCTCCGCAGGCGAAACGGGCAGCGGTCAGGGCCGCGCTGGCACGCGCGCGGGCGAAGCGCACGGCGCACGGCGGGAAGCGATGAACCCGCAGAAGCGCGGCGAGATCTTCGCCCGGCTCGCGCGGACGAACCCGAAGCCGACGACCGAGCTCGCGTACCGCACGCCGTTCGAGCTGCTGGTCTCGGTCATCCTTTCGGCGCAGGCCACCGATAAGAGCGTGAACCTCGCGACCGCGGAGCTCTTCAAGGTCGCCGACACCCCGCAGAAGATGCTCGCGCTCGGCCTCGAGGGCCTCATCCCCTACATCCGGACGATCGGGCTCTACCGGAACAAGGCGAAGTACATCCTGGAGGCGAGTCGTCTACTCGTCGAGCGGCACGGCGGCGAGGTCCCGGCCACGCGGGAGGCGCTCGAGCAGCTGCCGGGCGTGGGCCGGAAGACCGCCAACGTGGTCCTCAACACCGCGTTCGGGCACGACACGATCGCCGTCGACACGCACATTTTCCGCGTCGCCAACCGCACCGGCCTCGCGCCGGGCGAGACGCCGCTCGAGGTCGAGGAGCGATTGCTGAAGTTCGTGCCCGAGGCCTACCGCAGGGACGCGCATCACTGGCTCATCCTGCACGGCCGCTACGTGTGCAAGGCGCGCAAGCCCGACTGCCCGCAGTGCCTGATCAGGGACCTGTGCGAGTACCGCCAGAAGACCCGGGTTCCCTGATGTTCAATCCCGCCCGCGACCAGGCCCGGCAGTTCTTCTTCGACGCCTGGCGCAAGTACCGGGAAGGCGAGCCGATCGAGGGCCTGGAGACGGTCGCGATCGAGGTCGTGCTCCTCCACCCCGAGTATCACCACGTCCTCGACGATCCGGAGCGCTTTCTCGACCGCGACTACCTGCCCGAGAGGGGGCAGACGAACCCGTTCCTGCACCTGAGCCTGCACGTCGCGATCGAGGAGCAGCTCTCGATCGACCAGCCGCCCGGCATCCGAGCCGAGTTCGAGCGGCTGCTCGCGCGGCGCGGCGATCGTCACGACGCGCTGCACGTCGTGCTCGAGTGCCTGGGAGAGGTGGTGTGGCGGGCGCAGGCCGCGCGCACCATCCCCGACGGGGAAGCGTACCTGGAGTGCCTGCGGCGGCAGTGAGCCGCGCTTCCGTTCAGCGCTCGTCCCGAGCGAGGCGGTGGAGCGGGATGACGTGCAGCGTGCTGTGCTGCGCGGCGTAGTACGCCGCGACATTCGCGCACGCCCGCGGCCACCGCCTCCGCGAGCCGCCGTCGCGTCGCCGGCTCGCTCATGCGCAGCTCCTCGGCACGGTTGACGATCACGCCCGCCTCGAGCAGCACCGCAGGCTGCGTCGCCGTGTGCAGCACGACCAGGTTGTCGAAGTAGTGGACCCCGTTCAGCCGATCGGCGAACGGCTTCGATTCGCCCGGGATGGGCTCGGCGTGATAGACCGATGGGGCGAAGCCTGCGGAGCGCAGGCGCGCGCCGATCGCCGATGCACAGGCAAGACTCCCGGTGAGTTCCGGATTGCGGCGTGAAACGAAGAGCGAGAACCCCGCGAAGCGGTCGCTGAAGCGCCGCGTCTTACCCTCGTGCTCCCACTCCTCCAAGTAGTGCGGCTGCACCGAGTCGTGGTGCACCGAGAGGAAGAGGCTCGCGCCGCGCGCCGCCGTCGTGCGGCGGGAGAGCACCTCCGCGTCGCCCGCGGCGCCGATCAGCCGAACGCGGTCGCCCTGCGCCTCCAGGGCGTCGCGAAGGTCGAGCGCGAGCGCGCGATTGAATTCGAACTCCGGCCGGCCGCGGGCGCTAAGCGCGCCCGGCTCGGCCAGGAAATGCCCGACGTCCACGGCCACCAGCGGCTCGCGTGCCGCTGCCGGCGCGATGACGAGCGCGACGAGCCACAACAGGATGCGCATGGGCGCGCGAATTGTGGCGGGATGTCGCTCCCACAGCAACGGGAGAGCGAGGCAGCGCGGTTATAATTGCGCGAGTCCTCCCCGGAACCTTCCATGCGCTTCAAAGGCTCGCCCACCTACGTCGCGACCGACGATCTCAAGCTCGCGGTGAACGCCGCGATCACCCTCCAGCGCCCGCTCCTCGTCAAGGGCGAGCCCGGCACCGGCAAGACGCGGCTCGCGATCGAGGTCGCCGAATCGCTCGGGCTCCCGCTGCTCGAGTGGCACATCAAGTCGACGACCAAGGCGCTGCAGGGGCTGTACGAGTACGACGCCGTGAGCCGGCTCCGCGACTCCCAGCTCGGCGACCCGCGGGTGCACGACATCGCGAACTACATCGTGAAGGGGATGCTCTGGCAGGCGTTCACCGCCGAGCGGCCGGTGGTGCTGCTCATCGACGAGGTCGACAAGGCCGACATCGAGTTCCCGAACGACCTGCTGCGCGAGCTCGACCGGATGGAGTTCTACGTCTACGAGACGCGCGAGCTCGTCAAGGCGAGGCACCGTCCGATCGTGTTCATCACGTCGAACAACGAGAAGGAGCTCCCCGACGCGTTCCTGCGCCGGTGCTTCTTCCACTACATCCGGTTCCCGGACAAGGAGACCATGGAGGCCATCGTCGCGGTGCACTTCCCCGGCCTCAAGAAGAGCCTGCTGCGCGAGGCGCTCGAGGTGTTCTTCGAGCTGCGCGAGGTGCCGGGGCTGAAGAAGAAGCCGTCGACCTCCGAGCTGCTCGACTGGCTGAAGCTCCTGCTCGCCGAGGACATCTCGCCCGAGGCGCTCCGGTCCAAGGACCGCAAGACCATCATCCCGCCGCTCCACGGGGCGCTGCTCAAAAACGAGCAGGACGTGCACCTGTTCGAGCGGCTGGTGTTCATGGCGCGACAGAATCGATGATTGCGGGAACGTGCTGACTGGCTTCTTCCTCAAGCTGAAGGCCGCGAAGATCCCCGTCTCGATCAAGGAGTGGCTCACCTTGATGGAGGGGATGCACAAGGGCGTGATCGAGCCGTCGATCGACGAGTTCTACTACCTTGCCCGCACCTCGCTCGTGAAGGACGAGTCGAACTACGACAAGTTCGACCGCGCCTTCGGCGAGTACTTCAAGGGCGTGGAGACGCTCCTCGGCGCCGAGGCGGACATCCCGCTCGAGTGGCTGCTCAAGCAGGCCGAGCTGAACCTGTCGCCGGAGGAGAAGGCGCTGATCGAGTCGCTCGGCGGCTGGGACAAGCTGATGGAGGAGCTCCGCAAACGCCTCGCCGAGCAGAAGGGCCGCCATCAGGGCGGAAGCAAGATGATCGGCACCGCCGGCACTTCGCCCTTCGGCGCCTACGGCTACAACCCGGAAGGCATTCGCATCGGCCAGGACCGCTCCCGCAACCGCAGCGCGGTCAAGGTCTGGGATCAGCGCGAGTACGCGAACTACGATTCGGACGTGGAGCTCGGCACCCGCAACATCAAGGTCGCGCTCCGCAGGCTGCGCAAGTTCGCGCGCGAGGGCGCGCCGGAAGAGCTTGACCTCGATACGACCATCGACAAGACCGCGCGCAACGCCGGGTGGCTCGACCTGCACATGCGCCCGGAGCGGCACAACGCGGTGAAGGTGCTGCTGTTCCTCGACGTGGGCGGCTCGATGGATGACCACGTGAGGCTCGCCCAGGAGCTCTTCAGCGCGGCGAAGACCGAGTTCAAGCACCTGGAGTACTTCTACTTCCACAACTGCCTCTACGACTTCGTGTGGAAGGAGAACCGTCGCCGCCACTCCGAGCGCACCCGTACCCTCGACGTGATGCACAAGTACGGGCACGACTACAAGCTGATCTTCGTGGGCGACGCGACGATGAGCCCCTACGAGATCCTGCAGCCGGGCGGCTCGATCGAGTACCACAACGAGGAAGCGGGCGCGGTGTGGCTGCGACGGATGCTGGACGTTTACCCGAGAGCAGTGTGGCTCAACCCGGAGCCCGAGCAGCTCTGGCCCTACCGCCAATCGATCGCGGTCCTCCGCGAGATCTTCGGCGGGCGGATGTACCCGACGACGATCGACGGCCTCGAACGGGCGATGAGGTATCTGTCGAAGTGACCGGCGACGCGGCGGCAGCGCCGCCGTGAGACGCGGCTACCGCCGCAGCCGCCGCACGTTCCCCGCCCGCAGCCACCGCCGCTCGAACTCGCCCGAGGTCCCCGCCTCGGCAAGGAGGTAACCGGAGTACTCCTCGCAGCCCATCGAGCGCAGCAGCTCAAGCTCGGCGTGGGTCTCCACCCCCTCGGCGATGGTGTTGATGCGGAGGCTCCGCGCCATGTCGATCATCGCCTTCACGACGATCCGATCGTCGGGGTTGCCGGTCATGCCGCGCACGAACGACCGGTCGATCTTGATGCCGTCGATCGCGAAGCGGCGCAGCTGGCTCATCGATGAATAGCCGGTGCCGAAATCGTCGATCACGACGCGCACCCCGAGGTTCCGCAGTCCGCCGAGCACCGCGCGCGCCTCGTCCGGGCTCCGGGCGAGCGCGCTTTCCGTGAGCTCCAGCTCGAGCATCTTCGGGTCGAGGCCGCTCGCGTCGAGCGCGCCGCGCACCCGCCCGAGCAGCGCGCGGTTGAACTGCTTCGGCGAGATGTTGACCGAGATCGCGAACGCCGGGCCGTGGAGCGCGTGCCACGCCTGCGCCTGGTCGGCGGCGGTCTGCAGCACCCACTCGCCGATCGAGTGGATCAGGCCGGTCTCCTCGACGAGCGGGAGGAAGCGTCCGGCGGTGAGCATGCCGTGCTCGGGGTGCTGCCACCGCAGCAGCGCCTCGGCGCCCGTCAGCGTCTCGGCCGCCACGTCCGCGCGCGGCTGGTAGTACACCCGCAGCTCCCCGCGCTCCACCGCCCCCCGCAGCGCCGCCTCGAGCCGCAGCCGCTCGGTCGCGCGGATGTTCATCTCCGCCGAGAAGAACTGGTAGTTCTTCCGCCCGCTCGACTTCGCCACGTACATCGCGGTGTCGGCGTGGCGCATGAGCGTCGTCGCCTCCGTCCCGTCGGCGGGATAGATCGCGATGCCGACGCTCGCCGACGTGTTGAGCGTGTGCCCCTCGAGGTCATAGGGCTGCGACAGCGCGTCGATCAGCTTGCGGGCGACCTGCCCCGCGTCCTCGGCCGCCTTCATGCCCTCGAGCACGACCACGAACTCGTCGCCCCCCAGGCGCGACAGCGTGTCGCCCTTCCGGAGCACCCCGCCGATGCGCTTCGCCACCTCGCGCAGGAGCAGGTCGCCGATCTCGTGCCCGAGCGTGTCGTTGATCCGCTTGAAGTGGTCGAGGTCGATGAACATCACCGCGAGCAGCCCGCCCTCGCGCTGCGCGCTCGCGATGCCGCGGGCGAGGCGGTCGGAGAGCAGCAGCCGGTTCGGCAGCCCGGTGAGCGGATCGCGCGTGGCGAGCTCGGCGATGCGCGCCTCCGACTGTTTCCGCTCGGTGATGTCGAGAGCGGTCCCGCGGTAGCCGACGAACCGCGCCTCGCCGTCGACGATGGGCACCCCGCTCACGAGCTGCCACACCTGGCTCCCCGCACGGGTGAGGATGCGCTGCTCGACGTTGCGGAACGCCACGCGGGTCTGCATGGTCTCCGCGTACCAGTCGCGCAGGCGCTCCTGCTCGCCGGCCGGCATCAGCTCGTACGGCCGGCGGCCGTAGAGCTCCTCCGGGGTGTAGCCGAGCACCTGCTCGGCCCGGCGCGAAAGGTAGGTGTAGCGGCCGTCGACATCGAGCTCCCAGACGTACTCGCCGGCGGCCTCGGCGAAGTCGCGGAAGCGCCGCTCGGACTCGCGGAGCTGCCGCTCGGCCATCTTCCGGTCGGTGATATCCATCAGCGAGCTGACGACGCAGGGCTCGCCGCCGAGCTCGAGCACCTCGGCCGAGGCGAGGACGTCGGCGAGCTCGCCCGAGCGCTTGCGGAACCGGCATTCCATGTTGCGCACCGCCGTGCCGTTGCCGAGCATCTGCACGAACTCGTCGCGGTCGGTCGCATTCACCCAGATGTTCACCTCGAGCGAGGTCTTCCCGATCGCGTCCTCGCGCGACCACCCGGTCCACTTCGCCCAGGTGTCGTTCACCTCCAGGTACCGGCCGTCCTTCAGCCGGCTGATCACGACCGGCACCGGGCTCGACTGGAAGATCTTGACAAACCGCGCCTCCGAGTCGCGCAGCCGCGCCTCGGCGCGCTTGCGCTCGGTGACGTCGATTCCGGTCGAGAGCACGACCGGCTCGCCGTCGAGCTCGATGAGATCGCCCGAGAGCAGCACGTCGGCGACCTCGCCCGACCGCTTCCGCCAGCGGCACTCGTAGTTGCGCACCGCGGCCTGGGCGAGCAGGAGCTCGCGCAGCCGGCGCCGGGCGTCGAGGTCGACCCACAGCCCCAGGTCGACGAAGTTCTTGCCGAGAATCTCCTCGCGAGCGTAGCCGAAGGTCCGCGTCCAGGCGTCATTCACGTCGATCACCGTGCCGTCCTCGATGCCCGAGATCGCGATCGGCAGCGGGCTGCCGCGGAACATCCGTTCGAGGCGTTCGCGCGAAGCGCGCAGCTCGACGAGCGCGCGGTTGCGCTCCGTGACGTCGGTGAGCGTCGAGATCACGCAGCGGGTGCCGGCGAGCTCGACCAGCTCCCCCGAGTAGAGCACCTGGCGCAGCTCACCGCCCCGCGCCTGCACCTCGAGCTCGAAGTTCCGCACCGCGCCGCGCGCGGCGAGCAACGCGGTGATTCGCGGTCGGTCTGCCCGGTGCACGAGCACATCGACGCGGTCCAGCGTCTGCCCGACGACCTCCTCGCGCGCGCGGCCGAAGGTGCCGAGCCACGCCGCGTTCACCTCCAGGATCCGGTGGTCGTCGAAGCGGGTGAGCAGCATCGGATTGGGGCTCGCGCTGAAGATGCGCGCGAACAGCTCCCGGGATTCGCGCAGCTCGCGCTCGGCCTCCTTCTGCGCACTGATGTCGCGGCCGATGCCGCGGTAGCCCCGGAACCGGCCCGTCTCGTCGACGACCGGCTCGCCGCTCGCCAGCACGTAGCGTAGCCTGCCGTCGGCACCGCGCCCTAGCATGAGGAAGTCGCGGAACGGCTCGTGCGCCTCGAGCCGGCCGATGTGCTCCACCCACTCCGGCGAGTCACGGTTCTCGTATGGCAGCTCCCAGCGCCGCTTTCCGAGGGCGTTGGCCGGATCGAACGGGGTCGCCGAGTGGGCGCCGGGCGAAAATCGGGTGAAGCGAAGCTCCGCGTCCTGCTCCCAGTACCAGTCGACCGACAGGTTGGTGAGGCTGCGGAAGCGCGCCTCGCTGCGGCGCAACCGCTCGGCGGCGTCGCGGCGCTCCGTGCTCAGCGCACAGAGGAGCAGCGTGGTCAGCGTGACCGAGCCGAGCAGGCCGTGCATCGCCACGAGCCCGCCGGCGACCTCGCGCCCGGAGACGAACGGGCCGGCGTCGAGCCACTCGCCCGCGACGCACAGCGCCGTCAGCGCGACGTTGAAGGTGGCGATCTCCCGCATCGGGAAGCGCACTGCCGGCCACACGGCGAGCGGGAACAGGAGCAGCGCGGCGAGGAACCCGACGCTCTCGACCCCGAGGTTGCTCGCCAGCACCAGCGCGCCCGCGAACAGCACCGCTGCGATCAGCACCGCATGCGCCACCGCATGGGCGACGCGAACGTCCGGACGGGGGGCGCGCCACCAGGTGAACAGGAGCGGCGCGAACAGCAGGACGCCCTGGGCATCGCCGGCCCACCACGCGAGGCCGACGCGGAGGATCCGTTCCGACTCGACGAGGCCCGCCTGCGCGAGGGCTGCCGTACCGATCGCCGCGGCGATCACGGGCGTGCCCAAGGCCGCGGGGAAGACGAGATGCAGCACGTCCCGGACGCGGGCGAGCGCCGGGTCGAAGTCCCGCGTGCGGGTGAGGAGCCACGCGCCGGCGACCGCTGCCAGGGTGCTGCCGAGCGCCATGGCCGCGGCGGGCGCGGGCGGCACGCCCTCGGTCAGGGCGACGAGCAGCGCCCCGACCGTCACGGCGGGGAAGAAGCGCAGCCCCATCAGCACGAGCGCGGCAAGCGCGACGCCGGACGCCGGCGAGACCAGCGGCACGCTCGGGTGAACGAAGGCGAACGCGAGCCCGAGCTTCGCCGCACCGAAGTAGACGGCGGCCAGGCCGATGTGCTTGGCGAGGTCGATGAGGACGGGCTTCATCGGGGGATCGGGGAACGGAGGCGATGGGTTTTCCCCATCCCCCAGGCTCGCGTCACGCTCCTTCATGGAGATGCGGCGGCGCGACCTTGAGGACCTCCTCGAAGGTCGTGACCCCGGTCGCGACCTTCACCGCGCCGCTGATGCGCAAGGATTTCATCCCCTCCTTGTAGGCCTGCTCACGGATCTTCCCGAGCTCGGGCTGCGCGATGATCAGGCGCTTGATCCCGGGCGAGAGCAGCATCACCTCGTAGATGCCGGCCCGCCCGCGGTACCCGGTCATGCGGCATTCGAGGCAGCCGACCGGCTTGTACACGTGGTGCGGCCGTCGCGACTTCCATGGCGTGACGAGCTCCTCCCAGGAGACATCGTCCGATCGCCCGTCGCCGAACGGCACCTTGTGCTTGCAGTGCGAGCACAGCGTCCGCACGAGGCGCTGCGCCATGACCCCGAGCACGGTCGCGTTGAGGAGGTACGCCGGGACGCCGAGATCGAGCAGCCGCGTGACCGCGCTCGCCGAGTCGTTCGTGTGCAGCGTGGAGAGCACGAGATGGCCGGTGAGCGACGCCTGGATCGCCATCTCCGCGGTCTGCAGGTCGCGGATCTCGCCGACCATGATGATGTCGGGGTCCTGGCGCATGAGCGCCCGCACCCCTTCGGCGAAGGTCAGGTCGATCGCCGTCTGCACCTGCATCTGGTTGAACGCGGGCTCGATCATCTCGATCGGGTCCTCGATCGTGCACACGTTCACCTCGGGCGTGGCGAGGGTCTTGAGCGTCGAGTAGAGCGTCGTGGTCTTGCCCGAGCCGGTCGGGCCGGTGACCAGGATGATGCCGTGCGGCCGGCTCGTCATCTCCGTCCAGCGACCCTTGTCCTCGTCGGAGAAGCCGAGCTCGGTGAGGTCCTTGACCAGCACCTCGGGATCGAAGATCCGCATCACCAGCTTCTCGCCGAACGCCGTCGGCAGCGTCGAGAGCCGGAGCTCCACCTCCTGTCCGTCGGCCGTCCGCGTCTTGATCCGCCCGTCCTGCGGGCGCCGCTTCTCGACCACGTCCATCCGGCCGAGGATCTTGATCCGGCTCGTCATCGCCGCGATCACCGGGGCCGGCAGCTGGTAGACGTTGTGGAGCACCCCGTCGATGCGGAACCGCACCAGGCCGATCTCGCGCCGCGGCTCGATGTGGATATCGCTCGCGCGCTGGTCAAAGGCATATTGCCAGAGCCAGTCGACGATGCTGACGATGTGCTGGTCGTTCGCGTCGAACTGGCGGTTCGTCTTGCCGAGCTCGACGAGCTGCTCGAAGTTCGAGAGGCTCGACCGCACTTCGGCGGCCCCGGTCGCCTTCTTGACCGAGCGCGCGAGGTTGTAGAACTCGACGATGTAGCGCTGGATGTCGAGCGGGTTCGCGAACACCCGCTCGATCTCGACGCGGTGAATCCGCTGGAGCTCGGGCTCCCACTCGCGGATGTGGGGCTCGGCGGTCGCGATCACCGCCCGCTTCGGGCCGGCTTCGACCGACAGGATCTTGAACCGCTCGGCGTAGGCACTCGACATGATCTCGGTGACCGACGCGAAGTTGATCTTGAGCGGGTCGATGTGGAAGTACGCGAGCCCGACCTTCGGCGCGTACCACTCGGTGAGCGCCTCGAGCGTGAGGAGCTTGTGCGGCGGCTGCGCGGAGCGCCACTTCTGCTCCGCGACCGCCACGAGGGGGTGCTGGGCGCCGGCCCGGTACGCGCGCCGGTCGACGACGAGGCGGTCAGCCTCCTCGCGCGGCACGAGACCGTCGCCAATCAGCTCCTTGACGACCTCGGCCAGCGTGAGGCGGCGTTCTTCGTTGACGACGGCGGCGACTGGCACCTGGGCGCACCCTGGGCAAACGTTTCAATAGTGCCACGAAACCCTTGCGGCTCAATGGCTTTAGGCTCGCGGCGTGACGCTTTTGACTTCGGCCGGGAAGTCGGCCATCCTGCCGCCTCCGCTCAACGACCCCCACCAGGAGAATCCCCATGGCGATCAAGGTCGGCGACCGCCTCCCCGAGGGCCGGCTCACCGAATGCGTCGAGTTCGACGCCCAAGGCTGCCCCGTCAACCCCAAGGACCTCAACGTCCAGGACCTCGTCAAGGGCAAGAAGATCGTGATCTTCGGCCTGCCGGGCGCGTTCACCCCGACCTGCTCGGCGAAGCACGTGCCGAGCTACGTCGCGAACTTCGACGCGCTGAAGAAGAAGGGCGTCGACGAGATCTGGTGCATCTCCGTGAACGACGCGTTCGTGATGGCGGCCTGGATGCGCGACCAGAAGGCGGCCGGCAAGGTCCGGATGATGGCCGACGGCAGCGCCGAGTACACGAAGAAGCTCGGTCTCGAGCTCGACCTGACCGCCCGCAACATGGGGGTGCGCTCGACGCGCTACTCGATGCTCGTCGAGGACGGCGTCGTCAAGAAGGTGAACGTAGAGGCGCCGGGCAAGTACGAGGTGTCGGGCGCGGAGGCGATGCTGACGCAGCTCTAAGAGTTACAGGCTCGTTTGCTCCAGCCTCTCCGGCGTCAGCTCGGCGTCCAGATCCGGGAGCCCCCGCCGGCGAGCTCGAGCATGAGCTCGTTCAGCCGCTTCACGAAGCCCGCGGGGTCGTCGAGCTGACCCCCCTCGGCGAGGAGCGCCTGGTCGAAGAGGAGCTCCGCCCATTCGCCGAACCGCTTCTCCTCGTATTTCAGGCGCTGGACCATCGGATGGTCGGGGTTCACCTCCAGGATCGGCTTGAAGCGCGGCACCTCCTGCCCCACCGAGCGCAG
>Ga0209853_1000185_pt1 | contig 16976 bp, 18 predicted proteins | sample GWRWS1_30_40_FD_187224 | JGI IMG/M metagenome (GOLD analysis project Ga0209853, IMG submission 187224) | Riverbed sediment microbial communities from areas with vegetation nearby in Columbia River, Washington, USA - GW-RW S1_30_40 (SPAdes)... | ecosystem: Environmental > Aquatic > Freshwater >...
CCCTCGTCTATCAGCCCATCTTCGACCTCGGCCGGCGCACCGTGGTCGGCCACGAGGCCCTGGCTCGGTTCGCCCTGCCCCCGGACCGCCCCCCCGATGACTGGTTCGCCGAGGCCGGGGAGATCGCGCTGAAGCTGGACCTCGAGCTCGTGGCGATCCGCCTGGCCCTCCCCGACCTCGTGCGCATCCCCGACGATGCCTACCTCTCGCTGAACGTGTCGCACCGGACCGCGATGTCGGCCGAATTGATCGAGGCCATCGACGCCACGCCGGTGGACCGGCTCGTCGTGGAGATCACCGAGCACGAGCAGGTGGAGGACTACGACGCCTTGATCCCGGCCCTGGACCGCCTGCGGAGCCGGGGGGGGCGGATCGCCATCGACGACGCGGGGGCCGGCTTCGCCAGCCTGCAGCACACGCTCCGCCTGTCGCCCGACATCATCAAGCTCGACATCAGCCTCACGCACCGGATCGACCAGCAGCGAGGCCAGCGGGCTCTGGCGGCGGCCCTCATCTCGTTCGCCGAGGCCATGGGGATGGAGATCGTGGCCGAGGGCATCGAGACCGAGGCCGAGTTGGACACCCTCCTCCGGCTCGGCGTGCGGTACGGCCAGGGGTTCTTCCTGGCCCGCCCGGCCCCCATCCCGTACCGAGCGGGGCGCGCTCGGGGGACGCCCTCAAGCGAGTCCCGCCCTCCGCCGATTTAGCTTCCGAGCAACCATGGATCGCATCAGGGTCCTGATCGCGGAGGACGAGGCGGCCGTCAGGGAGGCCTTGGCCGAACTCGTGTCCTCCGACCCCGACATGGACGTCGTGGGGACGGCCTGCGACGCGGACCAAGCCATCGAGATGGCCAGGTCGGAGCGACCAGACGTCGCGCTGGTCGACGTGAAGATGCCGGGCGGCGGGGGGGCGCGGGCCGCGCGGGGGATCCGCAGGGAGTCATCCCAAACCCATGTGGTGGCCCTGTCCGCGTACAACGATCGCCGCACGGTCCTGGAGATGCTCCGGGCGGGGGTGGTCGGCTACATCGTGAAGGGCACGTCGGCCGACGAGATCCTGTACACGATCCGTCGCTCCATCGTGGGCCAGGGAAGCCTCTCCGTGGAGGTCACGGCCGACGTGATCCGCGAGCTCGCCTCGCTGCTCGAGCGGTCGGAGACCCTCACGCATGAGTTCCAGGAGTTGGACCGGACGAAGAGCGAGCTGATCCAGATCCTCTCGCACGAGCTGTTCACGCCCATCACCACGATCCAGGGGTTCGCCCTCACCGTCGCCGAGTACGGCGCCGACCTCAAGCCCGAAGAGTTCCAGGATCTCGCCGACGGGGTCAACAGGGCCAGCGCGCGGATCAAGCGGACCGTCGGGAACCTGGGAGCCGCCGCCCGCCTGGACCGAGTGGGGGTGGAGGTACCAACCCAGCCGGTGCCCGTGGGTGAGTTGCTGGAACGAGCGGCCTCCGAGTTCCCTCAGTACGAGGACCGGATCCGGCTCCCACACGGCGGGGACACGGCCTGGCACCTGTGGGCGAACCTCGACCTCGCGGTCCGGGCGGTGGTCGTGGTCCTGGAGAACGCGCTAGCCCTTTCCCCGGACACCGAGCCGGTCGATGTGGAGGTCGAGGCGAAGGAGTCCGAGGTCGAGATCGCCGTCTCCGACCGGGGGGCTGGGGTCCCGCCCGAAGAACGCGAGGTCATCTTCCAGGCGTTCACCCAGGGGGACGGCAGCACGACGCGGAGTCACGAGGGCCTGGGCCTCGGGCTGTACCTGGTCCGACTGATCATGGGGGCCCACGGCGGCCGGGTCGGCGTCATCTCGAGGAACGGCGGGGGCAGCACGTTCGTCCTGGCCTTCCCGGCCTCTCCCTAGCGGACCCGTTCGCCGCGCCGGGAGTGGCGTCCTAGCTCGTGCGGCGGTCCACCGCCCAGGACGAGCCGGGCGTGCCCTTCGTGAAGGTCTTCATCTCGGTGGCGACGGCCACGGCCTGCGCGTAGTGGCTGAACTTCCGGTGCGCCGTGGTGGCGATGCCGACCGAGATGGACAGGAACGGGAACCGCTGGGTCTCCCCCCGGCGGTTGACCACCTCGATGTAGCCGCGGGCGCGGTCTTCGGCGTCATAGAGATCCGGTGCGTCGACCTCGAACCGCTCCACGATCCGCTCGGCGATCGAGGCGGCGTGGTCCGCGTGGCACAGCACCACGAAGTCATCGCCCCCGACGTGGCCGACGAAGATGTCGATCCCCCCGACGGCCAGGGCCACGTCCTGGATCAGCCGAGCGCTGTGCTGGATCGCTTCGTCGCCGCGAGTGAAGCCGTAGTGGTCGTTGTAGGCCTTGAAGTGGTCGAGGTCCGCGTACAGGATGGCGAACAGGTCTTCGGACGCCACCCGCTTCTCGGTCTCCTCCTCGATGCGAACGTTGCCGGGCAGCCCGGTAAGCGGCGACTGGGCGCGCATCTCCTTGGCCCGACGAAGGACGCCCCGGATCCGGGCCAACAGCTCGGGGGTGTCGAAGGGCTTGACGATGTAGTCGTCGGCTCCCACCGAGAAGCCCTCCAGCTTGTCCGCGGAGAGCCCTCGCGCCGTGAGCAGGATCACGCTCACGCTGGCGGTCCGGCTGTCCTGCCGGAGGTGGCGGGTGAGCTCGAAGCCGTCCATGTTCGGCATCATCACGTCCGCCAGGACCAGGTCCGGGCAGGCCTCCTCCACGACCTCCAGGGCCCGCTCGCCGTCGGAGGCGGTCCGAACGGTGTATCCCGCCGCGCAGAGCTCGATCTCGAGGAGCCGGGCGATGAACGGATCGTCGTCGACCACCAGGATCTTCTCGCCCGACGGCGCATCGGGGGCGCCGCTGGGACGAACGGGGACGGCCGTCCGTGTCTCGGTCTCCACCCGATGCCCATCGGCACGAGAGCGAGCCGGGTAAAGCCCAGGGTCACCCGGAGGCCCGGCGGTCGATCTCGTAGGACGATTCGGTGGCCCGTTTGGCGTAGTTCTTGAGCTCCGTTGCGATCTGGACGACCTCCGCCCGGTGCGCGAACGATCGGGCGTTCGTGGTGGCGATCCCGATCGAGACGGAAAGCAGCGGGAAGCGCTGCCGGTTCCCCTGGCGGTCCTCCGCCTCGACGTAGCCCCGGGCCGCGTCCTCGGAGTCGTACAGGCTGGGCGCGAGGACGTCGAACCTCCGGATGACCTCCCTGGCAATCGGCGCGGCGAGCTCCGGAGCGGTGACCACCACGAAGTCGTCGCCACCGATGTGCCCCACGAACGTGGCCGGGCCGCCCACATCCTTCGCCGCGTCCCGGACCAGGCGCCCCGTCGCCCGGAGCGCATCGTCGCCCCGGACGAACCCGTATCGGTCGCTGTACGCCTTGAAGTTGTCGAGGTCCAGGTACATCAGGGCGAACTCGTCGGCCCGGGCGATCCGGGCGTCGATCTCGTCCTCGATCCGGACGTTTCCTGGAAGCCCGGTGAGCGGGGACTGCGACCGCATGTACTCCGCCCGGCGGAGCACGCCCCGGATCCGGGCCAGCAGCTCGTCGTGGTCGAAGGGCTTGACGATGTAGTCGTCGGCTCCGGCTGTGAACGCCTCCAGCTTGTCCATGGAGAGCCCCCGGGCGGTGAGCATGATGATGCTGGCCGCCTCGGTCCGGGGGTCCTCACGGAGCCGCCTGGTCAGCTCCAAGCCGTCCATGTGGGGCATCATCACGTCGGCCAGCACCAGGTCGGGGCATCGTTCGAACGCCAGGTCCAGGGCCTGGACGCCGTCGGAGGCCATCCGGACGTCGTACCCGGACCGCGTGAGCTCGGCCTGAAGGAGGCGGGCGATGAACTCGTCGTCCTCGACGACGAGTACCGACTGATCGGCGGAGGGCTCGGATTCGTCGGTCACTGGCTGGCCTCGGCGAGAGCCACTTCTCCATCTTCGGGACGCAGCGGCGCGAGTAAAGCACAATAGGGGTCCGGATCACCGGAACAGGGGGTGGGCGCGTGCGGGTCTTCGATTCCTTTCTGGACGCCGTGGGCGACACCCCGTTGGTCCGGCTGACGAAGGTCACCCGCGGGGTGCGTCCCACCATCCTGGCCAAGCTGGAGATGCTGAACCCCGGGGGCAGCGTGAAGGACCGGATCGGGCTACGGATGATCGAGGCCGCCGAGCGGACGGGCCTGCTCGGCCCGGGTGGCACCATCGTCGAGCCCACCTCGGGGAACACCGGGCACGGCCTGGCCATCGCCGCGGCCATCAAGGGCTACAAGTGCATCTTCGTGATGCCGGACAAGATGAGCCAGGAGAAGGTGGCGCTGCTCCGCGCGTACGGCGCGGAGGTGGTGATCACGCCGACGGCGGTCGCGCCGGAGTCGCCGGAGTCCTACTACCGGGTGGCCGACCGGCTCACCGAGGAGATCCCCGGCGCGTTCCAGCCCAACCAATACTTCAACCAGGAGAACCCCAAGGCGCACTACGAGACCACCGGGCCCGAGATCTGGGAGCAGACCGAGGGCCGGATCGACGTGCTCGTCGCCGGCGTGGGGACCGGTGGCACCATCACCGGGACGGCGCGCTACTTGAGCGAGCGGAAGCCGGGCCTCATGGTCGTGGGCGCCGACCCCGAGGGATCCCTCTTCTCGGGCGACCAGCCCCGCCCGTACCTCGTGGAGGGGATCGGCGAGGACTTTTGGCCGGCGACGCTCGACCCGTCGCTCGTGGACCGGTGGGTGAAGGTGTCGGACGCGGACTCGTTCCGGACGGCCAGGGCCATCACTCGTCAAGAGGGCATCCTGGGCGGCGGCTCTTGCGGGACGGCGGTGTTCGCGGCCCTGGAGGTGGCCCGGGAGCTTGACGAGTCCACCCTGATCGTGGTGATCCTGCCCGATACCGGCCGCAACTACCTGTCGAAGCTCTACTCAGACTCCTGGCTCCTCCAGTACGGGATGCTCGAGCGGCCCGAGGTGGCGCGGGTCGAGGAGGTCGTCTCGGCCAAGCACGGTGAGATCCCGCCGCTCGTCACCGTCAACGCCCACGACAAGGTGCGCCAGGCCATCGACGTCCTCCAGGAGTACGGGATCTCGCAGGCCCCGGTGGTGCGGGAGCCGTCGATGGACGTGACCCAGTTCGTCGGCTCGATCCAGGAGCGGGCGCTCCTGGACCGGATCTTCCGAGACCCCGACGCCCTTCAGGCCGACGTGGCCGAGGTGATGGGCCCGCCGATCCCCATGGTCGAGTTCGACGAGCCCATCGAGGTGGCCTTCGGCGAGCTCCAGCGGGAGCCGGCGGTGCTGGTGGCCAAGGCCGGCCAGGCCCTCGGGGTCCTCACCCGGAGCGACCTGCTGGAGTTCCTTGCCCACCGGCAGCGGACGCCGTAGGGACGAAGCGGACGGCGTGCGCTCGCTTGGCATCGATGTCGGCGCGAAGCGCAAGGGGCTCGACGCAGTCCTGCTGGACGAGTCCATGGTGCCGTCGGACGCCCGGCGTCACGCAGGTCTGGAGGAGATCGCGGAACTCATCAGGCAGGTCCGTCCGGACGTCGTGGCCATCGACTCCCCGCCGGCCTGGGGACGAAGTCCGGGTGGGTCGCGGCTGACCGAACGGGAGATCCGCCGGTTCGGCATCCAGTCGTTCGGGACGCCTTCGGACACCAAGAAAGCCAGCAGCATCTTCTACGATTGGATGCGAGCCGGCTTCGAGGTGTTCGAGGCGGCGGCTCGGGAAGGATTCGAGCGCTACGGGAGCGGCCCGGTCGCCGGAAAGGCCATCGAGGTGTTCCCACATGCGAGCGCCGTCGTCCTCGCCGGATGCCTGCCGCCCCGGGGCGTGACACGCGGCCGGGCCAAGCGCGAGTGGCGACGGGGCGTGCTCCGGGACCAAGGGGTGGAGACCGATGACCTCCCTTCGACCGATCAGGTGGATGCGGCCCTTGCGGCGCTCACCGGCCTGTACGCGCTCCGCGGCAGGTGCTTCGCGCCTGGCGACCCGGCGGAGGGCGTGATCGTCCTACCCTCGGCAACCCTTCCCCCGCCGCCGTTCCCGCGATGCCGGCAGTCCGAGCGATCTCGACATCCCGACCAACTGGTCTTCCGCGGCTTGGCCCGATGCGGCTGCGGCCATCCCGATTGCATGGCCTCGACCTCGAGGGAGTTCGCGCCGGGCCACGATTCGAAGCGGAAGTCGGTGCTGTGGTCCCTGGCCCGCTCGGGCCAGGATGCCGTCGATGAGCTCAGGAGGCGAGGATGGGAGGTTCCTCCGGAGATGCGATGAGGTTCGAGACCAGGGCCGTCCATGCCGGGCAGGAGCCCGAGCCGGCGTTCGGCGCGGTGAACGTCCCCATCTACCAGACGTCCACGTACGCGCAGCCGGAGGTGGGCAAGCCGAAGCGGTACGACTACGCCCGGACCGGCAACCCCACGCGCGAGGCCCTCCAGACCGTGCTCGCCTCGCTCGAGGGAGGGAGGCACGGGCTCTGCTTCGCCTCGGGCATGGCCGCCGAGGCCACGTTGCTCCTCACCCTCCGTCCGGGCGACCACGTGCTCCTGGCGGACGACGTCTACGGCGGGACCTACCGGCTGCTCGCCAGGGTGCTGGATGGTTGGGGCGTGGTGTTCGACACAGTGGACATGACCGAGCTCGATGCGCTACGGAACGCGGTTCGGGACGTGACGAAGGTTGTGTGGGTCGAGTCGCCCACGAACCCGCTCCTCAAGGTGATCGACATCGCCGCCGCGTCGGAGATCGCGCACGACGCCGGCGCGATGTGCGTCGTCGACAACACGTTCGCCACGCCGTACCTCCAGCGGCCGCTGGAGCTGGGTGCGGACGTCGTCGTTCACTCGGTGACGAAGTATCTGGGTGGGCACTCCGACCTGGTGGGTGGGGCCGTGGTCCTGAACGACGACGCGCTCGCCGAGCGGCTCGCCTTCCTCCAGAACGCGGTGGGCGCTGTGCCGGGCCCCATGGACTCCTACCTCGCACTTCGTGGCGTGAAGACCCTGGCCGTGCGGATGGAGGCGCACTGCCGCGGGGCGAAGCGGGTCGCCGAGTACCTGTCGCAACACGCCAAGGTGACGCGGGTGCACTTCCCGGGGATCCCCGGCCACCCGGGGTTCGAGGTCGCCGCGCGCCAGATGAGGGACTTCGGCGGGATGGTGTCGTTCGAGGTCGGCTCCAAGGAGGAGGCGGTCCGGCTGGCCCAACGAACGAACCTGTTCTTCCTTGCCGAGTCGCTGGGCGGCGTGGAGTCGCTGATCGAGGTGCCGGCGCCGATGACCCACGCCAGCGTGGCCGGCTCGCCGCTCGCGGTCCCCGACACCCTGGTCCGCCTGTCCGTGGGCATCGAGCACCCGGACGACCTGGTCGCCGATCTGGAACAAGCGCTCACGTGATCCGGGCGCTCGTCGCGCCGAAGGAGGTCGTTCGGCGTCGCCCGGGCGGCCACAACCCGAAGAAGGTGCTGGAGCAGGCACGAGGTCCCTCCTCCGCTACCACGGGCGCCCGTGGCGGCCGGCCGAGGAGCTCATCCACCACGGGCCGGCCGACAAGGTGCTCGAGGACGTGCGAGCCTACGACCCCTCGGGCATCGAGGTCCTGTACCTGCGGCCCGTGGTCCTTGACGTGAACCAGGTCGACCTGCCGGCGGAGGGCGTCCCTACTACGTCTCGTCGGTGCCCCTCGCCCGGACCGAAAGCTCCATCCGGCGGCGACATGCGTTAGGCCTGGGGGCGCTTGAAGTAGGCCACCAGGGACTGCCCACCCGCCGGGTTGACGATCTGAAGCACCGACACCAGCTCCCAGCCGTCGTCGCCGAAGGTGTTCAGGATCTCCCCCGGGTTGTGCTCGAGCAGGGGCGCGACGAAGTACTCCCAATTCTGCACGGTCACTCCTCTCCTTCCAGCCGCTTGCTCGTCCGACGGATGCACACACCCATGACGACGGTGAGGCCGCCCTCCTCCGCGATCCGCCTGGCCTCATCGCTCACGATGTTGTCTTGGAGCCACAGGACCTTCGCGCCGATCAAGACGGCCTGTTCCGCGACGGGCGGGGTGTCCTCCGCCTTCCGGAACACGTCGACCACGTCGATCCGCACCTTTCGGGGCACCTCCAGCAGCGATGGGTAGGCCTTTTCCCCCAGCACCTCACTCTCCTTCGGGTTCACCGGAACGATCCGGTAACCCTTGCGCTGCAAGTGCTCCGCGACCTGGTGGGAGGCGCGCTGCGGCTTCGACGAGATCCCCACCACGGCGATGGTCTCGGCATCGCCGAGGATCGACCGGAGCTCGGCATCGCTCGGCACGTACGGTTCGAGCGTGGTGTGGCTCACGCCAGTTCCTTCGGCAGGGCCTCGAACAGGCTGTGCAACATTCGAGCGGTTGCTCCCCAGATCGTGTGGTCCTCCATCTCGTAGGCATACCCCTGATACACGTGGTCGCCCCGGGGAAGCTCCACCTCGCTCTCGGCCTCGGCCAGCCGGGCGAGTGGGTACTCCAGCACCTCCGCGATCTCATCCGTATTGGGCGTGAACGCCGGCCGGGCCGAGAGCATCCCCACGAAGGGCACGACCAGGATCCCGGAGACGAACGTGTGGACCGGCGGGAGCGCCCCGAGCACGTCCACGGAAGCTCGCGCGAGGCCGAGCTCCTCCTCGGTCTCTCGGACCGCCGTGTCTTCCAGCGTCGCATCCTCCGCGTGGCGGAGTCCTCCCGGGAACGAGATCTCCCCAGCGTGACGCGACAGGTGATCGGTCCGGCGCGTGAAGACGACCGACGGCTCGGTCCCCTCGACGATGGGGATGAGAACGGCGGCCAGGAGATCCCGGGGGCCGGGCTCCGGCACCGGGTCGGGGTCGAGCGTGGTGGCCAGGCGGCCCCGGAGGTCCTGAGGGTTCATTCATGCGCCATGGTAGCGGTCAGGTTCGGATGTTCCGGGGTTCGAGGATGGTTCAATCCTCGGGGGTGGATCGGTTCGACGTCTTCGTGATCGGCGGCGGCGGGACCGGCTCGGAGATCGGGTTCGGCGCGGACGTGACCGCGATCGAGGTGTTGCCCCAGATCCTGCCGAACGAGGACGAGGACGCCGCGGCCGCGCTCGTTCCGGCGTTCGAGGAGGAGCGGATCCGGCTCCTGCCGGGCGTCACCATCGCGCGCGCCGAGTACCACGGGCGGCGATGGCGGCTGGATCTCTCGAACGGGAAGCCCGTCGAGGCGCGGGAGCTGCTGGTGGCGGCGGGCCGCCGTCCCAGCCTCGACGTCCACGACCTGGACGCCGCGGGGTGGAGCTGGACCGGCAGGACAGGCCCGTGCTGACCGAGACCCTCCGCACCACGGCCGACCACATCTGGGCGGCCGGCGACGCCACCGGTGAGCTCCTGTTCACGCACGTCGGCACGTACGAGGCCGAGCTCGTCGTGGACGACATCCTGGGCAGGCCCCACCCACGCGACTACCGGGTCGTCCCCAGGGTCACCTTCTGCGACCCCGAGGTCGCGAGCGTGGGACTCACGGAGCGGCAGGCGGGGCCACATCGTGGGCGAGGAAGCAGACGCCGTGATCCACGAGGTGGTCGCGGTCATGGCGGGGCGGATCCCGGCTCCCGTCGTGGGGCGAGGCCATCCACGCCTACCCCACGCTCTCGGAGGTGGTGAGAGGCGCGTTCGCCAAGCTCGCGGCGGTCTGAGCGGCCGAGCGAGGTATCCTGGAAACGCCATGGAAAGCGACACCGCCACCGTCCTCACCGTCACAGAGAATGCGGCCCGGAAGATCCGCGCGCTCGCGGAGAAGGAGGGCCGGCCCGACCCGATCCTCCGTGTTCGGGTGGTGGCAGGAGGGTGCTCCGGGTTCTCCTATGAGCTGTCCTTCGCCGACGGCCCGGCCCAGAGCGACCAGGTCGTGGAGGCCTTCGGCGTGCGGGTCCTGGTGGACCCGAAGAGTGGCCCCATCGTGGGTGGCTCCACCCTCGACTTCAACGACGCCCTCCTCGGCGGTGGCCTGAGGATGATCAACCCGCAGGCCAAGCACGAGTGCGCCTGCGGCGACTCGTTCTCGATCTAGCCCCCAGCCTCCGCGTCAGGCCACCTCGAGCGTCCCCGTCATCGACGGGTGGAACCGACAGTGGAACCCCGCGCTCCCGGACATGGGGAACGGCACGGTGGCCAGGGCGGTCTGCCCGCCCTGAACGTCCTTCGACACGCCCCCGTCGTCCAGGGTGAAGCTGTGGGTCGCGGAGTCCTCGTTCGTGATCGTGAGGGCGACCTGCTCCCCGACCCCCGCCGTAAGCGTGTCCGGCACGAAGGCGAAGTCCCGGATGATCAGCGTGGCCTCGCCACCACCGCCACCACCGCCACCACCGCCACCACCGCCACCACCGCCACCACCGTCTACGGCGTTCGAGTCCCCCCCGCACGAGGCCAGGACGAGCCCGGTCGCGAGGACCAGCCCGAGCAAGCCGAGCACCCTTGATCTCATCGCGTCCTCCCCTCGGAACCGCGGGCTGCGGACGGCCCACAGCCTAGCGGTGACCCGACCAGCGTGGATCCGGTCCGCGCTGCCCGCCGGCGGGTTCCCGCGGTACTACGGACGCGGGGCCGTCGCGGCTTGTGAGCGAAGCGGAACGGGCGCGATATGCTTCCGACAGATGCCCTCGCCCGCCGACAGGACGCAATGGTTCGACCTCTACCACGAGGTCGTTCTCACGAGGCTCTGCACGGGCTGCACGGCGTGCATCGTGGCCTGCCCGTTCCACGTCCTGGGGTACGAGAACTACGAGCCGGTCCAGTTGCAGGAGGACGCCGTCGACAAATGTGTCCACGGCGACCGGGGATGCTCGCTCTGCACCCTGGCCTGCCCTCGGTTCCGCGAATGGGAATCCGACATCGATCAGCTCCTGTTCGGCCAGGTCCGCAAGCCGGAGGAGGTCATCGGGCAGTACAAGGACATCGTCCTGGCTCGGGCGGCCGACCCCGAGGTCCTGATGCAAGGGCAGGACGGCGGTGTGATCTCGGCCCTGCTCCTGTGGGGCCTGGAGAACCGTGAGATCGACGGGGTGTGCACGTCGAAGCTGTCCGACGAGCGCCCGTGGGACGCCGAGCCGACCGTTGTCACCGACCGTGACGGCGTGCTGGCCACCGCGGGCTCCCGCTACACGTACTCGGCCAACCCGCTCGCCATGCTCAAGGCGGCCGAGCTCGGCCTGTCGAAGTTGGCGCTGGTGGGGATGTCGTGCCAGGCCAGCGTGACCGGCGCGTTGGCGGCCCGCCGCGTGAACAAGTGGGCGAAGAAGATCAACTGGACGTTCGGGCTGCTCTGTTCGAAGAGCTTCACGTACGAGGGCCTGATGGTCGAGATCGCGCAGAAGGAGCTCGGCCTCGCGCTCAAGGACATCGTCCGGGTGAACGTCAAGGGCAAGCTCCTGTTCTACACGAAGGACGGTGAGGAGCGCACGTACTCGCTGAAGAAGGCCCACGCGTTCACCAGGCCGGGGTGCCTGCTCTGTCCCGACTTCGCGGCCGAACACGCCGACATCTCCTTCGGAGGCCTGGGCCAGAACGACGGATGGACCCTCACGGTCATCCGCACCGACAAGGGCCAGGACGTCTGGAACCGGGCCGTAGCCGATCGTGTGGTGGAGTGGCGGCCCGGCTCGGAGGACCCCGCCGCCATCGAGCTCATGGCCAAGCTCGCCGCCAAGTCGCGGGAGCGCTGGCCGATGGAGGAGCTGACCGAGTCCCACCGCCTCCCGGGCCTGTTGCCCGACGGCGAGGTGCCGGCCGCCGCCGAAGCCTGAACCTGCTCGGGCGGCGGGTTTCGTGGGCCGCTGGTTAACCCGCCTGAGCCCACCCCGCCACGACGGGGTGGTCCTTGTCGGCTGGCCCCACCTGCGCCGCGCCTCCCGGCGAGCCGAGACCGGTCACGGCATCGCCGAACCACTCGGCGTTGATCGGCGTGAACTGCTTCCACTCGGCGGGGACGTCGTCCTCGTAGAAGATGGCGGTCACCGGGCACACCGGCTCGCAGGCCCCGCAGTCCACACACTCGTCGGGGTGGATGTACAGCATCCGGGGGCCCTCGTAGATGCAGTCCACCGGGCACTCGTCCACACAGGCCCGGTCCTTCACATCGATGCAGGACTCACAGATCGTGTAGGTCATCGCATTTCCCCTTTTTCCACCGTGCGCACCTTGCAAACCCTAGTCTACGACGCCCGCCCGCGGCCGCAAGTCGGTCAGGACTCCACGGCCGGGTGGGGCGCCAGGGCGAACAGCGTCCCCAAGACCGAGGACAGGGGGTCCCTGATCGGGACGGGGTAGACGATGGGCAGGTCGGCGCCGGCCTCCCGGAACGCGTTCAGCCCGGCCAGGCCCTGGGGCGCGTCCCCCAGCACGCACACTCGCCTGACCAGATCCTCCGGCACGGCCTCCGGCCTCCCAGCGGCATGAGCCTCCGCGGCCGTTCGGGCCTCCTCCCCCAGGCCCACCGCCTCGAACTGGCGCCGGTAGGCGGGGTAGGACGCGTACTGGGCGGCCGCGGCCCGCAGGGCGACCATGGTCGGCTCCGGCTCCTGCCCCACGCAGGCCCGCACGTACACGGCGACCGCGACCGACGCCGGGTCGCGCCCCACGGCCTCGGCACCCTCGCGGATGCGGGCGCGGGCGAACCCGACCCGTTCGGGCGGGCACCAGTTCAGGAGCGCGCCGTCCGCGATCTCGCCGGCCAGGCGCATCGCGTTCGGGTTCAGCGCCGCGATCCAGATCGGCACGGGGTTCGGGCCTGGGTCCAGCGCCAGACGGAACCGCTCGCCCTCCGGCGTCTTGACGCTCTCGCCCGCCAGCGCGGCCCTGGCGAACTCCACGAACCGCCGGAGGCGGTCGAGCGCGCCCGGGCCGACGGGTCCGGTCCCGATGCCCAGGATCATCCGGCCGCCCGAAAGCTGGTGGACCGTGGCCGCGGCCATGGCCGTGGTGGATACGCGCCTGGCCACGGTCGTCACGATCCCCGTGGCCAGCCGGAGCGACTCCGTGTGGCCGGCCAATGCGGCGAGCGTGGAGAACGCCTCCCGCCCCACGCTCTCCGGCAGGAACAGGGCCTCGTACCCGGTCTGCTCGGCCGTCTGCACGATCTCGACCAGGTCCGGCCAGGGCAGCGGGTCGCGGATGGCGAACCCCGCCCGGGCGCCGGGATGCCGCTCGCTCACGGCCATCTATCGCCGCAGGCGACGGCGGAACCGCCCGATCCAGATGAACGGGAGGAACAGGAAGACCACGCCGAAGAGCCTCGGCGCGACCACGAGCCCGAGGAGGGCGAGCACCGCGCAGGCTCCGACCCACACCAGCGGTCTCCCCCACCACGGCCGGCCGAACCGTTCCGCCTCGGCGCCCTCCTCGAAGGCCCGCGCGCCGGGGCTCCTCGAGGCCGCCAGGAACACGGCGATGCCGGCGATGAGGAACGCGAACGGCACGAGGATGAGCACGAGCGTCTTCGCGTCCACGGCTCAAGCGTAGCGCCCCGGACCCGCAGACGGTGAGGTCGCTACGCGGTCGGCAGGAGGTCCGTGCGGAACCGAATGCCCTCCCGCTCGCATTCGGCCACGAACGCTTCGGCGTCGAAGGCCGTCTCCGGCGGGTGCACGCCCGGCGGGACCCGGCCCTCGGCCATCCACCGCACGGCGATCGTGATCGGAAGCGCCGTCCCGAACGCGCCGGCGCCGATCCCCTCCGTCGTCGGCAGGAACTCGGCCAGGGCCCGGTCCGTCAAGGGCTTCCCGTCCTTCTCCCCGGCCACCCGGACATCGAGGAACTCGACGTCTCGGGGCGGTCCCTGCGGCTCCGGAAGCTTCGCCAGAACGGCGGCGAGCACCTCGCGGGGCACCGCCGGCCCGCTTCGGGTGGTGACCGGCTCGGGATCCGCCAGGCCCACCTCCACCAGGAAGGCGAACCCCTGGTGCACCGCCCGGGGCAGGGCCAGGCGCCACCGCACGTCGCGGACGCCGGGGATGGTCGAAGGTAGCGTGGCCGCCTCCGAATGCAGCGTGTACGTGGCCGGGAGCGTCCCGAGCGAATCGGGGAAGTCCCAATCGATCACGCCCGAACCCGCAGGCACCTCCTTCATCACGCCGTCCTCGAACACCATCGCCGGCATGGTGAACTCGTCCAGGACCGTGTCCACCGAGTACGGCACGCCGAAGCCGGCCTCGCCCGTCTCGATGGCCCCGTCCACGAGGTCCACCGACACGGCCCGGTCGAGCCGGTCGGCCCCCAGCCTTGCCAGGACGTTCGTGAGGCCGGGTGCCGATCCGATGCCCAGGACCGCGGACAGGCCCGACTCCCGGTACCGGTCGTGGAGCTCGAGCTGCCTCAGCGTGGTGTGGAACAGCCCCCCCAGGTCCGCGTAGTGACAGCCGGCGGACAGCGCCGCCTCCATCACCGGGAGGTTCAGCCGGTACGGCAGGCACGCCGCGACGGCCCGGACCTCCTTCAGGATGACGGCGAGCTCCCCCGACGTGGCGTCGAAGCCCAGGGCCTCCCCCGCGCCGATCTCGCGCACGACCGACCGGGCCCGTTCCTCGTCGGCGTCCAGGACCAACAGGTCGACCTGGGCCGCGTGGCGCGCCAGCAGCCGGGCGGCGGCGCCCCCCATGGCGCCCGCCCCCAGGACGGCGATGGGCGTTCCCACCCCCGCGCCCGCTTAGAGTGGCACGTGGGAGAGGACCATGATCCGCGGTTCGGTCATCTCCTCCATCGCGAACCGCAGGCCCTCCCGGCCGAACCCGGAGTCCTTCGACCCGCCGTAGGGCATCTGGTCCGCGCGGAACGCCGACTGGTCGTTCACGATCACGCCGCCGACCTCGATCTCCCGATGGGCCTGGAACGCGCGGTCGATGTCGCGGGTGAAGACGCCGGCCTGGAGGCCGTAGCGCGAGTTGTTCACCTCGGCGATGGCCTCCTCGAAGGTCTGGTACGGGCCGACCGTCGTGACCGGTCCGAAGATCTCCTCGCAGCGGACCTTCATCTCCGGCGCCGTCTTGGCCAGGACCGTCGGAGCGTAGAACGGGTCGTCCCGCCGGCCGCCGGTCAGGACTTCCGCCCCCTGGTCCACGGCCTCGTCAACCCACTGCGCGATCCGCTCCAGCGACCCGGCGTCGATCAACGGCCCCACGTCGACGGAAGGGTCCGTGGGGTCGCCGTACTTCAGGCTCTCGACCTGCTTTACCAACCGGGCGCAGAAGTCCTCGTACACCTCCGACTGCACCAGGACCCGCTGCACGCTGATGCAGCTCTGCCCCGCCTGGTAGTACCCGCCGAACGCGATGCGCTGCGCGGCCAGGTCCAGGTCGGCGTCGGAGTGCACGATCACGCCGGCATTGCCGCCGAGCTCCAGGGTCACCCGCTTCCGGGGGTCGAGCCCCTTCAGATACCAGCCCACCTCCGCGGACCCCGTGAACGAGATCTTCCGGTACCGCACGTCCCGGACCATCTGATCCGCCACGCTCGAAGCGACCGGAAGCACCTGGTACATCCCCTTCGGCAGCTCGGTCTCGGCGGAGAACTCGGCCAGACGGAGAGCTCCGAGGGGTGTGGCTCGGGCCGGCTTCACCACGATCGGCGCGCCGACGGCCAGCGCGGGGGCGACCTTGTGGGCCACCAGGTTCAGAGGGAAGTTGAACGGCGTGATGCCGAGGACCGGCCCGAACGGGAACCGGCGGATGATGCCCAGCCGGGACCCCAGGGAGGCCTCGGTGTCGAGGCGCATCACCTCGTCCACGCCGTGTCGCAGGACCTCGGACGCCCACCGAAACGTCGACACGGCGCGCGTCGCCTCCACCTTGGCCCACTTGAGCGGCTTGCCGCCCTCCCGGGCGATCAGGGCCGCGTTCTCGTCCACGCTCTCGGCCAGTCGGCGCGAGATGTGGTCGAGGGCGTCGGCACGCGCGTGCACCGGCAGGAACCGGCTCTCGCCGAAGGTCTCCGCGGCGACGCTCGCAGCCTCCTCGACGTCGGCGTCCGTGGGGACCCCGACCTCGGCGACCACGGCGCCGTCGTAGGGGCTCTTCACCTCGAAGGTCCCCTGACCCGTTCGCCAGTCGCCGTTCACCAGGAACGGTCTGGTTGTCATCACCCCATCACCCCGCAGGCTTCAGTCGATCGCCGCCATCACGTGCTTGATCTGCGTGTAGTCCTCCAGCGAGTACATGGACATGTCCTTGCCGTACCCGCTCTGCTTGTAGCCGCCGTGGGGCATCTCGGACGTGAGCCCGAAGTGGGTGTTGATCCACACCGCCCCGAACTGGAGCTTGCGCGCCGCGTTCAGCGCCCGACGGATGTCGCGGGTCCACACCGATGAGGCGAGCCCGTACACCACGTCGTTGGCCCAGGCGATGGCCTGGTCGTCGTCCTTGAACCGCTGGATGGTGACGACGGGCCCGAACACCTCCTTCTGGATGATCTCGTCCTTTTGGTCGACGTCCGCCACGATCGTGGGCTTGTAGAAGTACCCGGCGCCGGCCATGGCCTCGCCGCCGGTGACCACGTTCGCGCCCTTCTCCCTGGCTCGCTCAACGAACCCGGCGACGCTCTTACGCTGGGTGTCCGAGACGAGCGGCCCCATCTCGGTCTCCTCCTTCTGCGTGTCGCCCACCACGATGGACTCCACGACCGGAACGAGCTCGGACAGCACGTCGTCGTAGATCCTCGGGCCGGCCACGATCCGGGTGGCTGCCGTGCAGTCCTGCCCCGAGTTCGTGTACCCGGCGAACTTCAGCATCTCGACCAGCTTCGAGACGTCCGCGTCGTCGAACACCACGACCGGCGCCTTGCCGCCGAGCTCCAGGTGGACCCGCTTCACCGTGTCGGCGGCCTCCTTGGCCACCAGCTTGCCGGTGGCCGTGTCGCCGGTGATGGACACGAGGCTTACGCCGGGATGACGGGTTAGAGCGGCGCCGACCACCGAACCTCGTCCGGTGATCACGCTGATCACCCCGGGCGGGAAGATGTCGGCG
>Ga0209853_1000186_pt1 | contig 16953 bp, 13 predicted proteins | sample GWRWS1_30_40_FD_187224 | JGI IMG/M metagenome (GOLD analysis project Ga0209853, IMG submission 187224) | Riverbed sediment microbial communities from areas with vegetation nearby in Columbia River, Washington, USA - GW-RW S1_30_40 (SPAdes)... | ecosystem: Environmental > Aquatic > Freshwater >...
ACCAACATGCTCTTCGCCGCCCTCGAGAAGGTCGCGGTCAGGGACAGCGACGGGACGGTCCACATCGACCGGCAGCGGCTCATGGACGAGCTCTACGCCACCAAGGACTTCCAGGGCCTGACCGGGACCCTCGGCTGCGACCAGTTCGGGGATTGCGCCGACGCCAAGATCGACATCGTCCAGAACACGGCGGCGGAGAAGACGATCAACGAGGTCCGGGGGAACGTGCTGTTCACGTTCGATCCGGGAACGAGCTAGGCGGGCACTGGGGGGGCCACGTGGCCAAGAGCAGCCTCGAGCCGCGGGGGCCGATCGCCGCCAGGCGGACCTTCCAGTTGCCGGTCGTGGACGGCTTCCTCTGGCTGGTCCGGATCGCCGCCGTCGTGCTGCTGGTCGTCGGCGCCTTCAACAGCCTCACCAGCGCGCGCCTGAGCGGCCAGCAGTGGCGGGACCTGGTGGTGTTCGGGATCGCCCAGGGCTCGATCTACGCGCTCATCGCCCTGGGCTACACGATGGTCTACGGCATCCTCCGCTTCATCAACTTCGCCCACGGCGAGGTCTTCATGATCGGGGCGATGACCGGCTTCTACGTGTCGGACGGGCTGTCCCGCACACCGCTGTGGGAGGCCCAACCATTCGTGTCGCTGTTCATCGTCCTGCTCTGCTGCATGACCGTCTCGGCGCTGGTCGCGCTGCTGCTGGAGCGGGTGGCCTACCGGCCGCTGCGGGGGCTGCCCCGGCTGCTGCCGTTCATCACCGCCATCGGGGCGTCGTTCTTCCTCCAGTACGCGGTGGCCACCCTGTTCGGCACCAGCGTCAAGGCCTACCCGTCGGTCAGCGCCCTCAGCGGCGCGTTCACCTTCTTTGGCTTTCGGATCCTCAAGGTGCACCTGCTGGTGATCGTTACGGCGCTGCTGATGATGGCCGGCCTGTACCTGTACGTGGAGAGGACCAAGGCCGGGAGGGCCATCCGGGCGGTGGCCGAGGACCCGGAGATCGCCCGGCTGATGGGGCTCAGCGTCGACCGCACGATCGCCAGGGTCTTCGCGGTCGGTGGGGCCCTGGCCGGGGCCGCCGGCTTCCTGTTCGGCCTGGTGTTCCAGAACGTGCACTTCCTCAGCGGGTTCCTGCCAGGCATCAAGGCGTTCACCGCCGCGGTCCTGGGCGGCATCGGCAACATCCCGGGCGCCGTTCTGGGCGGCCTGCTGCTGGGCTCGGTGGAGTCGCTGGGGCCGAGCCTGGTGCTGGTCGGGCTCGGCATCCCCTCCGCCCACCAGCTCAAGGACGTGGTGGCGTTTGCGGCGCTGGTGCTGGTGCTGATCTTCCGACCCACCGGCATCCTCGGTGAGCGGGTGAGCGAGGAGCGGGCGTAGCGATGGCGGAGCCGACCGTCGCCGTCGAGGTGCCCGTTACCGCAGCGGGCGACCTGCTCCCTGCCCGGCAGGTCGATCTCGGGCGAGCGGTCAGGCTCGGCCTCGTGGGCGGGCTCGCCGCCGCGTTCGTGTCGGCCAACGGCATGGTCGAGGCGTTCTCCGAGCGGGCGTTGCTCGGCCAGGTGACGCTCGGCTCGCTGCTGCTGGTGGCCGTCCCGCTGCTGGTCGGCTACCTCGCCGGGCGGCCACCACCGGTGCTCCAGGGGTTCGCCACCCCTCGGCCCGGCCGGCGCAACGTCGCCGGCGGGTTGCTCGCCGGGCTGTTGAGCGGCGTCGTCATGGCGGTGTTCGTGACGCTGATCGCCACCTTCGACGTCCGCCGGGTCCTGATCAATGTCACGCCGCAGCTCGTCCGGGAGCCTCCCCGGCTGCTGACCTTCGGGCTGGACCTCGTCCCTGGCCTGGTGCTGATCCTTGTCCTCGACGCCGTGCTCGGCGCCGTGGCCGGCACGCTCCACCTACTGCGCGAGCGGTGGCGCAGGGCCGTGTTCGTCGTCGCCCTGTGGGTGCTCGCGGTCGCGATGCTGCAGCCCTTCATCGTCCAGGTGCTCCGGGGGATCCAGACGGAGCTGCGGATCTGGACCGCGCCGCTGGCCGACTTCCTCTATGAGCCGAGCGGCGCGCTCAGCGTCCCCGGCGCGGTCGCGGTCGGCGCGGCGGCGTTCGGCATCCACGCGCTGCTGACGCGGGAGGGTCGCCGGCCGGCCCGCACGCGGCTGGAGGCCCTGCCCGACCGGTCCCGTCGGCTCCTCAGGCTGGCGGTCCTCGCCGGGCTCCTGTTCCTGCTTGGCCTGCTGCCCCAGGTCTTTGGGCCGTTCCTGAGCGAGGTCCTGAACATCGCCGGCATCTTCCTGCTCATGGCGCTGGGGCTGAACATCGTGGTGGGGTTCGCCGGGTTGCTCGACCTGGGCTACGTGGCCTTCTTCGCGGTGGGCGCCTACGTCACCGCGTTGCTCACCTCGCCCCAGTCCAGCCTCGGCGTCGGCTGGATCTTCTGGGCCGCGGTGCCGTTCGTGGTCCTCGCCGCCGCCGTGTCGGGCCTGGTGGTCGGCACCCCTGTGCTGCGGATGCGTGGCGACTACCTGGCCATCGTCACCCTTGGGTTCGGCGAGATCGCCCGGCTGCTGTTCCTCTCCGACTGGCTCAAGCCCACCTTTGGTGGCGCGCAGGGGATCATCCGGGTCCGCGACATCACCGTCGGGCCGATCCAGATCGCGGACCCGGAGGCGTTCTTCTACGTGATCTTCTGCTTTGTGCTGCTGGCCATCTATGTCACCTACGCGCTGCAGGACTCGCGGATCGGGCGGGCGTGGATGGCGATGCGCGAGGACGAGGCGGTGGCCGAGGCCATGGGGGTCAACATCGTGGCCGCCAAGCTGTCGGCGTTCATCGCCGGCGCCATGCTCGCCGGGTTCGGTGGCGCGCTGTTCGCCACCAAGATCGGCTCGGTGTTCCCCCACAGCTTCAACGTGATCGTGTCGATCACCGTGCTGGTGGTGATCATCGTCGGCGGCATGGCCAGCGTGCCCGGCGTCGTCCTGGCCTCCTTTGTGCTGGTGGGTCTGCCGGAGCTGCTGCGCGAGTTCGAGGAGTACCGGTTCCTCATCTACGGTGCCCTGCTGATCTTCATGATGCAGCGGCGGCCCGAGGGGTTCATCCCGAGCAGGCGGCGGGCCCAGGAGCTGCACGAGGAGGAGGTCACGCAGGACGCGTGGCTGCGCGAGACGAGCTGAGCGGGGACGTCATGGCGCTGTTCGAGATCAGGGGTCTCACCAGGGACTTCGGCGGGGTCCGGGCCATCGATGGGCTCGACCTCGACGTCGACGCCGGTGAGATCGTCAGCGTCATCGGCCCCAACGGCGCCGGGAAGACGACCCTGTTCAACCTCGTCACCGGCATGATCCCGGCCGGCCAGGGCGAGATCGTGTTCGAGGGGCGCAGCATCGTGGGGCTGCGACCCAGCCAGATCCTCGAGGTCGGCATCGCCCGCACCTTCCAGACCGTGCGCCTGTTCCCGGAGATGAGCGTCCGGGAGAACGTCATGGTCGCCCGCCACTGCCGCACCCGGTCCGGGATGCTCAAGGCGATCTTCCGGACGCCGTCGTTCCGGCGGGAGGAGCGGGAGACGCGGCGGCGGGCCGAACAGGCCCTGGCGTTCTTCGGCGGTCGGCTGACCGGCTGGCGGTTCGACACACCGGCGCGTTCGCTGTCGTACGCCAACCGGCGCCGGCTCGAGATCGCGCGGGCGATGGCCGCCGACCCCAAGTTGCTCCTGCTCGACGAGCCGACCGCGGGGATGAACCCGCGAGAGACGCAGGAGCTCACCGAGCTGATCCAAAGGCTGCGGGATGAGACCGGCGTCACCATCATCGTGATCGAGCACGACATGCGGGTGGTGAAGGGGGTCTCGGAGCGAGTGGTGGTGCTCGACTACGGGCAGAAGATCGCCGAGGGCCCCTACGCCGACGTCGCCAGCAACGAGCGGGTGATCGAGGCCTACCTCGGCAGGGCGGCGACGACGGCATGAGCCAGGTTCCCCAGACCCGGCCGATCCTCGAGCTCCGCAACGTCTGCACGCACTACGGCCCGATCCAGGTCCTCCGCAACATCAGCCTCGAGATCTACCAAGGTGAGATCGTCTGCCTGCTCGGCGGCAACGCCAGCGGCAAGACCACCACGCTCAAGGCGATCCTCGGCTTCGTCGTGCCGACCCAGGGCGACGTCCTCCTCGACGGCCAGCGGGTCAACGGACTGGAGACCCAGCGGCTGGTCGACATGGGCATCTCGATGGTCCCGGAGAACCGCCGGCTGTTCCGGCGCATGACGGTTCGGGAGAACCTGGAGCTCGGCTCCTGCCTGCGGGAGGACCGCGACGAGATCGACAAGGACTTCGGCCGGGTCTTCACCCTGTTCCCTCGCGTGAAGGAGCGGCTCAACCAGCGGGCAGGAACGCTCTCCGGCGGAGAACAGCAGATGGTGGCCATGGCCAGGGCGCTGATGGCCCGCCCCAAGGTGCTGCTCATGGACGAGCCCTCGATGGGGCTGGCGCCCGTGCTGGTCCAGCAGAACTTCGACATCATCCAGGAGGTCAACCAGCAGGGCACCACCATCTTCGTCGTCGAGCAGAACGCCAACATGGCGCTCTCGATCGCCGACCGCGGCTACGTGCTCCAGACCGGCAAGGTCGTGCTGGCCGACACGGCCACCAACCTGCTCAAGAACCCCCAGATGCGAGCGGCCTACCTCGGCGAGCTGTGATCCGGCCACAGCACCCAGGCTCGAGGGAAGGGCCCTCCCTTGACGTCTGGTCTCGGAGAACACCGCCGCCGACCAGATCACGCTGGTCCACCACACGGTTACCGGCCAACATCCTGTTGCGTCGATCTCCGGCAGCCCAGCCCGCTAACCAATTCCAGCCAATCTTGCCTTCATCCGTCCCAGTCGATAGACTCGCGAACTGTCCGCTTTGGCTGGAAAGGACCACATAAGGGGCAATTCAACCAGTCCGAGGGCCTGCCCAGACCCTCACCTCCCGCCTCCTCAGGTGCGTTCCCGATCACCGTTGCCCGACATCCCCTAGGCCGACGGATCGAACCCAGCACTTCGGACTTCGACGACGAAGGAGGAAGCGTGCGTCCACGGACTCGATGGTTCATCGTCGTGGCGACCACCGCGGCGCTGGTGCTCCTTGGGCTCCCCGCCAAGGCCGGTCACGACACCGACCCGCACACCAACAACGTCCACCCCAAGGGCCACATCGCGTACCCGGCCAGTGTGGTCGATCCGGCCGCTCCCACCAACGACATCAGCACCGACATCGCCTTCTGGGGGCGGGAAGCCTTCCTGGGGAACTGGGACGGGTTCCGGATCATTGACATCTCAGACCCGGACAACCCCACCGAGGTCTCCCGGACCTTCTGCGACGGGAACCAGGGCGACGTCGCGGTCTGGGACAACATCCTGGTCCGCGCCTGGAACACCCCGGCCGGGACCCCGGGACCGTTTGGCGCGGGGACCACCTGTGACGACAACACCCCGCCCTTGCCGAACACGCTCGGCCCGTTCGAGGGTGTCAACGTCTTCGACATCAGTGACCGGTCCAACCCGGACCTGGTGGCGAATGTGGAGACGCTGTGCGGCTCCCACACCCTCACCATCGTCCCCGACCTGAACAATGATCGCGTCCTGGTCTACAGCAACTCCTCCAGCGCTGCCGCCGGGTGCACGGGCATCGACATCATCGAGGTCCCCATCGACGATCCGTCGGCCGCGCGCTACCTGCGGTTGGAGTCCTCAGGCGGGCCCGGAGACGTGCCAGCGCCGCGAAGCTGCCACGACTCCGGCGTGATCCTCGGCGACGAGATGAAGCTGTCCTGCGCGGGCGGCAACGGCTTCACGACCTGGACCCTCGATCCGGCCGCTGGGGGATCCCTGGCGGATCCGAAGTTCCTGTACTCGGTCGCCGAGCCCGGCGTGACGATCGGGCACTCCGCCGGCTTCAGCTGGGACGGCGACACCCTCATCTTCGGCCACGAGCCCGGCGGCGGTGTCCAGGCCGAGTGCGAAGCCACCGACGACGCCACCAAGAAGTCGTACTTCTTCTACGACTCGGACACCGGGGCCAAGCTCGGCACCTTCCTGTTGCCTCGCAACCAGTCCTCCTCGGAGAACTGCACGCTCCATAACTTCAACGTGGTACCGCTGCGCGACGGCGACGACGTCCTGGTCCATGCCAGCTACCAGGCGGGGTTCGGCGTCGTGGACTTCAACAACCTCGCCAATACGGTCGAAGTCGGTTGGAGCGATCCGCCCCCGATCCCGACCCCATCCGGGAGCCCATTCTGCGCCCCGGTCGGCTGTGAGATCGGCGGCGACTGGTCCACCTACTGGTACAACAACTTCATCTATGAGAGCAGCATCACCGAGGGCTTCAACGTGTTCCGGTTCAGCGGTCCACAGACCGCCGGTGCCATGCGGCTGGGGCACCTGAACCCGAACACCCAGGAGTTCACGATCGGGTAACAGGAGGAACGCCCTACACGGAGGGCCAGGTTGCGCCCCATTTCGTCCGGTCCGAGGTAGGAGGCTCACCACATGACTCGCAGACGCAGGAGCCCTTCCAAGGCCCTGCGGGGCTAAGGCACCGACGCGGCCCGGGCGCCCAAAGCGCCCGGGCCGCTCGACGCGAGCTTCACGGTCACTGGCGGCGACCCAGCGACCCTGAGGCGAGGCGGAAGGACGTGCCCCGCAGGTGCGCTGCGTTACCTTGGCAGTTCGCCGTCGCCACGGCCGAGCTCGCTTGCATGTGGGTTACGGTCCGGCGCTCTTGTCGATCCGCGTGGCGTCCCCGAGGTTGGAGTTGCCCTCCAGGAAGCTGAGGCTGTCGACCTCGCCTGCGTGTGGCCCGGTGTAGCGGAGCACGTAGAGCCCGTTGCGGATGTCGGCGACGTAGATGAGCCCATCCCTGATGATCGGGTAGCTCCACATGACGACCTTGTTCGGCCCGCGGCTGAGCGCTGGGTCCTCGATCGCCACCGACGCAAGCGGCGTCGGCGAGAACCAGCCGGCCTGGGTCGGCTGGCCCGGGTCGGAGACGTCGATGGCCTGCTCGCCGCCCGAGTGCCACGAGTCGAATACCAGGTTGCGCGTCAGCGTCGGGTTGTGCGAGGAGTAGCTGGTGAACTGCTCGGTGGCGGGGTCGTCGCCGGGGCTGCCCTGGAAGGGCTGGGTGTTCTGGAAGATCTTGTACTCGCCGAGGATGTGCGGCCGCCTGGGTTGGGCGACGTTCCAGGTGCGCGCCCAACCCCACGGCCAGCCGAACGACGGCACCGTGAAGGTCCCGTAGACCTCGTCGATCGTCAGCGCGAACGGGCGCCCCGGGAACGGCAGGGCCGAGTGGCTCTCGGCGCAGCCCGCCGCGGTGTGGCCGGGACACTGCGGGCCGGTGCCCCAGGTCGGGAACGGGACCGGGGTCAGCAGGTCGTCGTTCAGCGACTCGACCACACCAGTGGGGATCTGGTTGTTGGCCACCTTGCTGGTGTCCAGGACACCGAAGCCGCCGCGCAGGTAGGCAAGGTAGGTCCGCGTCCCGTCCACCGACGGCGCCATCGAGTGCAGCGCAAGGTCGAAGTCGTAGTTGGCCGGGTCGGTGGCGCCAGGGAAGAACTGGTTCCAGTTGCCCTTGGCGATCTCGGTGAAGCTCCCCTGCCGGGCCTTGCTGATGTCGGTGATGATCAGGTTGGGCATGTTCGGGTTGGCCGAGCTGGTCGGGGTCGACAGCCACAGCAGCGCCCGGCCCGGGTCCTTCGGGTCGATCCAGAGGTACATCTCGTGCGGGAGCTGCGACGGCACGTAGGTGGCGATCAGCGGCGGGTTCAGCGGGTTCGCGGCCAGGTCGAAGAACCGGATGCTGAAGTGCTGGGCCGACCGCGGGCAGGCGTGGATGATTCGGCTGCAGCGGAAGTACATCACCATCAGCAGCTGCTGCGCCGGCCACACGCGCAGCTCGCGTGAGGTCTGCCCGACGTTGGCGCCGGTCACGAACTCGCCTCCGAACTCACCGGCAACGGTTGGGTTGCCCGGATTGGCGATGTCGACGACAAGGATGCCCGGGTGGACGTGGGTGCAGGTCCCGTCTGGGTTGGTGGGCGGGAGCACCGGTGCGACGGGCCCGGTGGCATTGAAGTCCCCGCACGAGTTGGAGCCGTCGGTGCGGTTTCCGATATAGACGAAGTGGTCGAAGATCGCCGGCGCGGCGTTCATCCCGCGGTCGAAGAGCGAGTTGTGGCCGACCAGCGTGAAGTTGCGCGACGTGCCCGGCGTGCCCCCTCCAGGCCCTACACCGACGTCGCCGCGCACGGCGGCGGCGGTCGCGAGTATGAGCGCCAAGCAGGTCGCCGCCACGAGAAGACCGCGCTTCATTGACTCCCTCCCAGGTCGCAATCCCTCTACGTTGCGGACACGATCCCTTCCCTCGGCGGGCGCGAGGCGTGGGGTGGGCGACAGTTCGCCCGCCCCACGCCTGCGATCGTCTGGCTCAGCCGATCGAGAACTCTTGGGTTTGGGGGTTGAGGTGGCCGAGGATGCGGGCGCCGGCTAGGCGCTGGTCGCTGACCCGGAAGATGTTGAGGCCCTTGGTGATCTCGGACTCGTAGGCGAAGTTGTTGTACCAGTACGACGACCAGGCGCCGCCGAGCTGGGTGGGAACAAGCGGCGGCGGGTCCGACCAGGCCACCGTGGTCGGGTTGGCCGGGTCGGTGAAGTCGGTGACCCAGGTGCCGGCCTGGTAGTTGCCGCTGACCGCCACGTACCGGCCGCTGCGCAGCGGCACGATGTTGTAGTTGTGGATGGTGCAGTTCTCCGCAGCGCTCTGCGGCCGCGGCAAGGTCCACTGGCCCAGCTTGGCGCCGGTGGCGGCGTCGTAGAAGAACATGCTCTTGGTGACCGGCGGGTCGGTCGCCTCGCACTCGGGTGCGGCGCCACCCCCGGGCTCCCAGCCGAGGATGATCACCCGGCCGTCCCAGGTCAGCGTCGCGGAGTGCCAGCGGCCCAGGTGGCCGTCGACGCCGGGTTCCTGGATCGTGTACAGGAACCGCGGATTCTCGATCGATCCACCCCGCGGCGCGCCGATGCTGAACACGTTGGTGGTGTCGGCGCTGGCGCAGACGGCCAGGTTGACGTCGCCGCGGATCACGCCGGCGTCGTGGCACCCGGTGCGGACGGTCGGGTCGGCCGGTCCGGCAAGCGCCGCACGGTTGATGAGGCTGGCGCCTGCCGGGTCCTGGAGCGGTACGGCGATGATGTCCATGAAGTCGCCCAAGGCATTCTGGCCGGCGAGATCCAGGCCCACGCCGCAGCCGGTGCTGCTGGAGTTGTTGCTGTAGACGATCAGCCGGTTCTGGGAGAGGCCGGCCACGGTCAGCGTGTGTGAACCGCACGGCAGCTCCAGCGACCCAACCAGCACGGGATCGGCGGGGTTGCTGATGTCGAACACATGGACGCCTTCGAAGCCGGCGGGTACCGTCTGCCCGTCGCAGTTCCTGGCCTCGGCTCGCTTGGTGTTCCAGGACCGGACCAGGAGGTTCTGCCAGACCGCGATGTCGCCCTGGTCGCCGTTGCAGTGCGTCCAGGAGACCAACTGCGGGTCGCCCGGCTCGGTGATGTCGATGATCCGGAAGCCGTCGTAGTTGCCGTTGAACGCCAGGTTGCCCCAGAAGGCGATGTCGGAGTTGACGGTGCGCTGCCCGTCCGGCACCAGGAACGAGCCGGGCTGGGGGCTGTGGCCCAGCGCATGGATGTTGCGGGTGTGCGGCCGGGTTGCGTGGTCGGCCGCTGCGGGCAGCGCGGCGCCCACCACCAGCGCCAGTGCGGCTAGCAGCACGGTCCATCGGACTGGAGATCGCATCCACCCACCTCCTTGTGGGTCCAACGATCACGCCGTCGGCGTCGGGTGCGGGCGGGCCACGAGGACCTAGACCCGGTGCGCATGCTGACCGGGCAGATGGCAAGAGCTGCTGCATTCCCACTCGGTGGCCGTCCCTGGCGCTGTGCGTGCGGTGCATGCATGGCGGTACCGGCGGGCTGGGCGACCCGACCGGCGGTTACGGAACCTGAGCGGTTGGCGGAGAGCGGGTGGCTGGAGGCAGGAGGCGGATGAGCGCGTCGAGCGCTATACCCCCGAGGTGAGCTACGCAAACATGGCAACCCGCGCGCAATCACCTCTCCTCCCCAAATGGGAACCTCCTGTCCCAGCAGACGACCTCAGGAGAGGCGTGGCTCAGGCCGCCTCGTCGGCGGTGCTCGGCTGCACGGTGCGGCCGTAGCGGCGGCCGCGACGGTCCAGCCAGCGGGCCAGGAACGACAGCGACCCGTTGACCCTGCTGGCGAGCGACCCAGCGGCGGGCAGGTTCGCGCGTCCGCTCACTCGTCGATGTCCGACGCTGGTGGTGCCTCCAGCGACAACCTCCAAGCCTGCTGTCGCGAGCTCGTGACAGTCTCCCGCCCTCCCACGGAAGCCGAGAGACGCGATACTACGAGGCGCGTAGTCTTGGGCCCGCCGGCGGGTAAACCAGGGCGAGGTCGCGACCACAACCGTTCGCGCCGGTGAGCCCGCCGGCACGACACCGGATCGTGATCGCCCCATCGGGACGGCGAGGCGTGTTGGGCTGCCGTGACGCGAGGCTGCCGGGGATGGTGGCTCAAGGTGCCACCGGCACGACATTGGGTAGGGGTTGACGGCTGGGCCAAATCGTGGAGGAAGATGCGGGTGCGAACGCAAGGAGAAGACGGACGGTGCAGGAGGAGGAGGAGACCAGTATGCGACTTCGTGCCCTGTTGCTTGCTGCCGCGCTCGGCATGGTCGGCATACTCGCCGTCGGTGCGCCAGCCTTCGCCGGCGGGCGCCCGCTGTCGGCCACGCTCACCGGCGCGGCCGAGGTACCGGGACCAGGCGACGCGGATGCCTCCGGCGCGGCGAGCGTCACGCTCAACGAGGGCCAAGGGGAGGTCTGCTTCAGCCTGGACTGGGCGGGAATCGACGGCACCGTGGTTGCGGCCCATATCCACGTTGGACCGGCCGGGGTGGCTGGTCCGGTGGTGGTCCCGCTGTTCGCCGGCGCCTTCTCAGGCACCGGTAGCGCCAGCGCGTGCGTCTCGGGGGTGAGCGAGGAGCTGATCAAGGCGATCAGGCAGGATCCGGCCGGCTACTACGTGAACATTCACAGCACGGTGTTCCCGGCGGGGGCGGTTCGCGGTCAGCTGAGCAAGTAGGCCCTTCCGGCCGACCTTCCCGCATCCCAAGGCCGCACCACCGTCCGGCCGGTGCAGAGCGGGCAGCGCCTCGCAGGGCACGAAGAATGGGAGCTTCGCGGCCTTTCGGGCGTTGACGCGGCATGGTTCAAGAACGTAGCTTCCTTCCGCTTCAAGGGGGCCCCGTGGGAGTGGGCCCTGGGAGGGAGGGGAGGACAATGGCGTTCCGGAGAGGCTTCCTCTTGCCAGCAGCCATGCTGCTCCTTGTGTTGTGGGCCGGCGCGGCGGGCGCGTCGGTTCCCGACCACGCCCGCGGCCATGACCCCGCCGATGGGCCGCCGCCCGCCGGCGACGACCAGCACGGCGGCCCAGGCGGCCACCTTCCGCCCTCCAGCGCCAACGTCGAGCTGGTCGGCAAGCTGCGGCTGACCAACGTCACGGGCGGCATCGCTGACGTCGGCGCGTTCGGCCACTTCGCCTACCTGGCCGCGTTCAGCCCCGAGTGCGCGGGGCGGCCGGGCGCGCAGGGCACCGGCGTGCACATCGTTGACATCGCCAACCCGGCCAGTCCGACGAAGGTCGGCTTCGCCCCGGCGCACGCCAACTCCTACGTCGGGGAAGGCGTGCACGTCATCCACATGGCCACGCCGTCGTTCACCGGCGACCTGCTGGTGCACAACAACGAGCCCTGCGACGCCGCCCAGCCGTTCGAGGGCGGGGTGTCGCTGTGGAACGTCACCGACCCGCGGGCGCCGGCGAAGCTGGCCGGTGGCGTGGGTGACGCCACGCCGGCGATCTCGCCCAACATCAACGGCGTGCACTCGGTCCACAGCGCGTTCGCTTGGTACGTGCCCGGCGCGAACCCGCCGGCGACGGGCAGAGCGTACGTGATGATGGCCGACAACCAGGAGGTCGCCGACGTCGACATCCTCGACATCACCAACCCGGCGGCGCCGGTGATGGCCTCCGAGACGGGCTTCAACGACTGGCCGGGCGCCCAGTCGCCGCTGGCCAACGGCGACACGGTCTTCAACCACGACTTCCAGGTCAAGCAGATCGGGACCAGGTGGGTCGCGCTTAACTCCTACTGGGACGCCGGCTGGGTGCTGCTGGACGTGACCAACCCTGCCAGCCCCGTCTTCCTCAACGACTCCGACTACCCCACGCCCGACCCGCTGACCGGCTTTGCCCTCCCGGAGGGCAATGGGCACCAGGCGTGGTGGAGCTCCAACAACCAGTTCATCCTTGGGACCGACGAGGACTTCTCACCGACCCGCACCAACTGCCGTGTGGAGACCGGCCCCAACGCCGGGGTCACGCCGTGCGGCGAGTTTGGCTGGACGGTGCCGCTCGCCACCCAGTTCCCCAACGGCTTCTCGGGGACGACCGTGTGGGGCGGGTCGGGCTGCCCGGAGGACGTGGACGGCAACGGCACCGGCGACCGCGCCGAGGTGCTGGCCAACCACACCCAGGCGCAGACCGGCGCTGACGCGATCGTGTTCAGCCGCGGCGTCTGCTTCTTCTCGCAGAAGGTCGAGACCGGCGAGCTGGCCGGCTACAAGATGGTCTTCGTCGGCCAGAGCCACGTGGGCAGCCGCAACGGGCTGCTGCCCGACAGCTTCCTCTGCGGCGGCCAGGGCAGCCCCGTGCTGGGGCAGGCGTCGGGTGCCTGCATCGGTCACCGGGCCATGCACCAGTTGTTCAACGACGCGCCCGCCTACAGCGGCGGTGACACGCTGGACATGCCCGCCAAAGGCACCTTGGGCGAGAGCCTGTTCGCGCAGGGCGGCGTGTTCGACGGGTGGGGCTACGTCCATCTCCTGAATGCCAACACCCTCCAGGAGATCGACGCCTACGCCGTGCCCGAGGCGCTGGACCCGGCCTTCCAGTCCGGCTTTGGGAACCTCACCGTCCACGAGGTCCAGACCGACCCCCGCGCCAACGTGAACCTGGCCTACATCTCCTACTACGACGCCGGCTTCCGCGTGGTGAAGTTCGGGAAGAAGAGCATCCGCGAGGTCGGCCACTTCATCGACCAGGGCGGCAACGACTTCTGGGGGATCGAGCCAATCCAGCTCGGCAACCGCGGGCAGCCGCTGGTTCCCGCCAGCGACCGCGACTTCGGCCTGTACCTGTTCCGCTACACCGGCGACTAGCGCACCCGCACGGCTCGAGGGGGAGAGGTCGTCCTTGACGTCCCGGAAGGCCTCTCCCCCTCGTCACACCCGTGCAGCAGGCCGTAGCGGCTGGGCAGGACGAACGCCGCCACCAGTTCGGGCGACTTCCCATACTTGGCGACGGGATGACCGATCGGTCCTAATGTCAAGGATTGACTTGGCCGCGGGGCTCGGTCTTGATAGAGGCTTCCCACGGACTCCGTCCCGGTTTGCGGCGGCAGAGCCTGGGAGGAGGTGATGCGCCAGCCCGGACCTCCCTCCTCGGACCCGACAGGCGTCCAGAAGTCTCTTCGCCCGCATCATCCATCGCCGACGGAGGTGACTGCATGCGAAGGTTCGTCAGGTTCGTCGTCGTCCCGAGCGTCCTGGCGCTCGTGCTGGCGAGCTGGGCCCTCCCTGCGGAGGCCACCCATAACGCCGACCGGCACGACAAGATGGATCTGCTGTTCACCGCACCCAACTCCAGGATCAACTCCGACCTCGCCTTCTGGGGGAAGTACGCCGTCGCCGGCTACTACCGCAACGACCAGCCGGTGGGAGGATTCCGGATCTTCGACATCTCCAACCCGGCAGCTCCCCAACAGCTGGTGGACTTCCCCTGTGACGGCCTCCAGGCCGACCCGATCCTGTGGGACCGCGACAACGACGCGATCCCCGACCTGCTGCTACTGGCCGTGGACCGGACCATGGCGGGCCCGCAGTGCGGAGCCGCCCGCGCCGCCCACGACGACCCCACCGGCTGGGAAGGGGTCCGGGTCTTCACCCTGAGCGACAACCCGGCCAACCCCTTCGCCACCATCCAACAGGTCCAGGCCGTCTACACCGACTGCGGCGCCCACACCATCACCGCATGGCCGGACCTGAACAATGACCGCCTGCTGGTGTACGTGTCGTCGTATCCGCTGCGGCCAGGCCCCACCTGCGGTCAGGTCAACGGTCCGCGGGTGGGCCGCGACCCGCTGCACGGGGTGATCCAGGTCCTGGAGGTGCCCCTCGGCAACCCCGCGGCGGCCCATGAGATCGCCGAGCCGCCCATCAACTATCCGGGGGACCCGGACAACCAGATCGACTGGTGTGAGCGCGGGGAGGGGGCCTGCGCCCCGGGTATCCTGGAGCCAGCCGCCCGGGCCTGCCACGACATCGCCGTCCACGTCGAGCTGCGGCTGGCGGCGGGGGCATGCGCTGAGCAGGGGCAGGTGTGGCGGGTCGACCACAACGGGATCCCCGACACGGCCCACCCCATCCTGATCAGCGACGACGAGGTCAGCTCCGGCGGCACCGGCAACATCCCGGGAGCGGTCGACTTCTTCCATTCCGCCATTTTCAACAACGCCGGCACGGTGGTGAACTGGGTCGACGAGTCCTTCGCGCCCTCCACAGGCAACGAGTGCCCCCCGACGACGGACTGGGCGGCGAGGGCCTGGCACCCGGCCGGGTCCCACAAGACCGGCCGGATGTTCTTCGCCGACGTTGCCAGCGGGGCCTTCCTCAGCGAGTTCCAGATCGGGGACCTGCGGCCCGAGCCGGGCGCCTACTGCTCGGCGCACATGGGGATGCCCATCCAGGGGGTGCGCAAGGACCTCCTGGTCAACGCGTGGTACATGGGCGGCGTGGACGTGATCGACTTCACCAACCCACGCGCCCCTAAGGAGGTCGCGTTCTACGACATGGCGCCGTTCGGGCCAACGGGCTCGGACAACTGGTCCGCCTACCCCTACCAAGGGCCCACGTTCAGGTCCGGGCCCGGGGTGCCCGTCTACGCCTCGGACGGGGTCCACAACCCCAACTCCGCCAGGGGGTTTGTGGTGTTCCGAGCCAGAGTCGGAAGGCCGAGCGCCACGGTTGACCACCTGAACCCGCAGACCATGGACGGGTAGCGCTCGCAGGCCGACCTGACGGCTCGCCAGACCGGCCCCCGGGCAGCCCGGGGGCCGGTCTGTCTGTAGGGAGGGCAGCCGGCTACGAGGTCGCATCGCTGGGGCGGCCGGCGTGGAGAGGGTGTGCGACGGCTGGTTCGTCGTCGAGCGATTCCAGGCTGCGACGCACCCACGTTCGTCTCCGGAGGCGGCGGATCGCCTCGCCGCGGCAGGCATCGCTACAGAACTTGCGCTGCCGGTAGTCCCGACCGGTCGGGACGACGGTGCAGAACCAGGCGCCACAGATCGGGCATTCCTGACCCGCGCGGAATTTTCTTTGCGCTTTCGACCGAGAGAGCTTTCGGGCTGCCGCCAACTCAGGGTCGTCCTTCTCTGCTTGGAGCGAGCGCCGCGAGGCGTCGATGGCCTTCTGGCGCACCGCGTTGAGTTGCGCTACACGACGTCGGCGTTGCTGGTCGTCATAGTTGGCCTCTCGGGTGGCGGCCGCGGCCGCCCGGACTTCCGGTCGATGCAGCCATCGGCTCGGGTCCTGGTCGTGAGCCAGTTCACGGTGGCGCTCGCTCAAGCCGGGGGAACACAGCGGCGCGTCGTGGGCCAACCCGGCTAGCTCGCGAAGCTCATGCGCGTAGACCCCATGCGCAAGCACCGTATGGTTCGCCAAGGAGCGCAACCCACCCCGATCGCACCACGGACAGCGCTGCGCTTCGATGCACTCCCGCAGCCTGGCCTGCTCGACCAGCAACCGCCCGACGACGGCAACGCCACCGCCGCCGGAATAGTCCAACTGCGCCCGTTCTCCCACGCCGCACCCCCTCCTGGAATGCAGCCACTCGAAATCCGCGCGAGCGCTCCACGCCCCTACGGCGGAGCCATCAGAGCTCAGCTAGGACAGGGAGCGCGGATCAGGAGGTGGGAGGCCCTCGGACGCCCACCGCAGCCAGGCCGACCAGGCGCGCGGGCATCGCGGCGGGTTGCGCGGGCAGCAGGGGCGCAGCAGACCGGCCGGGGAGCTTGCCCCGCAGGAGGATGCGGGCGATCCGTACGGCCACACGCGCGAACCGTGACAGGACGACCCCGATGACGGTCGCGACGAGCAGCTGCGCCCCCAACCCCAGCAGGAAGGGAGCCTGCAAGGCGAAGTCAAGGTCCGCTGCCCCGGAGGCGAGGCGCTCGATCGCCTCCAGCAGGACGAACGCGGGGAGCTGCATCCCGGCCAGGCGGACCACGAGCTGGCGAAGCCGCGGCTGACCCAGATCGACATCACGTGCCCGGGCCACGGCCCGTGCCCCCGTCACCACCAGGGCCACAAGCCCCAAGGCAGCGGCGACCGCGGCAGCCAGAGGCCAGTACCCGTGTCCGGTGTGCTCCAGCAGCCGTTCCCGCTCGTGGGCGTGCGGAACCGCGATCAGGTAGGCCAGCCAGTGGGACAGCGCAAGGCCCGCGCCCACAGCACCGGCGACAGCGATCCCTTCGAACGGGCGGCCCCTGTGCACCGCACCAGCCTACCGCACCGCCCAAGCATCCACGGTGGGTCAACCCTGCGTCCGGCCGCCGACGATACTGAACCGGCCACAACCGGGGGGCGGGAAACCGGCCGGGTTCGCGGCCAGGCCCTCGGGTGGTTGGATCCGCGAAGCTGTTGGGGCCACGCTCCCTCACCAACCGGGCTCCTCGGGCGGGTGGGGTGAGCCACCGGGGTGCCGCCGTCCCCGAGGAGTC
>Ga0209853_1000189_pt1 | contig 16874 bp, 14 predicted proteins | sample GWRWS1_30_40_FD_187224 | JGI IMG/M metagenome (GOLD analysis project Ga0209853, IMG submission 187224) | Riverbed sediment microbial communities from areas with vegetation nearby in Columbia River, Washington, USA - GW-RW S1_30_40 (SPAdes)... | ecosystem: Environmental > Aquatic > Freshwater >...
TAAAGAAAATTATAAAATTGTAGTTCGAGCAACTGACAAAACAGGAAACACCCAAACTACTGAGATGAGCCCGCCTTTTCCCAATGGCGCCACTGGATACCATACAATAACAGCATAGGAATGAATTACCGATTTAAACTGTCAACTATCCAATATTCTTCACTTTTCAATAGCGTTATCAGGTAAAAGTGAATATAACTGAATTTTTCATTATCACAAAGTTAAATCAAAGTTAAGAAGCCAAAGGGATTTTGTTGATTTGGATAGAGTTTGATTAAAAATAAACTTTATCTATTGATGTCGGAGAACTTTTCTTAATGTTTGACAATACCCACTACGACAGATTGTCGCTTTGTGTCTTGGTTTTACTATTGGCTCTTTTAGGAATAACATTGTCTCTTCTTTCTAATGCTGCGCAAGGTTCTGATGATCTAAAACAACGATCTATGGAGGCCTTCAAACAATTTAATGCTATGACAGAGGACCAAAGGAACTCAGCGATAAAGAACATGAGTAATACAGTAATGAATATGGTTATGATGGGCGCTGCACAAATAAACAATGAAGTTAATGAAACTATACAGGCGATGGCCCCGCCTAATACTGATGTGGCGTCAATCTATCAATTAAGAACCGGTAATTTTACACCTTCTGGAAACATCTCAAAAGTCAGTGGACTTTCAAGAATTCTCTCTGTAAATGATAATGAGTTCCTACGATTTGAACACTTTAACATAACGAATGGACCTGAGCTTCATGTATACTTTACTAACAAAGGAGACTTATCAAATAGTAAGGATCTCGGAATTCTTAAAGGAAATATAGGCCCGCAAAACTACTTCTTAGGTAATACTGCCGATCAATATGACACTGTAGTGATAGCCTCAAAGCCATTTAAGATGGTATATGCAAAAGCAATGTTGGAACCCTGACCACGTTTGGCCTTTTAAATCATTGTGAAGAAAGGAATTGAACTGGAAATGAAATGATTATGATTAAGATGGCACATCAAATAGAATATGTCACTCAAATCTCAAATTCAATAATTGATAACTGCCAGCGAGTCGAAACTATTTTACAGACATTCTGGATATCCTTAATTTTATCCATTAATATCATGCCTTAGCGGTATTAATAAGCGAAAAATATTTCTTTCGCTATCCATGAATATAGAAAATAAAATTATTATTACTAATAAATAGTAACTTACAGAAGATAGTAATACAGCCATACAAGTTTACAATAAATCCTTTATTGAGTATGAAATTCAATGCCCGAAGTCAGAAGTAAATTGCGAGGTCTGGAGCTGTCGGGATACGGCTGAATATTCAATCGGAACCTAATCAATATTAAAACTAGAATTTAATTAGATGTCAATAGGAGGAAACGATATCTTATGAGCCCGTCGGGAACCAAGCTGTTAACAATTCGGGTCCAATCCGAAGACTGATGACTGAATATTAGTCGGAACATAACTGAATTTCTAATATCACTTATATTATTTTAGGTCTTCTAATCCTTCTGTGATTTATATAGATGGAAGATTTTGTTTACTTCGCTGACGTTATCGGTATTATTGCTGGAACATTAGTCCTATCTTCCTTCATTCCTCAACTACATAAGGCCTATAAAACAAAGAGGATGTCAGATGTATCAATCTATCTAATGGGTCTTATAGCAAGTGGAATGTTCTTATGGGTAGTATATGGCATAATAAGAAAAGATCCTGTAATAATTGTCACCAACGCTTCAGGGTTTATTCTATATATTATTCTCATGATATTAAAATTAAGGTATGATAAGCAGAATCAATAAAGTAGATATAATTGTGAATCTGATCACCTTAAGGAGACCGAGTTAAGTTTCAAAAGCTATAGTAGTCAGCATCTTTTTCCTAATGTTTTATAATAAGCTGAACTTGTGAAAATTTTTCTTGCTCATGTAGAAATAATATAATGGAACCATAATTCTTATAAATATTAGTAAAAATCTTGACCAAAATGATTATAACTATATTAACCTAAAAATAAGCATAAGCTATAATCGTTAACGATAAACTTTATGCTCAATCTTAAACGATTTTTGATTTTAGTGCCTTCACTTGCCTCAAGGAGTCGTTAATGGTATTCTCCTTAGCAGGTTGTAAGGCTTGTATCAATTTACAAATGCGTTGACTTATTACTTCTAATCAATCAATATTAGAAATTGATATTGGAAAATAGCCCTCTACCTCATTTCATTAATTACCCATTAGAATATCTCTTGCCATACCATATTCTTGAGGTCCAAGTAAATCTATATGGTTATTCAGAGTTCGTCCAAGACTTTCGAAATAGCTCTTGGATTCGACTGATGATACGGATACTAGTCCATCATCAGGACCAGGAATGAAGAAGTTCCCACCAATAATTGGCAACCAATCTCCACTAATTGTGTAGTATTTCGTGTGAGGATTTCTGGGAGCTTCATCGACACTTGCTCCAGGCCTCAAATCCCAGATTGCCGGAGCACAAAAATTATTCAAAAAGCCAAGCGGTGTCCCTGCGTTTGGAGTCCCAATCATAATCAGATTAGCTACTTTGTCTGTCCCATTAGATAGATAGGCTCGTGCATCTAAGCCTCCCTTACTATGACCTACAATGTTTACTTTTTCAGAACCCGTTAACTGCGAAATATTTTGAACTATCTTTTGTAACTCATTAGCATGGTTAGGCGCCGAGCCACATTTGTCATCATCGGCAAATGTTACCGTATAAAACGTAATGCTATCATTCTTCAAAAGTTTCTCCCATGTCTGCCATCTGATTGCATCATCAAAATAACCGTGCACAAGTATTACTGGTAGTAATCTGGGCTGAGCATAGGTGTCTTGCTGAAAGTTAAGTAGAACGATGAATAAGCTAACAATTGTGTATAATATGATGGATAATCCAGCTTTTTGACTCATATAAGAAAGTAACATTCCTTGCTTTAATAATTAATTAAACATCGTTGATTACTTGCTAATATATGTTATTATTAATAATAAATTGTCATGATTAACCCTCAAGATTTGATGCCCTCTTCATCTTTCAAATATATTATTTCCGCGATGATCAGGGTTAATAGCACATTTCTTGACAAACCTCCAGATTACGTTGTGGATTCAGTTCCCAACGATAATGATTTATTTTGGAAACAATGGTTTGGATGATAATCAAGGACTTGATTAATTGACTCATCACTAAGTGATATATAGCTCTATTTCACGTAACGATTACAATCTTTCAATGGTCTTTGGTTTCGATTGGAAAAGTAATGAGCCCGTCGGGATACGACTGAATATTCAATCGGAACCTATTGTAGGATTTCTAAAACTAGAATTTTATTAGTGGTAAATAAGAGGAAACGTTATTTTATGAGCCCGTCGGGACTCATTCTGTTAATAGTACGAATCCAAAATGAAAGGAATCATCTTTGTCTCACAATACTAAACTATTTTGGGATATGTAAAAAACTTCGCAACAGGAACAAACAGCCCACCATAATTAAATATTGCATTGGTATGGGCCGGAAGGGATGAATCTGGTTTTTCAGATGGGTCTCAATGAATATATAACTTCACTGTGCATGTTCCGGGGGATATAGTAGGGTTTTAGATAAATCATGGCCCTTCTTTGACCAGAATTTGTCTGCTTTTTCAGCAAGATCTTCAAAATTCTTCATAAAGGGATCAAAGTTTCTTCTCTTTCTTTCATCCTCTACATGTTTTTTAGATATTTCCAGCATCTGTAAGCAAGAGTCCCATATTCTATTAAAAATAGTTTCTCATCAATATTACCTGACTTTACCAATGTTCCAATTACAAAGTTCGCCCAGTGGGCTTGCTAATAGAAGAGTATAAGAAACATAATTTGATTTCTGCGCTCTTGGGCACTTGGTAATATAATAAATTTGGAATTTTTCGGCGCCGAAAAATTAAAATTCTTATTGGGAGGACTCGTATAATATTATATTACTAAACGTGGTATCATAGTATTGACATAATATATATGAAAAATAAAATTAACCTTTCTCCATTAAATCTCTATTTAGGTAAATAGGTCTTACTACCAGCTATTTTTTCCGCTGCACGGAATGCGATAGCCGAGATAGTTAAAGATGGATTTACCCCGATAGGTTGTGGTATTATTGAACCATCAACTACGTATAACCCAGGATATTTCTTCCTTTTGTCTGTAGGTTCAATATTCCAGAAAACTTCTCCATAGTCATCCACAACCCCGCTATCAACATCTTCCCCCATGCTGCATCCACCAAGAGGATGTAGAATTATCGAAGTGGCCTTTTCTGGATTTTTAAAGTTCCAGAGAGCAGAAACTCTCTCATCGCCATGCGGTTCGATCTTTCCAGCTAATTCCTTTACCCCAACCAGGATGTCTTCAAATAATTTCATGTTAGTACTGGCTGGCCAATTTACCTCCAATTTCTCACCATGGTTTTTAATATCGCTTTCTATCTCTTTCCAATTCTCAGATAGTTGTAAGTTGCCTGGTTTCTCTCCTCTTCCCATACAAGAAAATACAAAAAACTTTGACATGCGTTCTTCTGGGGAAGCGTAAGAATTATTGTAGTCAGTAGTTAGAGAGCCTATCAGACCCTCAAGAAATTTAAGCGTTTTATTATCCAAACTATTTAGGTTACCAGTGTTTGTCGCATTGTAATATTGTCTAAGAAAACGTGTGATATTTTTGTCACGCCAAGCTTTGGTGAATAATGAAGTCAGCTGTTGAAGGGAAAAAGCCTTGAATACAAGTCCTGTCAATCCAAATCTTCCAACCAATTGTAGACTCTTTGATATGCTGTTCCAATAACCACGGGATCCAATTTTTACATCGTGATCTGCATCTAACTCGAGTACAGTAGCAAATAACGGTGCCACCATTTTGGGAATGGTTGTATCTTCTATGGTATATGTAAAATCTTTTCCAGAAGTTTTGAATCCGATATGTGAAGTATTTATCGGTCCTCTGGTGATGTCTATTTCCTTACCACGCAGCTTCATATATGCAAAAAGATCACCGTTGGTGAAGAAGCTCTTTCCAAGCATATTACTCAGTTTAAGAGGATTTTCCTTTTTTCTCGAACATTTTAATAATAGTTCAGTAGAACCAAGTGAACCTGCAGAAATTATCAAGTAGGTTTTAGCCAAGAGCTCTTTTTCTTCTCTTTTTTCTCCATTTCTATCGTATTGAAAATACTTTATTTTGTAGCCCTGTCCATCAATAAAGTTGATGTCAAAGACTTCACAAAGCTCCCTAACTTCCATCGGTTTTCGTTCTGGTTTTGGATCATCCTTAGTTATTCTTGGATTCATCGCATCAAATAGTCTTTTATTCAGAGTGTGCCTTGCTCCTGGGATACAACCCAAATTACATCTTCCCTGACGCTGACATACGTTAGTTTGTATTGAGGGCGAGTATTTTTTAATATCAGGTTGTGTTGGATTGTCAATTTGAAATGGATTAGAGTATTTATTAGACTCGGGTATTGTTGGATGAATTATTTTTTTTTCTGTGTCAGTAACAAAGATTCTGTCGGGTACATCAGTTATGGATAAATCTATGTCGAAGTCTCCTACCGTTACCTTTTTCCCATCAGGAGTCTGCTCCTGTTTAGTATTAACTATGGTAACAATACCTTCTTCTAATTGTTCCTTTAAAAGTTGTTGTCCAGCATCTTGAAATTCCTTTGTCTTTTCAAGTTTGTTCGAACCTAATCCTGCATTTGTAGTTATCTTATTTACTCCTATAAAATTTCTTGCAATGTCAAAATAATCTAAACTTGCCGTATTGATATTTGCTGGGTCCTCAATGTAATTAGAGGCAGCAGCACCATAAACTTCTTTGTATGTGAATTGATTATCAAGTGGGTTGGAGCTTTTCTGCGTAGGCCAATTTTTGTACACACTCTCATCTGGTCTAAGAGTAACATTCGAATAGACCAAAGAACCACCCCCTACACCACTAGAGGTTATGGCATGTACGTTTCCAAGCACCCTATAATCGAAAAGGCCTGTCCAACTAATTTCCCTCACTGCGGATGCAAGTTCAAGGATGCCCTTAACGTTGTCTGGGTGGGGCCAGAAGCGATATGGCTTTTCATTATCATGCAGAAATTCTCGCATATTTGAATTCGGATTCGGTCTCTTGTCCTTAGGAGTAAATGTTATTTCATGTGATATCCACCACTGTCCTCTCTCAAGTATACAAACGCTTTTTTTCTTAGATGTACCAGCTGTTCCGTTCTTCCTGTTTTCTTCAGCAAACTTGTTTGCAAGAGTAAGAGATAAAATTGTTCCACCAAACCCTGAACCTATGACGACAGCTTCAAAGCTATCCATGGTGAAACCAACATGTCCATATTTTTAAGGATTTTCATTGTTTCCTCAAACTATCCATAGTGCAAAGCGTCAAATCCACACCAGGGATCAGTAGCTTCCTTGTAAAAATCCAAATTACTATCTGTCCGGTCTATACATCAAATATTATATTATAACATACTATTCAAATAAGATGATTTAATTTTGTGGGTGCGGGCGTATGAAAAATTTTATCTGGTCTTCTTTTAGTCCGAGTCCATTATCGGTTACTCTAATGCTATTTTCCTTCAGATTCAATGTTATTTCAATCATGGGTTGGAAATCATGATGTTCCTGTGATTTACCATCTATGGCATCAAGAGCATTCTGAATGAGTTCGGGAATGTGGTCAAACCAGCCTGTGTATGACTGGATTATATTCTTTATTTCTCTCTTCCTTGATAGACTTATCAACTCTGGGGAATCAATAGATTCTTGCAATGGATCCCATTGTTCTAGTGAAGACAACAATCAAATGCAGGAAACTCGATAATATATTTTCTCTCTTAGTGTTATATTGGACTAGCTTTATTTAATAATGAAATGAGTTGTGATTGTTACTGTCTGTATAGCTATATTTGTAGAGGTAGATAAAGCTAAATATAAGAAAAGCGTATACTGTTTATACAATGGTCAGGTGCAAACTTTGTAACAATGGTATCAACTCCACCTATATCAGAGAAGGAAAAAGATCTATGTGGAGGAAGATAGGACACTATTGTCTTGTATGTGATATTTATTACAATTTGAAATCTGAAATTTACTTGAGGAAGAAAAAAAAGTGAAAGAAATCATCATTCAACCGGCATTACTAACAAGAAACGAAATTGAATGGCTTTTAGGAAATATCGTGATATCAAAGCCATATGAGTATAGAATTAAGAGTGATATCAGGAAAAAAATAAAGATCCTTACTGAATTAGAGTTACCTTTACTTATAGAACGAAGAATTATAGATAGACTTGATCTGAGTAAATACACTCAGAATCTTAGGACTAATCCTTAGATGAATGACCAGAATGTTTCTATGAATTCTTCAAACCCTGAAATTCAAACTCAAAATATGGTGGGTCGGAAGGGATTCAATTTGTTTACAATGTGAATCCAATAATTAGTTATAATATTCCCCCAATAGAACCAAGTCATCTTTTTCATTTAAATCCATCAACTCTGGATCAATAAATTCTTAAATTTTTTTGAATCAGGTTTATTATTTCCTAAATGAGTATCGGATACTACTATTATCAATAAAATTTATTGCATTAATGTATTATTATACTTTTTATTATTTTGATTTTAATAGTGGTCCCCTTAGAACTAAACTGGCTACAAATAATCTGATAAAATCATATAAATCGTTCTAAACTAATAATAAAGGAATAGGAATTTGACTATCGCACAACAAAATTCTGATATTGATGATCATTTTGAATTCACTAAAGAAGATAATTGGTTTAAAGATAAATATGGAAGATATATTATTTTTAGACGAATAAATGTTGCACAACGAACTAAATTGCCACCCTATCTACCATTGCTTCGACTTGGTGTTAAAACAGCATCTAGTGAAGATTTACAAGAGGAAATACGTGAAAGACAAAAAGACCTATCTCATCTAAAAGATCTAGGATTTAATGTTGTTAGATTATTGGTAACCTGGAAAGCCATTGAACCCTCTTTAAATCAAGAACCAAAATTATTACCTGATGGAGAAAGGTACCTTCAGCTAGTAAAACAAATAATAGACCATTTCTATTATAAGCTAGGTATCTATATCATTATTGATTTTCATCAGGATATTGCACATGAGGATTTTGGTGGAGACGGATTTCCAGACTGGACAATTAAAAAGGATATTTATTATTTCTTATATAAAATATATTCTTATTTTCTTGAACCAGAACAAGTAAAGAAATTATGGTTTCTAAGATACTTTACAAATAAGTTAGTGAAAAGAACTCTTGAAGATTTTTGGGAAAATAGACTAATAATTAATAGAAAGCGGATCCCTGTACGTACGCATTTTGAAAAGTCTGTTCTACAAACCGTAACATTTTTTTGTCATTCTAATAATGACCGAAGACATCCTGGAATACTTGGTTATGAATTATTTAATGAGCCATATCAAATAAACTTCATTACCAACAAAGAATTCGAAACTAAGCATCTAAGCCGACTGTATTCAAATATTATTGGAAAAATGAGAATAATTGATTCCAAATCATTTATTTTCATAGAACCGCGCGTAGATTGGAATCTTTTTCCAGTAGTTGATATAGAAAATTCGTTCAGTTGGCAAAATAAAATCAGATTAAAGCTTAAAATAAAAAACCTATCTTCCTTAATTGATATATCTAAATTTAAATCTAAGTTAGAAATAAAAATTAAAACATATTTATCAGAAAATGAATGCTTGTTAAACTTATTAAGAGATAGAGGAGTTTTTTCCTTTCACTATTACGATCCAAAAATTATGTTTCTAGCTTTAACGGGGAAAGCCTTTGTAGATATGAAAAGTAAACACTTGGAATGGACCGAGTTATTTAATGAAATGAATCGTGTAACTGTTTCTACTGGTTGCATCCCATTCATTACCGAATTTGGCGCAAATTATGACTGGAAAATAAAATTAGATCAAGAATCAGAAGAGATTTACAAATTAGATCAAGAATCAGAAGAGATATATAATAAATTTAACAAGTTCCCGCGAGCATATATTGATTTACAATATCGTCAGATTGAAAGACTTTTGCTAAATTCTACCTATTGGGTTTATGATCTATACAATACTGATAAAGGTAATGACAATTGGAACATGGAGAATTTTTCAATACTTGGGCCAAAAAGAAAACCGAGGTATGAAAAAATAATCGCTCGTCCTTATCCCATACGTAGCTCTGCAAAACCAGAACTTCTTTTCTTTGATTTAAAATCAAAATTATGTACAGTTATGTTGAATGGAAAAACTGTTGATGAACCTACGCTTATTTTTGTACCATCTAAAATACAATATAATTCAAAGTTTCAGGTTTTTGCAACTATTCCTAACAATGATACAACAAAAGATAATCAAAAAGAAGACGGCATAGGTTGGAATGAAGAGGATCAAATTTTGTTTTGGCATCCTGATAAACACATGCAGCAAAATCAAATAGTAATTACTCCGATCGATAAATATGAACCAGACATTTCTATACTCCCAGAAAAGGCGCGACTTTTTTTTAATGAGAATAAAGATAAATTCGAAAATTTCAAAATTGATCATCAGTTTAAATTCCTCTAGTTATTAAAGAATTGTTATGAATAGTTGGAATAAATCTATTCGAATATGTAGAATTCTTTTTAAACTATAAATGTAATAGCTAGCCAACAATGGATTTTGTTATAAAGGGAAAAATACATGATTCACAAAATAATCCTCTTTCTAAAATAGGTGTTACCGCTTTTGATGAGGATCCCTTAACAAGTGATGACAAGTTAGGCAGTACCGAGACTGCTGATGATGGAACCTTTGAAATATCGTTCGACCAAAGACAATTTGATCTACTTGGCTTAGAGGGTGAACCTGAAGTCTATCTGATCATATCTGATGAGGAAGGAAAATTTCTGTCAGTTAAGGATAAGCAGGGCGATTATGAAAAAAGCGTCGATATTCATGGTAATACCATATGGACTGGAAACGTTATTGATAATATTTCGAATATTGACAAATACAACATAACTGCCATGACAAAGCTGACAGAAATGCCAGACAACTATGAAGCAGTAGTAATAGGATCTGGTTTTGGTGGTACTATCTTAGCACTTACTCTAGGAAATAAATTTGAAATTGATAATAATAAATACAATACCAGCAAAAGGGTCTGTATTTTAGAACGCGGTCAATGGTGGATAAGTCACGAAATGCCCTCAACTGCTGATGGAACTTTAGATGGTTCCCCTACGATGCGTCAATTTTTTGAGGAAAATAATATGCCATATGGTCTTTGGTCTTATCCAGAAAACACCAAAGGATTTTTGAAACTAATTGGAAATACCAGGATAGTAAATCCAGTCAAGGGTCTGTATGACTACACAGCCATGAGAAATGTAAGCGTGGTTACCGGAAGTGGTGTAGGTGGCGGATCATTAGTTTACTTTAACATAACGGAAAAACCAGAATCCTCAGTGTACGAAAATTGGCCTACACAAACCGTCACCGATGATAAATTAGATAAGAAATTTTCATATAAAGAAGTATATGGTGATATCGAGGCTAAACTATACGCAAATAACACTCCAAATTTTGAACAACCCGTAGACATAGATACACCAATTCTAGACTATTTTGATATAGCTCAAAATTTCATTGGAGTAAATACTATAACTACTACCGCCGGTTTAGGAAGATTTAAACTAGCAAGGACAAAAGTATTTCAAAATGCGGCAGTTAGACTCAAAGAGGATCCAAATACCAATTATGACGTCATAAATCCTTCTAAACCTAATGGGCAAATAGATCTTGATGCAAGGCTTTCTATAACTGATGTCTCGAGCGGGTTATTTGCTCTCCAAAAAGAAACAGCACCTCCAAAGGTATCAATAAAAAATCCCACAATATCCGAAATTAACAAATATTCTCAGCCAGTACAAACCAACACATGCCAAAGGCAAGGAAGATGCGGTTTAGGTTGTATTCCTGGAGCAAGACATACACTCAATAAGAGATTAGTTGATGCAATCCATCCAAAGCCACCTAGCAAACCAAAACCCATCGACATACTTCCTTTATGTAAAGTAAATAGTATTGAAGAAAATAGTGATGGTTCTGAATACAAGTATAATATTTTCTTCATAGATCATAGAGATTTAGAGGACGGAGTCGAAAGAAAAATACGCGCAAAATGTGTCATATTGGCTGCAGGAACTCTGGGCTCGACAGAAATTCTACTGAGATCCAAAAAGCTTGAGCTTAGCAATTCTTTGGGTACTCACTTCTCTACGAATGGGGATATATTTGGCGTAATAACTCCAACAAAAGAGATCGTAGATGCTAGTAGGGGACCTATGCAAACATCCATTGTTAGATTTAAGAATAAAGATACGAAGGCACTATTCTCAATAGAAGACTTAGGAATACCAAAAATGTTTGGCGATATATTATCTCCTGTACTTCTTCAAATGGTCTTGAGAAAAGGAACTGGCTCAATCATCCCAAGAACTAACTTGCTCGATATGCTCATTACGCTCATTTTCAATAAATTCAGCGATTCAAATACTACGAATGAATTGGCCAAGTTAATATCGGGCCTCAATATAGATTCGTCACGAATTCTAACTGATAAACTGGCAAACATAATTGAAGATATAGACAGGATCACAGCGGATCCTAAAACTCGCGCACAATCACCAGAGGAACGTCTTTACAATATATTATTGCTCTTTGGGGTGGGTGTCGATAAATCCAATGGTCATATAATACTTGACAAAGAGGGAATTCTTGATCTAAAAGAAACGTATGATTTGGAGCAGCCGATATATACTGACCTTACAAAAGGAATGAAATTATTATCAAGCAAAATAGGAATGAAAGGAGAAGATGATCTAGCCATTTTGTTTTGGGATACATCGAATAAAAGACAGATTACTGCTCATCCTTTGGGTGGTTGTCCCATGGGGAGAGATGCATCCGAGGGCACCGTAAATAGTTTTGGAGAAGTATTCAGAGGCAAGACAGGAGACACGACCTATGACCATCTATATGTTGTAGACGGCTCAATTATTCCAAATGCTCTTGGTGTTAATCCATCCTTAACTATATCAGCTCTTGCTTTTAGAATAGCCGAGCATATTGTGAAGGGCAAGCAATCCTGGCCCAGGTAAAGGTTTTCTGTGTAATGTTCGGAAGGGATTCTCATTGTTTACAATATGAATCCTTGGATATTTGTTGAGTCGGAAGGGATTAGTCTGAAATTTCATGTGGGTCCAAAATAGAACGTCTTTAAGCTAAATTATAACTTATTTGAAGAACATACAATCCGAAGCAGACAAATGGCTTTTTTAAAAACTGACAAAGGTTGAACCTCATGAAGAGAAAATAAATTTATACAGATGAGAGTTTATTGGAATGTGTCCAACTCAAATTAATTAATTCCACAATTATTTAAAAAATCGTCGTGTTCGTATCTGCTTGGTCTCATGTAGTAGTTGGGTTCAGTAATAAGTTACCAAGTCAAAGGAAATGTTATGTATCGAATTGGAACAAAAAATGAAAATATGATTTCTATCGAAAATACTGTTATTAAATTAAGTAATCAAACCAAGGGGATTCGAACCCTTCATGTAGTAGGGTTCTATCATTTGGTATTTAGCTTTTTGTTTCGATAATAATGAGCTATCTAATGAGGAAAAGACACGAAAACCGTATATACTCTAATGTGACAACGTAATCTAACGTGGGCCTTTTCAAACTCTGATTTTCTCAAACGGTTTTGCTTTGTCCGACCTCGATGAGATGGCCATCAGGGTCACGAATGTAGGCACGAATCTCGAATTGATGGTCTTTTGGTTCAGTCAAGAATTCTGCTCCTCTCTTTCGCCAGTCATCGTAGCACGACTGAATATCGGCCACACGAATATTCATGAAGCTGCTGACCTCATTTGGATTATGGGGTGTTCGTAAAGTCACAGTTGGTTTATCGTCTGTTGGGCCTCCACCTACGTTCAAAATAACCCAACTGTTTGCAATCTCAATAATCGTTGGTTCGCCTTCGCGAACGATTTTCCCTCCAAAAACACGATGATAAAAATCTGCGGATTGTTTAACATCAGCAACTGTAAGAAAGTGCGTCAGGACAAATCCTTCTTTGGGAGGAATTTGATAATCTCCTTTTTTGGTTGTTGTCATATCCCGTTACCTGAGAACCTAGTATTAATAAGTCGTAACGTATCTAACGTATCAATTCGTGCTCGAATCCTGCACCCCGGAACGATTAACTTAGAGCACTGAACCCGTCAGGATGCGTATTGTTAACAATTCGGATCCAACTAGTAGAGAGATAACTGATTTTATTCTGCTCCCAAGTAGGCCGTAGCTTTCAAACGACTCCTCGGCAATATCATTATGACCATTAAGAATATTTAACATCAATATCTGGAATATCGCTTCCACCATCACCAGCCAGATCACCACCTGAAGCATCTCTAAAGTCAGATCCCCACACATCACCGTTGCGCCAATGAGTAAATCCTTGGAAACCTGCGTTTTCGTAAATCGATCTTACGGTATTTGCTTGCTCTATACAATAAACTAGATCAGAACCAGAACAACCACTTGATGTATAATTGTTCACCCCTGCTGTAGAAAATCTTACCATAATACGTCAGTATAGAACAATAATAAAAATATTTTGCGACATCAAATGATATGGAAGTAATAATAAATTTGGTGCCAAATATTATTAATGTTCTTGTTCCTTTTTGGGCATACCTGAGTCAGAATTGGACGGTTAATTATTTATACTATGTGTCCAATTATGTTTCAAATGGTTACGAAGCTCTTTATGTCTGACTTGACAAGGAAAATGCAGGCAGTCATCAGACCTGTCAGTAAAGCTGAAATAAATAAGGTAAAGAAGGAGGTAGTGGCATACATTTGTAAACAGCAAAGTGGAGTTAAATCCAGATTCCGAATTATAGAAATTAGCCTAAGTATAAACAAACCAGACAAACGTGAATCGGTTCCTAGTCGTCTTATACGTGCAATTGTTGCAGATTATAGTAACAATAAAAACATAGAATTTATTCTTGATTCGAAAGGAAGGATAGTTAGAGCTATGGATTATGAAGGACTTCAACCTGCAGCCAACGATGAAGAAATTAAGGAGGCACTCGTGATCGCCCGATCAGACGAGCGAGTGGCAGATTTACTTGCGACAAAGGGCTTGTTCGTTACCAGTTTTGCTCCAAGCCCTGACACAAACAATAGAGTTATAGGACTTACTTATTCATTGGCCAAGAAGAGATTTGGTTCGCAAAGCCTTGCTAGGGTAGCTGTAGACCTCTCAGAGAGGAAGGTAACATCCTTTGAAAAAATAGGGGCCAATAGTATTAGTGCAAAGGGAGAGGATGAGGCACACTAAATGAATTTTGGAGATTATCACTTGGTCTCCGGAGCAGGTTGGTCTTTGTACTGGCGAATTCCACAAAAACACGGTGGTGGATTAGAAATATGGTGGGCTGATTTCCAAGGAAAAAGGGTACTTTGGCGGGGAAGTCAACCCTTTGCGATAGTTCCTTATCATCGTCCACATCCTGGTTCTGAGCCACCTGGGCCGGAGCACTCCTACAAAGATGGGCTCAATCCCAGATGCGGAGGTGCCCCGTTTACAGCTTTGAAATACACGACTCCAAATACTTGGGCTGGACCGTCATATTATGCAACTGTAGATACGGAAGCGGTACTCGTAGATAATGAGCCAAGCAATCCGTTTCATTCTTCACGTCTGGTAATTTCATCAAAATTTCAATGCGGTTGGTATCAATATGTTCAAAGTTGGGAGTTTGATAGAGACGGTGTAATTCATCCAAAAGTTGCAATGGGCGGCAAACTTAATCCCTATGCGCCTCATACAGCCCATGTCCATAACTTTTATTTTCGCCTAGACTTCGACATTGATGGATATTGGAGTGACGTATGTGATGAGTTCAGCCACAATACATTGACAGATCCCGGCGGGGACTTCTGGACTTTGATAACTAATCAATCTAAGAGAATAGCCAAACCGGATTCTGCTCGTAAATGGCGTGTACGCGACCTAGTAAGTATGAATCAAGCAGGTCAACCTAGATCCTACGAGATCGAAATCCCTCAGACCGCAGGCCATGACAAATATTCCACCGGAGATCTCTGGGTTACTATATACCGTGGAGATAGCATTCAACAAGGTGGTGATGTCGGTGCTGATTGTACTGATAGTGCCCTAGAAAATGTTTACGCGGTAGGCCCTCTTGATACTATAAATGGAAGCGATATAATTCTATGGGTCGCTCTTAGAGCACATCATGAACCACGGGATCAGGGTGAAGAATCGGATCACTTACCTTACCACTATGAGGAATTTTCTATAGTTCCACGTAACTTTGCAGTTCTGGGTCATGGTTAATGTTTTCGATTCGTCACTGTCATAACATAATAAGTTCTTAGAAATAACTTGATATTCAAAGTGGTTATTTGCTTCGTTACCTAGCAGAGAACTAAAATTAATTTGATAGCATAGTTTACGGATTATTATTAACTATGTGGTTATATGCGAATTCAATATTGTTACTAATTAGTTAAAGATAAAGCCACGCAAAACTTGATTTTTTATGGGCTCGTCGGTACCCACGACGCTATCGGTTCTAAAAGGAGGTTCTTGGTATTAGAGAGGAATGCTAAGCTTTAAGTTTTTCTTCTTTTACGGAACTTGAATCACAACTTGTTTGGAGTTCTTTGATAGGAACAACTTGTTCAAGGAATTATACATTTAGACTTAGATATATCAAAATAGTTAATTTTTATTATTGATACCATGTGTATTAGGGATCGGGAGATATTCGAACTTGGCGGTAGTCCGGGTCAGTGAACAGGAAAAATTTTGTTCCATAGTCTTGAGCCTGTTTGGAATTATAAAGAGATAGTCATATGATTTTGAGAAATTTTGCTTTTGACGGTGTTTCCCTTTTGTTCAATATAAAAAGCATGTAAAATCCTTTGGGTGCTATTCCTGGGTCACTCGGAATCTTTACCGTGAGAGAAGATTTAGTTGTACTGATAATTTGTAATTCAATATATCTCTGGTCAGTATTAAGGGAATGCGTTACTGAACTTGGTCTAATTAAGCAAACTGATGAGATTTCTTCCGCTTGATCAGATTCGATTACTATTTCTTCACTGTATTGTACTTCTTCTTTAACATTTTGAATTTCAGGACCAGAATCATTTTGCAAATAGGGTGGAGTAAATACGTCTATTCTATATTCATCTTGAATGTTTTCACCTTTATTCCATTCCTTATCTGTCCCTGCAGTCATAACTTTTCCATCTGGAAGAAGTAATGCATTTGAATGGTATAGTCTTTCAACATTCATAGGAGTCATCTTAGTCCAATTCTTGTCCTCTGGATCGTAAAGTTCTGGTACCAAAACCGGATTCTCTCCTTCATCAGACTTTCCTTTTTCACATCCGTTCACAACAAGGATCTTTCCATTCGGAAGAACTATTGCATCTGGCATAACCCGTCTGAAATTCATACTGGGAGCCTTATTCCATACGGCCTCATCATCATCATTAAAAACAATTATTTCGCAAGTTGCAGTTGCAGGAGTATTAATTTTTGGATCCTCTTCTTCACCACCACCTCCAATAATCATGACACTAGCATATTCTTTATTTCTTGATAATCTGAATGGAAGTAACACACTGGTTCCTTGTACCGGATTAGTCCTGGAATAT